>Ga0187849_1002975_pt1 | contig 15453 bp, 13 predicted proteins | sample June2016WEW_4_10_2_FD_132412 | JGI IMG/M metagenome (GOLD analysis project Ga0187849, IMG submission 132412) | Peatland microbial communities from SPRUCE experiment site at the Marcell Experimental Forest, Minnesota, USA - June2016WEW_4_100 | ecosystem: Environmental > Terrestrial > Soil >... | reverse complement strand
GTTGGCGTTGGCGTGGACGTGTTAGTGGCCGTTGGCGTGAAAGTCTTCGTTGGCGTCGCGGTGCTTGTGAACGTTGGGGTCGGTGTCTGCACGTCCGCCTGGGAACCAGTGGTAGAATGCAGCGTACCCGTCTGACAATTAGGAGAGCCGCTCGAGCAAGTGTCCTGGAAGGTCAATGTCGCCGTATCGGTCAGTGGGTTCGGATCATTGGGAGCAACATTGTAGAAGCTAGCAGTAAAGGTGATGGAAGAGCCGAACGGAAGGGTACAGAGCGTCTGGCCAGCGTTGCAGGATGCTCCCCCAGCCAACGTGAGGAGAGTAGGCGTTAGCAACAAGTTGACGGAAGTAAAGTCACCGCTCCCTGTGTGCACGACATCCACCACCGACGTGATCGTCAAGGTGTCATGTGCCGTGTCGACACCGTTTTGGATCTGATACGTGCAAATGTATGGTTGTCCCACAACGACAGGGCTGGCGCAGCCTTTAAGAAAGCTGATCCCGTGGAGGTCCGGAGGGGGCGTGGGTGTGGCAGCCCGCGCCTGTGGAGACCAGGCTAGCATACTGGCAACCATGGCGCAGCCGAAAACCAGCGCAAGTGCCGCACCGACGCGAGTCCCCATCGGCCTGCTGATGTCCTCCAGACCGCGTTCCTTGATTCTCATTCACGTCCCCCTTTCGCTGTCGCCACCGGCGTTGGCGCCAGGCTGAGCAACTGCTTGACGTCGCCCTTCGGCTACCAGACGCATCGGCGTCGAACAGGACAATCAACCGCTGACGGCGGCCTGTCTCCTGAACCGAAACAACCTCTGAACGGCGAGGAAATCGCTAGGCGGGGACACACAGCTAGCGGAGAAGCTTCTTGCGACTCATCTTTCGCTGCTCTTCCTATAAGGACGGACTGAATGACTTTCTCCGGGGCGGGGCTGGAGCAAGCCTGGTCGGGAGCAATTGCTTGCCCTATTAAAGCACAGATTTTCTCCTGAGTCTATACCGGAGTCGGCGTTTGATTCTGAAGTGTGACCGGTTCCTTCGAATCGAGCCCGCGGCGATAAAGGGAGAACGGTGCCGCCCGCACCAGACTTTGTGGGCAGCAGCCGTCCCCGAGGCGAGGGATGAAGGATTGGCTCCCCGAGCAGGACTCGAACCTGCAACCTAGCGGTTAACAGCCGCCCGCTCTACCGATTGAGCTATCGGGGAGCACCGAAGCTAGCATCTGCCTGGCTGCCGAGCCAGGACTCGAACCTGGACTAAGGGATCCAAAGTCCCTGGTGCTACCATTACACCACTCGGCAGCGGATCAGTCCATCCGCACACCAATGAAGGCGGGGTCTCCCGCCTTCCGCGCGATCGTGAACTGGTGCCGAAGGCCGGGATCGAACCGGCACGAGGGTTGCCCCTCAACAGTTTTTGAGACTGTCGCGTCTACCTGTTCCGCCACTTCGGCCTTGGAGCGGAAGACGGGATTCGAACCCGCGACCCCCTCCTTGGCAAGGAGGTGCTCTACCGCTGAGCTACTTCCGCCCTCAACCCTGCCTCTGCCACCGCAGAGCGACCCTATTATAGTCAATGGCAGGTCGCTCGACAAGCAAGGTAGAGGGCTCAGCCGCCGCCTCCGCGACGGGCCGTCCGCCACGTTCACGAAGTCTTGACATCAGTTCGACGCGTTTTCACGCCCGTTCCACAGGGATGACGCAGAATCAGCTCGAAAGCGGCAACCACCCAGGTATTATCGGGTCGGCTGCGGTCGACCCAAGAATGGGGGACGCGGCGCAATCCTCCCGCAGCAAGAGCGTCAGTAGGAGGTGCCGCGTTCCCCGCCAAATCTCGCCCCTATACTTATCCTCTAGCAGCGCGACCTCATGGGCGTCGGTGGGAGGGTTGGCTGCGGTGCTCGAGGATGAGCGGATTGTTCGCTGCGTGCGCCCTCTAGCCGCCCGTTGCCAGGGCCGCCTTCAGCGCTGCGATAAGCTCGGCGTCCTCACTTGGGTCGACCGTGCGCGGGTCGAGGAGCAGCGTATCGCGCTCCACCCGCGCGACGACTGGCGTATCACCCACTCGCAGCCGTCGGGCCAGGGAGGCGACGTCCGCCATGCCGCCCAGCGCCAGCAGCTTTGTCGGAAGGCTTTCCTCCGGCAGGCTGCCGCCGCCCACCATCGACCTGCCGTCGACAATACCTGCGCCCTTCCCAACCGCCTTTGCCCACGCCTTTGCCCGCGCGTCGATCTCCGCCACCGGCAGCGCGATCATTCGCCAGACAGGCACCTTCTCAGCCTCCTCCTGCTTCACATAATGCAGAAGCGTCGCCGAAAGCGCCGCAATCGCCCCCTTGTCCAGCCGGCCGGAGCGCGCCAGCGGGTGCTTCTTCAGCTTGTCGACAAGCTCGCGCCGGCCCAGCACGATGCCCGCCTGCGGCCCGCCCAGCAGCTTGTCGCCGGAAGAGAAAACAAGGTCCGCACCCGCCGCCAGGCTTTCCTGCAGCGTCGGTTCCTTCCCCAGACCGAACTGCGTCGTGTCGAGCAGGCAGCCGCTGCCGGGGTCGTCCAGGAGCAGCAGGCCGCGCGCGTGCGCCAGCCGCGCCAGCTCCGCCGTCGGCACCGACTCTGTGAAGCCGACCACGCGGAAGTTGCTCGTGTGGACGTGCAGGAACGCCGCCGTCCGCTCGCTGATGGCCGCTTCGTAGTCGCGCAGATAAGTGCGGTTGGTCGCGCCAACCTCGACCAGGCGGGCGCCGCTCTCCGCCATTATCTCCGGTATCCGGAACCCACCGCCGATTTCGACGAGCTGTCCGCGCGAGATGATGACGTCTTTCGCGCGCGCGAACGCTGACAGCGCTAGCAGAAGGGCAGCAGCGTTGTTGTTGACCGCCAGCGCCGCTTCCGCACCGGTTAGCCGGCAGATGAGCGACTCCACAAGGACGTGGCGGTTGCTCCGCTCGCCTTCCGTCAAGTCGATCTCGAGGTTGCTGTAGCCGCCGCTGACGGCGGTCATGGCGGCAATCGCCTCTGCCGAGAGCGGCGCGCGGCCAAGGTTGGTGTGGATGATGACGCCGGTAGCGTTGATCACGTGTCGCAGGCCGGGCGTCGTCGCTGCTTTCAGGTGTTCGACGAGCGACTTCACGATCTCATCGTACGATGGCGACGTCTGGCCCCCGGCGATGGCCGCTCGCACGCCCTCCAGTTCTTCGCGCGCAACCGCGACGACGATGTGCGGCGCGAAGGCATCTCTGAAGGCGGCGAGTCGTTCGTCGCTCAGCAGTCGGTCGACGCTGGGCAAGCGGCGGTAGGGGCTGGTCACAGCGCTTCCCTTCGATTGGAGTATCCGCTATTCTAACACAGTCGGCAGTCCATTCACTTGATCTATTTTTCACTAATGACTACCATGAGGTTACACCACACACGGAGGCAGCCATGACGAACCTGCGAATCCCCGGACCGACTCCCTGCGCCGACGAAGCCCTCAAGGCGATGTCCCGCCAGATGATCAACCACCGCGGCCCTGAGTTCGGCGGCATAATCCAGCGACTCACCGCCGGCGTCAAGAAGGTCTTCCAGACCGAGAACGACGTCTACATCCTCACCACGTCCGGCACCGGCGCCATGGAGACCGCCGTCGTCAACTTCCTGTCGCCCGGCGACCGCGTGCTCGTGGTATCGATTGGCGCTTTCGGCGACCGCTTCGCCGACATCGCCAGGACCTACGGCGCCAATGTGACGAAGCTGCCATTCGAATGGGGCACGGCCGCCGACCCCGTCGCGCTGGACAAGGCGCTTGCCGCCGCGCCCGGCTACAAGGCAGTACTCTTCACCCACAACGAGACGTCCACCGGCGTCACGAACCCGCTGAAGGAGCTCGCCGCCGTCGCTCGCAGGCACGGCGCGCTGGTCATCGTCGATGCCGTCAGCAGCCTCAGCGCTGTTCCCTGTCCGGTCGACGCCTGGGACCTCGACGTCGTCGTCACCGGCTCGCAGAAGGGCTGGATGGTGCCGCCGGCGCTCGCCATGATCTCGGTGAGCGAGCGCGCCTGGAAGGCACACGACGTAGCCAAGATGCCGCGCTACTACTTCGACGTGGGAAAGGCGAAGAAATACCTGGAGACCGACCAGACGCCCTGGACGCCCGCCATCTCCGTCTTCTTCGCTCTCGACGTCTCGCTGAAGATGATGCTTGCCGAAGGGCTGCCCGGCATCTTCGCCCGGCACGAGCGTATCGGCAAGCTGACCCGCGACGGCGTGAAGGCGCTGGGGCTGGAGCTGCTGGCCGACGAGAAGTTCGCCTCCAACACTGTCACCGCCGTCAAGGTCCCGGAAGGCATCGACGGCAAGGCGCTCGTCAAGCTGATGCGCGAAGAGTACGACACGGTCCTCGCCGGCGGGCAAGCGGCCCTGGCGGGCAAGATCTTCCGCATCGGCCACCTCGGCCTCGTCAGCGACGGCGACATCACCGCCTGCCTCGACGCCCTGAAGCTGGCGCTGCCGAGAGTGGGCTTCGCGCCCGCCGCCGTCTAGACCGCGGCGAAAGGTAGAATGGACCGCAAGGTTCTCGTCACCGATCCCATTTCGCAGGACGGCATTGCCGCCTTGCAGCGTTGCGCCCAGGTCGACGTCAAGCTGGGTATTCCCGCCGACGAGCTGATAAGCGTCATCGGCGAGTATGACGCCCTCGTGGTCCGCAGCGAGACGAAGGTGACCGCGGCCGTCATCGACGCGGCGAAGCGCTTGCAGGTGATCGGCCGCGCCGGCGCCGGCGTCGACAACATCGATCTCGACGCCGCCACTCGACGCGGCATCATCGTCGTCAACGCGCCGCTGGGGAACACAATCTCCGCCGCCGAGCATGCCATCGCCCTCATGCTGGCGCTCTCGCGCTACATTCCGCAGGCCAACGCCGCCCTCAAGGCTGGCAAGTGGGAGCGGCAGCGCTTCATGGGAGTCGAAGTGCGCGGCAAGACGCTGGGCATCATCGGCCTGGGCCAGATCGGCTCGGAAGTGGCGAAGCGGGCGCGCGGCCTAGATATGCACGTTATGGCCTGCGACCCGTTCGTCTCTGAAGAGCGGGCGCAGGCGCTCATCGTCGAGATGGTCTCGCTCGAAGAGCTGCTCCAGCGCGCCGACTACATCGCCATCCACACGGCGCTCACGCCCCAGACCCGCGGCCTCATCGGCGAGAAGGAGCTGCGACTGGTGAAGCCGTCCCTTCGCATCATCAACGTCGCGCGCGGCGGCATCGTCGACGAAGAAGCGCTGTACAACGCTGTCGAAGAGGGGCGGGTCGCCGGCGCTGCCGTTGACGTGTTCAGCAAGGAGCCGGCGCAGGACAACATCCTCTTCAAGAGCGACCGGATCATCGTCACGCCGCACCTGGGCGCGTCGACCGCCGAGGCGCAGGACCGCGTAGCTGTCGACGTCGCCGACCAGATCGCCGCCGTCTTCCGCGGCGAGCCGCCCGCCTACTCCGTGAACGCGCCGCTTCTGGCGCCGGAAACGATGGCCATCATCGGTCCCTACGTCAACGTCGCAGTCATGACGGCCTCGCTGGCGACTCAGCTTAGCGCGGGACAGCTCAGCACGGTCGAAGTGGAATACTTGGGCGAGATCGCCGACTACGATGTCACGCCGCTGAAGGCTGCCGTCATCAAAGGGCTGCTCGAGCCCATCAGCGAAGAGAACGTCACCATCGTCAACGCCAACCTGGTCGCCGAGCACCGCGGCCTGCGTATAAGCGAGCGCAAGGGCGCCTACGAAGGCATCTTCAGCAACCTCGTGCAGGTGCGCGCCGCAACAAACGACGGCGTCACGACCGTCTCCGGCACGATGGGCCACGATGGACCGCACATCGTCCAGATCAACGAGTTTTGGGTCGACGTGGCGCCGGGCGCCGGTCACCTGCTCATCTGCATGAACGTCGACCGGCCGGGGATGATCGGCACGGTTGGCATGATCCTGGCCAAGCACGACGTCAACATCAACTCCATGCGCGTCGCCGGCGAGCGCGGCCAGGCGATGATGGTCCTCGGCCTGGATTCGGCGCCGTCCGATGAAGTCATGCAAGAGCTAACTACCGTTCCGGACATCTTCTCCGTCCGCCGCGCTCGAATCTAGCCCCCACGACAACCTCAGCAGCGGGCTTAACCCTTTTTTTACACATCCTTATTGTCGCCTTAGTCCCGCCTCCTTAAGCTTTGCGTTGTATGTAAGGAGCAAATGCCATGAAAAGAATTCTGAAGTTCGCTCTGCCATTTGCGCTACTGGCAATTGTCGTATCCGGAGTCCTCACGGGCGTCGCGCTGGCGCAGGGCGGCGGCAACAGCGGCACCGCCAGCCCGACGACGCGGATGGACCAGTTCCTCGGCTTCCTCTCCAACCGGCTGGGCATTTCCAGCGACCAGCTCAAGACAGACGTTCAGGGCGCCGCCAGCGACACGGTAAACCAGATGCTGAAGGACGGCACCATCACCCAGCAACAGGCCGACAAACTCAACCAGGAGATTCAGAACGGGAACTTCCCCGGCTTCCTGGGCATGGGCGGCAGGTTTGGCGGATTCGGCATGATGGGGAAGGGCGCGCTCGGCACCAGCCTCCAGAACATCGTTCAGTCGGTCGCCGGCAAGCTCAACCTTACACCGCAGCAGATACAGACCCAGCTCAAGAGTGGAAAGAGCCTGGCCGACATCGCCTCCGCCCAGGGCGTCTCCCGCGATGACCTGAAGAACGACATCACGACCGCCGTCAACACGGAGGTCGACAATGCCGTCAGCGGTGGCAAGATCACTCAGTCGCAGGGCGACAACATCAAGAGCATGCTGAGCAGCAACCTGGACCAGCTCATCGACCACACGGGCGGCCTGGGCGGTCTGGGCGGCATCTTCGGCGGGAAGGGTCAGAACGGGAACGGTCAGAACAACAAGCCGAATAGCCAGGCCACACCGAACACACCGAACACGAGCTCGCCCATGTGGCGCGGCGGGACCCAGAACAGCCGCACCGGCATGAGCATGCCCTTCATGTAGCTATCAATTTGGGCTTTGTCTCTCGTCCGACCTCGCGAGAGCAGGCAACATACCCCGCGATGCAACGGGCCGCCTTTCGTCCACGGGCGACCCGTTGCTCCATCTTCAGAACTATGATTGTCTTCGCGCCATCCGCTTAAGGCGGATCCGCCGGCCCGCGAATCGCCTCGTTCATGCTGCCGCTGCGAAAGCCGGCCAAATCCAGCGTCACGTACGTGTAGCCCAACGCCTTCAGCCCCTCGACGACGCTGCGCCGCGTATCATCGTCCAGGAACGTCGCTATGTCGCCGGCCTCCACCTCAATGCGCGCCAGCCTGCCGTGATGACGCACGCGAAGCTGATGCAGCCCCGCCGACCGCAATAGCTCCTCTGCCGCCTCTATCCGCGCCAGCGCCTCGCGGCTGATGGGCGTCCCGTAAGGGATGCGCGACGCCAGACAGGCCATCGACGGCTTGTCCCACGTCGGCAGGCCGCGTTCCAGCGACAGCGCTCGTATGTCCGCCTTCGTCAGGCCGGCCTCGCGAAGGGGAGCGCGAACGCCCTGCTCCGACGCGGCGCGCTTTCCCGGGCGGAAATCGCCATCGTCGTCCGTGTTGCTACCTTCGACGACGTATGCCAGCCTCTGCTCGTCCGCGAGCGCCCGCAAACGGCGGAAAAGCTCGCTCTTGCAGTGATAGCAGCGGTCTGTGTCGTTCCTCAGGTACATAGGCGATTCCATCTCCGTCGTCTCGATGACGACGTGGCGCACGCCGATGCCGGCTGCCAGGCCGCGTGCCGCTTCCACCTCCGATCCCGGGGCCGCCGGCGAAAGCGCCGTCACTGCCAGGGCGTGGTCGTCCAGCACCTCGCGGGCAACCGCGGCGAGCAGAGTGCTATCGACGCCGCCGGAAAACGCCACTACCGCGGAGCCCATCTCGCGCAGCAGCCGGCGCAGCTCCGCGTGCTTCTCGTCCAACGTCACAACCGAGTCTCCTGTTCACAACCTGCAACTATCTTAGCACCCGGCCACCGGAGCCAGCCACGCCGTCCCTCGACCCATGCGACGCAGCCGCCTTTGTAAAGGTTCTTACGGACTAAGCCGATATCTATATGAACGGAGGCGCGCGTCTGCTCGCTAGGATTGCCATGCCACGAAGCGTTAAGGGCGATATCCTCTATCCCTTCGCCACGCTGAGCCTTATCGCCGTCGTGCTCCTCGGCGTGGGCGTCGCGCTCCTGGCCGGACGCGAGATCGAGACTCAGGCGAAGGCTTCCACCGCCAACACCGCGGCGGCCTCCGTCATCGCCCTTGTGCAGCCGCAGCTCTCCGGCCTCGACCTCTCGGCGCCCCTATCCGGACCGGCCTACGACCAGCTTCAGCAGATAGTCACCCGCTTCGTACTCTCCGGGCAGACGCAGCGATTGCGCGTCTTCAACCGGCAGGGCCTGACGGTCTACTCTACCGACTCATCGGAGATGGGGCGCGTGCCCGCCGATCAGCAGTCCATTCTCGGAGCGCTCGGCGACAAGACGAGTGGCACCACACTGGGCTCCCGTTCAACCGGTGACGGCGGTATCGCCACCAAGGGGCCCATCCTGGACGTCTTCACTCCACTATATTCCAGCGGCCGGCAGGTCGCCGCCGCCGTCGAGATACAGCAGGACTTCTCCGCCGAGGCTTCCAGCGTCGCTTCCGCCCAACGCGTGCTCTATTTCGAGATCGGGTTGGGGCTGCTCCTGCTCTACGCCGTCTTGCAGGCGGGCGCCTGGGGCGTCACCCGCGCTCTCGCCAAGGACCATGCCCGCCTAACTTATCTCTATCAGACCGGCGAGCACGTCCGCTCGTCGCTCGATACCCAGGAGGTGTTGAGCCAGATCGTTCGTGATGCGACGCTGATCGTCCAGGGGCAGTACAGCGTCGTTTGCCTCGTCGACCCGGAGTCGCGGGCGCTCGCAGCGCGGGCAAGCTACGACCAGGCGCAGGACTCGGTTGCCCAGCACAATCGCGAAGTCCAGGAGTGGCTGTTCCACCGCGTCCTTGCCACCGGCGAGACGAATCTGCTGCGCAACTGGCGGGCGGACTATCGGCGCGTCTTCGGCATGGACGTGCCGCAGCAGCCGATGGCGGTCCTCTGCGTCCCGATGAAACTGCGCCGCAAAGCGACAGGCGTGATAGCCGTCCTCCGTCCGGCCTCTGCCGACGGTTTCGGCCGCGCTGAGGTCACGATGCTGGAGGAGCTGGCCGGCCAGGCGGCGATGGCAATCGAGCAGGCGAATCTCTTCGCCCGCGTGCGCTCCTACGCCAGCGAGCTCGAGCTTAGCTATGACACCACGCTCAAGGCGCTCTCCGCCGCCCTCGACGCCAAGGACGCCGCCACCGAGGGCCACTCCGAGCGCGTGGCCAGGCTGACCGTCGCCATCGCCCGCGAAATGCAAGTGCCCGAGGAGAAGCTCATCGACGTCGAACGCGGAGCTCTGCTCCACGACGTCGGCAAGATAGGCGTTCCGGACGAAGTCCTGCGAAAGCCCGCGACGCTCACCCGCAAGGAGTGGCAGGCGATGCGGCAGCACCCACTCCTGGCCGGCGCCCTCGTCTCGAAGGTCGGCTTTCTCGAAGGTGCGCTGCCCATTCTCCTCTACCACCATGAGCGCTACGACGGCGGCGGCTATCCGTTCGGCCTCGCCGCCGACCGCATTCCCGTCGAAGCGCGCGTCTTCGCCGTCGTCGACGCCTACGACGCCATGACCTCCGACCGCCCCTATCGCAAAGCGGTCTCGCACGACGAGGCTCTGAAGGAGATCACCGCTAACTCCGGCAGCCAGTTCGACCCCGATGCCGTCGAAGCCTTCCTGCGCGTCATCGACCGCTTCCAGGACCAATTCGCAGAGCAAGCCGCCTAGGCGCGCGGACCCTCTCTCGCCTTCGCCTTGACGGGCGAACCGATATTCTGATAACTTCATTTAGTCCCCGAATGCCGGCATGGAGGAAGAGCGGGTGCAAGAGCCCCCATTAGACGAATCGCGGCTGGAACGCCTCGATATCACCGCGAGCGCCGTTCGCGTCCTCTCGGGCGGCCAAGTGAGCGTCACGCAGTCGGCGGTTCAGAACCTGTTCGCCGCCGATGCCGACGTTCGGCAATGCACCGTCGGCTCAGTCAAGGGAGAGCGAGTTTCGTTGAGTCAGGGGGGCGCGCTGCTGGTCGTCGGACGGGAGGTATCGGCGGAGGGAGCCTACATTGGCCTGCTGGTCACGCCGTCTCTGGGAGGCGACAATGTGCGTCCCGTCCTCACCGTGCCGACCGCCTTCGCCCTGGGCGCCGGCTTCTTCTTCGGGAGATGGCTCGTCAAATCCGTCGGCCGGCTGTTCGGCCGCTAGCAGGAGCAGTACTGTGGAACAAGTCCAACTTACCGTCTCGCACCGGTCCGTTCTCGGCAAGAAGGTGCGAAGCCTTCGCCGCGGCGGCACCACGCCCGCCAACGTCTATGGCCACCGGCTGGAATCGCAGTCCGTGCAGGTCGACAGCCTCATTCTGGCGCATGCTCTGAAGAAGCTCGAAAGGAACGCTATCCTGTCGTTGCTCGTCGAGGGCGAGAGCGCCGCGCGACCCGTAATCGTGCGCCACATCCAGCGTGACATCATCAACGACAAGATAATGCACGTCGACTTCTACCAGGTCTCGCTGGCCGAGAAGATGAAGGCGGACGTGCCGCTTCTCCTCATCGGCAAATCGCCCGCCGTTGAGGACCTGGGCGGCATCCTCTTGCAGGGCCTCGACTCCATCACCGTCGAAGGGCTGCCCGCCGACATACCGCCGCACATGGAAGTCGATATCTCGGGGCTCGCCTCGTTCTACGCCTCCGTGCACGTCCGCGACCTCGTGATCGATCCCAAGGTCCACCTGATGACCGATCCCGAATCGGTCATCGCGAGCGTCGCGCCGCCGAAGAAAGTAGTGGAGGCGGCCGGACCTGCCGAGGAAGGCGCCGTGGAGGAAGGCGGAGAAGCGGAAGCCCCGGAGGAATAGCTCGGCGCGCAGCGCCAGCATCTTGCTCGCGCGAAGACGAAAGCGCCGCCAGAACACGTTGTCCAGCCTGCCTGCGGCTTAGTCAGGGCTTGCCAGCCTCGCGCCGCGGCCGCCGTTTAACCCAATCGACGCCCGCGCAGCCCTCGCTCGCCGCGCGCGAACTCCCTCGCGGAGAGCGCCCGCCGGCCCTCCTTCTGGACGCGGATCACTGCCAGCAGCCCCTCGCCCGTCTGCACCGCGAAGCCGGCTTCGGCCGCCGGCCCTTTGGCATCCGACGGCAGGGAGACCACCGTTCCCGGCGGCTCTCCGTTGTCGCCCTCGAGCGGCCACGCCTCGTGAATCTGCAGCACAGCGCCGTCGAGATGTGTGAAAGCCATCGGCCAGGGATTGTACGCTCGCACCTGTCGCGAGATCCGCAGGGCCGGCAATCGCCAGTCGACTAGCCCGTCTTCTTTCTTGACCACCGACACGTAGCTGGCGAGCGACTCGTCCTGCGGCGCCGGCGTGAGCTTACCATTGACATAATCCGGCAGAGTCGCCATCAGCAGAGCGGCCCCCTCCTCGGCGAGCCGGCGCGTCAGCCTGCCGGTCGTATCCTGCGGCTCGATGGCGACCTTGCGCTGGCTGAGGATCGGCCCCTCGTCGAGCGCCAGGACCATCCGCATGATCGTCACGCCGGTCTCCTCGCCGCCGTTCAGGATCGCCGCCGCCACCGGCGACGCGCCGCGATAGCGCGGGAGAAGAGAAGGATGGATGTTCAGCACACCGAGCCGCGGCAGATCGAGCACGGACTGTCGCAGTATCTGGCCGTACGCCGCCGCGACCATCACGTCGGGTCGCAAGCTGGCCAGCTCCGCAATCGCCTGCGGTGCCCCCAATCGGGCCGGCTGGAAGACAGGCCGGCCGTGTTCCAGCGCCGTGTCCTTCACCGGCGACGCCCGCTCGCGACGGCCGCGGCCTGCCGGTCGGTCCGGTTGCGTGTAAACGGCCACCACATCGTAGTCGCTGCTGATTAGCCGTTCCAGCGCTGGCAGTGCGAACTCGGACGTCCCCAGGAAAACGATGCGCAATTCTTTCTCCACGGTCGATAACAAGCTGTTACGTGTTGACGAGGCGGATTATACTATGGTCGCGGAAAGAGGAGGGAGAGATGAGCAAAGCCAATCATCTTGTAGCAATGTTCGTTATGGTTGCCGGCTCCATAATAGTCCTGTCGGCGTGCGGCGGCAGCACCAAGAAGGCGGACATTACCCCCACACCACCTGCGACCACCGGCACCCCGTCGTCTGCTTCGTCGCCGGCGGCAACCCCTCAATCCGGGGCCATAACGATAGACCAGCCGCAGCAGGACGAGACGGTGAATGTCCCTGTGACCGTCTCCGGTTCCGCCAGCGTCTTCGAAGGGGCGCTCACGGTCGCCATCGAAAGTTCGACGGGCGAGCGTACGTACTGCCGCGCCAACACAACGGCCAGCGAAGGCGCGCCTGGCACCGGCACGTTCGACGTTTCGCTTGCTTTTCCCCCTCCGCCCTTCATCCCGCCTCTCAACCTGGGTGCCCGCGTCCACGTTTTCAGCCTGAGCCCTAAGGACGGCAGTATCCTTGCCGAGGCGATAGTTCCGATCAAACTGAGCGGCGTCGTGCCGAACATAGTTGTCGAGTCGCCGTTGTGCGGTGCACCCGTGTCAAGCCCCGTCACTGTTAGCGGCACCGCCTCCGTCTTCGAGGGGTCGCTGATACTCGACATTAAGGACTCGACGGGTAACGTGCTCGCGACCGCGCAGGTAACGGCAACGCCCGGCACGCAGACGCCCGGCACGCAGACGCCCGGCACGCAGACGTTCAGCACGCCGATGCCGACGTTCTCCCAGGACCTGACGTTCTCCGTATCCAGCGCGCAGCAGGGCACCATCGACGCCTACAATCTGAGCGCGAAAGACGGGAGCATTGTCAACCTGTTCTCGGTGCCTGTCTTGCTGACGCCGTAGACACGACGGCAGCTAAGTCTACTTCTTCAGTGGGAAGAACCGCCAGGCGGCGCTGAGCAAGAAAGCACCCTCCTCGACGCGCTACGGCTGGACTTGATGCGTGATGTCAACGATGGTCGCGCGGGGGTTGATCGAGAGGATAACGCGCTTCATCGCGCCGACGTAGTGGTCGGAGATGCCGAAATCGGTCGTCAGAGTGACTACCGGTGGGTCCGGCAGCACGCTAGCCGCCCCCGAGTCGCCACTCGTTGACCTGCGAGAAGCGGGAGCTGGAGTCGAACAGGACTCCCGGCGTCACTCCCTGCAGGTTCTTGTCGACGGCGTAGGTGAACGTGCGCTGGTAAAGAGGCAGGTTCGGCAGATCGTCTGCGAACGCCTCCTGGAACTGACGGTACAGTGTCTTACGCGCCTCCACGTCGCTGCTCTGGCGCGCATCCTGCAGGAGCAGGTCGACCTGCCCATCGCTGAAGCCGGAGAGGTTTTGCCCGCCGGGCCCCGCCTGCGAGCTGTGGTAGGCCGGATAAGGATCGGGGTCCGGCCCGCCGTCGAAACCGTAAATAGCGACGATGAACTCGTGCGGCATCAGCATGTCGCGCAGGAGCGTCGTCGGCCCCTGCACTGAGACGTCCGTGGGCATGCCGAGCGCTGTCCATGAACTGGCGATATCGTTCGCAGTCGCCGCGCGCAGCGGATCGTCGTTCGTTACGATTCGGAAGCGCAGCTCTGTCCCGTCCTTGGCGCGGATTCCGTTCGGCTGCAGCGTCCAGCCCGCCTCGTCGAGAAGCTTCGTCGCTTGGTCCGTGTCGTACGTGTAACGGTCAAGCACCGGATAGTACGACCAGGTGCCGGCGGCGATGGCGCTATCCGCCTCTACCGCCTGGCCCTGGAGGATCGATGAGATTATCTCAGGCCGGTTCGTCGCGTACGCCAGAGCCTGCCTGACGCTCTTGTCCTGCAGCGAGCGCCACACGTCGTTGAAGTAAAGAACGGTCGACGTGGTCGAGGGGAGCTGCAGCACCTGCAGGTCGGTGTCGCTCTGCAAATACTGGCTGTCATCGGGATTGAGCGGCGACTGGAAAAAGGCGCTCTGCACCTCGCCGCCCTTCAGGGCCTTCATGAGAGCCGGCTCGTCCTGGTAGAAGCGGAACTCGAAGCGTCGCAAATAGGGGCCGCCCAGATAGTAATTGGTGTTCGCATCCAGCTCCGCCCGCTGCGACGAGAGGTCTGTCAGGCGGAACGGCCCCGTGCCGACGGGCTGCTGGTTGAAAGGACTGTCGTACAACGCGTCCGCGTCCTGCCCCTGCAGCAGATGCGACGGCAGGATGCCCATCGTCAGATGCGACAGCAGCGGCGCGAAGGGCTGCGTCAGCCGGACTTCCACTGTCGCGTCGTCCACCTTGGAGAAGTTGATGCTATGGAATAGCTCCGCCTGCGCCGGCTGGCCGCGGAAGTTGGGGTCGCGCAGCGCGTCGTACGTGAAGATGACGTCGTCCGCGGTGAAGGGCTCGCCGTCCTGCCAGGTGACGTGCTGACGCAGGTGGAACGTGTAAGCCAGGCCATCTCCGCTGATGTCCCAGCTCTCTGCCAGGTCCGGCTGCACGGTGCCGTCCGGGCCCAGGCGTGTCAGGCCGGAGAAGATGAGCGCTGTCAGGTCGGCGTCGACTTCGTTGGCGGAGCTATATAGCGGGTTGATGCGGCTGACACTGCCGGCGACGCCCTCTTTGTGCGTAGCGGCGGGAAGAGCAGCCGCCATGTGGGACGAGCGCGACGTCTGGTACCAGAGGACGGAGAGGACGACCACTCCGGCCGCCACTACCACCGACAGGAGCCATCGCGAGCGCGCTATGCTTGTCACGTCGAGGACCCGCATTTCGAGCACCAGCGACCGGAGAAGGGCGCTGAAAGACACCACAGCCGAGGTCGCATATCTTCAGACCTCGGCCTGTACATGGCTAACCTCTGAGAAGCGGCGAAACAGCCTTCTCCAGCATGCCGTTCAACCGTTGCCTCAGGACGCGACGCTCCACATGGAGATGAGGATGAACACCGCCGCCAGGGCGATCGTGAGTTGGAAGAGCGTCTTCTCAACGCCCCGACGCGTACGGGTCACCGACTGCGTCCCCAGCTCGCCGAATCCCGATCCGCGTACCTGAAGCAGGATCACTATCACCAGAACGACGGACACGATGATCTGGATATAGTTGATGTACGTCTTGCCGATTCCGGCCAGAAAGATGAAATCCATGGCACCCCTAATCTAGCGCATTCACGGCGCAAGCGCTAGCCGGCGCTCATCACGCTTTCGGGGGCCGCCTTGTCGATGAGCTGCTCGACTTGGTTGCGCTCGTAATAGAGGTGAACGAGCGTGTCGGCGAGCTTCTTGGGGTCGTGGTGGTAGCGATTGTCCTCACTGACGACGTCTGCGGTAATGACCCGCGCGCCATCCAGGATGGACT
>Ga0187849_1002973_pt1 | contig 15473 bp, 15 predicted proteins | sample June2016WEW_4_10_2_FD_132412 | JGI IMG/M metagenome (GOLD analysis project Ga0187849, IMG submission 132412) | Peatland microbial communities from SPRUCE experiment site at the Marcell Experimental Forest, Minnesota, USA - June2016WEW_4_100 | ecosystem: Environmental > Terrestrial > Soil >... | reverse complement strand
TGGAGCGGTACCAGCCCAGCGAGGGCCGTTAGGACATACAACCCGAACCTTCATTCCAGCCAGTATTTACGGGGCTCTTATTGTGTTTTGACTTCACTAACTTGTAAAGTCCCGCTAGCGGCCGGAATGGATGCTCGGCCTGAACCCAATTGTGGAAAGGTGGAGAACCGACCCCTCGACCCCTTTACGGAATGTCCTTTCTTTCACCCGCATTGCGCGCATGCAGTTCGCATGAAAGCGATGCAGATAGAATACCCTGAATCCTGGAGGGCCTTGGCGGGTTCAAGTCCGGAACGCTTTGAGAATGAGGCGCGCATGGCGCTGGCGATGAAGTTGTTCGAGATGGGGCGTCTGACCAGCGGACAGGCGGCTCAATTGGCCGGGATTTCCCGCATCGCTTTTCTTTTCAGTTGCCCGCAATGGAATGTGCCCGCCGTGAATTGGGATGCTGATGAACTTGCCGCCGAGTTCAAGCCGATCCACTCGTGAGCCGCATTATTTACCGCCTTCAACCCATAGGCACAGCGCGCATTTTGGTCGATGCCAAGAGGAAACATCTGGTGCCGGACATCGCCTCCCAATTTCGAAAACTCCGGCAGGAGGGTTATTGGATTCACGATTCGATTGTGGAAACAGCGTTGCGTCAGGCCGGAGAGGTCTGAACTCGCTTACCATCTACATTTGTTGGATGGTTTCGAGGCCGAGGGTTTCGAGGCCTTGCTTCAAGGTGCGGGCGGTGAGGTCGCAAAGAACCAGGCGCGAGGCGCGTTGGGCGGGTTCGGATTTGAGGACGGAGCAGTTCTCGTAGAAGGCGGTGAAGCCTGTGGCCAGCTCGAAGAGGTAGTTGCAGAGGAAATTGGGGCGGTATTCCTGGGCGACGGCCTCGAGGACCGGGCCGAAGCCGAGCAGGCGCTTGGCGAGGGCGATTTCTTCGGGGGCGCTCAAGTCAAGTTTGGCGCCTGGCTCGAGGGGCTGCGCGGCATCAAGTCCGGCCTTGCGGAAGATGCTGCGGATGCGGGCCCAGGCATACTGAAGATAAGGGGCAGTGTTGCCGTTCAAGGCCAGGAGCTTGTTCCAACTGAACACGTAATCGCTTTGGCGGTTGGGCAGCAGGTCGGCGTATTTGACGGCGCCGACGCCGACGATGCGGGCGATTTGGCGGCGTTGGGTCTCGGGCAGGTCGGGGCTTTTTTCGGAGACGACCTTGAAGGCGCGTTCCTCGGCCTCGTCCAGGAGTCCGGAGAGGCCGATAGTCTGGCCGGAGCGGGTCTTGAAGGGCTTGCCGTCCTCGCCGAGGATGGAGCCGAACCAGACATGGGCGAGCTTGGTCGCGGCCTGGGGATGCCAGCGGCGAAAGGCCGCGAACAACTGGCGGAAATGGAGTTGCTGGCGGCCGTCGGTGACGTAAATGACTTCGTCGGCGTGCCAGGTCTGGATGCGGCGGGCCAGGGTGGCCAGGTCGGTGGTGGCGTAGTTGAAAGCGCCGTCGGTTTTCTGAACGATGAACGGGTTGGGGGCCCACTCCCCTTCTTTGTGGACCAGGAACGGGTCTTCCTTGGGCGGCAGGGAGCCGTCGGAAAAGACGGCCTTGGCGCCACGGCTTTCGGTGGCGATGCCCCGCTGCAACAAGTCATCCACAGTGGCCTTGAGCTGCGGGTTGTAGAAGCTTTCGCCCAAGGTGTAGTCGAATTTCACTCCCAGGCGGCCGTAGATGGAATCGAACTGGGCTTGCGAGAGGCGGATCATTTCGCGCCAGATACGCAGGTTCTCGGCATCTCCGGCTTGGAGTTTGACCAGTTCGGCCCGGGCGCTCTCGAGGGTGGCGTGGTCAAAGCCGGGCCTGTCTGGGTCGCAACGCGCGCTAATGAGCTTGTAAATCCGCTCCATCTCACCGAGCGGGTCGGTTTGGAGCCGGGCGGGGTCAAGGGCCGTCTTCCAGCCCGCCAGCAGCATGCCGAACTGGGTGCCCCAATCCCCGAGGTGATTGTCGGTGATGACATCGTGGCCCAGCAGCCGCAACACGCGCGCGAGGGAATCCCCGAGGATAGTCGAGCGGATATGGCCGACATGCATCGGTTTGGCGGCGTTCGGGGAGCTGAAGTCAACCACAACGGTCCGGGGCTGGGCGGTTTTATCGAAGAACAGGTGTTCGCCCTGCGCGGCGGCTTGGAGCGTCCGGGCCAAGGCGGCCCGCTCGAGGCGGAAATTCAGAAAGCCGGCCCCGGCGATCTCGACCGGCTCGCACCAGCCGGCCAGGTCCAGCTTGCCGGCCACTGCGGCGGCCAACTGGCGCGGGTTCATCTTCCGCGCCTTGGCCAGGGAGATCAGGGCATTGGTCTGGTAATCGCCGAATTTCGGGTCCGGGCAGGGGCGGATCAAAACGGCCGCGGTGTCCGCCTCAGGCAGGACGGCCCTGACGGCCTGGTGTAAGCGTTGTTCGAGGATTTTGTATGGCAACATGCTTAGGCGACTTACTTCGTGCCCTGTTCCCGGATGACTTGGAGCATGGTGCCGGCATCGGGGGCTTGTTCGAGGGCTTGGCGGAATTCGGCCTTATGGAGCAATTTGGCGATGTTGGCGAGGGTATGGAGGTGCTTCTGGAACTGGCCCTGGGGCACCAGGAAAAGCATGACCAGATGGACCGGTTGATTGTCGAGGGCATCGAAGTTGACGCCTTTTTTGGAGCGTCCCAGCGCGCCGACGACCTCGGAAATCAAATCAGTCGAGGCGTGCGGGATGCCGATGCCAAAGCCGATGCCGGTGCTCATCGAGGACTCGCGCTTCTTGACCACCGCGGCGATGGCGTCGCGGTCCCCGGCCTTGATCTTGGCCGTGGCCACCAGGTTATCGATCAATTCATCAATGGCGTCCCAGCGGTTCGCCGCGCGCAGGTCAGTGACGATCTGCTGTTTGCTCAGAATATCGCCTAAATCCATAGCATCGGAATTAGTCCGCCCCGTCATTTCGCACCAAGTGGCGGCTCATTTCAAGACAGAAGTGGCGCAAACCCTGTTTGGGGTGCAGATCCGTTTTTAGGAAGCGGTTTTGTTGGGCAGCCGCTCGCCCCTCACCCCGGCCCTCTCCCCGAGGAGAGGGAGCAACCACGGCCGGCGCTCGAACATTCCCACACGGCTGGATTCGTCGACCGACTGACGAGGACGATTTGTTTTTGCACGAGCCCTTAGGGCGGGGTCTGTTGGCCCAGTTGGTGAACCAGGTCTTCGAGCACCCAGTTTGGGCGGGTGTCTTGGAGGCAATCGGCAGCGGCCCCGTGTTGCCAGACGGCGTAACGGAGCAATGTCAGGACATCGCTCTGAAGGGGAGGCTGGGCGACCAGCCCGGCGATAAAGCCGGCGAGCAGGTCGCCGCTGCCGCCCTGGGCCAGGTGCGGGTTGCCCGAGGAGTTGACGAAGACCTGGCCGGTGCTGCGGCCGATGAGAGATTGGTGGCCCTTCAAGACCACCCAGGAGTTTCCGAATCGTTTTGAAATCTCACGCACTGAGTTGAGACGGTTGGCCTGGATATGCTGGGGCGAGCAGCGCAAGAGGCGGGCGGCTTCGCCCGGATGCGGGGTGACCACGCGCAAGGCGTTGCGATCGGACGGGTCCAGGGGCAACCAGTCCAGGGCGCTGGCATCCACGACCAGCGGCAGCGCCGAATCGCGCCACAGGTTGCGGAGGACGAGTTTCATCTGCTCGGCCATGCCGGCGGCGGCCAGGCCGGGACCGAGCAAGACGGCGGAGTGGGAAGCGGGCAATTTGGCGGCGGGCAGCCAGGGTGACACCATCACCGCCTGGAGTTGGGCGGCGCAAGCATGGTAAACGGCCTCGAAGGTGTAGAGCGTAATGAGGCCGGGCTGAGCGCGCTGGGCCCCGCGCGCTGCCAGCACGGCCGCCCCGTGATAGCCGAGGCTCCCCGCCAGGATCGCCAGATGACCGTAGGAGCCTTTGTGGGTGGCGGCCGGGCGGCGGGGCGGATAAGCGGCAAAATCCCCCGGCAAGGTCCACAAGACCTCGCTGGTCAAGGGGCAGGGGAGCAGTCCGACATCGTGGGCGACTTCGAGCCGCCCCACATAAGGCCAAGCCGGTTCCTTGAGCAGGCCCAGTTTGGGGGCGCCGACGGCCAGGGTGACGGCGGCTTCGATGGCTGCCCCTTGGGGTTCACCGGTATCCGCGTTCAGGCCCGAGGGGACATCCACGGCCAGGACGATGGTCCGGGCCTGGTTGACCCGCTGCAGCAGGGCTATCCACTGGGGGCTGAGCGGCCGGTCGAGCCCGATGCCGAAGAGGCCATCGACAATCAACGCGGGCCGAAGCGAAAGCAATGTTTCCAGGCGCGGGAGGGCGGTTTCAGGGTCGGCGACCTCGAGCGCATCGATCCGGCGGCCGGCCAGGTGTTCGCGCGCGCAGCGGGCATCTTCGCCGTTATGGCCTTTGCCGGCCAGGAGCAGGATCAGATCCTGGGGCTGCGTCAACTTGAGCGCCAGCCGGGCCACGCACTTGCCGACGCGGCGGATGACTTCCGCCTCGCTTTGACCGGCGGCCCAGGTGGCCTGTTCCCAGTCCCGCATCTGCGCAATACTGACTACCGGGCATGGCATACGTACACCTTAGCGGCCTGACCGGCTGGCACAAACCAAAAAAGGCAACTGTTCAGGCGTGTGCCAGACCTGAACGGTTGCGGCGGATTACCATGCATTATATTTACTCGCAGAAGATTTCAATTGTCAGCCGCTGTTTCCATCGCGTAAGTTGCGCCACGGCCATCCGGACGGGCAGGCTGGGCGGGACAGCCGCCGGCGGATGGCGCCAGGGCATCATTGGCAGCATGATTGATGCTCATAGAGAAACAAGATCAGACAAACGCACAAACGACACTTATGAAAAAAATAATGGCACTCAGCCTCACTCTCCTGGCCGCGGGGGCCGTGGCGGCCCACGCCGTGGACGCCAAGGAGCTCTGGGACAAGAATTGCAAGAAATGCCACGCCGAGGACGGCAAGGGCAAGACGGTGATGGGCAAGAAACTGGGGGTGAAGGATTACACCAGCGCCAAAGTCCAGGAGGAGTTGAAGGATGACGCGATGTCCAAGGCCATCAAGGAAGGCGTGAAGAAGGACGGCGAGACCCGGATGAAGGGTTTTAGCGATGCGCTGAGCGACGACGAGGTCAAGTCGCTGGTTGCTTATATCCGGAAGATGAAGGGCAAGTAGTCGAACGTTTAACTGACAGATTCAATCACACATGAAAAAGTTCATCGTATTCAGTTTGGCGCTGCTGGCCGCCGGAGCCGTGAGCGCGCGGGCGGCCGAGGCCAAGGAGATCTGGGCCAAGGAATGCGCCAAGTGCCACGGCGCGGACGGCAAGGGCAAGACCACGATGGGGAAGAAACTGGAGGTGAAGGATTACAGCGACCCCAAGAACCACGCGGACCTCAAGGACGAGAAGATGGCCAAGTCGATCAAGGAGGGGATCAAAGACGGGGACAAGACCCGGATGAAGGCCTTCGGGGAGATGCTGAGCGACAGCGAAGTCAAGGCCCTGATAGCCTATTTCCGCGGCCTGAAGAAGTAAGGGGGCCAACGGCGGGCGCCGCCACGCGAGGGAACCGGAAACGCGGGCAGGATGCCGGCGCCCGGGAGTTGGGACATTTCGGATGACCGGATCGGGGGGCGCCGCGTAGCGATGCTTGGAAGTCCTTGTCATTACCCACATTCTCTTCGCGCCTCGATTAGCGCTCCTGTTGCGGACCAGCTCAAACCCCGCAGGGGTGGCCTGTTTATAGCGCCAGCGCAGCCACCCCCTCCTGCTTTGTGTTTTTCAGCGGCGCGGGTCTGGCGCGCCTGTCGAATTCCACGCCCGCCGCGCCGCTGAAAAACAAAAAGGACGGTGGTGGGTCGCGGTCCGCCTATAAACAGGTCACCCCTACGGGGTTTTTGGCTTGGCGCGCGCTGGGCGTGATACGAAAGCACGAAATCCAGCGGTGTGCGTGAACCGGTTCCTCTCAACGATCTCTCCGAACATGTGGGCAAGGTTGGCGACGAAGGTGGCGACAAAGGTCCCGAGTCGAGGCTTTTGTGGCAGGCATCAGTTACGCGCGGGCAGGATGCCCGCGCCACGACTCCGGGCGAGCCAACGGCGGGCGGAGTTAGCCGGACCGATGTTGGCGGGGGGGCTGGGGAGATGGATAAGCCAAGCTGCTGCATGGATTGCCGATTTCTACAATACCCTTTTTCAGCCCAAGGAGGAGCAAAAAAGGGTGATAGATCGCCAACAGAGGAGAAGCGGAAAGCGCGGCCATGGGATAGTAGTTTTTGCAGTATTCGCGACACGATGCAGTGCAGCAGCAATTGGGCTAATTGGCAACCATGCGAAGTTTTTTCAAAATGCCACCACAGGTGTTCCGGCTGGTCCTGCTGGCCGTGGGGATCGTGGTGACGTATTCGACGGCCCGGTATTTCCTGACGCCGCCCTCCTTTGGGCAATACGGGTGGTATCGGGGGGAGGCGCTGGCGGAGGCGAGCGCGCGGGAGCGGGTGTTCGCGGGCCGGAAGGCGTGCGACGAATGCCATTCGGACGAGTTCAAGAAGCTGACCGAGCACGGGCACAAGACGCTGTCGTGCGAGGGATGCCACGGGGCGGCCCAGGCGCACGCGGACAATCCGGATGTCAAGCTGGAGACGCTGCACTTCAGTGTGTGTGTGAGGTGCCACGAGGCCAATCCTTCGCGTCCGAAGTGGCACAAGCAGATTGTGGTCAAGAATCACTATACGGTGTCCAAGTGCACCGAGTGCCATGTGCCGCACATGCCTGAGGAGGCCCCATGAAGAGCCATGTTTCCCGCCGCAGTATGATCGGCCGTGCTGGCGCGGCGCTGGCCGGGTTGCTGGCCGCCCCGGTGGCCAGGACCGTCCGGGCCGCGGTGGCCAAGGGCCTGGTTTCATCGGGCGCGCCGCGAGGTTACGATCCGACGCAGCACAAGTGGGTGATGGCCATCGATGTGAACCGATGCATCGGGTGCGGGCTGTGCGTGGAGGCCTGCAAGAGGGAGAACCATGTGCCCAGCGGTCCGTATTATCGCACGTGGGTGGAGCGCTATATCATCACGAAGCCGGAGCCCGGCACGGACGGGGCGCGGGGAGAGACGCTCGTGGACAGCCCGGATGGAGGGATGCACGGTTTCGGGCAGCCGGCGGTGGGGGCGGAGAAGATTCAGCACTCGTTTTTTGCGCCCAAGCTATGCAACCTTTGCCAGCATTCTCCGTGCGTGCAGGCCTGCCCGGTGGGGGCGACGTTCGATGCGCCGGACGGGGCGGTGTTGATCGATCCGAAGTATTGCATCGGCTGCGGTTTTTGCATCCAGGCCTGTCCGTATGGCTGCCGGTTCCTGAGCCCGGCGACGCATACGGCGGAGAAATGCTCGCTCTGTTATCATCGGATTACGCGGGGATTGAAGCCGGCGTGCGTGGAGGTGTGTCCGACGCAGGCGCGGGTCTTCGGGGATCTGAAGAATTCGGGGGCGGAGGATCCGATCCGGCAATTTTACCAGAACAACCGGGTGCAGGCGCTCAAACCGCACCTGGGGACGGACCCGCGGGTGTTCTACGCGGGGATCGATAAGGAGGTGAGGTAGCATGACCAACGAGATCACCAACCTCGTCGTCGAGGCGATGCCTCATTTCGAGGGTTACGTTTATCCCAATGAGGCGACGCGCCAGCCGCTGTGGGGCGTGCTGATTGTGCTCTATCCGTATATCACGGGCCTGGTGGCGGGGGCGTTCATCATGGCTTCGCTGGTGCGCGTGTTCAAGGTCAAGGCGCTCGAGCCGGTGTATCGGCTTTCGATGTTGACGGCCTTTGCGTTTCTGCTGTGCGCCCCGCTGCCGCTGTTGTGCCATCTGGGGCACCCGGAGCGGTGCCTGGAGGTCATGATGACGCCGCATTTGACGTCGCCGATGGCGGTCTTCGGTTTCATTTACGCCTGGTATCTGATGGCGGTATTGTTGCTGGAGTTGTGGTTCGATTACCGGCAGGATTTTGTCCAATGGTCGCAGAATACCAGCGGTTTTCGCGGGATTCTCTATCGGGCCTTCACCCTCGGGGTGACCGATGAATCCAAGGAGGCGGTGGGATTGGACCTGAAGGTGGGGTGGATTATCTCGATTGTGGGGATTCCCTCGGCGTTTCTGCTGCATGGCTACGTGGGGTTCATTTTCGGCTCGATCAAGGCCAATCCGTGGTGGGGCAACGCCCTGATGCCGATCATATTCATTCTTTCGGCGATGGTTTCGGGGATTGCGCTGTGCGTGTTCAACTACATGACACTGACGTGGATACGGCGCCATTCGCCGGACATCCGCTGTCTGGATGCGATGGGGATGTTTTTGTTCTACGCCCTGGTGATCGATGCGGCGGTGGAAGGGCTGGACTGGATTCAACGGATCTACTCGGCGGAAGAGGGATTTCAGTTGCTGCGCCAGCTTGCCACGGAGAAGCTGTTTTACACGCTGAACCTGGGCCAGGCGCTGCTGGGCACGGCGATGCCGCTGGTGCTGCTGGGGACGTTGCAGGTCTTGCGCCGGCGGATACCCGAGCTGGCGCGCAAGCGGATGTATTTCGCCAGCGCGGCGCTCATCCTGGTGGGGGTGCTGGCGATGCGTTGGAACGTGGTCATCGGCGGCCAACTTTTCTCGAAGAGCTTGCGGGGATTCATGAGCCACAAGATGGACTTCGCGGGCATGGAGGGATGGTTCATGGGGGCGGTATTGCTGGCGCTGCCGTTCATAGTGTTGACTGTGCTGGTGAAGCTGTTCCTGGCGGAACGGCTGCCGGAGGGCCGGGGTGTGCCCTACCAGCATGAACCTGAACTATGAATGACAAGCCCAGAGTTTCGACCGTGCTTTTCATCCTGACGGTGGTGTTCTTGCTGCTGACGGTGTCGTTCTCGAGGCGCAAGTGGATGGAGTCCGAGCCGCTCAAGGCAATCGCGCTGGTGGATCCGGAGCTGGTGAAGCCGACGACGATGCGCACCTCTTACGTGCAGATGGTTCGGATGCAGGCCGATCTTTCGGATTTTGATTGTTACGGGTGCCACGAGAAGAACAAGGCGCCGACGCTGCGTTTTGACGGGAGCAATAACCTGGTTATCCCCAAGGAGCATTCGGACATCGTGATGGCGCACGGGCAGCACAACCGGAGCAACAATTGTTTCAATTGTCACGATGAGCAGAACCTGGTGCTGCTCCAGACCCGCGACGGGCGGCAAGTGAAGTTCGAGGACAGCCCGCGGCTGTGCGGGAGTTGCCACGGGCCGACGTACCGGGATTGGGAAGCGGGGGCGCATGGGCGCACAGGGGGGTACTGGAACAAGGAGGCCGGGGCGATGACGCGCCAGATCTGCGTGGACTGCCATAACCCGCACAGCCCGAAAATACCGACGCGAACGCCATTGCCGCCGCCCAACCCGCTCCATCCGGCGGACCGGGCCGCGGCCGCAGTGGAGCATGACCCATGACGCGTGAAAAGCCAGACACCAACCCGGCCGCCGGCCCGAACGGCGGGCTGAGCAGACGCAGTTTTCTTCGGGGTTCGGCCGTAGCTGCCTCGGGGTTGGCGGCCCTGGCGGCCAGCCTGTGGCCCTTGCGCGAGTTGGACGATTTTCCGTCGGTGGAGCAGTTTGCGCAGAAGTACTACAAGGAACTGACGCCGGCGGAGATGGCCAAGGTGCTCAAACGCATCGAGGACGAGGTGGAGAAGCAGTATGGGCTGCGGCCCCACGTGAAGGATCTCAAGCCGCAGGACGGGGTGGAGTTTGTCTATGCGCTCAACCTGACGCGGTGCGTCGGGTGCCGCAAGTGCGTTCACGCCTGCGTGGCCGAGAACAATCAATCGCGCACCCCGGAGGTCCAGTATATCCGGGTGCTGCGGCTGCCGGACGGCTCGCTGGACCTCGAGAAAGCCGAGCACTTCTACAATCCGGAGTCGGTCCCCGAGAAGGGGTATTTTTACATGCCGGTGCAGTGTCAGCAGTGCAAGAACCCGCCCTGTGTGCAGGTGTGTCCCGTGCACGCCACCTGGCAGGAGGCCGATGGAATTACGGTCATCGATTACGATTGGTGCATCGGCTGCCGCTACTGCGAAGCGGCCTGTCCTTATTGGGCCCGGCGATTCAATTTTGCCAAACCGTCCGTTCCCAAGGAGGGGCTGAATCTGAACATGGCCTATCTGGGAAACCGGCCGCGGCGGCGCGGGGTGATGGAGAAGTGCCATTTTTGCCTTCAGCGGACGCGGGCGGGCCGCTATCCGGCCTGCGTGGAAGTGTGCCCGGTCGGGGCTCGCAAATTCGGCAACGTGCGGGATGCGAACAGCGAGGTCGCCTACATCCTGCGCACCAAGCGGGTGTTCATCCAGTTGAAGGAGGAGTTGGGCACGTCGCCGAGGTTTTTCTACTATTTTGACGTATGATCGGAGGGATCAGAAACTACCTGGTATTTCTCGGGCGGTGCGGGCGCATCGCCTTTGTGGGGGACTGGCGGTATTACTCGTGGATGGGATTTTTGAGCCTGTTCTGTCTGCTGGGGCTCAACGCGTACGCGCGGCAGTTTGCGCACGGGTTGGTGGTGACGGGCATGAGCGACGAGGTGTCCTGGGGGGTTTACATCGCCAACTTCACCTTTCTGGTCGGAGTGGCTGCGGCGGCGGTGATGATGGTAATTCCGGTGTATGTGTATAACAACGAGGACCTGCACGACCTGGTGATTTTCGGGGAGTTGCTGGCCGTGGCGGCCATTATAATGTGCCTGGCGTTTGTGACCGTGGACCTGGGGCGGCCGGACCGTTTCTGGCACCTGATTCCGGGCCTGGGCCAGTTCAATTTTCCGGCCTCGATGCTGAGCTGGGACGTGATCGTTCTGAACGGCTACCTGCTGTTGAACCTGCACATCTGCGGTTACTTGCTCTATTCGCGCTACCATGGACGCAAGCCGGCCCGGTGGTTTTACATTCCCTTTGTTTTCGTCGCCATCGTCTGGGCGGTGTCGATCCATACGGTGACGGCCTTTCTCTATGTCGGTTTGGGGGGTCGTCCGTTTTGGAATTCGGCCATCGTGGGTCCGCGTTTTCTGGCCTCGGCATTCACGGCGGGGCCGGCCTTGATTATTCTGGCGCTGCAGATCATCCGCCATGTGACCAATTATCGGATTACGGATCGGGCCTTGCTGACGCTGCGGAGCATCGTCCAGGTTTCGATGTTGATCAACGTATTCCTGCTGGCCAACGAAGTGTTCAAGGAATTCTACTCGGGCAACCTGCACGTGGCTTCCTCCAAGTACCTGTATGTGGGATTGCAAGGGCGGCATGCGCTGGTGCCGTGGATCTGGACGGCCATTGGGTTCAACCTGCTGGCGCTGGTGCTGCTGGTGCTGCCGGTCAGCCGGAGCCTGCGCTGGCTCAATCTGACGTGCGTCCTGTGCATTATCGGCATTTGGATAGAAAAGGGGATGGGGCTGGTCATCCCGGGTTTCATTCCCACTCCGCTGGGAGAGATGCTCGAGTACCGGCCTTCGCTCAACGAGACGCTGGTCTGCTTTGGGATCTGGGCCTTCGGGCTGCTGTGCTACACCGTCTTCCTGAGGATGGCCGTGCCGATTCTGCAGGGCCGGCTTTGCAAGGCCAACGAAAGCGTGGCCGGCTGGACCTCCGCCGTGGCGAGCGGCGAGGCGGGGATGAACCGCTGATTATTTGCCGCCAATGTCCCGCCAGCTCTCAGGCGAAGATGCCCGGCAGCCAATGGCCGCCCATGCCGCGGCCAAGGGACTCGAGATTCGCGGCCGATACGGCTGCCGGATTGGATGGCAAGAACTGCTGAACCTGCTGGAGGATCGCGCCTTTGTCCGGTATCCGTGCGAGATCGTTTTCGACGCGGGTCCGCTGCGGCCCGGAGAATTTGCATGTCCGGCGCCCAAGGGGGCCCGGCCCGAGGATGGGTTCGTGATGCATGTTCATCCGCTCTTCCAGAGGGACCTGGACGAGGTCCCGTTGCTGGTTCTGTATCAACTGGTGAGCGTGAATTACGGCGACTTCGCCTCGGCCCAAGACGCGGAGGCCTTCGGCGCGGCGGCGCTGGGATTGGACCCTGAGGAGTATTACGCGGCGGTGTGCCGCATGGCGGACCGGCTCGAGTCAGGAATATAAGGAGCCGTCACGGGCAGGCCGCTTTGGGTCGGGCAGTGGCCGGCGTTCCTGGACGTCCCCGGCGGATGAAGGCGCCGTCGCCGGTTCCTCACCCGGCAAGCTGCGCTTTGATTTTCCGGGCGATTCGGAGCATCTTCAATGTTTATGCAATTCATTCGAGACATCTACGCCGCCAAGCGCGCGGCCGGGCAGCCGGTGATTTCCTTTGAGTTCTTCCCGCCCAGGACGCCCGAAGGGGACTGCCACCTGCTGGAGAAGACCATTCCGGCCTTGGGGCAGGCGCGGCCGGATTACTGCTCGGTGACCTACGGGGCCGGGGGCAGCACGCGCGACAAGACGCTCCTGATCGTCGATCGTATCCAGCGGCAACATGGGCTGATAGCGGTGGCGCACCTGACGTGCGTCGAGGCCACCCGTGAGCAAATCGGAGAGCTGCTGGGCCAGATTCGGGCGTTGGGGGTCAAGAACGTCCTTGCCTTGCGAGGCGACCCGTCGGGCGGGGGCGAGTTCAAGGCGACGCCCGGGGGATTCGAATACTCCAGCCAATTGGTCCGCTTTATCCGTGAACAGCCCGGGCTGTGCATCGGCGTGGCCGGCTTTCCCGAGGGCCACATCGCCTGCAAAGAGGGCAAGTACAGCGATTGGCAGCACCTCAAGGAGAAGGTTGACGCCGGCGCCGACTTTATCCTGACCCAGTTGTTTTTCGACAATGCGGATTATTACGAATTCCGCGATCATCTTACGATCAAGCTCGGGGTCAGCGTGCCGATTGTTCCGGGGATTATTTCGATTCTCAGCGGGGCGCAGATTAAGCGGTTTACGGCCCTATGTGGCGCGCGGCTTCCCGCCCCATTGGCCGCCAAGCTTGATGCCCTGGGCAGTGACGATGCCGCGGTGGCCGAGTTCGGCATCGATTACGCCAGCAAACAATGCGCCGACTTGCTGGAATCCGGCGCCCCGGGACTTCATTTCTACACGCTCAACAAGGCCCGCGCAACGGCCCGGATTTTGCAGAACCTCCGCCTGGCCCAAGGCCCTACGGGGCGGGAGTCTCATTGACGAGCTTGAGGGCCTCGTTCACGAGGATCTCGCCGGTGCGTTCGCCCAGGCTGGTGCGGCTGACGTAGGCATAGCGTTTGAAGCTGTCGTAGTCTTCCTTGGCCAGGATGTAACCGAAGGCATCGTTGGTCAGGCCGAAGAGCAAATTGTGCCGGCCGCGCATCTTGCGTTTGAGATAGTAGCCGATGTTGGGCAGGGCCTCGCCGGGAATGGTCAGGATTTGCGCATCGCCCAGGTTAACCAGGTTCAACTGCGTCGTCACACTATCGGCTCCCCCCGCAGGCGCCCCCGGCAACTGTTTCAGAAGCGCCTTCATGAGCGGGGAATCGACCGGCAGGGTGAGGACCCGCGCGGCGCAGGACATTTTGGGGGAGTCCTGAACGGGCGCATCCTGGACAATCCGCAGGGCCTCCTCGGCGAGCCGGTTGCCGATGCGCTGGCATTCGGCCCAGGTCCGCGCCTCGCGACCCTCGGGCAGGCGGTTGTCGGCGGTCACCATGCCGCCTTGGGCACTGTTCATGAAAATGCCGACGCCACCCCCGTTGGCGGCCAGGCGCTCGTAAAGCGGTCCGACCAGGTCGGGGCTGCAGATGCCGGCGTCACTGCCGATGACCTCGGGGTGGATCGCGTAATTAACCAGGGTGACAAACGGCTTGCCCGAGGCATCCAGGGCCTGGATGACGTTGCAGCGCGGATCGTATAATTGCTCGGCGTAGTAATTATAAGCGAGCTTGCCTTTGGCCTCACCGGTGGCGATTTTCAAGCTTGCGGGCCGGAGTTGGGCGGCGGCCTCGCCGATCGCCTCGGCCATCTGCTCGCAAACCGCCGCCAGGTACTTCGGGTCCATCGATGTCCCTCCCCGCCCGTCCGGAAAACCGTAACAATCGGGCGCGCTGTGTGTATGGGTGGCGCCGATCAGAATGTTCTGCGGGGCAATCCCTTTAACGGCTGCCCGGACCCGGTTGCCGAGCAGGGCGGGAAACCCCAGGAAATCCGCGCTGACAATCGCCACGCGCGCGCTGTCCTGCTCGAACACCAGCGCGCGCACTGTCAACTCGCCCTCCTTGCGGGTGGCGGGGTGGGACGGCCCCACGCCGCCGCTCACGGGCAACAGCGGTTCGGGGGTGACGTTGCGGACCGCAATTCCGGCCCGGAATTCGGCCAGGGCCGGAAGCGCACAGACAAAAAAACCAAGCCAAAGCGCGGCTCGTCGGATGTTCATAGATTGTTCAGTGTGTTAACCACCGTGATCTCCTCGAGCTTCACGTCCTGCTTGCCGCCCAAGTCGATCCCCTGCTCCCGCACGACCGTCTCGAAGACGTGCAGCCGAGGGTCGCCGCCGGCCTTGACCATGATTCGCCCGGCTGCCTTGTCATAGCTGAACTGGCTCCACGGCTGGCCGTCGCGCAGGACCTTCTTTGGCTCGGCGGCCAGGGCCGCCGACCAACTGCCGTCCCCCTCGCGTTTCCAGCCTTCGATCAGGTCCGCCCCGCTGAGCGTCACTTTCTCGCCTTTCATGGCGCGGACCGTGACGCCGTCGTTTTTCGGGGCCAGGACCTCGTGATAGACTCCGCCCCGCAGGAGGATCGTCTCGCCCGGTTGGGCTACGGCGCAGGCCTTGGCCAGACTGGCCAGCGGCACGGCCGGATAGCCCCACGCCGGCTCATCGGCGGCGGCCGGGTGACGCGGATCGACGTAATACACGTTGGGGTACTCCAGGGCACCGATCGTGACGCCGCCCTTGCCCGCCCCGATGGCCGGGCTGTCCTTGCGCAACCGGAAATCCCGCTTCTGCGGATCCACCAGGAGCGGGTCCTTGCCGTTGATGTTTGACCCGCCCTCGAGCGGCGCAGTCTTGAATGTCAGGTTGTACTCGATGAGCGGGTTGGATGCCGAGAAGTCCATGCGGTCGTCGACGGCCCGCTCCGCCTCGCAGAGGATGTTATTGCGGATGAGCCCGCCGGTCGATTCCTTGCCCCGCAGGCCGATGGCGGCCCAATTCACGGTCGAGATGGTGCAGTTCTCGATCGTCACGCCGGGCGTCTGGATGATGTCCGGGCCCCAGCCCCCTCGCATCGCCGGCGCATTGGGCGAGACGATGTTGTGCCGGAAGGTCCAGCCCCGCACGTTGCCGAGGTGCGGGGCACTCTCGACCATGCACATCTGATGGAAGTCAAAACAGGTGTTGTGCTCGAAGAGCAGGTCCATGGCGATCTCGCCGTT
>Ga0187849_1002971_pt1 | contig 15479 bp, 10 predicted proteins | sample June2016WEW_4_10_2_FD_132412 | JGI IMG/M metagenome (GOLD analysis project Ga0187849, IMG submission 132412) | Peatland microbial communities from SPRUCE experiment site at the Marcell Experimental Forest, Minnesota, USA - June2016WEW_4_100 | ecosystem: Environmental > Terrestrial > Soil >... | reverse complement strand
CTTCTCTAGTGAAATAACTAGATACCACAAAGCCCGCCCAATTGCAACAAAAATGCGTCAGCATGTTTTTTGTCTAGTTAAAGGCCAAAGTCCAGGGGCGGGGCTTTAGCCCCGCCGTTACAAGGCCTTCTTGATTATTCCCGTGTCCCGCGCCCCGCGCAGCCCCGATATATCGGGGCTGCGCGGGGCGCGGGACGAACAGAAGGGGGGAGCCGCGATTTCGGCGGGGCTGAAGCCCCGTCCTTCCGGCAGCCCCCCAAAGGCGCCCAAGCGTGGTGAGAAATCCGAGTTAGCGCGAAGGGAAGGTGGCCAGTCTTCCAGGTGTGATGAAGCCTGCTGGTGAAGCAATGAGCGACAGCAACCTTGGGGCTTTCCGGGGTCAGAGAGGGAACAGCGCGTGGGGACAGATCAGTCGAGGAGCCCTTCGGGGCGCTCAGGGCAGGCTCGGGGAGACCCGGCGGGGCAGAGGGGGAAACCCTCGACGCTCCAGGGGAAAACATAGCCCTGGGAGCGGCCCCGTGCGGGAGTCGGAGGGGGTAGCCGCGGTGTCGCCGCGGCGACCCACTTGACATCCTCGCCGGTCCGCGTCAGGCGCAGAGAGGAGGGCGAAACCGAGCGAAGCTGTGAAGAAATCCTTGTGGGGGCACGCCATGGCGTGCCCCTACGCGAATTTTCAATGAGTTACACCAGGTGAAATCGTCCGCTGTCAAATTTTTCACAGCTTCGAGCGCTATGGGACGACTAAATTTGTTCGACCGCTTTGGGGCATGGCCTTTCCACTTGCAATTTTGACGAACTCCTCCCGAACAGTTTCATAGGACGGCTGGCCGACGAAAAACTTGTACGTGGAGTGGGTCTGGGTGCGCTGCCCGTTGCTGTTGAGTCCGGTCTCCCGATAGCCGTCTAGCGAGAAGCTGCGCATCCCCTTCGAAGCCTCTTCCGGGTGCTGTTTGGCGAAGATGGGTTGATCGAAGTCACTGCTTTCGACGGTAGCGCGGAGAAAAATCTTCCCTTCGCCGTCGAAGACCTGGCCTAAGGCGTACACCTTGTAGGGTCCCCAAGGCTCGAGCGACATCCAGATCAGCAGGATATTTTCACCCACTTTAACGCGTTCCACAATGTATCGCTGCATGCGCGGTGGCGTAATGCCCCGGCGGTGCAGATCCAGCATGTGTGCCATCCCGGAGTCTCGGCAGGATATGTCGGCGGATTCGGCGCAGGCGCGAGTGAGGAGTGCGGCCGCTTGCCAATCGTCGGGATCAGCTTGGGCGAGAGGCTTCAGGGTACTCAGTGCAAAGCTCGTATCTCCAGCATAGAGGGCAGCCTCGCTCGCGAATTTCGAAAGGACCGCGTCGCCCGGCAACTCGTTGAGCAACCGCTTATAGATCGCGAGTGCGTCAGCGTAGTGTTGTCCGCTGAAGGACTTTCCCGCTTCGTCAAACTGCTGCTTCTGCTGCGGACTCAGCCGGGTGACGAGGTCCCCGATGGACTCTCTCGGGGAGACCGGAGAGGCGGGGTTCGCCTGCGCAAAAGCCACCGCCGGCGAGATCATCGACAGAACAGCGAACAGAGCCACCACAGTGCGGGATTTCAACCTCATGGTCTCCTCACCAACTACCCAGTGTGGGATGCCAACCAGCAGCGCATCAGGCACACCAGTATAGCTAAAGTGGATCGACACCGTAACATTACTTTCAAAGTGAAAATAACATCCCCCGAGAGTATTGAATTGTGGGCGGATTGGGCGTAAAAGACTCGCCGGAGGGTAACCCAATGCCAATCTATCTTCGGACGCACCATACTGCTTACAGTCGTTGGCTACTGCGAATTGCCGTGGTCTGGGCCTTCTCGCTGGCGTTTGCCGTCTCGGCGGCAGCGGCGCTGAATGTACGCGACTACGGCGCGAAAGGTGACGGGGTCACCAAGGACACAGCGGCCATCCAAGCCGCCATCGATGCTGCGGAGAAGCAGGGCGGCGGCGAGGTCCACATTCCTCCCGGCCGCTACATCAGCGGGACCATCCGCCTGAAGAACAACGTAACGCTCTACTTGGAAGCAGGAGCGACGCTGGCCGAGAGCCCCGATAACGCGGATTTCGACAAATATGAAGAGTTGCCCTTCAAATCCGTTTCCGACGAAGAAACCACCTATTTCCATTACGGACTGGTTACCGCGGATAGCGTACACAACATTGGCATCGTGGGCCAGGGCACGATTGATGGGAATCGCACGCATCGCCACGGGCCGAAGACCATTGCCTTGAAGATGTCCCAGTACATCACCATCCAGGGGATTACCGTGCAGAACTCCCCGAATTATTCCGTTAGCTTTTGGGGATGCGACTACGTTAACGTGATCGGCGTCACTGTCTTGAACAGTTACGCGGACGGCATCGACCCTGACTCATCGCGTTACGTGCGAATCGCCAACTGCTACGTGGAATCGGCCGACGACGCCATTTGCCCGAAGGCCAGCCCTTCCATGGGTTACGCGCGGCCCACCGAGCACCTGACGGTGACCAATTGCGTGCTGCGGACGAACGCCAACAATTTCAAATTTGGCACGGAGAGCAGCGGCGACTTTAAGAATATTGCCGTGTCGAACCTCGTCATGCTGCCGCGCGAAAAGTCACATCCGCCGGATTCCGGCATTTCGCTGGAAGCGGTGGACGGAGCGCACATCGACGGCGTGGTGATCTCCAACATCTCGATGGAAGGCGTCCGGATCCCGATTTTCATCCGGCGCGGCAACCGGGGACGTGGGCTCACCAATCCCACTCCCGGCACGCTTCAGAACGTTTCCATCTCGAACGTCGTGGCCACCGGCGCTATGGAGACTTCCGACATCTCCGGGCTGCCCGGGTATCCGGTGGAGAGGGTCTTACTCGACGGGATTAACATCACCATGGGCGGGGGAGTGAAGGAGGCGAAAGGACTCGACGTGCCCGAATTCCCCGACAAGTATCCCCAGGCCGGCATGTTCGGAATCCTTCCCGCCTACGGTTTCTATGCGCGCCACGTGGACGGCCTGACCCTGACCAATGTGCAGGTACGCTGGGATAACGCCGATGCGCGGCCAGCCATGGTGTTCGATGACGTGAAGGCCCTCGACCTGGATGGCTTCCGCGCCGGCACGGTGAGTGGTTCGCAGCCCATGGTGTGGATGAACAACGTAGTAGATGCGCTGGTGCGTGGCTCGCGGCCGGTCCCCACGGAGACATTCCTCCGCTTGAGCGGCGACCAGACCAAGGACATCAAACTGCTGGGCAACGACTTCACCAAAGTGCAGCACTCCATTGAATTTCAAGGCGCCCCCAAGTCGGCGGCGACGGAGGTCGGAAATTTCCCGAGCGGTGGAAAGAATTAACCCATGCGCGCTTGCCGGGTCGGACTAGTCTTCCTCTTGTCTTGCGTGATGTTGCAAGCCCGGCAGGCGCCTGGCTCTTCCGCCGCACCCCAGGGCTCCGCCACATCCTTTGACGTGCGGGCGTACGGCGCCAAAGGTGACGGGGTGGCAAAGGACACTGCCGCCGTGCAGGCGGCCATGGACGCGGCGGCAAAACAGGGTGGCGGTACGGTTCTCCTTTCGCCGGGGAAGTACCTGTGCGGGACGATTCACCTGAAGAGTAACGTCACCATTTATCTTGAGGCGGGCGCCACGCTGCTCGAGAGCGCCAATAACGCCGACTTTGATCCTTACGAAAAGCTCGACTACCCCCTGCGCGATGACCGGGAAACGACTTACTTCCATTACGCCCTGCTGGCCGGTGAGAACGTCGAGCACATCGCCATCCTCGGGCAAGGGACCATCGACGGCAATCGTCCCGTGCGCGGCGGCCCCAAGCCCATCGCCTTGAAATTGTGCCGCTACGTGGCGATTCGCGGCATCACGATTCGGCGAGCCCCCAACTACTGCATCAGCCTCCTCGGCACAGACTACGTTGACATCGACGGCGTCACCATGGTCGATGACTATGCCGATGGCATCGACCCCGACAGTTGCCGCTACGTCCGCATCGCGAACTGCTATTTCGACGGTTGGGACGACGCCATCGTCGCCAAGGGCAGCTTTGCGCTCGGTTACAAGCGCTCCACGGAAAACCTTACGGTCACCAACTGCGTCCTGACCACGAACAGTTGCTATCTGAAGTTTGGTAGCGAAAGCGGCGGCGATTTCAAGAACGTGGCATTTACCAATACGGCCTGCTATCGGCGGCCGGGGGCTGACCCGCGTAACCTTTCCGTGGTGTCGCTGGAATCACACGATGGCGCAAACATCGATGGCGTGGTGATCTCGAACATCGTGGCGCAAGATGTTTACAAACCCTTCGCAATCACCTTGAACACGCGCAGCCACGGCGGCTTCCCTCCGCTCCCGCCCGGGACCCTTCGGAATGTCTCGATCAGCAACTTCGTCGCTGCGGGGGCCAGTGTGGCCGCGCAAATTACCGGCATTCCGGAACGCCCCATCCAGGGTGTGACCCTGAAGAATGTCACCATCACCGTGCGACAGCCACGGGAGACGGAGAGCGAGATGGAAAGGTTTGCGGGAAATTCGTTCCGCCCCAAGCCGGCCTATGGGTTGGTGGCCGAGCACGTCGAAGATCTCAAGATGGTCAACGTGCAGATGCGCTGGCAGGACGAGGACGATCGCCCGGCAATCATTCTCGATGACGTGAAGAACTCCGCGCTCGATGGCTTCCGAACGGATACGGTGGCGGGCACGGGACCGCTGTTGTGGTTCAAGGATACCGTCGATTTTCTGCTGCAAGGCTGCCACCCACCCCTGAATACCCCGCTCTTCCTGCGCTTAAGCGGCGCCCGCACCGCAGGCATACGCCTGAGCGGGAATGATTTTATTCACCCCGGTCGCGCCGTGGAATTAGACCCGGATGTTCCGTCGGCGGCGGTAACTGAAACCAACAACCTCCAAAAGCCCGGAGCGACCACCGCCAAATAAACACAATCCTTAAGCTAGCGCCCTCCAGAAACTCGATGAATTAGTCGTGTCATTTGGATAAGTTGACTGCGCGGAGCGCGTGGCCGGTCCCGCGAAGCGGGATAACGTGAGTAGCCGTAGGCCTCTTTTGGTCCGGCCCTGCGGGATGAAACCTACGGAAAGGGAAGCCAAGAGATATTTGTGGCCCTGGAGGGGCCGAACCTTCGTAAGGTCAACCCGTCGGCTGACGGATTGTGCGGTCGGTCGGGCTTTGCTATCCGCAGGTTCAAACCTGCGGCTACTCACGGTTGGCCCCCTCCGGGGCCAGGGACGATCCGATCAACGCTCCCTTTCGGCGCCCCGTTTCTGACGTCACGGATGGCCGCCCTTCGGCGATCGACGCCTCAGAAGGTCAACACGATGCCTTCGGGGTCGGGAGTCTTACGCGCGCGCACCATCAAGACAAAGATTGCGGTGGCAAGGCAGGGAATAATGGAGCCGGCAATCACGATGGGTTGGAAGGAAAATCGATCGGAGATGCGGCCGATCAGGTAGGTGGAGATCAGCGTCCCGATGCCCGCGCCGGTGCCTCCCAGGCCACTGACGGAGGCCACCGCGTCCGGATGGAAGACGTCGCTGGGCAACGACAAAAACATGGTCGAGCAGGCGGCGTAGGCAAACGTCGCATATCCGAACAACAGCACCAGGGTAAGGTAGTGACTGGTGAAGGCGGCGGGAATGAGGACCAACATGCTGGGCCCGAAGATCAGCAACACCGTGCGGCGCGAACGGCCCACCGACCAGCCACGCTTGATCCAGTAGCTGGAAAGTCCTGCCCCGAAAAAATTGCCGAGATCAGCGCCCAGGAAGGGAACCCAGAAACCCAGGATGCTTTGTTCCAGGCGAAAGCCTCTACTGCGGAGATACAGCGCGAACCAATCGGCGATGAGGAACCAATAGGGATCAAGCAGAAAGCGGCCGCAGATGATTCCCCAGGTTTGCCGATAGCGCAGCAGCTTGCGCCAAGTGATTCCGGCGCGAGGTGCAACCTGGACCTCCGGCGTGCGGCCTCGTCGGATGTATTCAAGCTCCTCGGGCGCCAGACGCGGGTGCTGTTCGGGAGGGCGATAGAGCCAGCGCCAAGCCAATATCCAGAGAAAACCGAGGCTTCCGGTCACCAGGAAAACCGGCCGCCAACTGCCGATCATTTTGTAGGCATACCAGGCCAGAAAAGGAGCAATCGCGCCCCCAATGGAGGAGCCGCTGTCAAACATCGCGACGGCCCATGCCCGCTCCTTATCCGGGAACCACTCCGAGGCGACCTTGGTGGCGCCCGGCCAGTTGGGGCCTTCGCCCGCGCCAAGCAGAAATCGAAAGAAGCGGAAGCTGGCGAGCCCTTGTGCAAACGCGGTGAGACTGGCGACACAAGAATAAAAGGTCACGGTGAGCGACAGGCCGCGGCGCGCGCCCAGGCGATCGATCAGCCGTCCTCCCCCGCCCTGCATCAAGGTGTAAGCAATCCGAAAAGCAATCAGGATGGTGGCGAAATCCGTGTTGGTCCAGTGGTACTCCACCAGAAGGATGGGCGCCAGCACGCTCAGCGTTTGCCGGTCGATGTAATTAATGATGGTGGACGCGAACAGCAGCCCGGCAATCCACCAACGCAGGCGGCGGATCGGCGGTCGAGGTCGTGCCGGATCGAAACTCGGTTGGGTGGGGTTCACCATATGCGTGGATCGAAAAACCTCAAGTCCTTTTCGATGCCGGATGCAACCTCCTTATTTTCGGATAGGTGCAATGCCTGTGACGCTTGCTGAGCATCCCTTATTCGCGACAGAATTCACGCGCACGAGAATCGACTCGAAAGCATATTCGATTCGACTCTGGGTCGCCACGCTAAATGAATTATCTGGTTCATCGGCGAACGTCGGGGCCCCACTGACGTTGGCAGAATATAGTGACGCCTATTCTTTGTAGCGTCGCCGTCCCGGCGGCATTTTCCGGTGCCGGCAAGATGCCGGCGCTACGCGATAACTGTCACTCTACTGGGGTCAGAACGAAGCTGCCTCGAAACACTGTATCAGGCCCCACATCGAGCCTGCACGTAGGAGGATCCGGCCGGCGAAACTTGGACGGCCTTCCCTCGACGGCGCTCAGAACCCTCACCCGCCCGGCGGATTCAAGTCGCACATAGTCGCAGCCCGCCACGCGAAAACCCGTCTTGGCGGAATCGAGAAGTTCCGCCCACCGGACTCCCGCCTTGGTGCCTTGTGCCGTCTCTGTGCCCGCGTGGCCCGTCCACAGCCCGAAGATGGCAGCCATTTTCAGATTAGGGTAGGCATCCAGCGGGCCCAGCCCCAGCCAGCGCAGCGTGTCGAGGTCAGCGCGGCCTTCCAGCACCATGCCCGCTTCGGGAATCCAAGGCGCTTGGATCGTGGGCCGGATCGAGTAACCGACGTACAGCGATCCGTCCGCAAGGACACGGTACTGATAGTCGGCGGTGAAGACATTGCGATCGTCCACACGGTGCTCGGCAGTGGCATCAATGATCGCCTCGCCGCCCTCCTGTGTAACCCGCCAGCTTTTCACCCGCGTGGAGTAATGATCCAAGTCGGGCAGGTCTTCTTCCAAGCGTCCAGCCCGCCGGTAAATCGCCAATTCTTCCGAGTTCGGCTCCCGCCAGATCGTTGGCCGGCAAGAGGTGATGAGCGGGCGACCACCGAATTTGAGCGCGGTGAGTGCGGCGGTTTTTGCATCAAACTCATAAACCGTGCGACTTGCCGTTACCGAAACCGTGGATCCCCTGTGTACCTCCACGGGAACGCTCGCCTTGTCACGGGGGAAAACCGGACCAGCCGGAATCAGTTCCACGCTGCGCTCGGTGATCTCACCTTCGTCGGGATGACGGAAGGAAATCTGGGTGTAGTAGGCGACGCCGGGTTCAACTTTCGTAATGGCAGCCAAGGGCAGATCGAACCCGCCCAGCGTGTGGGGAGCGGCTTGAGCGCGCGCGCTGCCCGCCGCCAGTTGCCGATCATCGGCCATGAGCTTCCAGCGGATCTCAACTGTGGCGAGATCGGAAAAATCGAATTCGTTGCGCACCGGAACGCACACGTTCGTTTGTCCGGGTTGGAACGGCAGGCTCGCCACCGCAATGTCCACGGGAGCGTAAACTGCCTTGGTTTCCCAATAGTCACGTTGCGGGCTGCGGTCGGAGCGGACGATGCCGTCGATGCCTTCCGGGTTCAGCAAATAGTAGGTCTCATCACCGTGGTCGGTGTGGCGGGTTCTCTTCAGGCCCTGGTCCTGCCACATCCAGATGAATCCCCCCGCGCCCGCGGGATGATCGGTCAAGCCTCGCCAGCTATCTTCCAATCCGCCGAAGCCCACCTCGCCGAGCGCGTGGGTATATTCCGTAGCCACCACCGGGCGGTCGGAGGCGGCCGTCAAGGCTTGGGCCTCGGCCGCCGTGGGATAGTGAGGCGCAAGGATATCGACTTCGGGAGGCATCCAAAGCTCGCGATGCCAAGGGAGCAGCACCGGGCGCGTGGGGTCCCAGCCCTTGACCGCGCGCATGGAGGCAAGATGTTGCGCGGTCAGCGGATTTTCATTGCCCACCGACCAGATGATGATCGACGGATGGTTGCGGTCGCGCGTGACCGTCTCGTAAGCCCGGAGCAAGGTGGAAGAGGCAAAAGAGGGATCGCTACCGAGGTCGCCTCCATACCCCATGGGACATTCTTCCACCACCCACATCCCCATCTCATCACACAGGTCGATGAAGCCCTGGGCGGGGGGATAGTGAACCGTACGCACCGCGTTGATGTTCGCGGCCTTCATCAGTTGGATATCTTGCAGCCAATGCTCGGGGAAGGTGGCAATGCCCACGTCCGGATACTCATCGTGGCGGCAGACGCCGCGCAGCTTAATCGGTTGGCCGTTGACGCGCAGGACGCCGCCACGTACCGAGACTTCCCGGAACCCCACCGCGTGCGAGCGTGAGTGCGTCACCTGGCCGTTTTCAAGCAGGTCCACGCGCAGGTGATAGAGGGCCGGAGTTTCCGCGGTCCACTTCGCCGGTGAGCGCACGCGCATCTTGTAAAGGGTGTCACGCCCGGTGTTATTGTGCGAAGGCGCCTGCAAGTCGTCCTGTTCCACAGTCTTGCCGTCAGGGCCAGCGAGGGCCAGGCGCAAGGTGTAATCCGCTGTGACCGCGCGATTCCTCGATTGCATCACCAAGACGCGGATGTTCAGATCGGCGTCCTGATACCGCTCGTCGAAGGTGGTGGAGGTTTCGACGCGGTCGATGTACCGGTCGCGTGGCATCAACTCAAGCCAGACGTCGCGGAAGATGCCGCCCAGCGACCAGTCGTCGTTCGTGTCGAACAAATAATCTTTGGTCAATTGCCGGACGCGCACCGCCAGCCGGTTTTCGCCGGGCTTGAGTGCTTCGGTCACATCGAAAGCGAAGGATGTGAAGCCGCTGTCGTGGCGCCCTAGGGGAATCGCATTCAGCCACAGTTCCGCGGAGGACCAGACGCCGTCGAAGTGCAGGAGCACGCGCTTGCCCGCGAGTGCATCGGGGACCTGAAAATCGTGGAGGTAGAAACCCTCGCCCGCCGCCTTCAACCTCCCGTACATCGGCTCCTCGAAACCTTCGAGAGACCAGTTCGAAGGCACGGGGATGGGGCGGAAGGCCTTCGAGTCAAAGGCCGGCTCGTAGAAATGCGCCAGGCGTTCAGCTTCCTCGGGGGTGCGCGCCAGAGTGAACCTCCACTGGCCGCTGAGGGAGAGGCGGGCATCGGCCGCAGGCTTGGCGGCGGCGCTGCCCAAAGCCAGCAGGAGTCCCAGGGTAATCCAGAGCGGCGCAAGGCGCTTACGTGGCGCCAAGTGATCTTGATCCACTCCGGCACGACGCGTAGTGATAGGCGACTTTGCCGATGCCATGAGCGATCTCCTCCATGTCCCTCTCCGTGTAGTGCTCGTGAAGGTCCATGGTAATCCAGCGGTCGAAGGCGGCTTCGGCCACAGGGCAATCGCCCTGCTGGTAGCAGCGCTCGGAGCCGAGGTCTTTCGATACGAACGGGTATTGAGTTCCGGGAAAAGCGGAGCGATTCCGAAAGATGTCATAAAGGTAGACGGGACGTCCTCCGGTAATCAAATGCGCTTTGTTGGGCACGCCCTCGGCGTTCAGGGCTTCGGAAAACTCCTGCGCAGTACAAGACAGCAGGTTGAGGTCGAGACAAAACAGGGCCAGGAAGTAAGAGTGCCTTGAACCCGGAGCCACCATCTGTGTCGAAATGCCCAGCATGTCGCTCAAGTAATTTTTCCAGAGTGTCCCGAGCTTATAGCGGCGGGAAGTAAACTCCTCCACCCGGCTGAGCTGAGCCAAAGCCACCGCGCCCTGGAGTTCCGTCATCTGATAATTAGGCGCCAGGAAAAACGGGTTGCGGATTCCCTCTTCACGCTGGTAGCACTTGTCGAGGAAGAGCGAACTGAGATAACGCAAGTGATCGTCGTCGGTAACGACCATGCCGCCCGATCCACAAGTAATGTGCTTGAAATGATTCAGCGAGAAGCAGTTGATGGCTCCGCGCCTGCCCACCAACTCCCCCTTGTATTCGCACCCAAAGGCCTGAGCGCAATCCTCGATGACGGGGATTCCAAATTCCGCCCCCATGCCCAGGAGCGCATCGAGATCCGCGGCCAAGCCGCTGTGGTGGACGGCCAGGATCGCGCCCGTGCGGGGAGTGATCCGTTTCCGCACCGATTCCGGGTCCAGGTTAAGGGTGGCAGGATCGACGTCGGCAAACACCGGCACCAACCCCTGATAGAGCACTCCCGTGAGGCTTCCCATGTCGGTGATGGCGGAAGTGATGACTTCGCTTCCGGCGGGGAGGTGCAGCGCCCCGATGGCGATATGGACCGCCGCGGTTCCGCTGGAACAGGCAATGCAGTGCTTCTTTCCGTACATTTCCGCAAAGCGCTTTTCAAAAGCCCGAACCTTGGTTCCGAGGTAGAAAAAGAGCATGTCCGAGTCGATGACTTCCGTGAGGTAGCGTTTGTCCAAGTCACCGTGCCGTTGGCGATGGCCGAATGGCGTCTGCTTGGCTTTCGGACCGCCGTCCGTCGCTAGTTTTTGAGAAAGGTCGAAATTCATGGTAATCAATCCTCCTGCAATGGCATGGCTCCTATGCTCCTCCGACTGCCGTAACCATTTTGGATTTGTGATTTAGGATTGGAGAGAGAGAACGGGCGCGCATGGGCTTTAATCCGAAATCCAAAATCCAAAATGCAGTTCCAGAGAGGCGGAGCCTCTCCACAACTGCCTTCGGAGGGCCACCACGCAATTCAGGTTATGTGCGGCCTCTGAGGAATGCAAGTTTCGCTTGGCCTTTGCTTGCAAGGTGAAAAAAATGGGGAGTGCCGCTGCGCCGCGCCTTGGAAGGATTTCACCACAGAGGCACAGAGGTCACGGAGAACAGACGCAGATAAAAACTGTGGGTCAACGAACTAAGGAACCGCGATCTCTACCCGCGCCAGCAGAAGTACTTTTCTCTGTGGTCTCGGCGCGCTCTGCGGTGAGTGTTTTCTTCGCGGCGCTATGCCTTGAGCCCGCGCTCCCAGGAATGGGAGCAAGGGCGCAGGCGTCCGGAAAGCGCGGTGCGCGCCTGCTTGACGGTGATTGATAGAAACCCGGAAGCGGTGGAAAAAGCGCTCATGAACAAGTCGTGAGATGCCAAGGGCGTCAGGCATGAGAAAACCCCACGGTCAGGACGGCACTGGTCGTGGCTGCTGGCTTGGGAGCTTGACTGGTGGGCGAACATTCGTTTATATTCGTAATGAATACAAATGACGGAGCACGATCATGGCTAAAACACTCACCATGCGGCTGGACGATAAAACCTATGAAACGTTTGTCCGAGCCGCCCACGCCGAGCGGCGCTCGCTCGCCAACCTGGTTGAAACCGCGGCGCTGCGACACATCCAGGAGAGCCATTTCGTGGATGACGCGGAGATGGCGGAAATCCTCTCCCGGCCTGGGCTCGTGAAGCGACTCAAAGCGGGTTCTCGGGATGTCCAAAGGCGAAGAGGTAGGTTCGTTCCAGCCGTTTAGGATTTTCGAGACACGGCGCTTCCTCGCCGACCTCGCCGGCTTGGGAGTCGTTTCACAGAGGCGGCTCGAAGCCAAACTATGTGATTATGTTTACCCGATTCTTCGCCAAACCCCTCACTCCGGTTCGAATATCAAGCGACTGAAAAATTGGGACCCGCCGACTTGGCGCTACCGAGTGGGCGATTGGCGCTTCTTTTACGAGATCGATGAGAAGCAGCGCATCGTTTTCATGACCGCTGCCGATCACCGCAAAGAGGCCTATCGCTAAGCACTCACCGCGGGCGGCGCCGATCCGCCGCGGCGGACATTTTATGTCGGCGACCGTCCAGAACAGGCCACGGATAGGAAGCGGTGACAGAGATGTTGCCCGCGTTCGTGGGGCGCATACATAAAAGGCAATTTATGCGCCACCCGCGAAGAGACCCCTCACCCCCACTACCCGCAAAACGTGGGGCCCCACGTTTTGCGGGTAGTGGGGGTGAGGGGTCTTTTTGAAGCCCATCGGAATTTGACGGACCCCTGACGGCAAAATGGCCTCGCGAGACAAGTCTAGGCAAGCGGAATTCTAACGGCGCTGTGCCTTGAGCCCGCGCTCGCTCCAGGAGTGGGAGCAAGGGCGCAGGCCCCGGAAAGCGCGGTGCGCGCCTACTTGACGGTGATTGCTATACAGAGCGACATAAGTAGCGCCGCCCTTTAGGGCGGCACATGCCGGGCTAAAGCCCGGCGCTACCGCCGAATCCTGCATCATTTATGTCGCTCTGTATAGAAACCCGGAAGCAGTGGAAAAAGCCCTCATGAACAAGTCGTGAGACGCCAAGGGCATTAGGCATGAGAAAACCCCACGGTCAGGACTGCACTGACTGTGGCTACCCCCTATGCCGTCGCCACCGGCGAATGGTTATGCGCTAGGCACCTTTTTGCGGGGTCTGCCATTGGTCGCAGAGGAGATGCTTAGGCACATTCTCCAAAAAGATGTGCATTGCGTTTTGAATCTGGTTTGCGATTTCGATGAATGCCCAAGGTTTCGTTTCTGGCGTTACATTCAATCTTGCGTACGTCAGATGCGCAAGTTCTTGGTGAGCCCGAATACGAGCCTTCTTCAGCGTGTCGGACAGGGCAGGTCTCAGTTTTTCCCAATGGTTGCTCGAAGGGAAATAGTCCGCTGCTATCACAGCGTCACGGTTCGGCCCTTTGGGGTACAGAAATTCTAGATGTACACGCACGTGGATTACGAAGGATTCCAGCAAGGCGTTTCGCAACCAATCGTTCGCCGCGATTTCAGACGCCAACCCTTTGGCAAGGGATGTAAGCATACAGAACTCATAATGCAAATGGATCGAGGCTTGTTGGAGTTCGTGATCGGTGCGTTTTTTTCGTGCCACATGATCCTCCGGAGGTCGTAGCCACGGCATGTTTTTCAGACTGTGGGTTCGAGACGTTGTGACCTTGGAAAAGCCCACGGCCCACACCCCGTGCCGTGGCTACACGCTGTGATTGAAGTCGACGATCTTAGAAAGGAAATCTCCAAAGACGAATTATTGAGCCTTTTCGCGCCACCGGCCTGAGCCCCACGGTGCAGACATGTTTAGCAACACCGCGGCAACGGGGGGAGGTCAGGCTTGACGGTGCGGAAAGGTGGCGGGGCATCCTGCAAGTGCATGTGCAGGTAACCCACCGGCGTGTCGGACTGAAACGGCAGGCGGCCGGGAAGCATTTCGCATACGACCACACCCAAGGAATAAACATCGGAGCGCGCGTCGAGTTCATCGCTCCTCATGCCGGATGCCTGCTCGAACGACATATACGCGGGCGTGCCGAGCACCATGCCGGTTTGCGTGTGGGTGGCGGATTCGCGCAGCTTGGCGATGCCGAAATCGACGAGCTTGACCACAACGGCTTGTAGGGGCGGCCATTGTGGCCGCCCTGGGGCAACCACGAGGGTTGCCCCTACGAAGCGGCGCGCCGTCGCGCGGACAGAAATCCGTGTCGTCGGGATAGGTTCTCTGGCATTGGGGGCAGACGCGCATCGGGCTCCTTGGCAAGTTCAAGTAGCTGCCCGGTGCCGCGCATCATACTATAGCTATCAGGAAGGGTACAACCGCCTTCGCTTACGGGGAGTGGGTCAATTTGATGTAGGGGCGGCTTTACGCCGCCATTTGGTCCGTCAGTTGACGGATAAACTCGCCGCTACAGCATCAAATTGACCCACTACCGCCTACCTGCCGCCCAAAGCTTTCTTGGTGTCTTGGTGACTTGGTGGTAAAAGGAAATTGAACCACCAAGACACCAAGGCACCAAGAGAGCCCATTCCTAAGGAAAATGACGAAAGGCAGCAGGTCGGGCAGTCGCGAAAAATGCCGACCCCCTCGCCGCGCTCAGGGTAAGCTCTGAAGCTCGGCGCTACGCTTGCTTGACCACCCCCTGCCCCCTCCTGAAGCAGGAGGGGAATAAGCAAGGTTCGCGCTACGCTTGATTGACCACCCCCTGCCCCCTCCTGATCCGGGAGGGGAATAAGCAAGGTTCGCGCTACGCTTGCTTGACCACCCCCTGCCTCCTCCTGATCCAGGAGGGGAATTGCCGAACGCAGAAGTTCGGCAATACCGATTCCTACCCGTAGGAATTGACTCAGACAAATAGTTGCACTTTTGGCGATTTGTTGCAAAAAGCCCCACAATTCTGTTGACAAGCAATCTGGGCTCTGAGCTAGAGTACTATGGTGAGTACCCGGGCCGAAGGGGGTTCGGCCTGGGGCGCGTCCCGATCAACACCCTCGGGACACACTCCTGCGTGAGCAGCTCGAACTGTAGCGGCGGTCGGAGCCTGCCCTGACGCAGGAAGGGACCGCCGTCGGCGCCCAGAGAGCGCCGCTACAACGAGGCCGCCGACCGGCGCTCATCGCGGGGCCGAAGGGTCGTCCGCCATTAAGGTCGGCGGACTTTCTGCCGCGGTGACCCCTGCGCGCGAGAGGGGTTTCCATGTCCCTGACCCAAAAGCGCAAAATGACAGAGAAGAACTTCGCCGCGCAGCCCCGAAGGGGCGGCCTATCACCGTCCGTCAGCAGACGGACAACGCCCAGGGTGCAGGGAACGGCAGCGTGGACGATAAGCCCTGAAGGGGCGCGTCACGATTCTCACCCTCCCGTCCTCTGCCGATGGGCCTGCCCCTTCAGGGCTGGAACTTGGAAATGGATGTCCCTCCGGCACCTCGGTGCACAAAAAAGTTCGCATCAGCAAGGCCGGCAACCGCCACCTGCGCCGCGGCCTCTACATGCCGGCCCTCGTCGCCGTCCGCCATGATCCCCACCTGCGGGCTTTCTACCAACACCTGCTGGCCAACGGCAAATTGAAAATGCAGGCCCTGGTCGCGGTCGAACGTAAACTCTTGCACGCCATCTACGGTATGTTCAAACACCAGCAGGCCTACG
>Ga0187849_1002970_pt1 | contig 15479 bp, 9 predicted proteins | sample June2016WEW_4_10_2_FD_132412 | JGI IMG/M metagenome (GOLD analysis project Ga0187849, IMG submission 132412) | Peatland microbial communities from SPRUCE experiment site at the Marcell Experimental Forest, Minnesota, USA - June2016WEW_4_100 | ecosystem: Environmental > Terrestrial > Soil >... | reverse complement strand
TCACGGAGCGGGGTTCTTCAATTGCCAATGACCATTTTTCAATCTTCAATTATCAATTGACCGCAGAGACAAGGGTTGCATGGGGCACCGCTCACGCCACGGTCTCATACACGAGCATGATCCGGGGTAAGAGCAGGCGAGACCCCCGGTCCGCGGCGGCGCGCTTCCGCATCCCGGAGGGATGCCAGAAGGCTGCTCAGACAAGGGGCGCGTATGTTTCTGGCACCCTGTTTCGGGGTGCAGGACCCCCGCCGCTCTTGACCGGTGGTCGCCGCTGCGCAGCGACCCCCGACTACCTTCTGGCAACCCTCCGGGTTGCTCCGCAGGCCCTGGGTCCGATCTATAACTCCAACTGCTTTGGTGGTACGGGCCAGATGCGCCCGTCAGAACCGGCGCACCCGTGTCCTGCGCACGAACGAGCGGCTGATTAACGTTCGGGCTTGACAGTTCAGGGCAAAATCCCAAGCTCCTTTCATGAATCCAGTTTACTAACCGCTAATGGCTCGATGATCACAATTCGTTCGTTTCTGGTTCTTGGCCTGTCACTGGTTGTTGGCCTGGCCATCTTTGGCGTTCAAATTGGCCGCGCCGTCAGGACCGGGCGTGAATTCGACCGCTATCTCGCAGTCAAAGGCTTATCGGAGCGCGAGGTGAAGGCAACTCTCGCAATCTGGCCGATCCGGTTTTCTGTCACCGCCGAGGATTTGGGGGCGTTGAAAGCGGCGATGGAAACCAAGCGGGCCCTGGTCGTGTCATTTCTGCAGGACCGGGGCATAGATTCCAAGGAGATTACGCAGGGCTTGCCCGTAGTCAGCGACCGCGAGGATGAGAGGATTCAAGCCAATCGGCCTTCCCTTGCGCGATACCGGGGCGTCGTCACCCTGGTCGTGAGGAGCCCGAACGTGGACGTGGTCAAGAAGGCCATTCAGGGGGCCGATGCGCTGCTGGAAAAGGGCGTAACCCTGGTTGGCAATGAGTCCGGGGATCGGATGGATCGGATCGAGTTCATCTTTGACGCGGTCAATGACATCAAGCCCGATATGATCAAAGAAGCCACGGCTAATGCCAGGGCTGCGGCTGAGAAATTCGCCCAGGACTCAAAGAGCAAGGTGGGACGCATTCGCAGAGCGACCCAGGGCGCCCTCGAGATCGAGGACCGGGACGCAGCCTCTCCCGAGAGGAAGGTCCTCCGCGTCGTTACCACCGTCGATTTTTTCCTGGAATAGGGGGCCGCGAGTCACAACAAGTGGCTCAAGAAGGTTTTGGCCGGGACCACCACGGGTTGCTTGGCCAGGAAACAATCGGCCCGCTCAAACGGCAGGTTCATCACCACCTGAAAGGCGTGCAGGGCCTTCGTCTGCGCTTGGAAGTGCGCCAGCGACGGCGAGAGGCTGGTTGCGCCGGCCTTCACCTCGACCACGAACCATGGTTGGCGGTCACGCGCGACGAGGAAATCCACCTCTCGCTTCTGCTTGTCGCGCAGGTAGCGCAGCTCAAAGTCGCCGAAACCGAGGTCGGTCCAGCCCTCCACGGCCTTGAGCAAGTGGCAGGCAACAAGCGTCTCCGCCCGCGCTCCCTCGTCCGCCAGCCCGCTCCAGTCGCGCAGAAACCACTTCGGCTCCTTCCGGAGCGCCTTGGCGACGTTGACGAACCAGGGCCGGACGAGGAACCCGTATTGGAGCCGCCCCAGCAGATCAATCCAGCGTTTCACCGTGTCCACCGCCACGCCGATTTCCTGGGCGAGGTTCGAGTAAACCAGTTGCTGTCCGCTTCGCTCGGCAAGAATCTGCATCAGGATTTCCATCACCCCCAGATCCTGAACCTGGGCGACTTCGCGCAAATCTTCCCGCGAGAGTTGCTCCTGCCGCAAGGAGCGCCAGCGGCGAGTGAAGCGGCTGTCGCGGCGCAGGAAAGGTGCCGGGAATCCACCATGCTCCAAAAGTGCCTCCCAATCGGCAGAGGACACCTCGGCTGACGGCTGGATCACACGGGCCGGCAAATTGGTCCGGAGGCTCTCGCCCACCGTCCACGGATGCATGCGGTAGAGCAGATAGCGTCCCATCAGGCTGTCGCCCCCGCGGCGAAAAACATTGAGGCGCGAACTGCCCGTCACGATCAGGCGCACCCGGTCGCCGTAGGTGTCGAAGAAGCCTTTCAACAGCGATTTCCATTTGGCATGTTTGTGGAGTTCGTCAATCACCGCCACCGGAGGCCGGGCCCGCAAACGGTCCAGTTGCAGCTTTTCGGCCAGCTTGGCGGGGCCGCCCAAAAGGATGCGCCGGTCATCGGCGTTGTCCCAGTTGAGGTAGGCCTCTCCGACGGCACGGCTCGCCGTGGTCTTCCCCACTTGGCGCGGCCCGCTGACCAGAGCCATCTGGCGGTGGTGCTGGAGATGGTCTCGCAAGATGGCGTTGTAAAGGCGAGGTCGAGCCGTCATGCGGACCATTATCGCGGCAATCGTAAAATAGTCCAGACCGTTTTACGATACCCGCGAATTTGGTCCTGCACTCATCCCAGCCAGTCCGGGTGTCTGGCGGTGGCGTCGAAGGCGGCGCTCGTCTTGAACCGTTCGCATTGGCCGGTCGCCGCGTCGCGCGCGGTGCGGGCCAGCAACGCGCCAACCTGCTCCTCGCTCATCGGTTTGAAGGTGCGGACCGCTTCCAGCGCTTGCTCGAGAATCTTCGGGCTGTCGATGCCGGTGATGACGACGGAGGTGGGCAGATTCAGCGCGTAGTGCAGGGCTTCGATGGCCGTCACCACCTGGCTGCGGACAATCGCCCCGCTCCCCAAGGGTTTCATTCCGAGCACACCGATGCCGTCTTTGACCAGCACCGGGACCACTTGGTGGACAAAGCTCCGGAAGTGCGCGTCCATCACGTTGAGGGGCATCTGCACAGCGTCGAACCGGAACTGATGCTGGGCCGCGACCTCTAACATCCGCAGATGCACCGCCGGGTCTTTGTGCCCGGTGAAACCGATATAGCGCACCTTGCCGGCCTTTTTGGCCTCGAGCACCGCCTCCATCGCGCCGTTTTCCGCGAAAATCCGGTCCGGGTCCTCCATCCGGATGACCTCATGATACTGCAACAGATCGATCCGGTCCGTCTGCAGCCGCTGTAACGATTCGTCAAGCTGCCGCGCCGCCAACTGCTTGGTCCGCCCGTCAATCTTCGTCATCAGAAACACCTTGTCGCGATACCCGTCCCTCAGGGCCTTGCCCATCCGAGTCTCGCAGGCGCCATTCCCGTAGTCCCAGCAGTTATCCAGGAAGGTAATGCCTTGGTCGATGGCGCTGCGCGTCAGCGCCACGGCATCCTCGTCATCCCTGGGCGCGCCGATATGCGCTCCCCCCAGACCGATGGCCGAAACCTTCTCTCCGGTTCGGCCCAAGGTGCGGTAAATCAAATTGCCGGCGCTCGTCTCGGCCGCCCAGGAGGTGCCGCCCAAACCAACGGCAATCCCTCCGGCCACGACGGATTGAACGAAATCGCGCCGGCTCATGCGGTGGTCGTAGCCCGCTTCCCCGTCATTGAATAAAGGATGAATCATAAGGCATTTACGCCAATGTACCCCTGTACTCCTTCGTTTTCAAATCGCGCGGCGGGAACGAAATCCGAAACCCGAAGGCCGAAGGCTGAGATCGCAGGGCTTCCGAACTCTGGCTCTGCGCTCAATACTGGGGCCACAAGCGCTCGCATGTCACGCAGCGACCGCACCGAATGAGGGACCGGATGCGCACTTCGGCCTTCGGATTTCGGATTTCCTTCGGATTTCGGGGCTTCGGACTTCGGATTTCAGGGCTGCGGGCTTTCCTGACGGTTTCGGCTTGAACTTGAGGGCCAATAGCGCCAAACCAATCCGGCGACAATTGCAACATGAAGTTTACTTTTCCCACGCTGCTCGCGGGGCCAGCCGCGGCCGGCCTCATTCACGGCTTGAGTGTCTGTGCCGGCGCGGCGCCCACGGTCGATTCCGGCGCCCCTGAGAAGGCATCCTGGCTCTCCCCCGCCGCGCTGGCGGCGGCGCCCGATGGAAAGACTCTCTTTGTCGCCTGCGCGACGGCGAAGCAGGTTGCCGTCTTCGACCTCCACAGCCGCAAGGTTCTGCGAAGCTTTGCAGTGCCGGAGAGCCCCTGCGGGCTGGCGCTGACCGCCGACGGTTCCCGGCTTTTCGTGACCTGCGCCGCTCCCGTGAGCAGTGTCCGGATGCTGGACGTGGCCGGCGGCGGGACCCGCGGCCGCATCGCCACCGGGCACACGGCCATGGCGCCGGTGCTCAGCCGCGATGAGAAGACGCTCTACGTCTGCTGCCGGTTCAACGACTGCGTGGCGGTGCTGGATCTCCAAGCCGGAAAGGAAGCGCGCCGCATCCCGGTCCAGCGCGAGCCGGTTGCCGCCGCCATCACCGCCGATGGCCGGTTTTTGCTGGTGGCCAACCTGCTGCACCGCGGGCCGGCGGATGTGGATTACGTCGCGGCGACGGTCAGCGTCATTGACACGGCGGCCGGCAAGGTCGTCAAGGAGCTTCGGTTGCCCAACGGCAGCACCGCCCTCAATGACCTCCGCATCTCGCCCGACGGCAAGTACGCCGTGGTCACTCACCAGGTTGGGCGTTTCCACTTGCCGGCCAGCCAGCTCGAGCGTGGCTGGATGATGACCAACGCCCAAACCCTCATCGACCTCGCCCGGATGGAAGTCCTCGACACCGTGCTCCTGGACACCGTCGAGCGGGGCGCTGCCAATCCCTGGGGCGCCGCGTGGCCGGCCGACGGCCAAACCCTGATCATCGCTCATGCGGGCACGCATGAGGTGAGCCTCATTGATTTCCCGGCCCTCCTGGCCAAGCTGGCGCACTCCCATGGCCCGCCGGATTCAACCAAGGCCCCCGAGCACAATGACGCAGCCATGGAACCCGTGAACGACCTCTCCTTCCTTGCCGGACTTGGCCAGAGGCTGAAACTGCCCGACGGCGACCGCGGCCCCCGCGCGGTGGTGGTGAGCGGGCACACGGCCTTCATCGCAAACTATTTCTCCGACACGCTGAGCCTCATCGACCTCGCCGCCGAGCATCGCCGGGCTGAATCGCTCCCGCTCGGTCCGCGGCCGCAGATGAACGCGGCGCGAAAAGGAGAGCTCTATTTTCACGACGCGACCCTCTGTTTCCAGGGCTGGCAAAGCTGCGCGAGCTGCCATCCGGGCAACGCCAGGGTGGACGGCCTCAACTGGGACCTGCTCAACGATGGCATCGGCAATCCCAAGAATACCAAGAGCTTGCTGCTGGCGCATCAGACCCCGCCGGCCATGAGCATGGGCGTCCGGGAAACGGCTGAGACGGCCGTGCGGGCTGGCATTCAGCACATCCTCTTCACCCAACAGCCCGAAGAGGTTGCCGCCGCCATCGATGCTTATCTCAAATCGCTCAAGCCCGTGCCGAGCCCGTTCCTGGTTTATGATCGAAGAGGCGGGCGCCTTTCCGGGACCGCCCTTCGGGGCAAGAGGATCTTTGCAGGCGCCGGCTGTGCGGCTTGCCATCCACCGGAACTCTTTACCGATCTGCACAGTTACGATGTCGGCACGCGCGGCGCCTCGGACAACCCGGCGGACATCTTCGACACACCGACGCTCATCGAGGCGTGGCGCACGGCGCCCTATTTGCACGACGGCTCGGCCGCCACGCTCCGGGAAGTCCTGACGACGCACAACCCCCATGACCGGCACGGCCAGACCTCGAAGCTCACAAGCCAGGAGATTGACGACCTCTGCGCTTACGTGCTTTCACTGTGAGCGCCTGGCTATTGTCGAGTGTCCCTCCGGGACACCCCACACCGGCATTCAGTCTGGTTCCGAGGAGATTTAACATTGTCGAACCATTCAGGTGCCCGCGCGCTGGGACTCGAGACGGTGCCGGGTGGTTTGCGCAGGGTCGTTCCATTCCCACCCTGACCCTCTCCCCAGGGAGAGGGCCGGGGTGAGGGGGAGCGTGGCGGCCCTTTTCCAGACCAACCTCCGCCAGAACAATATGCTGAAGAGTTACAAGCCGCATATCAGCTACTCGACGGTTTCAAATTCGAAATACGCAAAATTGTTCCCCTTGTTGTAATGGAGGGTCAACAATTGCGGACCGGCTTCGGAAAACGTGATGGTCCCCACTTCCGCCTTGTTCCATTTGTGCATGCTGCCAGTGTGAACCGGGAATTTGCACTCGCAGGCCGGTTGGTTGTTGATCGAGAACTTGAACGTGTTCGGCTCGTTGGCATAGAGGGCGATGATCTTGTAGGCGCCCGCCTTTTTCACATCCACGGTGTAGTTGCACCATTCCCCATTCTCAGCCCAGCCGATGTAAAACTGATTGGTCGGCGGGCTCACGATGTTCTGATTGTGGGCAAAGTCGGCAAAATCCTTGGTATACGAGATATCGACGCCTTCGTTGGCGCGGAAATTCCAATGATACGGGGTGGCATGGGGACGTTGATGATTCTTCTGCCGGTTAAGGACGCCGTTCCCATTGTTCGCCGCATCCGTGTCGTGGTAGGCCACTCCTTGTCCGCCCAAGTCGTAATAGGCGCACTCGACTTTGCCGGGGATGGCCTGCGGCCCTCCTTTATAGACCGAGTCCTCGAAGGGCCTGCCTTTGTAATCCGGCGGCAACGCCGCGTTGCTGCCCAAGGCCAAGGCCAGCGCGGTAATTCCGACGATGGTGTTCAGTGTTTTCATACTCCTGCCTGCGTTGCCCACAACGCGAGCGATTGGCGAATAACTTCGTCCAATTCCTCTTTCGTCGGGCCGCTGCCGAAGGTGAACGTGCCGGTGAGGTGTTTCCAGTCGTCCAGCGAGAGGCCGTACAACTCGCGAGCGATGAAGACTTCCAGCGCGGCCCGTTCCTTCACGTCGTGAGGGTTCTTCAAAAGCCTCGCGGCGGAGTCGCCAAGCCGCTGCCGGCGCGAGGCGGTGAGCTCGGGGATCGGCAATTCATAAAGGTGATGAACGCTGACACCGGTGGAAACCTTGCTGCGAGCGTAGGAGTTCAGCGTGAGCGAATTGAGCAATGCGAGGAGCGCCTGGGCCTCACGGCTTGAGACTTCGTTTTGCTCCAGGGTTCCCTTGGCCCCCACGCTGTACCGGCAGGGCGTCAGGTACATCAGCTTGTGACTAAAGCAGGCGCGGCTGGGGAGAATGGAGGCGATGAGCGTCCGCTCATTGGTCGAGCTTCCAACCTCACGATAGGCGAGCCTTTCAAATTCATAATGCAGTCTGAACTTTCGCTCTTCAAAGGCCGCCCTCACGGCCTTTTCCAAATCATCACGCGCAGTTGGCAACGGCTTTCCCTCGAACACTTCCGCTCCAGCCCCGCGGACAAAATCGGCAATGCGGAACACCTCTTTGCGCAACAGTTCGGGCCGAACCTCGCATTCGAGCACGAACCAGAAAGGCAACGAAAACTTCGCGTCAAATTGGAAGATGGACTTTCCTTCAAGCAGGGGCATTTCTGCGGCAGATAGTTTCTTGCCTTGGATTTTGTGCAGGAATCTTGCGTCGCCCGTGAGATGGAGCTCGCGGCGGAATTGGTAGCCCAGCGTTCCGAGCAAGGCGTGATTGCCCCGAATCTGCTTTCCGAGCACGTAATCACGGGCTGAACGAAATTCCATGAAGGCGAGATTGTCGGGTGAAAAGGCCGACACCATTTCGAGACTGTATCGAATCGGGGGCGCGAAGGCCTCTTTCGGGTCGTGCAGGTAAAATCGGGCGTCGAAGGCGTGGTCTTGGGGCGTAGGCGCCCCCTTGAGGACTTTGAAAAAGCCGAATTTGAATTGCGGGTGAACATCCGGGAAAATCTGTTTCCGCCTTTCTTTGCCATGGTCGTCCATTTCGCGCCACCCCTTGTTTTCGAAGGAGGTCAGTTCCTCGAGACAGTGCTCGGTGATAAACCAGCGGCGGAGCTCGGCGCAGCCCTCGTCGGTCTGAAACCCGCTCGGCACCAGTAACGAGAGCCGCCCGCCCCGGCGGACGAGGGAAAGGTCGCGCTCGATGAAGAGCTTGAACAGGTTCCAGTCGCCCGTGCCCTGGCGCTGGAAGGTTCTGCCGAAGAATTCCTTGTGGCGCTCGTAATATTCCTCGTGTTCACGCCAGTGGTCGGCGAATTCCTGGTTGGTTTTGAGTTCCTCGGCAAACCACCCCTCGAAGGCCGGGCCGTCCATGCCCATTTTATTGAACTGCGGTTTGCCGCCAGAGAAGCCGGAGGCGAATTCTTTGCGGACGGGCTTGAACCCCTCCCACGGCGGGTTGCCGATGACGCCGTCGAACCCGGGGGCTTCGCGCGGCTTGCCGTCGGGGGTAAACCAGCAGGGCCAGAAGTGGAGGGCGAAACCGGCCGGCTCGCAGGGGAGGTTCTCGGTCTGGAAATGTTCGAGCAAATCGGCGCGGACCTGCTTGCGCAAGGCCAGGGCTTCGTCCAGGGGTTCGTGGAGCATCGGGTTGGCGATATACCGCGCCCGCAGGCCGGAGAGTTTTTTCAACTCAGCCTGGTGGTATTCCGCCAGCCAAGCCGCTTGGTTGCCGAGCTCGGCGTCCACCAGCGAGTCGGCGGAGTGGAAATTCAATTCCAGATTCGGAAGTATCCTGACGACGTCGGTCTTGAGCTGGCGGTAATTATAGTCCGCAGGCGAGAGTTTGACGGCCTCTTTCCAGATGTTGGTCTTGGCGACTTCGAGCGCGCCGGGGTCTTTGTCCACGCCGAAGACGTGGCGGAGGAGGATCTGCGCGATGAGGACGCGGCGGTTCTCAAAGTTCTGGCGGCGGCGGAAGCCCAGGGCGGCCTCGACGTTGGGGGGCAGTTCGGCCAGGTAAAGCTCGCCGTTTTCGGGACGGAGGATTTTTTGCACCCAGGCGCAGGCCCGGTCGATGCGCTGGTATTGCTGCCAGAAGCCGCGGAGCACCTTGATGAGAAAGCCGCCGCTCCCGCAAGCAGTGTCCGCCACGCGGATTTCGGCGAGTTGGGCCATGAGTTGTTCGGCGCGGGGGAAGTCGCATTGCTGGCTGCCGACGGCGCCGCAGATTTCCTCCACGAGTTTGCCGGCGAGCGAGTTGACCAGGGAATCGGCCATCGGGGCGGTGATGGCGGCGGGCGTGTAGTAGATGCCCTCGTCTTTGCGATTGGCGGCGAGAAACATTTCATAGCTCTTGCCAAAGATGTCCTCGTCGATGCGCCGGTAGTTGTAGTGGACGATGCCCCGGCTGAACGCCTGGTCCCAGGTATTGAGGCCGAGGACGAAATTGAGCTTCTCGCAGAAGCGCTGGAGGTTGGCCGGGTCTTTGTCCAACCGGTCCCAGATGCGCTCGGAAAAAATCTCGGTGTCGTAATACTCGTCAAAAAACTCCTCGAAAAAGTCCAGGAACTTGGGAACCACGCGATGCGCGCCCTTGGGCTCCCAGAGTTTGATAAAGCGCGCGTATTCATCCTGGGTGAAGCGGTAGTGGACCAGGCCGAAATCCTCGATGGTGCGCGCAAAGATGAGCTTGTTGATGAGCAGAATGATCGACTCGGCGGCCCGGTCGCCCGGCGTCCACTTCACCTTGTCGAACTCGTTGAACCAGATTTTGAGGTCATCGAAAAACTGTTGCTCCAGTTCCGGCTTCTCGGCGGTGTCCTCGACACGCCGCAGGGTGTCGAGCACGCTGCCGGTTTCGCGGCAGCGAGCGAAGAAGTCGGGGAACGGCAGCTCGGCAAACGGCTGGTTCTCGAAGAAGAAATCGCGGGCGTTGAAAAACCAGGCGGTCCGAAGGTCGGTCAGGACGAGGTATTCGTGATCGCGGAGGTATCTTTTGATTTGCGTGGCGTGGTGCTTTGGGTTGGCATCGTTGCGCCACAGGGCATCCGGGCCGGCGCGTTGGAACAGCGGTTTGAGTTCGAGCGGCAGCGGCTCTCCCTTGCGCTCGGGCAGCATGAAGTCGACCCACCCCTCGCCGGCGCCCACCTGCCGGGTGGGCTGAAAACCCATAACGTCCTTGCACAGCGCGGTAAAAAGGTCTTCGGCGGCGGTTTCGGGCTTGGCGGCGTTCTTCAGGTCGAGGACGTACTTTTGAATGGGCGAGTAGTTGGAAATCGGCCGGGGCTCAAGCGCCGGCGGCAGAAACTCGATCCTTTCGCGCGAGACAAACTCACGCAGGGCCTCGAGGATTTCGGTGTAGTTCACGGACGACGGTTCAGGTGTTGGGCCAGGTTTGACGTGAATGCTCACGCGGGGCCGCCTTGAAGCTTTGTCCCGGAGGGACATCCCGAGAAAAGCCCGGCGCTTCAGCTCCGGGTACGGCGCCGAAAGGTAACTGTTCAGGTGTGGGGCAGACCTCCGGTCTGCCAGTTCGCGGAGCCTCCGGCTCCGTGACCCGGGTGGGGTCGAAACACCGGGCCAGAGGCCCGCCCAACTGGCAGGCCAGAGGTCTGCCCCATCCTCCCACCTGAACAGTTGCGCCCAAAGAGACCGCGTCCCGAAGGGACGCTTGGAGCTCAATCCCAAAAATAGCGCTCGTCGTGCTCAATCCGGTGCCTCTTGCATGACATGCGAGATTCAACCGTCCCTTCGGGACGGAGGCAACACTAAACCGCCAGTCCCGGCGCTGAAGCGCCGGGCTATTGTCGGGATCTCCCTCCGGGACAACAAACGCCGTTGCCGGCGCCTGGAGGCTGTGGTAATAGGCCCTCCTCTGTGCAAAACGACCACCCGGCTGAATCAGATCCGCTGCCCATTCCCCTGGCTCGGCGGAAGGGGGCGTATGGGCTCGACGCACCGTATCTGTTGCCCATCCCCGTCGTGCTGATTGTGGCCAATCTCGCCGACGGATTCATCTCAAAGAGCCTGTGGCCATTCCTGGTGGCGGGCTTAGTGACGGGCTGCTCCGGCCTTGGCCTTTACGCCTCGCGCCGGGGCAAGTTCGCCGCATGGGCGGAGTTGTTCCGCCAGCTCAACCTGCGGGGAGACGAGCGCATTCTGGATTTGGGGTGTGGCCGGGGAGCGGTGCTGCTGCTGGCGGCGCAGCACCTGGTTTCGGGCCGGGCGGTCGGACTGGACCTCTGGAGGAAGGAAGACCAGTCGGGCAATGCTCCCGAGGCCACGCACCTTGTCACCGCAACCAAACCGCCCAGCCGGTGAAGCCCGCGGGCGGTGAGTTGCACCGATCAATCTCCGTCAATCCCAAACCTTGGGTGCATCTGTCCGAACGCTCGGTCATCTGCGAGCGAAACCATTCCCAGAGCGAGTCCAAGTGGGCGGGGGCCACCGGGCAAGCTTTAGAGCCTGTCCCAAAAGCTGCAATTCCGGACCTTTGGGACAGGCCCTACTTTCGGGAAGTCGTGCGTGCTCCGATCCAACGCAAATCCTGGTTGTTCGGAGAGGGCTGGTCGTGTGGAATATACACCTGGCCCCTGGGCAGGCTTTTCTGCGTCCTGGGGTCCAGCCACTTGTGCGATTCGGCATGACTGTCGGCAAAGCCCACGACACCGACCCTGCGGTGCAGGGTCGAGGGATAATGCACGAACGTCTGCAGGCTCATATCGACCCCGAACGCCGGGGTACAAATGCTGGCAGGGTTGACATCGATGAACGCAAAACGATTGGCCGGCGAGTCGCTGGCGAGGTCCGAAGACCGCAAATAAACGCGGTAACCGGGATTCAGGGTTATGGGCGGCACGGTGTTTTTCGGGGTCGTCCCGACGTAGCAGTTCATCGAATAGCCCCGGAGCTCGGCCACTTCCCGTCCCCCGATATCCCAGAGCGAGCGGTCGGCCGGGCACTTGTAAGTATTGATCGAGGGCAATACGGGCGCGAAAAGCGCGTAGTTGGCCCCTACCAGGTATTGCGAGTTGGTAAGCGTCTCCGGATCGCCATGATTGCCGCCATACACCCAGAGATGAGCCTGCAAGGAAGTCGTGGCAGTGTCGCCGCCATTCAAAGCCAGCACCTCCCGGTTGTCGTTGGAATACAGGACCCAGGACACGAGCAACTCCTTTTGGTTGTTCACGCATTGGATGCGCAGGGCCTGGGCCTTGGCACTGGCCAGGGCCGGCAGCAAGAGCGCGGCCAGGATAGCGATGATCGCAATGACAACCAGCAGTTCGATAAGCGTGAACGCTGGCTGCGCAGAAAACCTCGCATCCTGTCCAGGGGTCTTGCGAAGCGGGCGGTGGCAAAGGGCCTTCACTGAAATCAGAAAGTAACGCTGGTACAGGGGGAAGTCAACCAATCCGGGCATCATTCGCTCTTGCCCCCAACCTTGGGCGGTCCATAATCGCGGCACAGCATTGGCCAATCCTGACAATACACATAGCGACAATGGCCGGACACCTCAGACGCCCGGCAACGGCCAGTCTGCGGTCCTCCTGCCGCGGCGGACCTTCCTCCGAATGTGCGGCGCCGGCCTGGCGGCCAGCCAGGTTCCGCTGGCGGCCTGGGCGGGCGAGGCCAAGGACCAGCCGGAGATCTGGGGACGCACCGTGCTGCCGCAGCCGTTCGACCGCGAACCCTTCCGCGAGGTGCGCCTGCCGGCCTGGGTGCAGGAGTTGGTGGGCGTAGGTTATACCCTCTCCGGCCAGGACCGCCAGCACCGCGCGCGAGCCGCGCAGGCCGGCGTAGCCATCAGCGAGCTGGGGTTCGTCGATCCGTTCTACGCCTACTACGACAGCAAGTTGCTCCGCCGCCGCAGCCCGCACGTGCCGCTGGACCGCCTCAAACACGACGTGGCCGAGTACAAAGAACTCGGGCTCCGAATCCTGGGCGTCTATCCTCCCAGCCTCCAGGGCGAGGTCTATGAAAACCACCCCGACTGGCGCCACGTCTCCACCGATACGCGCGAGGTGCCGCAAATTGACCTGGCCAAGTTCCCGCACGGCGGGATGCTCTGTCTGCTGGGGCCTTACGGGGACTTCTTCATCGAGGTCCTGGCGGAAATCCTGACGCTCTTTCCAGAGGTGGACGCCTTCAGCTTCGACGGTTTGCATTACGCCGGGGTCTGTTACTGCGGCCATTGCCGGGAGGCATATCGCCGGGAAAGCCGGGCGGAGCTGCCGGCGGTGAACCTCGAGGACCTTGCGTTCCGGCGCTACCAGCACTGGGCCGACCGGCGCCTGGAGGACCTCATTCGCCGGATGCAACGCCGGCTCAAGGGCCTTAAGCCCGACGCCGCCCTGGTCACCTGGACAACCAACGCCGGCCGGTTCGGCCACTTCCTGGATATCCCGCGCAACATGCCCGCGCGCATGAACCTGCTCCTCGACGCGCCGGACATGGAATTCTGGCTGGATGAGACCAATCGCGGCGCCACGGTCGTGCCGGCCTTTGGCTGCGCCTATCTTTGGGCGGTCACCGGCCACCGGGTCGGTTTTGCCGAGCCCTACTTGATGTCGCGCGGCACGCCTTACGGCAAGGACAGCTTCCCGGCGCACGAAATCGAGCGCCGGATGTTGCTGGCGCTCACCCATGGCGCCGGCCCGAGCATTGCCGTCGGCCAGCCACCCCACTTGCAGGAGGCCGTTTATCACTGCCTGGGGGAAGTCCGCCGCCGCCGACCCTGGCTCACCCACAAGGAGCCGGAACCGTGGGCCGCGGTGCTCATGAGCGACAACACGCGCACCTTCTACGGCCGCAACCCCGGCCTGGTCGAACAGCGCTACTTGGCCCATGTCTTTGGCGCCTTCCGCGCCCTGCTCGAGGAACACCTGCCCTTCACCGTCATTTGCGACTGGGACCTCACAGAAGCCGGCCTGGCCAAGTACCAGGTGCTCCTGCTGCCCAACAGCGCCTGCCTGGACCAGGCCCAGGCCCAGGCCATCCGCCAGTTCGTCAGCCGGGGCGGCGGCCTGGCCGCCTCCGCCGACGCCGGCCTCTGCGATGAATTCGGCACGCCGCGCGCGCAACCCGAACTGGCCGAGGTCCTGGGAATCGAGCGCCGCGGCCTGGCCCCGGCGGCCCCGGCGGGGCGCCAATTGGATGCGAATCTCAGCCGGAACCTGCCGCCAGGCTATTGGGAAAAATGCCGGGGCGTTTGGGATTTCACGTTCGCCCCGCAATCGTTCCTGGACACCCCGCCGATGCGCGCCCTGCTCGGGACCGACCCGGTAACCTTCAAAGGCTCGGCCGTCCAGGCCAGCCCCGCCAGCCCCTCGGCCCGGGTCGTAGCGCGGCTGCAACCCAAACCGGGAGAAAGCGGCGAAGCCCTGCCGGCGGTCATCACGAACCAATTCGGCAAAGGCCGGGTGGTGTATCTGCCCGCCGCATTCGACGCGGCCAATTACCTGTTCGCCTATCCTTATCAGCGCCTGGTGCTGCGCCAGGCCGTGGAATGGGCCGCCCCGGCCCCGCCGCCGATTCGAGTCCAGGCGCCCAGGTGCGTGCACGCCGTGGCCTTCCGGCAGAAGAAGAACGGCCAGCGGCTGGTGGTTCATCTGTTCAACGACGTGAACACCACGGCCTTTCACGGGTTGCCCGGCGATGATGTGCCCCTGCGCGAAGAAGTTCTGCCCATCTACGATGTCCGCATCACTTTCCACGGCTATTCCATCCCCCGTGTCCACCTCGAACCGGGCGGACAGGACCTGCCGGTCAACCGCGCCGCCGACACCCTCGAAGTACGCGTCCCGCGCCTCGACATCCATGGCATGGTGGTGGCCGAACTGGGTTGAATATTCTGAATAACCGGCCGGCGGCGCTGTCTAAGATATTGGATGTAACGTTATGAAAACGAGAAATGTGAGTTGGATTGGATTGGCGGCATTCCTGGCTGTTCCCGTGTACGCGGCGTTCTCCCCGGTCCCAGCGGCCTCCGGGGCCACTCCCGAGCCGGTGGCACAAGTGCCGCTCGCTCCGGCGCCAAGCCCGGCGGCTCTTTCCCCCAGTGCGGCCGAGGTGGTAAAACTGTCCGGCGCCGGCATGGGTGATGAAGTGGTCATGGCCTACGTCAAGAACTGCCAGTCACCGTTCAATCTTTCGGCCAACGCGATTCTGCGTCTCAAGGAGGCCGGGGTCACCTCGCCGGTCATCGCGGCGATGTTGACCCATGACCGTTCGCTGCGCGATCAGAACCCGCCGGCGCCGTATGCTTACAACCAGAGGTTGTACTCGCCCACCGAACAGCCTCCAGTCGTGCCGGCCCCGGCCCAACCGCCTCCGCAGCCGCAACTCTACGCCCCTCCGGCGGGCGAGACACCGCCGCCGCTACAGACCGAGGTGATTCCGGTGGCCCCGGGCCCCGATTACTATTGGGCGCCGGGTTACTGGGGCTGGGATGCCGGTTGGATTTGGATTGGCGGGGGCTGGCGTCTCCGGGCGGGGATCGGCTTGGGCTGGGGATGGGGCGGCTGGGGAGGGCCTGGCTGGGGATGGGGTGGCTATTACGGCTGGGGAGGGTATGGCCGCGGGGGTTGGGGCGGCTATCGCGGCGGCGGCCTTCGAGGCGGCTTCCATGGCGGCGGCGGCTTTGGTGGCCACAGCGGCG
>Ga0187849_1002966_pt1 | contig 15492 bp, 6 predicted proteins | sample June2016WEW_4_10_2_FD_132412 | JGI IMG/M metagenome (GOLD analysis project Ga0187849, IMG submission 132412) | Peatland microbial communities from SPRUCE experiment site at the Marcell Experimental Forest, Minnesota, USA - June2016WEW_4_100 | ecosystem: Environmental > Terrestrial > Soil >... | reverse complement strand
CGGGGAATCAGTGCCCTGCAGTAAACCAAGCGAAATGCAGGAGCGGGCTGAAAGAGAGGATTTTGCTCAGCTGGCTACTTCACCGACTTTGATGCTCACGAATTTGCGCCGCGATGTACTAGGGACTGATAGAATCCGCTTTTGCCGCGCCCCCGATTATAGACGTTGCGCGGGTGAGGGAGAATTGGTTTTGGGTCTCGCTCATTGTCTTTCCATGCTGCCAGACGGCGACGGGGCTGTCCAGCAGCAGGCTCGCAGAAGTCCTCGCGGCTGATGCCGGATGGCGCGCATATGGTCCGGAGGGTGGCGCCGTTGATGCGCGGATGATTGGGGCATCAACGGGGAACTTGGGCATGGTGAGCTGCCCGAAAGGGGCCGCGTCGCGCTACGCTCCAAAACCTGTCGGTATGCTCAGTTGGCGATGGAGCCGACAAAGGTTGCGACAAAGGTGTCGGGCCGGGCTTCAAAACCTGTCGGCATCCCGGGTGCGCCGGGTTTCAGGACGCCTCGGGTTCCAGGTTGAGCCTCCGACTCGGCGCCGCCACTGTCGAACCAAATCCGCGTCCAGCAAGTGGCTGAGCGCCGAAGCGGGCGCACGACAGAATTCTTCGGGTGCATCATGGAACCGGCGGTGCATGCTCTGGGCGCCAAAGGCCTCGTAGATACCAGCCCAGAGCATGGCCCGAGGGAATGATCCGACCCAGCCTCCCCGGAGCGCCAACGGCGCGGCCCATACCAGCCTGGGCCAATGCCCAGGTCATGACCGGAAAAGGGCCAAAGGGCTGAAAGCCCGTCCCATGCGTTGGCATCGTCGACGATGGATTGGTCGATGGCGCGCCGGCGATGGATGGAACGGGCTTTCAGCCCTGGCGATCCTCGCGCGCCCCTGTCCTGGGGCCTTGCCCCAGGCTGCTATGGGGCCGCGCCATTGGCGCTGGCCGGCGGGGGTGCTCCCGCGCGCCCGGAAGCGGAACCGATATGACCAAGCGGCGTATAGATGGGCCTCATATACGAAAGCTCCCAAATGAAAAACGCGACAAAAAGCGGCAAGCCCGGGTCAAACGGGCTTCCGATCACACACGCACGGCGCACCGACGCGCGCTGAAGGTTGCCGAAAAGATGAATGCGCGAGAAGGTTTCCAGTCGCTGGTTGCTGCCGGCATCATCACCCCTGCCGGCAAGGTGAGCCCACGATACGGCGGCTGAGATTCCGCCCGCCCTGTTTGCCCCTGCAAGCAATCATTGTGCTTCCCCCAAAGACCGCGCTCAGAAAGTCACGGGTTGCTTCGATAATCTGCCGGGTCAGGCCGGAAGAACTCGGCAATGCCTTTCGGATCCCTCACCGCGATCTGAATGTGCGATTTGAGCAATCTCCGATCCAGGGAAAGCCGGGCCGCCCTCAAGAAAGACGCCCCTCACCGTCTGGTAACTGATCCGCTCCGTGTCAGCAAGCCGGCTCACCGCGTAGTCGATGACGGCACAGTCCCGGAAGCGTAGCAGTTTGTCACCACGCCGGCCGCCAGCAGCATCCCGGTTCTTGGGTATTCGGATTCCGTTCTGCCGCATGGAACGGCGGAACCTCGCGTACCACGAGCCTAACAACCGCGTATTGGCCGTGTCCAGATACCAACTCGCACCGACCCCATCGAGGCCGCCGCACCAGGGCCCCGCTTCGTTTTCTTCGTTTCCTTCTGTTCTGTTCCTGTGCCCAGCGGGCGGGGTGCAGGCAAAGAACAGAAGGAAACGAAGGAAACGAAACACCGAAGACCCAGATCGTCCCTGAGATCTGCGAGCTGGAGGTCCAGGAAGAATTTTGTCTCAAACCCGCTGAACGCCCCGGCGCGCATTTTTTCTTGTCCAACGGGCGCAGCGGGTGTAACCCGGAGGCATGAACAAGCCAATGATTCCTGTTTCTGCTTCCCAACTCGCTCCGCTCAGCCGGCGTCAATTTTTGCGCCGTGGAGGCCTGGCGGCGGGCGGCGCTATCACCCTCGGGGTCGCGGGGTACGCCCGTCCGGCCAGGGGGCGGCAGGGCCCCAATGACAGGCTGGACATCGCCATTATCGGGGTAGGCGGGCGGGGCGGGTCGAACCTGGGCAGCGTCGCCTCGGAGAATATCGCCGCCTTGTGCGACGTGCATGAAACGCCGGTGCTCCGGGCCGCGCAGCAATATCCCCGCGCGAAAAAGTACAGCGATTTCCGCCGTTTGTTCGACCATGCGAAGGACTTTGACGCCGTGGTGGTGAGCACGTGCGAGCACACGCATGCCTTCGCGGTGCTGCCGGCGCTGCAATTGGGCAAGCACGTCTATTGCGAGAAACCGCTCACGCACGATGTCTGGGAGGCCGGTGTGATTCTCGAGGCGGCGCGCAAGGCCAAGGGGGCCACGCAAATGGGGACGCAGATTCATGCGAGCGACAATTACCGGCGCGTGGTCGAGTTGATCCAGACCGGCGCCATCGGCCCGGTGCGCGAGGTCCACGTGTGGGTTTCCCGCGCGTGGGGCTGGCAAAGCGATGAGGAAGCGCGCGCGCACCGGGACATCGTCTCTGTCCGCGAGCGGCCTGCCGGTTCCTCGCCGGTGCCGGCAGGGCTGGATTGGGAATTGTGGCTCGGCCCGGCCCCGTTCCGGCCCTTTCACGAGGTGTATTGGCCCGGCCCGAAATGGTACCGCTGGTGGGATTTCGGCAACGGCACGATGTCCGACCTGGGCAGCCACTGGAACGACTTGCCGTGGTGGGCGCTCAAGCTGGATCATCCGCTCACGATCGAGGCCGAAGGCCCGCCGGCACATCCCGAGCTGGCTCCAGCCTCGATGCACGCCACCTACACCTACGGCCCGCGCGGCAGCCTGCCGCCCGTGACCCTGCATTGGCATCAAGGCGTGATGAAGCCCAAACAGTTTGTGGAGGGAGCCATCCCCAAATGGGGCGATGGCGTTCTCTTCGTCGGCGACGCGGGAATGTTGCTTTCCGACTATGGCAAATACGTGCTGTTGCCGGAGGAGAAATTCAAGGATTTCAAAGCGCCGGAGCCGTTCATTGCGAAATCGCGGGGTCATCATGAGGAATGGCTTCATGCCTGCAAAACGGGCGAACCCACCACCTGCAACTTCCTCTACTCCGGCCCGCTGACCATCGCCAACCACCTGGGCAACGTCGCCTACCGGGCGGGCGCGAAGCTGGAGTGGGACCCGGTGCGTCTCCAACCCAGGAATTGCCCCGCCGCAGCCCCATTCATCCAGCGCGAGTACCGCGCGGGTTGGAAGCTGGGGTGAGTTCAGCCTGGGAGCCTTGAGGATATTGTTTCCCTTTGACTGTCAGGCGGTTACAGATAGTCATGGTCTTAGAGGCTTGACGTAGAGCTTTTTCTTTGGATGATTGCCGGGCTTTATGAAAACACGGGAAAATGGATTAACAGGATCAACCGGCAAGAACAAGACCGGGAAACGCGCACCCAAGGGACCGTCGACGCCCCCGGCCTCCCTGGGAAGGCCCGCCGGACAAACTGCGCCAGAAGCCCCGGCTCCTCGGCCGGCGCAGACCAAGGCCCCGGCTCCTCAGCCGGTGCAGACCAAGGCCCCGGCTCCTCTGCCGGCGCAGGCCAAGGCCCCGGCTCCTCAGCCGGTGCAGGCCAAGGCCCCGGCTCCTCAGCCGGTGCAGGCCAAGGCCCCGGCTCCTCAGCCGGTGCAGGCCAAGGCCCCCACTCCCCAGCCGGTGCAGGCCAAGGCCCCGGCTCCTCAGCCAGTGCAGGCCAAGGCCCCCACTCCCCAGCCGGTGCAGGCCAAGGCCCCGGCCGCGCCTCAAACGGTCAACGTTGTCTTCTGGATCTTTCAGCCGCAGGCCAGGCGGGTTTCGGTCTGCGGCGAATTCAACGGCTGGTCGCCGGAGGCCAACCCGATGGAACCGCGCGGAGAGGGCCGTTGGCAGGCAGTCGTGGCGCTGAGACCGGGACGGTATCAATACAAATTCGTCATCGATGGGGAATGGATGCCCGACCCGGACGCAAAGCAGAACGTGTGCAACGCTTTCGGGACGCTCAACTCGGTGGTCGAGGCCGCCTAATCCCCGGGTGCCGGGTTGGGGAGCAGTTGGCTTTTGGTTTGAGTGGCCGTTGCGAATTGAAAGCGGGCGTCCGTGCCGCCAGCGCCCCGGCGTCCCTGCTTGTCCCGAAGGGACATATCTGAGGTGCGTCCGGTGAACAGCCTGTGAATAACTTTAGCTTGAAAAACCGTGGCGGGCTGGATTAAGCTGTCTTTGGCGAGGCGATACGCCGGGTCCAAGTGCCGGTATGGAGATCTTTGTGCCGGGGCGTCAGGACGAGCCTTCGGGCCGCAATCCCGCTTGCGGGAGCGCTAATCTCCTTTGGCGACGCCTCGCCCTTGCTTTTTCCGTTTGGTTTTTTTGAATGCGGGCTTGCATTCGCCTGCATTTTGATTATGTTCCACCGCTCCCGTCCCGGAACTCCGGGCGGCGCGTTTTATTGAGAGTATGGCAACAGCAAATGATCTTCGGCGAGGCATGGCGCTTAACTACAATGGCGACATTGTGGTGGTCCTGGACAGCCAGCATCGCACGCCCGGCAACCTGCGGGCCTTCGTCCAGGCCACCCTTCGGAGCATTCGGACGGGCAAGTCTTCGGACGTGCGGTTTAGCTCGACGGAGCGCCTCGAGGTCGTGCCGATGATGACGCGCAAGATGGAATTCAGCTACAAAGACGGCGAGGACTTCGTGTTCTCCGATCCCGAGACCTACGAGACGGTGACGTTGTCAGCGGAGATTGTGGGCGAGGCCAGGAACTACCTGGTGGAAAACGCTAATGTGACCGTCACCTTCGTCGAGGACAAAGCGGTGACGATCGAACTGCCCTCCAGCGTTGTGCTGACGGTGGCCGATGCGCCCGAGGGCATCCGCGGCGATTCGGCCAACAATGTCCAGAAGGCGGTCATTCTCGAGACGGGCATTACTGTCCAGGCCCCGCTTTTCATCAAGACGGGCGAGAAGATCAAAATCGACACCCGCACGGGCAAGTATATGGAGAGGGCGTGAGAGCGTGGCAAGTGCTACGGTGCCCTGACGCTCTACGCTCCGACGCTCCGACGCTCCACGCTGTTACTCGCCAAGGGCGGGGTTGAAGCCGAATTTGCGGGCCAGGGCCAGGGAGCTGTTCAAGGATTTGACTCCGCCGGTGCAGGTGGGGTGGGAGAGGGATGCTGCGGCGATGCAGCCGCCGGTCAGGAGACAGCGCGCCAGGTCCCAGCCTTCGTGCAGGCCCAGCAGGACACCGGCGCAAAAGGCGTCGCCGGCCCCGGCTGTGCCCGCGATATAGCTGGGGGCCAGTTTCAAAGAAGATTGCCAATAATCCTCGCCTCGGCGGGTGCGGGCGAAGGCGCCTTCGGGGAAATGGATGACGACCAACTCGCGGACCCCTTGCTGGAGCAGGGCGCCGGCCGCGTGGCGCGTGGCCACCGTATCGAGTTGGCCGCCGGGTTGGCGGATTTTGAAGCCGGTGGTCTTGCCGGCCTCGATTTCATTGAGGATGCAATAATCGACGTAGCGGAGGGCGGGGTTGACAATTTTGGCAAAGCGGTCGCTGTCTTCGCTGACGACATCGACGCAGGTTTTGACGCCGGCGCGCTGGGCTTGGGCCAGCAAGCGGGCCGCCCTGGTGCCGAACTTGGGGTCGGGTTCATCCAGGGCGTCGAGCAGGAGCAGGTAACCGAGATGAAAAATGCGGGGGCGGGTGCGCTCGAAATCCAAGCCGGCGCCCCGCCAGAGGGCGTTGGCGCCGCGCGCATGGAAGAAAGTCCGGCGGCCATGGCCCAGCTCGGTCATGACATCGGTGTAGGAGGTGGGGGCCTTGGCGGTCGTGCCCAAGTGCCGGGTGTCGATTCGGTGGCGCCGGCAGACGTCGAGGATCTCCTGGCCCAGAGGGTCTTTGCCGACCAGGCCCGCCCCGTAGAGCGGAAATGGGGCGCCTGACTTTGCGAGATCGACCAAAACGTTGTAAGGTGCTCCGCCTGTGCCTTGGGATTGGCTGCGGATGTTGCTCAGTTGTTCGGGTTGGGGATAAACATCGATCAGCTTGACCTGGTCAATAATCCAGTTGCCCCCGGCCAGCAGACCGCGATGCTGATTGGTGTTTTTGTTTTTCATGGCGGTGGCGGCACGGCCGCAGTATGTGCGACTAGTGAAAGAGAAGAAATGAGCGTTAGGCAAGCTAAATCTTGCCCAGGAAATGCTTTTCAAGCCGGCCATTCCTGGCTATCTAAAGACTATGTCAGAGCCGCCGCATAAAGGCGAGATGAGTTTCCGTGGCATTCCGGTTTCCGCCGGAGTGGTGGGAGTGGTCCGCGGCCTCATCCTGGTCCTGGACCGCGCCCGGCCCAGCATCGGCCAACGGCAACTGGGGGAGCAGGAGGTGCCCGAGGAGATCAACCGCCTGGAACGGGCGCTGGTGCAGACCCGCCAGCAGCTTCTGGAGGTCCAGCGCAAAGTCAGCGCCGGCATGGGAGCCGAGGAAGGCGGCATTTTTGACGCGCACCTGCTGGTGCTGGAGGATCGCACCCTGCTGGACGAAGTGGTGCGGATGATCACCGAGCAGAAGGTCAACGCCGAGCATGCCTTCCACTCCGTGGCCGAGCGCTACGCGGCGACCCTGGCTGCCATCGAGGACGATTACCTGCGGGAACGGGCCACGGACATGCGGGACGTGACGACGCGGGTGCTCAACAACCTGCTGGGGCTGCAGGACGAGATAGATCTGCGCCATCTCAAGGAGCCGTGCATCATCATCAGCCATGACCTGACGCCCTCCAACACCGCCCAGTTGGACAAGCGCCACGTGCTGGGCTTTGCCACGGATGTCGGCAGCAAGACCTCGCATACGGCCATCATGGCCCGCTCCCTGCGCATCCCCGCCGTGGTCGGCCTCAAGGACGTCAGCAGCCGGTTGGAGAGCGGGCAGTACGCCCTGCTGGATGGGATCAACGGCGTCCTGATTATCAACCCCACCGACCAGACGCTCTTTGAATACGGGGAACTCATCCGCAAGCAGGTCACCCTGCAGGAGAAGCTGCGTGACATACAGCTCAAGCCGGCGGTGACCCTGGACGGACACCGCGTGGTGCTCTCGGCGAATATCGAACAGGCCGGGGACGCCGAGCAGGTCGCAGCCAACGGCGCCGAAGGCGTCGGCCTGTTTCGGACGGAATACCTGTTTCTCAACCGCGAGCGTCCCCCCAACGAGGAGCAGCAATACCAGGCCTACCGCGAAGTGGCCGTGGCCCTCAAACCGCTGCCGGTGGTGATCCGCACCCTGGACCTGGGCGGGGACAAGTTCCTGGCTCACATGCCCATTCCCCAAGAAATGAACCCGTTCCTGGGTTGGCGCGCCATCCGCTTTTGCCTCCAGCAGCAGGACATCTTCCGCGAACAACTCCGGGCCATCCTCCGCGCCAGCGCCGAGGGCAACGTCAAGATGATGTATCCCATGATCTCCGGCCTGGACGAGCTCAGGCAGGCCAACGGCTTGGTCAAACAATACATGGAGGAATTGCGCCAGGAGGGTTTGCCTTTCGACCCAGCACTGGAAATCGGGGCCATGATCGAGATCCCCTCCGCGGCGATTGTCGCCGATTCGCTGGCCAAGCGCCTCAAATTCTTCAGCATCGGGACCAACGACCTCATCCAGTACTCGCTGGCTGTGGACCGGTTGAACGAGAAGATCGCCCACCTTTATGAACCGACTCATCCGGCGATTGTCCACCTGATTAAGGTCACGATCGAGGCCGCCCACAACCACAGGATTCGCGTCTGCGTCTGCGGAGAAATGGCCAGCGACCCCGTCCTGGTGCCGCTGTTGATCGGTCTGGGCATCGATGAACTGAGCGCCACCCCCTCGCTGGTGCCCCCCGTCAAGTTCATCATCCGGCGCCTCAAACTGGCCGAGGCCAAGGATTTGGCCGCGTTCGCGCTCAAGAGCGAATCGGCCTCCGAAATCCTCGCCCGGTGTCAGGAACTGGCCCGCAGCATCGCCCCCAGTCTTTTCGAAGCCAAATGAAAGTCGTTATTCTTGCCGCCGGCTACGCCACGCGCCTCTATCCGCTGACTCTTACCCAGCCCAAACCGCTGCTGCCGGTCGCCGGAAAGCCCATGATCGAGCATGTGCTGGACAACCTCGCCCCCATGGGCGGCCTGGACCGCATTTACGTGGTCACCAACGCCAAGTTCGTCCGGCACTTCCAGGAATGGTCCGACCATTACCGCGCCACCAAGGCCAAGCTCGATTTCACGGTCGTCAACGACGGCTCGACCGACGATTCCAACAAGCTCGGGGCGATCGGCGACCTCCACTTTGTGCTCACCTCCCAGCGCGTCGAAGACGACCTCATCGTCGTGGCCGGCGATAACCTCTTCAGCCAGCCACTCTCCGGCTTCGGCGCCTATTGCCGGGAGAAACAGGCCCCCGTCCTGGCCGTCTATGACGTCGGCGAGCTCGAGCAGATCAAGAAGTTCAACGCCATCACCTTCGATCACACGGGCCGGATCACCTTCTTCGAGGAAAAACCCAAGCATCCCACCACCACCGTCACCGGCATTGCCCTCTATTTCTATCCCAAAGCCACCTTGCCCCTGATTGGGCAATACGTCGCCGAAGGCAACAATCCCGACCAGCCCGGACGCCTGGTTCAATGGCTCTACCCTCGGACCCCCGTTTTTACCTGGCGCGTGCCGGGAATCTGGTACGACATCGGCTCCACCGAGAGCCTCCAAGAAGCAAACCGGATCTTTGCCAGGACCTGAGCTTTGATCGCCCGGGAGGGCTGCCAGACATCCTCACCCCATCCGTGGATTCTGGAGCTTGGGGGTTTCTGCTGCCAACCGATTCAACCGAGGAGCACGCGCTGAACTTGAAGCCCGGAAAAACAAAACTCGAAAAAAGGGGGGCGGGGGTGTGATGGGCTTTACCCAGGGCGGCGGCTCCGCCTGCTCTCCGCTCCGGCGGGCTTTGCCCTGGGCCGGTATGCTGCTGCCCCTTTGGGACGCCTGTCGCGGCTGGGCGATTCTGGCACCTGGAATCCCCGCTGGACGATAGCCTTCCAGGCAGAGCCGGTGGTTACCCATCGGCGCTACCCGGAAATTTGGAGCGCCAAACGGCTCAGGGCGCGTCTTCCACGTCAGGGCGAGGCTTTGGCCTGAAAACCAGGGCCATAAGGACCCAGAGGGCGGCGAAGCTCAGGAGACCCAAGGCAACCCGGCTGGTCCAGGAGGGGACTTTGGTGTTTTGGGCCAGCAGCCGGATTGTCATCGGTTTGAGGGTCTCGGTTTGCAGTACCTGGGCGAAGCTGTAGCGGACTCCTCTGGTCGGCAGGTTTACGCGGAGCGGCACGATCCTGGGCACGGCGACTTGCTGGGCTTTTTCTAGCTTTTCCCATTGCCGGCCGGCTACATCCGCGTCGTAGTTCAGGAAGGGGGCCTCGGCCTGGGCGGCTGGCTGGGCGGCTTGCTGTGAGGCCGCCGCATTGACGGCAGAGGCGCGCTGGACTTGGAGGATTTGCTGGTCGCCGAATTTGAGGGAATTCTCGACCGAGAAGTTGTTCTGGGCGAGGATGAGGTTGCTGCCCTGGGCGTTGCGCAGGTCCTGCTCGACCACTTTGAGGTCGCGCTCCTCATCAGCGGCCGGTTTGAACTGCTGGCCTTTGCTCTTGGTCCGGTTGAAGCTGCTGAGGGCCTGGCGCAGGTTGCCGCCGCTGAGATTCTCGCGCGCGTCCTTGAGGCCGTAACGCATCTCGAGCTGCTGCCGGACCTCCTGGGCCTGCTGCTGGACATTGTATTCGGAGAGGGAATAGACCTGGATGACCGGGGCACCGGCCTCGGTGGCGCGGTTCATCGAACCTTCAAAGCGGCTGTATTCGTAATCGGGAGGCAGGAAAAGGTCCCAATGGGCGTTCTTGAGCGGAATGTCGAAGCTCGGGGAGCGCAATGAGACGGCGCCGTGATGCGCCGGGAAGTCGCCCCGTCCGATATAGGTCAACTCCACCGTCACCGCGGTGTCGCCGCCAACGTCCCGCGCCAGGGGCAAGAGCAGTTTCCCCTGGTTCCGGCTGGGGCGGACGGGTTCGCCCGCGACGAATGCGGACCAAACTGTGGCCTGCGGGGGCAGTTCGACCCCCAGATGCTGCCGGCCGTTGTTGCGCACGTTGAGCGTTACGGCCGTCATCATCTGCCCGTCGTCGGCGACGACCGTGGCCAGGCGGGCGCTGTCGATCAGGGCCTGGAGCACTTCGGCTTGCTCGAAGCGGCGGGCTTCGATAGCCAGCGTATAGCCCGGGCGCAGGTAGCGATAGGCCAGCACCATGGCGGCGTCGGGGCGTCCCGGCCACTCAGGCAGTTCGCGGGCATCGATGCGGCTCAGGAATTCACCTCCGGATTTGTCAGTCACTTGCAGCGGCGGGCGGGCAATGACGGCAACGAAGCCGGCCTCGCGTTCCACGCCCAGGGTTTGCACGCCGGTCAACTCGAGGACGTTCGTTTTCTCGTTTCCGGGCAGCTCCCAGGTCACTGTGAGCCGGTATCCGCTGCGCACTTTGCTTTGCAGCTCGACGCGCCATTCGCCATTGGTTTCATCCCGGCGGCGCACCTGGGCGCCGCTGATTTCGACGTTTTTGAAGGCCGCCGGCACCCGCAGCCGGAACTCCTTCACGGGGGCGTTGGCGATGTCGTATTTCACTTGAGTTCGTCCGCTGACCAGCGTTTCGGCGATGGTGATCGTGTTCATCAGTTCAGCCCGCACCCAAGGCTCGACGGCTTCGGTCGTGACGCTCAGCTTCCAGGAGGGCTGCTTTTCGGGCGCGGCGGCGATGAATTTGAAGGCCAGGGCGCTGCCTTGCGGCGTGGCGGAGGCCTCCTCTGCCGGCCCTTGCGGGGGCGCGGGCATGGGGCCTGCGCTGTTAATCGGGATTTCGGCCAGGCCCTCGAACGATTCGGTTTTGACGGCCAGGCCCAGCTCGGGGGCGACCGTGATGAAGCCGGCCAGCTTTTGCAGCTCCAGCGGGTGCACGGTTTCGATGGAGAGGGACTTGGGGGGCTGCTGGAAGCTGCGGCTCAGGAGCAGGTTGAGCGTATAAGCGCCCAGAGTGCGCTCCTTGAGGGTCGCCTCCACCACGCGCGCGCCGTTTTCGCCGCGCTCGGCCCATTGCGAGACGTTATTGCCGGAAAGAGTCTCGAGCCGGTAGCCGGCCGGCAAGGCCAGTTGCAGGGCAAAGACGCCGGCGCGCTTGATCGTGTAATCCAGTTGCGCACTCACCCGCACCGACTCAGGGCCCAGGCGAATAGTGTGGCGCGCCACCGCTTCAAGCTGTGGCTGCACCGCCCCGGCGCTAACGCTCAGCACAAAATCGGGCGTGAGGAAGCGGAAGGCGCCGGCCATGCCCTCTGGCTTGTCCGAAAGGACGCGGCGGAATTCCTCGACATCCACCCGCTGCAGGTCCCGGGTTTGCTCGACCGTCAGAGAAAGCTCCTCGCTGGCGCGCACGGCCACCAGGCCGGTTTCGCGTTTCACGTCCAGGGCGCGGGGAATCTCGATTTTAACCGTGGCCGGAAGTTTGCCCAGGACTTTCTCGGTCTCGAGGGAGAGTTTGCAGCCCGGAGAGACGCCTTTGAGCCAATCCACCACGAGAAGGTCGTCCTTGACTTCCCAAGTGCGCATCGAGTCGCTTTCGACGCGGAGGAGACGATGGCCGGCGGGGATTTGGAGGCGCGCCTGGCGCATCTCGCCCTGGCTGACCTGGTAATCGAGCACGGCGCGCACATTCATGACGCCGGAGCCCAGCGTGACCAGCGCGGTCTGCTGCACGAAAACCGTGGGGGCGATTTCAGCCGCCCGTTTCACGCGCGGCCTCCAGTTCAGCTCGAGACGCTCGGCCATGCCGAGGACGGCCTCGACGCGGGTCTGCTGGTTGGTACTGCTGCGTTCGATGGCCACGGCGGCCGGGAAGTCCACGTCCGCCTCCGGTTCATCGATGACCAGGCTCACCCTGCTTGCCAGGGCGGGCGGAATGCCGAAGGCAAGCTGCCGGCGGGTCACGTCGCCACCCAGTTTGGCGACCAGCTTGAATTGGAGGGTGATATTCGCGCGGCCAGGCACTCGGACGCCGACGGTGCGGCCTTCCAGGATCAGCCGCGCGTTCCCTTGGGCCGCGAAATCGCGGATGGCTGCCTCCGGGCCGAAGAGCGGCACGAACTGGTTGGTGGCGGCCGTGGCGATTAGGAGCGTGGCGTCGAACTCGGCAACTTTGTCGTTGACGGCGCCGGTGTAAGTGGCCGAGACAATCGAAACCGAGTTGGAAATCGCAGTGGCCGTTGCGTCCTGGGCGGATGCAGGGCCGGCCCACAGCGCGAGAGCAAGGAACGCAATCAGTGCGGCGACCGGAGGCACTGCCGGCTGGCCCGCGCCCGGTGGGGCGGCGGGGGGCGGTCCGGACGGACGAGAGGCCCGGGTCCCTTTGTAGTGCTTCCTCCATTTCCACGCGGCCCAGGCAGCCAGTCCGAACAGGAGCGCCGGCACGGTCAGGATCAACCCGACGTGCAGCAGGCGCCACATGGTCAGCAGGCGGGCGACCGACCCGATGATGAGCGCCGCCGCGACGGCCTTCCAGAAGCTGCTGGACCCCGGATGCGCGGCCAACCGCCACAGCAGGAGCAGTCCCAGCGAGAACGCGCAGACCTGGAGGATCATCTGCACCGTGCGATAGACCTTGAGGGGCATCAGCCGGACACGGACCGTCAGCGGCTCCTGGCCGGCATTGAGGACTTTGGTGAAGCCGAAGGCCTGGCCGGTGCGCGGCACTTCGATGCGAATGGGCCGCACCCCCGCGGCGGTGGGCCTGTCCTGGGCTGGGGCGCCGCCGCCCCCGCCCATGCCCCCGCCCATCCCCTGGGGCAACCCGGTGGCCGGGGCGGGCGGCGCGGGCGCAGCATTAGGAGAAGCCCCGAGGAGGCTGGGTGAGGCGGCTCGTGAGGCGGGTGGTGGAGAGAAGAGTCGACCGGCCCGGGCAGACCCCGCGGTCGCCACTTGCTGGCCCTGTTCGGGAGGTGGCGTGGTGGCCGGCCGGTTGGCGGGGAGCGGGTTTCGGGGCAGGGCGGCGTCCCGCTGCAAGGCCTCCTGGAATCGCTCCGGCGTGAGGACCTGCACGCTGCCGTCGGCGAACAGGACGGCCCGGCCATTTGCATCCGAAGGGGAATAGGCCAGGATGGCTTCCGGATTGCTCTCGCTCTTGCCTGCCCCCACGTACACGAAGGGCTGCCCGGTGTTCGGGTCGATGGTGACCTTCTCCGAGGCCAGTTCATTGGTCATGGCCTGGAGGCTCGGCGGCAGGGCGTCGTTGTTGTCCAAGCCCCAGGTTTTCAGCGCGATGCCGATCTCCTTGAGATTGTTCATCGCGCTGGCGCTTTGGGCCCTGGCCTTTGCCCGGCTGAGGGCCGGCAGCATCATTGCGGAGAGAATCGCCAGGATGGCAAGGACGGCCAGGACCACGACGGCGCCCCCGACGCCGCGCCGGGCCGAGGCCACGATTAGCACGACGAGCACCATGGCGCAGAGGCAGAACAGGAACAGGCCGGCATTCTGCTCGATGAGGTTGCCGTAGAACTGGATGAACCCCTGCCAGGCATCGCGGAGTTCGTAGGTGGTCCCGCGGCCGACGGTCATGTTGCCGCCGAAACCGCTGAGCCGCTGCGAGACGGGCGCGAACAACTGCCATTCGGCGTAAGTGTTCGGGATGTCCGTCAGCGGCGCGGCCAGCTCGATCTGGCGCGGGAAGAGCGAGGCCGGGAGCTCGAGCTTTTGCGCATAGACAATATCCACCGCGCAGGCCAGGTCCCGGTTGGCCTGGCGCGGCAGCGGCACCAGCAGCCATTGGCCGTCCTGCTCCGGCTTGGCCGGCTGGCCGTTGACGAAACTGGACCAGAACTTCGCCCCTTTGGGCAGTTGGAATCTCTGGAACTGTTTTTCGTTGTTCTTCACCATGAACGAGGACTGGGTGAGCAACTGGCCGGCTTCGGTCAAGACCGTGGTTAATTCGGTGCGATCGGCCACGGCGTCGAGCACGGGCAATTCCTCGAAACGGGTCACCTGGACCGAATGCCGGTAGTCGCCGCCGGTGTATTTGTAGGCCAGCAGCAACGGGCGCAGGCACAGGGCGCGGTCGCTCTCGGGCAGTTCGGTTTCATCGACGCGCCGCAAGGGTTCAGCGGTTGGGGCGGCGGTGAGGTTGAGGCTGGCGGCGGTCATGACGCCGAGCGAACCGGTCTCGCGCTCGACCCCCAGGGGATGGGCGCCGGCCAGGTCGAGCGTGCTGCCGTTGGGATCGAACTGGTAATCATAGGTTAGCACGAGGGTGTAGCCGTCCCAGGCCTTGTCCTGCAAGGTGATGGTCCAGAGGTTGGTCTGCTGCTCCTTGCGGCGGATATTGGCGCCGGTGAACTCGAGGTTTCTCCAGTGCGCCGGCACGGCGATGCGGAATTGCTGGGCGCCCTGGTTGAGGATGCCGTAGCGAATGGTGGCGCTGCCGCCCACCAGGCCGTCGCCGACGGCAACCAGGTTGAACACCTCGGCCACAATCCGCGCCGAGAGCCTCTCGGCCCCCAGGGTGAGCTTCCAGTCAGGTTGCTCGCCGGCAAAGCCAAGCCATTCGTCAACCCGGTTGGTGAGGGAGGCGATCGAGACCTCGCGCAGGCCCGCCACCGCGATCGTCTTCAAGCGGATTCCCGGGGAGGAGACGGCGCCGACCTGCACGGCTGCGTTGGTCACACCGGCAACGGCCAGCGGCAGCACTATGGCGCTCTGGGGAAACTCCTTGTTGGCCTGTTCGAGTTGGACCTGGAGTTTGCGCGCGCCCAGGACGCGGCTGGAGAAGGAAATTCTCAGTTTGCCCTCGGAGGCTTTCCAGTCGTCAAGGCCCTCCCCTTTGACCTCGCTGACCACCAGGCCGGGTTGGGGCGTCAGGTCCAGGGCGTAAATGCCGGCCTTCTCGACCTCGAGGTCCAGTGCGTGCGACACCAGCAGCCGGGTCTCTTCCAGGCGCGCGGTCACCCGGTCAGCCAGCTTGAGGAGCGGCTGGGTGCGTTGGAGTTTCGCGGCCACGGCCACAGGGCGGCTGCTGAAACGATAGGCCGCCAGCGCGCCGGCCGGAGGGTTGACCTGGCGCAATCCGGGGGCGGCGCCAATCTCGACCGTGGTATCGTCCGCGCTCAGCGTGAAGGACCCGGCCTCGCGCTCGACCTCGAGCGGTTGCGGGGGAACCAGTTGGACGGGCAGCGGCGTGGCGGGCACCGTCTGTTCGGAGAACAAGGTGAGCGCGCAGGATTTCTCGACCGGCTTGATGAACTGGACCGTGAGGATCTGGCGCTCGCCCTCGGGTTTCAACTGCCAATCCCGGATCTGCTCGCCTTGAAGCCGGGTGAGCGCCTGCGTCGCGGGCAGTTCGATCAT
>Ga0187849_1002943_pt1 | contig 15560 bp, 20 predicted proteins | sample June2016WEW_4_10_2_FD_132412 | JGI IMG/M metagenome (GOLD analysis project Ga0187849, IMG submission 132412) | Peatland microbial communities from SPRUCE experiment site at the Marcell Experimental Forest, Minnesota, USA - June2016WEW_4_100 | ecosystem: Environmental > Terrestrial > Soil >... | reverse complement strand
CCCAACACCCTGTCGCCAGCAGAGCAGACCGCCGCCAATGTGAAAGGCTCAGTAAAATCAGGGCTACCGCAGAGCTTTTTGGTCGAATTTCGCGTCGGGTTATGAAATATCCGGGTTAAGGACCCAGCTCGCTTCCCGTGGCACGAGGTCAAGAAGGTGGAGCACTACCGGCTGGAGGTGAACGCGATGACACAGCCGCTGGAATTGAAAGAAGACTCTACACCTTACGGAGATGCAACATGAGTGAGCCACAGACCGCTTCAGTACTAGCCCTTACGGAAGCGCGATTTCTTGGCGAAGTTTGAGCAAGAAGCTCGAAATGCCCGTCAGTATTGCTTGAAACGCATGTGTTCAGCAAACGCCAGCAACCCATAAACAGGCATTTCGAGTGAATAGAATCTATCCCAAGATACTGCGGAACCGCAAGCAAAGAACCGAGCGTCGCCTCAAACCCAAGAACTGGGAGGACCAACCCCAGCCGATGCTCAGAGCCAGTAACATCCACTACGAGATGGGGGAGCAGACGCCAGCGATGAACTGTGGTGGGATAGGAGCCATTCATTTGATGGCGCAACGCTTGGGCTTGGTCGAGGACATCAATGGCCACCTTCACCTCTTGAAGGTGCATCTACCGTATCATGAGAGCGACCATGTATTGAACCTGGCTTACAACCTGTTAACTGGCGGCCAGCGGTTGGAAGACATCCAACTGCGGCGGCAGGACGAGGTTTTCCTCAATAGCCTGGGTGCCGAGCGGATTCCGGACCCAACGACTGCGGGAGATTTTACACGGCGCTTCAGCGTCGAAGATATTGTGGTCCTGGAGGAGTGCATCAATCGGGCGCGCTTGGCGGTGTGGAAAGTGCAGCCGGAAGGATTCTTGAAGGAAGCCTTTGTCGATGCGGATGGGACGATTGCTCAGACCTTTGGCGAATGCAAGGAGCTTCAGTTCACACCAACAAGCCTGGGTGAGCGCCCTGGGAACTGCTGCGCCGTCCGGTTATTCCTGACCGCCATCGCCAGCGCCCTCCGCTGCCCGATGAGCCTCGCCGGATTCAAGAGCCAACACATGTCCTGCCCCAACGGGGCGGCTTCCGGCCTGCTGGCCCCTGTATCTGAGCCTCCGCCAAAACCCGGAAAATCGTGTCAAGAGATTTATTTGTGGCGTTCAGAGACAGGCACTTGCGACTTCCGAAACTGCCAAAATCGGCACTTCTCAAAACTGCCTCTGATACAATATGGGATGATGAAATTCGATTTTCGTCACTGAGCCGCAACGCCTCCATGCGCGAAGGCGACTGGCAAACGCGGGCGCGTGGCGGATGAGAAAGGCAAAAGATGAAGAACTGGTTTGAAGTAGACAAGCGGGGTCTATCGAAACTGCTGGAACGGAAGGGTAAGGAGTTCGCGCTCTTTGAGCTTCTTCAGAACTCATGGGATGAACCTGGCGTGACCAAGGTGAGCGTTTTACTGAAGTTCCAGGGGCGCAGCCGGGCTGTGCTGGTGGTGGAAGTCGATGCCCCGGAGGGTTTCAGGGATTTGAGCCATGCCTTCACCCTGTTCGCCGACTCGGCCAAGAAGTCCAACCTGGAGCAGCGCGGGCGTTTCAATCTGGGCGAGAAGCTGGTGCTGGCCATCAGCGATGAAGTCAGCATCCGCACCACCAGGGGCGGCTTTCGCTTTGATGCCGAAGGCCGTCACAGCCTGCGCACCCGCCAGCCGGTCGGCGGCCGAGTTGAATGCCTGCTGCGCCTGACCGCCGAGGAATGCCGCGCCCTGGAAGGGCACGTGCGCCGGGTGATTTCACCAGGGCACATCGCCACTGTCTTCAATGGCCAGCTACTCGAGCTGCGCCTTGCGCTTGAAAAGCTCACGACGACTCTGCCGACCGAGATCGCCGACGAAGACGGTCTCCTGCGCCGCGTCAACCGGGCCACCACCGTCCGGCTCTACCCGGTTCTGCCAGGTGAGACGGCCCTGCTCTATGAGATGGGCATCCCGGTCGTGGAAGCAGGCGACCGCTGGCACTACGACATCGGGCAGAAGGTGCCGCTGACCCTCGACCGGGAGAATGTCCCGCCGGGCTTTCTGCGGCAGGTCCGGGTGGCCGTGTTCAACCAGATGCACGGCCAGTTGACGGCGGACGACGCGAACAGCGAGTGGGCCGAAGCCGCCGTGGCCTCGCCGGATTGCCGGGCCGAGGGGGTGGAGAGCTACCTCAAGAGAAGGTTCGGGGAGAAGCGGGTCAGTTTTGACCGCTCGGACCCGGAGGCCAACAAGCTGGCGGTCAGCCAGGGCTACACCGTCGTACACGGCCCCATGATGTCGGGCGGGGCCTGGAAGAACGCGAAGGCTGCCGGAGCCGTCCAGCCCGCCGGAAGGGTCACGCCCGGCCCCAAGGTCTGGACAGGCGAGGATGACCCCAACGCCATCCCGTTCAAGGACTGGATTCTTGAATCGAAATGGACGGACGGAATGCGGACCATTGCTGACTTTGCCCAGCGGCTGGCCGAGAAGGTTCTGTCGCGCCGGATTGTGGTGAAGTTCTGCGCCACGGCCCATCACCTGGGCGGAGCCTCCTACAGCCGCAGCGGGGAACTGGTCTTTAACAAGCTCAGGCTCGGCGGCGGCTGGTTCGAGCGGGGCATCACCGAAGACGTGGTCCGCCTGCTCATCCACGAGTTCGGCCACGAGTACAGCCCCGACCACCGGAGCGCCCAGTACCATGAGGCGTTGTGCCGGATTGGGGCCAGGCTGTTCCTGCTGGCCTGGCAGGGCCAACTGGCATGAGCAGGTGGTGTCCGACCAGCCCGTAGGTTAGCTCCGTTGCAATCGCCCCCGGCATTTGGTATCCAATACCGATGCTTCAAGAGAAACTCGGACGCCAGATTGCAGAACTCCGAAAGACGCTGGGTCTGACCCAACCGCAGCTTGCCAAGAGAATCGGATGCTCTGTCGAATTCATCAGCCTGGTGGAGCGCGGCGTGAACGCGCCGTCTGTGGCCGGGCTGGAGAAGTTTGCCAAAGTGCTGAAAGTGAAGGTTCTTGACTTGTTCGCCTTCGAGCAGCGGGAGCCACCGGGCCGGACACCGAAGCCGGGCAGCGGCCAAGAATCCACATCAAAGGGCGTGATGCAGACTCCGCAAGACAAGCTGGTCGAGGACCGCTGGTATGTCGGTCGAGGCCGGACTGCCAACGTGGCTCGGTGGGTGCGGATTGGCGAGAATCCCGGACGCCTCACCTTTGTCACCATCGCATGGAAAATTGACCAGTTCGTGGTGAAGGACGAAGGCTACTACCGGCTCGACGAGGAAGAGGGCTGCTTTCAGCCCTTCGCCCTCATCGACGAGGGCACGGTGGTCGAGTCGATAGGGCCTGGGCCAGCCTGGGGCCGGCACTACGCCAAGGTGATGTCTTTCGACGGGCAGCAACAAGAGCCCCGCCCGACCGGCAGATAACCGCACGGACTTCCACGGCTATGCGGCGGAGCCAGTCTCGTCTGGAATCTCAGCGTCGTAGAGCCTCTCTCGGTCGACCGAAATAGTCAGGTGGTCCTGGTCGAGATTCAAGTAAGCCTCCGCGCCGGAGCCTCGATGGCGATACCAATAGTCCACACCGACGCCGCTATCGGGGCCGTCGAGTGTTTCCCAGTCGTCGGCTGACGTGTGTGTCGCCGAGGCCAGAACTTCCAAGGGCGATGCAAATTCATTGGGCATGGCAGCCATCAACTGCCGGATGATGCTCCGGCCCCGGCAGGGCTGTCGAACGAAAACATCGGAACCGATTTCATCCCCGTCCCAGGCCAACCTGCCCGAGGACCCCCTCGCTGGCGCAGTCCCCAGCAGCGCAGTCACCACCCGGCTTGGTCTGGCAAGCCTGTGGTGCTCTGGCGATTCAGGGTCAGAAACGGCCAGGCAGGATGTTTGGGCCATCAAGGCGGTGAACTGTGACTTGCATGTCCCGTCTCAAGCACGCGGCTCAACCGGGGCCAGAGGATTGCGCCGCACGACCAGCCATGTCGCCAGACCGGCACCGGCGCACACCAGCGCCCCCGCCGCGACCGTCCACGGCACACCCACCGCTTGGGACAGCAAACCCGATTCCAGGCCGCCGACGGGCATCAGGCCCCCGAAAACCAGCGCGTAGATGCCCATCACGCGCCCCCGCATTGCATCCGACACGCTGGTCTGGACCAGTGTGTTGCTGGTCGAGAAGTAGAGCAGCAGCCCCCAACCGCCCACCGCCAGGCACGCCAGCACGAGCGGATACCAGCGCACCACGGCAAACAGCAGCAGCATGGCTGAGAACAGCCACAGTCCGCCCAGAAGCATTAGCCGGGGCCGCACCCGGCTCCCGCAGGTCGCCACAGTCAGAGCGCCCAACAGAGCGCCGAGGCCGCTGGCGCTGAGCAGTCCGCCGTAGCCGCGTTCTCCCACACGCAGAGTGTCCGCCGCATAAGCGGGCAACAGGACGGAGTAGGACCAGCCGAAGACCCCCACCACGGCAAGGAGCAGGAGCAGGATGCGGACGCGCCGATGTTTGACCACATAGGCAAAGCCTTCCAACATGTGCCGCCCGGTTGAGGCGGGTTGCGCCGGGGAAACAAACTGGGGCAGGCGCATCATCAGCAACCCCGCGATGACCGCGATGAAGCTGAGGCCGTTGAGCAGGAAGCACATCGCCATGCCCACATGCGCCATGAGGAAGCCCGCCAGGGCGGGGCCGACAACCCGTGCGCCATTAAAGATTGAACTGTTCAGCGAAATCGCGTTCATCAGGTGTTCGCGGCTGGTCATCTCGACCATGAACGCCTGCCGGGCGGGCATGTCGAAGGCCATCGCCAGCCCGCCCAGCGCGGCCAGTACGAGGATGTGCCAGGGCTGGATGTGCCCGCTCCACACCAACGCCCCAAACACGAAGGCCAGCACCATCATGCCGGTCTGGGTGAACAGGACCACGGTGCGCTTGGGATGCCGGTCGGCTACAGAGCCGCCCCAGGGGGAGAGCAGCATGGGCAGTGACCCCACGGCAGCCACGGTGCCGAGCAGGACCTTCGAACCGGTCAACTGGTACACCAGCCAGCCTTGCGCGGTGGTCTGCATCCACGTGCCGGTGAGCGAGACGAGTTGGCCGACGAAGAACAATCGGAAATTGCGATGCCTGAGCGCGGCGAAAGTGTCGCGCCAGGTCACACCGCCCACGACCACGCGACGGGGCTGTCCCGTGACTTTTTGCGGGACACGGGCGACCTGGCCGGGTGATTGAGGTTGGTCAGCAGGCATCGCTGTCGGCGGCGGGAATCTACGCGGGCGGAGCGTTCATATCGAGGACGCTCTTTTTGGCCAGCCTGCATCCACGGATTGCTGAACCCGGACCCAATCGGGGCAAAATGCTGTCGCAGCCTGGCGGCATTTCTGGCACCCTGTGCATTCGTGACCGACGCCAACTTGGTTTTTTACAGGTTCAGCCGGAGCGAGGTCGAGCGTGGCGACTTCGGCCACTTCCTCGGCCTGCACGCCCCGGACGGCCAACCGTCGAGACTGCTTCACCATGACCATCCCTGAAATCCTCAAAGAACTGGAGCCTCATACCGGGCGCTTCCCCAAGAAGGCCATGCAGGCTGCCATCGAGCAGCGCGAGGCCATCACGCCGGAGTTGCTGCGCGTCGTGGAGGCCGTCGCCGAGATGGAATGGTGGGCATCATTCAAAAAGGCAGGGCAAGCATCCGCGAAACCCACAAAGGGCCGCCAATCGGTCGCCGCCAGTGGAGAGACGCCTTCGCAGCCGAGGGTCCACAAGAAGCCGTGGCGAAATGCTCCGTGCCCTTGCGGCAGCGGCAAGAAGTACAAGCATTGCTGCGGGAAGGTCCAGAGTGCGACGAGCGAGCCGCCAAAGCCCTTGAGTGAGCGCCCATGAGCGGCACCCGCACATTCAACGTGGAAGCCGGGATGCCCACGCCTGATGAGGCGAGGCGGCTAGTCATCGCGGAAATCAAGCTGCCGAAGCGCGACAGAGCGCGAGTGCTGAAGGTAATTCACGGCTACGGCTCGTCCGGCACGGGCGGCAGGCTCTGCGTCGGGCTGCGGAAATCCTTGGGGCTGCGCAAAAAGGAGGGCGTCATCAAGGATTTCATCGCGGGCGAAGACTTTTCCATTTTTGACGACACGGTGCTGGCCCTGTTGGAGGCGGTGCCGGAGTTGCGCGGCGACCCGGACCTCGGCGCGAGCAACGAGGGCGTCAGCATCATCTGGCTGAAGTGAGGCACGATGGATGCCGCATGAAGCGACGGACCTACAGGAAGCTCCAGGCTGAACAGCAGCCTCAGCACCATCACAACGTTTATGTGGTACTGCTCGACCCGGCAGTCAGCAGAATCCGAAAGGTCCGTGCTGAAAACCCGAAGCGCGACCCCAAAAAGCCCTGCGTCTATGTGGGGATGACGGGCCTGGCCCCGGAAGAACGCTTCGCCAACCACAAGGCGGGAACGAAGGCCGCATGGGTGGTAAAACGCTATGGCCTGCGCCTGCTGCCGGAACTTTACGCGCACTTGAACCCGATGCCGTTCGAGGCGGCGGCGCAGATGGAAATGGACTTGGCCGAGGATTTACGCCAGACCGGTTACACCGTCACGGGCGGACATTGATCGGGTGACGGCGGTGACAAATCCGCACGGACCAAACAGATTGCATTTGGGATTTGCAGGAGACAATAATACGAGCGGCTCGCTGTCATTGGCGGGCCGCCGATGAAACCTTGCAGAGAATGCCAACACCAGATTTCCGAGCAAGCAGCGGCTTGCCCCAACTGCGGAGCGCCTTTCCCCGCGAGGAACAAATGGGACGGATACGGATTTGAGTACAAGTCCAAGGCCACATTCCTGGGCCTCCCCTTACTGCACGTTTCCTTCAAGTACGGGCCGAACCGTGTGCCTGTGCCAGCCAAGAGAGTGATTGCAGTCGGTCAGTTTGCCTGCGGCAGCATCACCGTGTCGCAGTTTGGCATCGGTGTCGTCAGCATCAGCCAATTCACGATTGCGGGGTATGCTGTGGCGCAGTTTGCGTTCGCGTACTCCCTCATTGCCCAGATTGGAATCTATATTCACGAGGGCCACGGGCAAACCGTGAGGAGGCTCGGTGAACTCATGGGACTCCTTTGACGGCTCACCATGAACACACCCCGTAATCGCAGACGGTTTCTGACCGCCGCAGTGGAGTCGGTCGCTGGCGTGGCCTTGAGCGGCTGGGCCTCTGCCCTCCAGGCAGCGGACAGCCCCTCCAGGACGGTGTCGCCCTGTTTGTACTCCGCCGGTTTGGAGATGATTTCGCCTCTGGCACCCAACGCCGTCATAACGACAAGGACCTGGAAAACAATGGTTCGCATTGTGAACCTTTAACCCGGAACACCGCGCTTTCAAGGGGCAGCCATCCGGCAGCGCGAGAGCCAGCCCCCGAATGTGCCGCCGCCTCGCGTCAGGTCATGTACCAGCCGCCGTTTACGCTGATGGTCTGGCCCGTCATGTATCCGTTGCTGGCCAGCATCACGACCACGTCGGCGACTTCCTCGGCGGTCCCGAACCGGCCAAGTGGAATCAAGTCGGGCCGGGCCTTCGGATTGCTGGTAATCATCTCCGTTTCAACCAGCGCCGGGGCAATCGCGTTGGCCGTGATGCCCTCCTTGGCCAGCGCCAGGGCCGCCGCCCGCCCGATGCCCCGGCTGCCGCCGGTCAACCAGGGCGATTTTCCCAGTCAGTTCGTTTTTCATATTCCAGGAAGATTACGCCCACGCCAATATCACTGCGCCGGTAACGATGAAAGCGCCGCCGACGTAATGCTGCCAGTTCAGCCGCTCCCCCAGCAGCACCGCCGCCAGCGCAATGGCGAAAACGACGCTCAGCTTGTCCACCGGGGCGACACGAGATGCCTGTCCCAGTTGAAGGGCGCGAAAATAGCACAGCCAGGAGAGGCCCGTCGCAATGCCGGACAGAGCCAGAAACAGCAGCGTCCGGTTGGACAACTGGCGAAGCGATGCCGCCGGGCTGGTTGCCAGGGCGATGGCCCAGGTAAACGCCAGAACCACGGTTGTCCGCACCGCCGTCGCCAGATTGGAATCCACTCCGGCAACCCCGACTTTAGCCAGAACGGCGGTGATTCCGGCGAAGAAAGCCGACAGCAAAGCCCACAAAATCCAGTTCATGGGGGAAGGGGAACGGCAAGAAAACCTGAACTCCGTGCCGACCGGACCTTTGCAGTCACGGAGACCACTGCCTCCGTCTTGCCCGAGTGGTCGTGGACTGCTCGCATCAAACGGATTGCATGTTGGTCTTACGCCCTTCACCATCCAAAAAGATGGTTAACTGAATAATGGTTACACCCCAATGAACAAGCGATTCATCATACTCCTCGGCACCGGTCTCTTTGCCGCGTTTGTGTTCATTTACGTGGCCTTCATCGGTCGCACAACCCACACACCCAGGCCACCTCCACCGCCGGGGGCTGCGAATGTGCATTTTGAAGAATACAGCGCCTGGGAGTCATGGGATTACCTATACCGGTTCGACGCCGCACCGCAGGTGTGCCAGCGGTTTGCCATCGAATTGATGAAGCAACAGTCACACCTTGGAGAGAATTGCGTCATCAAGACAAACGTGTTCACCACGCTCCCGGTCCGGTTGCGGAATCCCCCGCCGTGGTTCGATGTATCCACCGTTACTAACGGGCTTCTCTTTACCGCCGATGATTGGATTTACGCCGTCGTTGACCAAGGTCGAGGGCGGCTTTATTACTATAACGGCGATTGAGCGCCAAAAGGCAGTGGCAAACCGCTTCAGACGGACCGCCCCCATTGGGTGCGACGGCAAACTCGTTCGGGGGAGGAGTTGACCACCAGGTGCGCTCGCGGGGTGTCCGTACAGATGGTATGTTTCTCGCTGATTATGGGCACGCTCCAGACGATGAGAAAGGCCGCGTCCGGCGACCTCCAACTGCTTGTCGCCTTGATGACGGAGTTTTACGCCGAATCCCCCTACACGTTGAATCCCCGCCGAGCGGCTGAGGCGTTCGCTCCGCTCCTCGCCGACGACAGACTCGGGCACGTGTGGTTCATTCAGGCCGACTCGGCGGATGTCGGCTACGTGGTTGTAACGCTTTCCTACAGCATGGAGTACGCTGGGCCGAGTGCCATTGTAGACGACCTTTTCATCCAGCCAGCGTTTCGGGGTGCCGGACTGGGAAAGGCTGCTTTGGCCGAGGCATGCAGCTTCTGCGGGGGTCGTGGTGTGCGTCTGATTGATGTCGAAACCGGGCACGACAACTCGGCGGCATTGGCGCTATACCACCGGGCAGGGTTTGTGGAGACGAACCGCGTGCATCTGAGGTTGCAACTTGCCGAGCCGATGCACGCCCCATAAGAACTCCGCCCGCTAAGTCAGCCGCCATCGAGGCCATCAGGCCGGCGCTGGCGACTCCGTTCGGTGCCGCCGCCGCGCTCCCTGCGAACCTCCGCCGCCCAGGTTAGGCCCGCCGCTTCCGCCAACTCCTCTTAATCACCCTAGCCAAACGGGCCTTGCCCTCGGGCGTTTGCGTCCAATGCGGCTTCTTGCCTCTGGGCGCAGTCGCGGACGATTGTTGTAGCCCATTCCCGGCGATGCCACCCAGGATGGAATCCAGTTCGGCTTGGGCGGCGTCCAATTTCTCTTTGATGCCTGCGGCCCGTCGAAGCTGTGCCGGGCTCAATTCAGTAATGTTCATTGCAGAAAGCATACTGATTAGGAACCGCCGCGCAACCCAAAGTTGGCTCCAGCGCAGGGGCGGTGAGCATGGAGGCCGTAGGCTTCTGGACCCACGGGGCGCGGAGTCGCGTCTGAGGCGGGTTGAAGCCGGGAGGGCAGTCCACCCGGCGAGCCAATTGCCTATGCCCCGATGGTGAAGGACGCATGGATGGCTCTGGACCTGGAAGTACAGACCTCGTCGCACTGGACGAGTTGCATAGTGCGCACGCTGTACCTGCCGAGGAATAGATGCTCGAACGCCAGGACCGCTTGCCGAAGGGCGGCTGTCGGCATGGTTGTGAACCGACAGAGGGTGATGTTCCCAATGAACACTTCGTCCGAGGCGTAGGCTTTGTCGTCAGGAATTCCTGCCAACTCAAGCTCGTGGTCGAGCAGGCGAACGGCCTCCCGATGTTTGAGCCTGCCAAAAGCACGCAGGACGACGCTTGTTGGAAAGCAGACCGGACCATGGATGGCGAAGGTCAGCGGTTCAATTGCCCGCGAGGCACGCTCCACTGCGCAAACGGCCTGCTGTATCTCTTGAGCAGCCGGCAATACCATCAACAATTGGAACTGGACTTTTGGAGATGGCTCAACCAGCGCCGCTCAGAGTCCCTCCCACACCTACACCAACAGCGGCACTTTCTCCCTCGCGCTCTTTGCGACCAACAACCTTGGCGAAACGGTTACCGGCTCCGGCCCTGCTTCAATCCTGACGGCCCAGGCAGCGCAAGTCCAATTCACCTACGCGAACACCAACGGGACGCTCACCATCATCGGCTACACCAACACAGGTTCGGGCGGGGCGCTGACCATCCCCAGTTTGGCCAATGGCCTGCCAGTGACCGGCATCGGAGCTTTTGTGTTCGCAAACTTTACCAGCATGACCAGTGTTTTGATTCCCGGCAGCGTCACCAACATCGGCCAAGAGGCATTCGAGTTCTGCTCCGGCCTGCGCCGCGCTTATTTCGAAGGCAACGCTCCCGCCCTCGGTCCAATTATATTCAATCAGGACTCCCTGACGGCTTATTATTTGCCTGGCGCTACCAACTATGCGGTGTTGACCGGTGGCTATGCTACGTTCAAGGAGTTGACCGCAATTACCCTCACCCCCAATCCAACCAACGGCGTAGTTCCACTCACGGTGGGCTTCACCTCTGCGGGCGTTGACAGCGCCGGCAACGGCATCAACAATTGGAACTGGACTTTTGGCGATGGCTCAACCAGCACCGCTCAGAATCCCTCCCACACCTACACCATCCCTGGCACTTTCTCCCCCGCTCTCGTTGCGACCAACAACCTTGGCCGCGCGGTTGCCGGCTCAGGCCCGGCTTCAATTAGAGCTACCGTTGGGCTGGTGTATTCAGGGCTGGTTCTGAATGGCGGCTTCGAAACCGGAGATTTCACCGGCTGGACTTTCTCCGGAGACACCAACGGTCCTTTTGTGGCCACCTTCATTTACGGCAACGGTTCCGTAGTCGCGCCTCACTCAGGGAATTACATGGCAATATTGGTAACCACAAATGGCTTACTCGGTTATCTTTCCCAAACACTGGCCACGACTGCGGGAGCGGCCTATTCGCTCTCCTTGTGGTTGTATAGCCCTGATGGCCTAACTCCCAATGAGTTTCTGGTGTCCTGGAACGGAAACACCCTCTTTGATGACAAGAATATTCCCATCAGCAGCGGATGGATCAACCCGCAGTTTTCTGTCTCAGCGACCGGAACCAACACGGTTTTAGAATTCGGATTCCGCGATCCCCCCAGCTTTTTCCTGCTGGATGACATCAGCGTCGTGCCGACGCAACCCGGCATTGCCAGCCTCAGCCTGTCCGCCACAAATCTGGTGCTCAACGGGATCAATGGGCAGTCCGGCGGGACATATTATCTGCTGACAAGCGCGAACCTCACACTGCCGTTGAGCCAGTGGATGCCCGTTGCGACCAATGTTTTGAGCGCAAGTGGGAATTTCACTATCACCGCTGCCAACGCGGCGACTGGCAGCACTCCGCAACGGTTTTACATCCTCCAAACGCACTGACAAAGGCGTTATACCACTCAGTCCTCGGGTTGCCCTACAGTGTGTGGCGACCGACCACTCTCCCTCTCCCCATCCGATGGGGAGAGGGCCGGGGTGAGGGGCCGTCCCTCTGCAGTGCATCCCACGGACCCCTCAGTATCGTCGCACCTGGATATAGCTCGAGCCTTTCGCCGTGCAGATCGGACAGGTTTCCGGAGGAGTTCCGAACTCGATGTGGCCGCAGACCGGGCAGAGATAGACTTCTCTATCGGGCAAATCCTGCCCTTTCTGAACTGCCTCCAAAGCGAGTTGATAAAGCCGCGCATGGACCGCCTCAGCCTTGCTGGCGTAGTCAAACATCCGCTTGGCCTTGTGGCCCTCCGCTTTCGCCTGCTCGAGCATGGGCGGATACATCTTGGTGTATTCGTACGTCTCCCCAGCGATCGCAACCGCAAGGTTTTCGGCGGTCGATCCGATGCCATCCAGCGCACCCAGGTGCCCCTCAGCGTGAATTCGCTCTGCTTCCGCGGCGGTGCGGAAAAGCACGGCGATGTTCCCAAAGCCATCCTTTTCGGCCTTTCTTGCGAAGGCCAAATATTTCTGACTGGCCTGGCTTTCGCCGGCGAACGCCTCTTTCAGGTTATCGATAGTATGTTTCATGTGGTTTCGCGGATGCTGATCATCCAGGACCCGACCATACGGAGTTAGTCGCAAAAGACAACTCTTTTCGGGGCTTTGCCGGCGCAGTGTTGATAAACAGGCCGGGGGCCTTCCTAAGGCAGCCGCTTGCCACCCCACTCCCTGTCGGCGTAAGGTTGCGTGTGAGCATTGGCGCCACAAACGACACGACTATGTTCCGCGCCCGCACCCCAGACGCCCTGAAGGATCTCGACCGGCCGCTCGAGGAGTGCGTCGCGGCCTGCTTCCCTCGTTCGCGCCTTCTCCTCGAAGGGGCGCGGCACAGCCTCTTCTATTCGCTGCCCGTAGCTTTCGACCCGGCGGAAGGCGTGGGCTGTTACCTGGCCACTGTGGACCGGGACGAGCAGGGCCAGGCCTGGCGGTTCATCGATATGGGCGCCCAGATCGCCACCCGCGCTTTCGGTGAAAACGACCCTGAGCTGGCCAAGGCCATTCTGGCGGCGTTGCCGGAAGTGGTGAACCGCTACGCCCACAGCGAGTACCAGACGGTCCTGTCGCTCCGCTTCAAGGCGGCCCTGGATCGGCTGGCGCCAGCCGGGACCCCGCGCCACTTTGTCGTGAACACGGGAGCCGAAGCGGTGGAAAACGCCATCAAGGCCGCGCTGTTGGTGAGGGCCCGCACCGCCGGCGAGAGGCAGGGTGCGGTAATCGTCTCCTTCGAGGGGGCTTTCCACGGGCGGACTCTTGGAGCGCTGGCGGTCACCCACCGCAAGAAAGCCCGCCTGGGCTTCCCCACCTTCGATTGGCCGCAGGCGATCTTCCCCGCCGAGGATCCGCAGGCTCCCGCCGCCACGCAACGGCGCGAGGAGCGCAGCCTGCGGCAGGTCTGGGAGCTCTTTCAAGGCAAGGCCGGCGGCGGACGCCAGGCCTTTGCAGAGGAATTGGGGCTGATTGACGCCTTCCTGGCCAAGCCGGCAGACTTGGCGCCTTTCGTCGCGGCCCAGCGGGAACGGCTCGGCGCCGAAGCGCTCAAACGGGCGTGGCGGGTGGCCGCAGTGCTCATCGAACCGGTCCAGGGGGAGGGCGGCGTGCGGATGGCCAGCGCCCGTTTCTTCCGGCGGTTGCGCCTCCTCACGCTCATCTACGACGTGCCGCTCGTCTTCGACGAGGTGCAGACCGGGTTCGGCGCCACCGGCCGGCTCTGGGCACACGAGCACTTTGAATTGCCGGCGCCTCCCGATGTCGTGACGTGGGCCAAGAAGGCCCAAAACGGCGTCCTCTTCGTCAGCGAAGCCTTGGCCGTCTTCTTCCAGGAGGAGAAGAAGTTCAACACGACCTGGGAAGGGGATTCAGTCGGGATGCTGCGCCTCATGGCTTGCATGGACCGTCTGGACCTGGCCCAAGTGCGCAGCACAGGGGCAATCGCCCGAGCTGCCCTTGAAGGGCTGCAGGGGCGCTACCCCGAACTCATCCAGAAGGTGCGAGGGCTGGGAGTGATGCTGGCCTTCGAGGTGACCCGCTCGGATTGGCGGGACGTTTTGCGCGACCGGGCCTTTCGACGCGGGTTGATCCTTTTGCCCGCAGGGGAGCGCGCGCTCCGCTTTTATCCCCGCTACGACACGCCGGCAGCCACCATCCGGGAAGCCATCGACATCCTGGCCGCATCGGTCGAGGACATCCTGGCGCGCGGGGCGGCGGTGCCGCTGGGCCCGCTTTTGCGCGTGGGCCCGATGACGGCGCCGCCGGAGGCAGTCGAGGTCATCGACCTCGAGCCGCGGAACTTCGCCGAGCATCGGGCCGGGGTCATGGCCGTCGAAATCGAGCGTTACGGCTCCATTTCGCACTACCCGCCCGACGTGCTGCGCGCCGGGCGGCGGCCGCTCCTGCAGTACCCCGTTCAGACCATCGAGGCCACCCTCGCCAACCCGCGGGCGCTGGGGCTGGCTTTGCGTTTCTCGGGTCGAATCATCGCCTACGCCGTCGGAAGCCCGCTCGAGGACCACGATGAGGAAGGCGTGCATGATGACCCCCACTACGGCGAGCACCAAACCTTTTACCTCCTGGCCATGGCCATCGACCCGTCGGTGGAGAACGCCGGAGAGATCGGCCGCCGACTGCTTGAACTCCTGCGCGCGCGAGCCGTCGCTCAAGGCTATCTGCGCCTCTCGGCGCTCATCGAGGAACAGTGGCGTGAAAGCGGCCCCGCCTGGTTGCGCTCCGCCGAGGTGCTCCGGGTCGTGGACAACTACCTTCGAAGCGGACTCCGCTTTGTGTACCTGCAGGCGACGCTGGCCGAGGGAGTGCCTCGCCAGGGTTCTTGAACTTTGGGATTCGTTGCAAGGCGGCGGAAATAAATTGAGAAGTGGAATGAGCATTTTAACCGATAGCGCGCGTTCAGCGGTGTTCCTGGATGCCCAGATCATTATCGCGATGGAGAGCGGGGCCGAGATTCGCTTCCCGGTGGCCGGGAACCCGCGGCTGGCACGTGGAACAGCGGAGCAGTTGGGTCGAATCGAGATTTCACCCTACGGCCTTCACTGGCCCGATCTCGATGAGGACCTTTCCTTCCGAGGTTTGGCGAGAGGAGACTACGGCCAGCATCAGAATGTCCAACCAGGCGGTCTAGCGAAGGGGCACCTTCCTGTCGTCCATTAAACGCCGCCTGATTTGTTTCCCGTCCATGGGAACCCCCCCGCACCCGCGAAGCGTCAAAACCGGCCGCGCGGCAAAATAGCAAATTGCTCTCAGTCGGTGAACGTGTTCGCCTTGGCGCGCTCTTTTTCCGCAACGACCGTGCCCCAAAACTCTTTCTCCGTCGATGGCCTTTTCATAGTTTGCCCGGCAAATCAGGACGCAACCAGGATACGCCGCTCAGGCCGGGCGTCAATGTCGGCTTCACGCGTATGCGCACCGCCGGGACAGCGGGTGGACACCCAAGCAGGGCGGCAAAAGAACAAAGTACTTTCTCCTATTCTCCGTATCCTCGCAGACTCCATGTAAGTAGCTTCATTACAATGGATTATATCTTACGGTGTCGTTGCTCCCAGCTTTTTCTGGTACGGGCGAGGCCCCGAATTGTTCGGGTCGAAGGCACTAAGTTAGCCGAAATCGACATGATTATTACGGTGACCGTGT
>Ga0187849_1002940_pt1 | contig 15574 bp, 10 predicted proteins | sample June2016WEW_4_10_2_FD_132412 | JGI IMG/M metagenome (GOLD analysis project Ga0187849, IMG submission 132412) | Peatland microbial communities from SPRUCE experiment site at the Marcell Experimental Forest, Minnesota, USA - June2016WEW_4_100 | ecosystem: Environmental > Terrestrial > Soil >... | reverse complement strand
CTTCCAATAATTGTGCCACATATTATTAGACACTTTTGGGGGGATGTCAAAAGGACGGTCCGGGATGGGGAAGGGGGCTGTCTAATTAACTGTCCCTCCGAGAAACCTGTTTCAACGCCGGGTCAGTGAACCGAAAGAGAGGTCCGTCCCGAAGGGACGGCTGAGGGCAACGAGCATTCTCAGTCGTCCCTTCGGGACGGGGTCTCTGTTCTGGCCTCCCCGGCGTTGGAACGACTATTGCCAGATGTCCCTCCGGGACAAAACTCCCGCGGCGCATGCCCGACGCTTTTAATCGCACCCCGGCACCTTTGCTGATTTGTGCTTTGTCCGCTCTTCTTGCACTGTTACCTCTTGAATCTGGGAACATTGAATACGAGTTGGACGTTAAAGATCGGTTCGTTGGCTCGACTGGCGCAAAGACTTGAGGTATTTGCCAGCCTGGGCGCGTCCTTCCGCGGGAAGCGCCATCACCTGGGCACTGGGCGTGGCCATTTGAAATCCTGGTCCAGCAGGGCCACAGGCTCGAGCGAGTCATCCCGCCACGCGATCTCCAGGGCCGGCAACAGTTGCCCGTTTCTGCCATGGCCGGAGCAGGAACGGATTAAGGCACAGTTAAGGCAACTTTTCCGAGGACCTGCTGTTCAGAATGCAATATGAGAACGATGGTGATAGCGGGTGTCTTCGCGGCTCTTGCGCTTTGGTTGGGGTACGCCCTTGGTTACCGCCGAGGCGCGCAATGCGAGCGGCGAGCATGGGAATCCACCCAAGAGGTCACCCTGCGCCCTGACACGAGAACCAGCGGGGGGCCCGCCCGCACTCGCGTCTTTTACACGAATCCGCATGCTGGCGCGTTCGTCTGGAGTTCGCCGGGACTGGCTGTCGTCAATCAGCCCGACCCCAGGATCTACCGGCAATATGAGCACCCCTTGCCTTAACAAGCCGTAACGTTGCTCCGTTTGAATGCACGCGGTTTCTGTGAGGATTGATTACCTCCTCAGCCGCCAGCGGTATGCTCGGCACGGCTGGCCTGTTGCAAGGCGTCAGGCGTGCAACCCGGAGGGTTGCCAAAAGGTAGCCGTATGGCCCGAAGATTTCGGGACTGACGCCGTTCCGTGCCAATTTTGCGGGCAGGTGCTCATCATGGCTTCGCCGCAGGAGGACGCGCGAGCTCAAGGCATACGTACAATAAAAGGTGGCGGTGCCTAGGTCTGTAGTTCAACGATGTGCGGAGCTCCGCTAGGAGCGGCATATTTATAGAAACGCGGTCCCACAACGCCTCGCTCAAGCTCCGTCAGGAGCGGCACGTCGGCCCGGCGCTCACGTCACCCTGTCATGCCGCTCCTAACGGAGCTTGAGCGCGTGATAGGAGGGTGCTGCTATAAATATGGCGCTCCTCCGTAGCTTAGGAACAAGAGGTTGCGTGGTATTGGCCGGAGTATTTGCGATCCTCGCTCACCGCGACATTTCATTTTACGCGCCGGGTTGGGGCAGAAAGGCCGGAACAATTCGGGACTTGCTAATCTGTCAAATTATCTGCCCCCTAAAAATCTCTGCCAACGGGGTTGCAGCCCGGTGGCCGGAAAACCAGTCGCCTGCGTTCCCCGCCGGCCACAACCCCGTTGGGGTTGATGGCCCCTCCATCGCCGCTACCCAGGGTTGTCCCTTCGGTCCAACCCGGCTTGGTTACACAACCGCGTTGCGGTTGAAGCCACATACTATTTATCTTCACGGCCGCTTAGCCTGACGCGAATGGGCATCGCTGCGACCCCCGGTCGGCCCCGGCGATGGTCATGCACCCCGAAACGGCGTGCCAGAAACAAGCACACGCCCCTGGCGTCAGCCGCCTTTTGGCATCCGCCGGGATGCCTGGAGTTTGGACATTTGGAACCAGCCAGCCTGCCAAGGCACCGTCTTTGTCGCGGTCTTTGTCGGGACCTTTGTCGCGAAAATGTATCGTGTTTCGACACCGAAACAAACGACAAAGGAACCGACAAAGGTTGCGGCAAAGGACGTTCAGCGTAACTGAAAACCCCAGACTCCTGGCCTCTCCGGGATGATGGCGTAGATGGGGAGAAAACCCCATACTGAAAGGTCCCGTTTCGTAGGAAGATGCAGGCTCGGACATTAAGGAGCGATGGGCTGATTGGAGAACGGGGGAAAGCCCTTATAGAAAGGGCGGCTGCGCAACGTGGCCGCCCGCATTGCTTTGTGGCCTATTTCGGTCCGGAGCCTGTGTCGGCGGGCTTGGCTGGGGCGTCGGCGGGTTTTGCAGTGGCGTCAGCGGGCTTGGCGGCATTGGCCGGTTTGGGTTGTGGGACGGCAGCCGCCGGTGCGGGGGTCTCCTCTTTCTTGGGCTCTTCCTTCTTTGGTTCTTCTTTCTTTTCGGCCATGAGCTGCGAGCGTTCTTTGAGGAGCGGTTCGACCGTCCAGGTGGAGACGAGATAGATCCAGGGTTCGCAGGTTTTATCCTGGCTCAGTTTGTCCTCGAGCTTTTTCTGGTTGTCCTTGAATTCCTTATCGAGCTTGGTTTTGTCTTGCGGCTTCTCATCCTTTCCCGGCAGGCGTTCGTTGGGGATGTGGGCGGCCACCGCGAGGGTCAGCGGATAATTGTCGTTGGTCTTCTGGCCGATTTTGAGCGTGTAGGAGAAGTTGTCGAAGGTCTCGATGGCGGCCACGGTGGGCTTGTCCAGGCCGAGGGTCTCGGGTTTGGCGCCGGCGGCCACATCCGTAAAGCTCAGCGAGGCGAGCGGGCTGGCCACGCCCGAGGTCTTGGCGGTGTCGGGTTGCTCGCCCGGTTTGGGCTCGGCCAGTTTCCAGTCGCCGGTTTCGGTCTCGCGGGTCAGCTTCCACGAGTTGGTGGGATTCTGGAAGGTAACGGCAATGGATTGGATCTTCTCGATTTTGGGGAAGTCCTTGTTCAACCACTGCTCGGGCTTGGGCTCGATATTGGAGAGGGCGTCGGAGATGAGGGCGACCTCGGCGGCCTCGTTGCCCGCCTTGACATAGCGGCCATCGGGCCAGCCTTCATCGCCCATGTCACCGCCGAAGGGCGAGGGCTGGTTGGACTTGCGGAGGTGTTTCTTGCCCAGGAGCAAAGAGCGGATGAGCTTGCCGTTCTGGTCTTTGAAATCGATGACTGTGGCGGCGTTGGTTCCCTGCCCCGGCACGAGGGCAAAACGCGACAACTGCGAGGGCCCGACCTTCTCGCTCTGCACGACCTTCAAATCGGCGGCCTTGATCAGGAACTCGCTGATCTGGGAGAAACTGGCCGGGTAATCGTTGCGCTCCCGGACGCGCCACAGATTGTCTTTCCTGGCCAGGTCCAATTGGTTGGAGCCTTGCTTGACGGCGATGAGGGCGACATCGTTGACGGGGAAATTGTCGCCCAGGAGCTTGTGGCCGATGGCCTTGTCGGCGCTATGCCAGGCGGTTTGACTTTTCTGATGCAAGAGCAGGCCGGCGCCGCCCACAACGGCCACCAGGACCAGGAGAGTGAGGAGCTGTTTGCGATTCATTTTGCGGAGGTCTTTTTGCGTTTCACCATGGCGATGAGGATGCCCGAGGCCGTGACGGCCAGGGGCACGGCCAAAATGTTCAGCCACTTGGCGCGCGTCTGGAGCGAGACGACCTCTTTGCGCAGGTCCTTCTGCACCTGCTTGAGATGCTTGCGGGTCTCCACCTCGTCTTTGCGGAGCTTGGCCAGCTCCTGGGTTTGCTCCTTGGACAGGATGAAGCGTTGATCCTTGTCCTTTCGCTGCTGTTGCAGCTCGTTGATGCGCCGCGAGGCTTCGTTGGCTTTTTCTTCGAGTTGCTTGATTTCGCTCTGGAACTTTTCGTTGGCGGCGGTCTCCATCTTCTGGATGCGAGTGAAAGGCCGGTTGAGGGTGGCGCGGCTGCGCACGGCGATGAGATTGTTGTCGCCGGACAACTGCTCGATCATGTTTTGGGCAAAGTTCAGGTTGCCGTTCATCGGCATGAGGGCCATGCCCATGAGGGTCGGCACCTGCCGCAGGGCCACGGTGTCATAGAGCATGTCGGCATCCCCGACCAGCACCACCGTGGTGTCCTGCTTGGCTTCCTTCAGGGAGTCGTCGGCCTTCTTTTCCTCGGGCTTTTTTTCCTCGGCCTTCTTGCCGGCGTCTTTTTTCTCGTCGTCCTTTTTCTCTTTCTCCTCAGGCTTGCCGCCGGGGAAGGCGGTCTTGAATTTGCCCGTCAAGCGGACGGCCAAGGCGTATTGGATGCCCGAAGGTTTGAATTCCTTGATGATATTCTCGCCGCCGAGGTTCGCCATGAAGCCATCGACGAGTTGCGAATCCCGGGTGCTCTTGAGCAGCACGGTTTCTTTCAGGCCCTGGGCCGGGGTGCCGGTGAAGGCGCCGGCGTAAGGGAGCCAGACGTTATCGATTTGGCTGGTGACGATGTCATCGGGATTGATGCCTTCGCCGCTGAGGGACAAGACCGCCGGGGCTTCTTGCGGGGCGCCGCCGCGCCCGCCCAGTTGCATCTTGAAATTCAGGTCGGCCACCACTTTGGAGGTGTCGAAGGCCAGGCCCCAGGCCTTGAGGAGCTTGTCCAGGGAGGAGCCGGTGTTGGGCATGTTGCCCAGCATTTGGTTTTGCTCTTTGCTGTCGATCACGTAGGGCATGGGATCCAGGAAGGCCAGCAGCTTGCCGCCGCGCAGGATGAACTGGTCAATGGCGTACTGCGCCTTGTCCGAGATGTCGCGCGGATGAATCAGGACGAGGACCTTCACGTCATCCTCGATTTTGTCCACGTCCATGCCGAGGCTCCGGAGGTTGAAATCGTTCTTGAGTTCTGAAACCAGGGCCCAGGGCTGGCTGCCTTGCTGGCCCATGCGGGCCATCATCGGATTGGAGGGCATGCCCAAGAGCGGGAGCGGGCTCATAAGACCCACGGCCGGTTTATCCGGGGTGATGACGCGGGAGATGGCGCGGGAGAGGTCGTATTCCAGGAGCCGCTCGCGGGCGGGGCTCAGGAATGGAATCGCCTCTTTCACATCGAGCATGGTCACGGCCAGGCCCAGGTAGAACCGCTCGCCGCTTTGCAGCATTTGGCCCTCGATCCCGTCCATCCGCGCCGAATCCTCGGCATCGGAATCGGGCTCGGGGTCGAATTTGTCGATGATGAGCTTGCCCTTGGCGGCTTGCTTGTACTCGGTCAGGAGGTCCTCGGCGTGCTCGGCATAATCCCTGAGAGCCACCGTGTCCGGCGTGGCGGCCTCGCCCCGGGTGCAATAGAGCTTGATGTGGATGGGGGTATCGATCTTTCTTAGTATCGCCCGAGTGCCCTGGGAGAGCGTGTAGGCCTTTTCGCGCGTCAGGTCAATGCGGGTGCGCCAGAGGCCGGTGATGAAATTGAAGGCGATGAGGATGACCAGCATCACCAGGACGCCGGCCATGGAGTAGAGAATGGTCTGGAATGATTTTTTTTGCATCGTTGTCTCCTCGGGATGGGGTCAGCCGGCGCGGTGAGTGCGCAGGATGACGCTGGTGGTGAAGAGGGAGAACCCGATGACCGACAGGAAAAAGATAATGTCCCGCGAATCGAGGACGCCCCTGGAGAAGGCCTGGAAATGGGTCATGACGCTGAAGGAAGTCACCAAATCCACCAGCCACGACAGGCTGGGGCTGACCAGTTGCTGGAAGAAGTTGATCACGGGCGGGAAACCCGCCAGGATGAGGAACAGGCAGGCGACCACCGACAGGATGAAGCTGACGACCTGGCTGCGCGTGAGGGCTGAGGTGATGCAACTGACGGCCAGGTAAGCCCCCGCCATGAGCCAACTCCCGATGTAGGCGGCCAGGATGACGCCGTTGTCCGGGCTGCCCAGATAGTTGACGGTAATCACCACCGGGAAGGTCAGGGCCAGGGCCAGGCCCAGGAACAGCCAGGAGGCCAGGAACTTGCCGACAATCGCCTGCCAGGCGGTAATCGGCATGGTCAGGAGCAGCTCGATCGTGCCGCTCCGCCGCTCTTCGGCCCAGAGCCGCATGCCGACGGCCGGCACCAGGAAGAGGAAAAACCAGGGGTGCCATTCAAAGAACGGCATCACCAGCGAGGCCTCCCGCCGCTCGAAGAAGCCCCCCACGAAGAACGTGAAGAACCCGCACAGCAGCAGGAAGATGACAATAAAGACGTAGGCGATAGGGGAGGTAAAATAGGCCCCGAGTTCGCGTTTGGCAATGGTCTTGATATTGGCCCAACTGTTCATTGCTTTTCCTCTTTCACGGTGTCGGGCATGGTGATGCTCCGAAAGACTTCGTCAAGCCGGCCCTCTTCGGTGTGCAATTCTTCAATCCGCCAGCCGTGCGCGGCGTCGGCGATGCTGCTGGCCAAAGCGCCATTGACGTTGGATTTGGGAAACACGCGGGCGGTGACGCTGGTGGCCTCTTCTTTGAGGATGGTGGTGCGTTTGACCAGGGAGATCTGGGAAAGCTTTTGGCTCAGGCTGGCGGCACTGATGCCGCTCACCCGCAGGGTGACGGCCCCGGCCCACTCGGACTTCTGGCGGAGTTGCTGCGGCGTGCCGTTGGCCACGATGCGGCCGCGGTCGATGATGATCGCCCGGGAGCACACGGCGTCGACTTCTTCGAGAATGTGGGTCGAGAAAACTATCGCCTTGGACTCGCCCATCTTGCGGATCAGTTGCCGGACCTCGTGTTTCTGGTTCGGGTCCAGGCCGTCGGTGGGTTCGTCCAGGACGAGCACATCGGGGTCGTGGACAATGGATTGGGCGAAGCAGGTGCGGTGGCGGTAGCCTTTGGAGAGGGTCTCCACGCTCTGGTGCAGCACGCCTTCCAGATGGCACGTTTCGACCACCCGGTCCACCGCCTTGTTCCTGGCCTCGCGCCGCAGCCCGCGAATCTCGGCGGCAAAATTCAAGAAACCATACACCGTCATGTCCGTGTAGGCCGGGGCATTTTCCGGCAGATAGCCGATCAAACGCCGGGCCTGAATCGGGGCGTCCAACACATCATACCCGCCTACGGCAATCCTGCCTTCGGAGGGTGGAATAAACCCGGTAATCATGCGCATCGTGGTGGATTTGCCCGCCCCGTTGGGGCCCAGGAACCCCAGCACCTCGCCGCGCTCGACCGAAAACGACACGTCGTCAACGGCGCGCTTGGTTCCGAAAACCTTCGTTAGATTGTGAACCTTGATCATATTACGTTGTCAATTCCGACCGAATCAAACGGTCCAAATACCGAGTCCAGGCCAAAATGTAAACATCTTTTGTGGCGCTGAGGGGCCAATTCAATGAAAGGCGTGGGGACGGCTCGTCCCCTGTCGCTCTTCCCACAGGCCGCCAAGAAGCGGGGACGAGGCCGTCCCCGCTCCTGGCTTTGCGGCTCCATGAATTGGCCCTGATCGCGCTGCTACGGAAGTTTTTGATTCTTTCGGGCCTGGGATGTTCAAAAATTTCGCCGTTCTACAGCCTCTGTCGTCCGGCGTAACCGGTGTCGAGGTTGTGCCAGAACTCGATATCCTCCTCGCCCTGCTCCCAGCAGAGGAAGACCTCGTTGCCGGCGAGGATGGCGGGGAAATCGATCAAGCCGCGATCCAGGTCCTTGATTTGGATTTCACGCCGATAGAACTCGAGGAGAACCTCCTGGATGCTGGCGAGGGCCCGGACCCATTGGTCGACCAAATCACCGCCGAGGTCGCGGCCTGGGGCGGCCAGGGCGCCGAGGCATTCTTCGGATTTGTCGAGTTCGGCGCGGAGTTGGACCAGTTTTTTGAGCCACTGGCGAACTTGGGGCAACAACGCCCGAGCTTGTTCCCGCGTATAATGCTTCTCGAATTGCATGGACACGGCCCAGGATTTCGGAAGATCGGTCTCAGGACCGGGGTTTGAGGTTTGCGGGGTCGGGGGCGGCCTCCAGTTTTTTGCGGATGTCTTCACTGGGCTGGAGGGCCAGGGATTTGCGCCAGGCTTCACGGGCCTTGTCCGGCTCTTGAAGCGCGGCGTAAATGTCGCCCAAATGGTCAAAAACGGCGGGGTCGGGTTCTTGGAGCGCGTCGCAGGCCTTGAGGATGTAATCCAGGGCTTCTTTGGGCTGGTGGAGTTTGAACAGGACCCAGCCCAGGCTGTCGAGGTAGGCGCCGTTCTTGGGTTCGAGCTTGAGGGCCTTTTCGATCAGTTGGCGGGCCTGGTCGAGTTTCATGTCGTGCTCGGCCCACATATAGCCGAGGTAATTGAGGGCCTCGGCGAAGTCCGGCGCCAGCCCGAGGCATTTTTGGAAGTATTCTTCAGCTTTGGCCAAGTCGCCGCTGCGCTCGCAGGCGGCGCCGAGCTCGAAAAAGAAGAATTGATTGAGGCGTTTAGGTTCTTTGGCTTTGGCGATGACTTCGGCGCGATTGAAGTATTCTATGGCTCGGGGATAGTCTTTAGCCTGGCTGTAAGCCAGGCCGGTGATGAACTCGAGGACGAAGTTTTGGGAATCACGGGAGAACTTCTGGCGCGCCTGCCCGAGGGTCGCCAGGGCCTGGCTGGCCTGCTTGAGGTCCAGCTGCGAGGTAGCCAGGTCATAATAGGCCTGTTCGAACTCCGGGTTCAGCAGGATGGTTTTGCTGAAATGCTCGGCCGCCTGGTCCCATTTTTTGTCCTCAAAGGCGATGGTCCCGAGGTAGTAGTAGGCGGCGGGGTTAGCGGGGTTCTCCTGGACGATGGCCTCGAGTTGCTCGACGGCGTGTTGGTGGTCGGAGGCGCGCAAATAGATGGCCATGAGGTTGGCGTGGACGCGCTCGCGCAGCTCGGAAAAGACCTGGGCCTCGGGCAGCCGGTTGAGCAGGTCCAGGAAGATCTCGGCCGCTTTGGAAGTATCCCCCAGAAGGTTGAAGCTGTCGGCCAGCATCAGGCGCAAGGCGGTGGCCTGGGGGTTGAGGCGGACGACGCGATTGAGCGCCTCGAGCGCCTTGGCGTGGGCGTTCTCTTTCTGGGCCGGGACTTGCATTCCCAAGCTGATGTACAACTCGGAAAGGCCCAACAGGAATTCCGGGTCGGCGGAAGGTTGCCGGGCCGCCTCGTCGAGCACAGCCAGCGCTTGGGCGGGTTGCCGGCCCTGGAGGTAGGTGAGGAAGAGGTTGCGGTAGCCGCCCAGCAGGTCCGGCGCCTTTTTGATAGCGGCGCGGTCTGCCGCCACCGACTGCTCGGTCTTGCCTAATTGCGCATAGATGAGGCCCAACTGGGCAAAGATTGCGCCGGAGGCGCCGGGCCGGGCGGCAGCGCGGCTGGCCACCTCGAGGGCTTTGTCGAATTGTTTGCCCCGGAAGAGGCGCCGGGAGACATCCAGCACCAGCCATTCGTCGGCTGGGTCGGTCCGCGCGGCCTGGTAATACTCATCCAGGGCAGCGGCCATCTCGTCGTTCATTTCATGAACGACTGCCGCTCCGAAATGGGCGTGCGCCTGAGCCGCCTTTTCCGGAGCCAACTCTGCGGTGTCAGCCCGAGGCTGAAGCGGGGCCTTGCCGGCCTGAGGCCGCACCGAGGCGGAGCTGCAGCCGGCCATCAGCCCGCTGCTCAAAACCAGGACCACCCCCCAATGCCAGTGACGCCTCAACATACTTTGTCAGAACCTCCCCGCTAAGTGGTCATGAACACTAAGCCCCCGGCGGGCGGCGCTGATTCAATCGATGGTCAACCCCGATTCGTGCCGGGATTACTTCTGCCAGGTGCGCTTCTTATGGCGATGGGCGCGCAACTTCTTGCGCCGTTTGTGCTTGTTGATTTTTGCTTTTCGACGTTTTTTTAATGAACCCATAATTCTGTTTCTATTCCTGCCGCCATATTTTCTCTGCCACAGAGAATTGTGCTGCAACTCTGGATTATTGCAACTGTCCCGGAGCAGGTCAATAGACAACCTTGTTCAGAGGGTACTCGATGATGCCTTCGGCCCCGGCGGCTTTCAAGGCGGGGATGAGTTCGCGGACGATATGCTCGTCGATAATCGTTTCGACGGCCACCCAGCCTTCCAGGCTCAAGTTGGCGATGGTCGGATTGCGCAGGGCGGGCAAGTTTCTGAGCAAGCCGGGGAGGTTCTTCCGCTGGATGTTCAATTTCAAGCCGACCTTGGTTTCCGCGTCGAGGGCGCCCTTGAGGAGCAAGGCCATGCACTCGATCTTCTGCCGTTTCCAGGGGTCCTTCCACGACTCATGATTGGCGATCAGGCGGGGGGTCGAGGAGAGCAGGGTGTCGACAATGCGCAACTTGTTGGCCCGCAACGAGGAACCGGTCTCCGTAATATCCACGATGGCGTCCACCAGTTCGTGAGCTTTCATCTCGGTGGCGCCCCAGGAGAACTCGACCTCGGCCTTGACCTTGTGCTGCCGCAGGTATCTCCTGGTCTGGTTGACCAGTTCGGTGGCGATGCGTTTGCCTTCCAAATCCTTGGCCGATTTGATAGGGGAATCCTCGGGCACGGCCAGTACCCAGCGGGCCGTCTGGCGAGTGGCTTTGTTGAATTGAAACTCGCCCACTTCGTGAACATGCGAGCCGTTTTCCTGGATCCAGTCATAGCCGGTAATCCCGCAGTCCAGATAGCCATGTTCGACGTAGCGGCTGATTTCCTGCGCCCGGATGAGGCGGAGCTCTAGTTGGTCGTCATCGACATAAGGGATGTAAGATCGGCTGCTGATCGAAATGTTATAGCCTGCCTTGGCCATCTTTGCGATCGTGGCTTCCTGGAGACTGCCTTTGGGCAATCCAAAGCGCAGTACCTGTTTTGTGTCGTTTTTCATCATGTCAAGAGGACCGCGGTGGCGGCCTATCTCGGCAAGCCGCCGCGCATCTGTTATAGTTGAACACTGTCTGGACTTCCACAACGAATTCGTCACGCCCCCATCTTGCAGGACAGTCCACAAAGTCTTGCTGGTCTGTCAATTGGGTATTATCTTCGCCTCCATGAAAACGGTTTCAGTCAAACTGCCGGAAACACTGGATGGCTGGTTGACCCAACGAGCCCGGCAACTGGGGCGCTCCAGGTCGGCCATCGTGCGGGAGGCGTTGGAGCGGCAGCGGAGCAAGCTGGGGCAAGCGACGTGCCTGGACCTTATGCAGGATGTCTGCGGCTCCGTCCGCGGGCCAAGCGACCTTTCTTTTAACCCGAGGCACCTCGAAGGTTTGGGCAGATGACGCGCCGGCCATCGAGGGCGACCTGGCTGCGGGCAATCGCCGCGAGGCACTTGGGATACAATTCGTGTTCGGCGGCATGGATGCGCTGGTGGAGCGACTCCGGGGTGTCGTCATCCAGGACTGGGACCGCCTGTTGGCCGATAATCGGGCCGGAATCGACGCCAGCATCGACGAAATGGACGGTGCAACCGCTCACCTTGACTCCGTAGGCCTGGGCTTGTTTCCAGGCCTCGAGCCCGGGGAACGACGGCAGGAGCGAGGGATGGATATTCACGATGCGGCCGGCGAAGGCCTGCAGGAACTGGCCTTTGAGGACGCGCATGAACCCGGCCAGAGCCACCAGATCGACCTCGGCGGTCCGCAGGGCCTGGATGTACGCCCGCTCGGCCTCTTCGTCCAATTTGGCGCGGAATTTGCCCGGCGGGATAAACCGCGCGGGGATATTGCGTTCCCGCGCCCGCTCGAGAATGCCGGCCTCGGCCACGTCGCTCAGGACCAGGGCCACTTGGGCCGGGAGCCTGCCCGCCGCGGTGGCCTCGGCAATGGCGAGGAAATTGGAGCCTTTGCCGGAACCCAGCACGCCAACCCGGAATGTCCTGCCGATTAGAGATGCCATGGGGGGCGCATTTTTCGGGCGCGGACGCGGAGGTCGGCCTCTGCATCATCGATGAATCGCTCCTGGGCCAGGTCCCAAGCGACCTTGCGATTGAGGCGGATGGCGATATCGCTGAGATGGCAGAGGGCATCGCCGCGCACGGACTCGTCGATGGGGCAGATCGTTTCGGCGCGGCTCTTCACGCAATCCAGGAAGTCACGGGCATGGTTGGCGCTCTTCTTGAGCTGCAGGGGGAGAGCGTCTTCTTTTTCGTCGATCAGGCTCTCGGGCTGGAGGTTGATGCCCTCGCGGTCGACGTGGACCCAGCCGTCGGCGCCTTCGAAGGCGGTGCCGTGGCTGCTGATGCGGCGGTATCGCTGCTTCCATTCGTTGGCCTGGGGCCAGGTGTCAGAGGTCGGCTGTTCCTGGTTGCCGCCGTTGGGAACGCCCACGTACTTGAGAGTGACGCCGCTGCCGAATTTCATGTCGATGTTCCAGACCGTGGCGGTGTCGCAAGCCCCTTCGGCATGGAAGGAGCCGCGCCCCTGGATCTCGACGGGTCCGCTGAGCAGGTCGCCGCCGCCCCAGAGGGCGATGTCGATGGGGTGGATGCCCCAACCGGCGATGAAGCCCAGGGCGTAATCGGAGATGAACCACCAGGTCTTTTTGGCGCCGTCGGCCGAGCACAGGTCCTGGGTATGGGGTTTGGCGGGGGCGGGTCCGAGCCAGAAATCGTAATTCAGGCCGGCGGGAACGGGGACGACATTGGTTGGGCCGCCGGGGCTGCTGCCGGGGGCCCAGACATTGATGTGGTTGAGTTTGCCGATGCGCCCGTTGCGGACCAACTCACAGGCGAGGCGAAAGATGCGGGAGGAACGCTGCTGGGTGCCGAACTGGAAGACGCGCTGGCAGCGATGGACCTCCTTTCGCAAGGTCCAGTCCTCGGTCAGGCTCAGGCCCATCGGTTTTTCCAGATAAACGTCTTTGCCGGCGCGCACGGCGGCCAGGGCGGTCAGGACATGCCAATGGTCGGGCGTGGCGATGAGGCAGGCATCAACGTCTTTGCGGGCGAGCACCTCGCGGAAATCGCCCGAGACGTCGCAATCCTGGTTCTGGTAGTGCCGGTTCACAAGCTGGCGGGCCTGTTCGAGTTGATCGGTCTTGACATCACAGACGGCGACGACCTGGGCGTCTGTCTGGGCCAGGAAATTGCTCATGTCGCCCGTCCCCTGCGGCCCGACGCCAATGGCCGCCACGACAATGCGGTCATTGGGGGCAACGTTGCCTGCCCGGCCCAGCGCGGAGGCCGGGATGAGCGAAGGAAAGGCCGTGACCGACAGGGCCAGCCCGGTGGTCTGTCTCAGGAATTGCCGTCGAGTAGAGGAAGGAGTTTTCATAATGGGCGTGATTTTGACGCAGGGCACTCAGGCGCTGAATCGTTACAAAGTTGCATGGCTGCATGTTTCCGCCGACGCGCGCGCAGGATGGCACAAAGCCGGGACGGTGGGAAGAGGGAAAAGTCCACGGTCCGGCCAAAATCCGCCAGGCCCAAGGCGCACCCCAGGCTGGCCCATCTGGCGGGAATCGGACAGCCCCAGGCGGGAGCGCGTTTTTTAATGACAATCACTCGCACATGCCCTGCGGGCAGGGCGGCATCAAGCCCGGTGCCGAAGGAAGGCGCTGCCGCGTGAACGGGGCGTTCCGCTTCCCCGCCGGAACGCCGCACGTATGCGGCAGGCCGGGATCGACCGAGTCCGAATGCTCTGGCGGCCTTGATAACCTTGATGTTTCGCGCCCTTGGGCGAGGTCTCATTAACACCGAGGCTTTAGCCCGGTGAGCTGAGGCGTAACGGATCATTTCAACGGCTTTTTTCCAAGGTGACAAACTGTTGAAACAGTTTGTACCGGGAGCGTGCCTCCTTCCACCGGGCTAAAGCCGCGGTGCTAATGGCAGAGCCGCTCAGGTGCGCCACTCTCTGTCAAAATCGTCGCCGGCTGAAAAGATCTCTCACAGAGAGAATGAACCGCTGCGCTGTCCCCCCTGCCAAAATCCGATGCGCCTCATCGCGGTGATTGATGAACTGGGCGTGGTGGAGAAGATCCTGCGCCGTTCATGTCGCCCTCTGCCTCCGCGAGGTTCTTCACGGGCAGAATAAACACTTTCAGTAACTGTTCAGCAAACCTGCCACCTGACGGTGGCGGGCGGAAGGAGAGTAGGGCAGACCTCTGGTCTGCCGGTTAGCCGGGCCTCCGGCCCGGTGTTTCGAGCGCACTCGGAGCACGGAGCCGGAGGCTCCGCGAACTGGCAGACCGGAGGTCTGCCCCACGCCTGAACGGCTGCCACTTTCAGTTGCACGGGCCTCCTTCCTCTTGTTCTCGGAACTCAAAAAAAATCGACCGCTGCGCGGGCCTTTCTTTTCACCATTCATAGGCTTTTGCTTAGCCACCGCTCCGCAGCCTCGATGAGGACCGGCTCCGCTCCGCCTTTCCTCATCAGGCCGCTTCGCTCGCTTATACCGCTATGGCTGACCTGGGGCCAGGACAACCCGGAACCCGATGCCGTAGTCGATGTTGCTGAGCGACGGGCCGTAGTAGTCGCGGAGCGCCGACCGGCAGAGCCCAGCGAAGCAGTAGTAACTGCCGCCGCGAACCACGCGGCCCGGGCCCGAGGCGAGGCCCTGTGGATCGGTCACGCTTCCCGTGGGGTAGTCCCCCCCATACCAATCCCGACACCACTCCCACACATTCCCGTCCATATCGTAGAGCCCCCACGCGTTAGGTTGATAGCTGCCTACCGCCGTCGTACATGCGAGATAAATCCCATTCGGGTTGTAAATATCCCCCACAGACGCATCGTATTCCTCATGGCCGTAAAAGTTCGCCATCCCCGACCGCAACGCACTCCCGCAATAAAACGCAGTCGTCGTGCCTGCCCGGCACGCATACTCCCACTCCGATTCCGTCGGCAACCGATACACCCAGCCCGCCGGCAGCCGCCCCGCCGCCTGCTCCTGAGCTGTCAGTCGAGCACAATAGGCCGTCGCGTCATCCCAGCTCACCTGCTCTACTGGCCGGCTCAGGTCCGGGGCGATGGGGTTGCCATTCAAGTCCTGTGTGGTGAAGTAGCTCGGGTTGTTCCCCATCACCGCCAGATAATCCGCCTGCGTCACCAAGTACTTGCCTATGTAGAACCCCGTGCTCAGCGTTACCGTATGCTGAGTTTCGTCATTATCCCGCTCCGCCTCGCTGGCCGGACTGCCCATGGTGAACGTGCCGCACGGAATCCAGGCCATGTTTGGAATCGTCTGCATCGGCGCCCCAGCCGGCGTGGCATAACTCCAGTGGGCGCCGGGAATCGGTTGCCGCAGGTTGAACAAGTCCCAGGAGGGCAAATTGCCCCAGTTGTTATTCCAAAAGCGCACGTCCGCCGCCAGGGTGCCGCTGAGCCCGTCATAGAGCCAGGCGTCCACACCCGCCTCTCCCGGCTGGACGCAAGCGTGAACGTCCAGTTCAAGGTAAGGTTTCAGGTCGGCCGTCGGCCCAGCCACGCTTTCCAGATAGATGGTGAGTTTCGGTTCCACATAGCCCGTGACCTGCCCCGAACCTGTCCCCTGCCACGACAATGGGTAGGGCGTTGCGGTGACGGTCTCGTTGGCGTAGGGCGTCCACTGCCCGTTGCGCAGACGCGTGCCGAAGGCAAGACTCCACGAGGACGCGAAACCGGCGCTGACGCTCGCCTGCGCCGCCACTTGTCCCTCGACGCCAATGTTGAACTCCCAAACTGCCTCGGCCCAGACCGGAATTGCGAAGGGCGGAATGGGGATGGG
>Ga0187849_1002939_pt1 | contig 15576 bp, 9 predicted proteins | sample June2016WEW_4_10_2_FD_132412 | JGI IMG/M metagenome (GOLD analysis project Ga0187849, IMG submission 132412) | Peatland microbial communities from SPRUCE experiment site at the Marcell Experimental Forest, Minnesota, USA - June2016WEW_4_100 | ecosystem: Environmental > Terrestrial > Soil >... | reverse complement strand
TCATGGGATCCAAGAACATCAAAGCCATCGCGGTCCGCGGCAAAGCTGAGCTCCAATTGCACGACAAGGAAAAGATCAAAGAACTAACTTCGTTCTTTGTACGCAACCGGAAGGGCCACCCGGTCTGCGATATCTTGAGTTATGGCGGGACGTTGGCATGGGACATGGAGGACATGGATACCGATGGCGTTCTGCCGACCTACAACTTCCACGGCGGGTCCTTCGACAAAGTCGAGGACGTGACTTTTGAAAAGCTGAAAGGCTCGGTCTTCGTCGGCCAATACACTTGCTATGCCTGCCCGGTCCGCTGCAAACCCATATGTCAGGGGGGACGGTTCGAAATCGATGCCGCTTATGGTGGGCCCCAGTACGAAACCGCCGGCGCCTTCGGGCCCAACCTCAAGGTCAACGACATCGAGGTGATCGCCAAGGCCCACGAGCTCTGCAACCGATACTCGATCGATACAATAGATACGGGTATGACGATTGCGTTCGCTATGGAGTGTTTCGAGGCTGGCCTTCTCACAAAAGACGACACAGACGGGATCGATTTGCGTTTTGGCAACGGCGCGGCGCTTCTTCAAATGGTCGATAAAATTGCATTCCGGCAAGGTTTCGGCGCGCTTCTTGCCGAGGGGAGCTATCGTGCGGCAAAGGCTATAGGCCGAGGTGCTGAACGGTTCGCGATGACGGTTAAGAAGCAGGCCTTCGCCATGCACGAGCCAAGGGGTAAAAACAATATCGCCTTCGCCTTCGCTCTCTCACCGACCGGGGCCGATCATATCGAGGCGGCCCACGATATGAACTTCCAGGAAGGTCGATGGGCGGTTCCTGATCTCTATCCAATCGGCATCCTGAAAGGCATTCCTGCTAGAGATCTCAGCCCGTATAAAGTTAGATCGTTTGTCCTGAATCAGCATATTTATAGCGTCCTGAACACACTCTGCCTGTGCTTTTTCACTACGGGGCCGGCCCGGCTCTTCCGGCTGAACCACATGGTTGAGATGGTGAACGCGACTACGGGATGGGAAACGAGCCTATTTGAACTGATGATGTTGGGGGAGCGGACGACGACGTTGGCGCGCCTTTTCAATGCGCGCGAGGGTTTCGATCGAAAGGACGATGAGTTGCCTGATCGGCTCTTTGAGCCCTTGGAAACCGGCCCCCTGACAGGCGTCAAATTGGACAAGCAGGCGTTCACACGGGCCCTTGACCTCTACTATGAGATGATGGGATGGGACCCTGCCACGGGAAATCCTCGGGAAGCCAAACTCTACCACCTCAATATCGCTGACCTATCCCAGTACTGATCAGAGTTGGACTGTTTTATCCCGGATCCCGAGGACCTCGAACCCTGACTGACATCGGTGCCGGGCCGGACGTGAGTTCGCGGCGAGCGTCCACGGGCCCTCCCCGGATATCCTGTATGTGTAAACTCTCCGCTTCCATCCTGTAACCGTCTGGCGAGGCGCTTCTCTTTACAAAAGGCGAGATACGATACCTATTCCTCGCTACACTCCGGCGACCCGACCGGCCGGACTGCCCGACGTCGCCCGGCAGAATCATACGAACGGGAGCGTTGTCCGATTACGAGCACAGCGAGGCCGGCGGCGTAGCCCGCGGTTAGGGCCGGGCCGACGGAGAAGACGCTCACCACCTTGAGCGCAAGGACCATCAAGGCGAAAACTCCAGTGGTCATTCCCAGCTGGACGGCGACGCCGACTCCGATCGGGGCCGTACGGTGGGACTTGACTAGGACGGCCCGCTCGTAGGACAGGACGGCTTCGGTGAAAGGCAGGAGCACCAGAAGCGCTTCCGGCAGGCGGGCGAAGGCGGCTAGGTCCGGCGCAAGGCCCGAGACGGTCGCGTACCAGACTGTGGCCAGCGGGGTAAAGACGACTGCGGCCAGGCCCAGCGTGGAGAGGACACCTACCCACAAGCAGAATCGGTGCAACACACCCCGGTGCTCGAGGTCGTCGCCGGCGAGGGCGATGACGACCTCCTGCGTTGCGATGCCGGCCGTGCGGAAGACAAATGCCAGACCGACGATAACGGGCAGGGCGGCTAGCGACTCGAGGGGCATGCGGCCGCGGGCCAGAAAGAAGGTCGTCAGGGGATTGATGAAGAACGACAGGAACGAGGTTAGGGCGAGCGGCGCGTAGAAGCGAACGACCCGGCCGGACGTCAGGGATAGGCCGAAGGAGCACTCCGCGTCGGTTTGCTGGCGGAGGCGCCGCAGCGTCGGCCGGGCCATGAACCAGGAGGCGGCGCCCTCGGCCAGCACGCCAGCGCCGAGTGCACCCGCTCCGACGCTTGCACCCGCGAGATTGGACATGAAGGCTAGGACGAGGCCGGTCGTGGTCATAGTCGAGAGGCGGATAACCGTCCCCCAAGTCACGGCCTGAGGCCGGCCGTCGCGGATAAGGATGCCCTGGTAGAAGCGCCGGAAGCCAATGGACGCCGGCCAGAGGACGAGAAAGGCCATCGAGTCTCCGGCGAGGCGCGCGACACCGGGCTCGAGGCCCATGACCCCTCTGGTGACAAAGCTAAAGACCGGCGGGGCGATCAAGACTACCATGACCGCCGTGACAGCGGCGTTGAGTGTGTTTGAGAAACGCCGGAGCTTGCGGTAGGCGACGCCGTCGCGGACTAGGGCGTTCGAAACCGAGAGCATCATGATGATAGGTGATTCGATGATCCAGGCCAGGGCCGAGGCGACGGCGAACGCGGCTAGGTTCTCCTTGGGAGCGGCGAGGCGGACGATGACGGCGGCTAGGAACGGCCCTTCGGCGGCCATCATCAGCCATGTGGCTTCAAGAGGCAACCAGAACTGGGCGATGCGGCCCAACGTGAGGGGGCCCTTGGATTGGTCATGTTGGCGCACGAGTGGCCAATTAGTATAGCATCTCCTAACGGGGCGGGCAATTAGCTCGCCTGGATCAGTGCCATATTGCGCGCGCCCGAGACCCTATATGAGCAAGCCCATCCCGCTTGAAGACGGTCCGTCAGCCGGCGCTCGGAACCGAGGAGGCTCGAGCTCGCCCCCTTCATTACAGCAATTTACGGATTTATTAAATAGATTAGTTATCTTTTATAAATTACATTGACAAATTTACCTCGTGGCCACTATAATTTTGAAAGAATATAAACCCAGGAGGGCAGAATGAAGATGCCGCTCCAGAAGATCCCCGTGGCGTTCTCGGCCGCGCTCGTCGTTCTCTCGGCCCTGGGCGCTCAGGCTCAGGACTCCAAGGCCCGCGTGGAAACGCTGAACCTAATCCGGAAGGAGAAGTTCGATAAGGTTCTCCCCAGGGCTATGCGGGATAGCGAGGTCGATATGTGGATCCACGTCATCCGGCGGGGGGCGCCGGACGCGTATGCCCTGGATTTCGGAACCACGATGGGGTACGTCGTCTTCACTGACAGGGGAGGCGATAGGATTGAACGCGCCCTGTTCGGCAACAGGTTCGCCGAGATCGCCGACGAGACGGTTTACGATATCATCGGCGATGAGGCCGACCTGACAAAGCACGTCGCCGAGCGCGACCCGAAGCGCATCGCCGTCAACATGTCGGAGACGCTTTCGCAGGCGGACGGACTCTCTTATACGGGGTATAGGAAACTTGAGCGTCTACTTGGAGAGAAGTACGCCCGAAGGCTGATTTCCTCCGAGGGTGTCATCACGGATTTCCGGGTGAGACGGGTCCAGTCGGAGATTATTGCCTTCGCAAGGGCATGCGAGATCCAGAGACGCATCATGGAGGCGGGCCTGGCCTCCATCAAGCCCGGCCAAACGACGCGGGAGGAGGTCGGCTGGTGGGCGAACGATCAACTCCTGGCCCAGGGCATTGAGCCCTCTTATTTTGAGCCGGACCTGCCCGAGGTCCAGCATTCGGCCGTTTCCCCTGAGGCAGAGACCGAAAGGCCAGGATACGCCTTCCAGCGGGGCGACCTTATCTCGTGGGACTGGGGCATTCATTATCTGAATTTCGGAACCGACTTTAAACGGAAGGCCTACCTCCTGCGGCCCGGTGAAACGGCGCTTCCCCCGAGCATCCAAAAGGCCTGGGACCGAGGGCTCCAGGCTCGAGAGATCATCCGCCGGACGCTTACCTCGGGCCGCACGGCCGGGGAAGCGCTGAAGGTCGTGGTCGCGACCCTGCAGAAGGCGGGATTCGCCTACACGCCGTTCGTAGATACGCCGCAGGACGAGCAGATCATCCAGGCCATGAAGGATTCGGACCAGTCCGGCTTCTCCGTCGACTGCCATTGCGTGGGCAATACGGGCAACAGCGAGGTCGCCGAGGGGCCCTCGATGGCTCCCTTCAGGCCCTCCCGGGCCCAGTTGATAATCCAGCCGAACAACCTCATCTCCTTTGAGTTCATTGTCCACACGTGGATTCCGGAATGGAAGAAGAGACTGGCCATCAACTTTGAGGACAACGCCCTCGTGACGGAACGGGGGGTTGAAGCCCTCTACCCGCGCAACGACCAGATCATCCTCGTGCGGTAACACCCTCGGGCGTCTATGAGCAAAGGAGTCTGCCCTCTTTCCGCAAGTTGGTCGCCGCCGGGTCGAGCAGTGCGATGGCGGAAAGCCTTTCGGACTGAGACGGGCCCATGGGGCAATAGAAATGGGAGGTTTACGATGACGATGCGGAGTTCAATGGTCCTCGGTCTTCTCCTGAGCTTAGTTTTGGGCTTGCACGATGCCGGCCAAACGCGGCCGACATCCGAAGAGGCGGCTTCAATCATAACGCCAGCCCTGGATGCAGATGAAGACACCGCCCTTTACAAGGATGTCTACAAAGACATCGATATGAAGGAATGGAATAACAGGATCCGCCGCGAGAAGTTCGACACCGTCCTCCCCGTCGTTATGAGGAAACACAAGATCGACATGTGGATCCACGTGATGAGCGGCACCAGGCTCGATTCCTTCGGGGCTGAGGAGTTGGGTAGCGCCTCGGGGGTCTTTGTCTTCACGGACCGCGGGGCCGGGAGGATCGAGCGTGCCGTCCTCGGGCACCGCTGGGGGGTCAATCACAGGGAGGACTACCTGGTGCCGAGCCGCCTGGTCGAGGAATCCGGAGTCTACGATATCATTTGCGACCCGGTGCGGATCCAGGAGCCCGTCGGCGGGCCGATGACGGAGTACGACTATCGGTTCAAGGGCCTCAGGGAGTTCGTCGTCGAACGCGACCCCCAACGCATCGCCGTCAATTTCCTGCAGGACCTCGGGCCATCGGTCACCGAGGCGGAAACAGAGGATGGCATTTCGCATACGGACTACCTGCTGCTCGTCCGGGAGCTGGGTCCCGAGTACGCCCGCCGGATTGTCTCGTCGGAGTACCTGCTTATGGACTTCATCACCCGGACTGTGCCCAGCGAGATCCAGTTGCTCAAGAAGATGCGGGAGGACGAAACCCGCCGGGTCAGGGAGGCCTTCTCTAAGGTCGTGCCCGGGGTCACGAAGGCCCGCGCGGTCGGGCTCAACGTCTTCCGACGCAGAGGGACTGGCATTTCCCAAAGGGGGAGGACAAAGGGCTATGAAGACCCCCTCATCCAGAGCGGGGATATCCTCGCCGCGCCGAGCCAGGGGATGTACGCCTATGTCCTCCGCAAGGGAGAGACGGAGCCGCCCCCGGAGATCCAAAAGCTCTGGGCGGAGTACCTGAAGATCGACAAGATTCTGACCTCGACCATCAAAGCGGGGATGACCCCCCGCGAGATAATCCGGGAATACACGAAGAAGTTCGAAGCCGCGGGGATCATCCTTAGGGATAACCAGCTGCACATGGTCCTCCCGAAAAACAACTACCCCGTTTATTCCGCAGGATTTGATCCTACAAAGACAGAGCTCAGCGTCGACTGCCACGCCATGAGAAAAGGGGCACGGGCGACGAAGGAAGAAAATTACTTCGGCCCCAGGATCGGTTCCATCGGTCCGGACTGGATGAAGGTCATCCCTCTTCCGCCCAACCATCACTTCGTGCTGGAGTATTTCTTCTACCTGCCGGCACCTTCGAAGCAATACGAGGATCAATATCTGTTCTGGTGGGATCATGAGCAGGCGATTGCGACAGAAAACGGCGTCGAGTACCTGTCTCCTTCCCCCAAGGAGCTTCATCTCATCCGTTAGGCCGATGTGGGGAGCCGCTTCATGATGATCAAGAGGAGGTCGTTCATGCGAAGAAGCACCGGAGTCTTGGCCGCCATCTTGTTCTGTTCGATCCTGTCCTGCAGGGGGGGGAACAGAGAGCCTGGCGCAAAAGGCCAGGCAGCGCAGGAGGACAGGTATGCGAGGATGCGGCGTGCCGCCGCCGAGGTCAAGTACGATGTCCCCGAGAAGATTGATATCAACTACGAGGTTCTCGATCGCATCGACACGTCTGGCTCGCCATACGGCGTCGTTCCGCTTCCCAAAGAACTAGGGAAGACGTTGAACGGCCTTTTCTCGAAATACACGAAGCACCTGGCCCCCAACGGCAAGCCCATCCATATCTTCACCCAGTCCGGCGTGAGCGACCTCCAGGTCGTCCGGGCGCGGGAGATCCTGAAATACCATTTGACCGATGCGCCGGGGACCCAGTATGGACGTGATAAGGCAGCCATTGCCAACCGCATGGCCGACGTGAGGGCGACCCTCATTTATACGGACACCGAGATCAAGTCCTTCGCCAGCCGCCCCATTCTTAGACTTTCCAAGCTCAAGATCCAGGACCTGTACGCCACGGAATCTTCGGTCGAAGGCAGTTACGAGTACATCCACAACCAGGCCAAGCCGGGCGGGCACTTCAGCCGGGACGCCTCGTACGAGGAGATCATGCATCTCGTCCACGGGAAGGGGCTGGAGGCCGTGCTGCCGGAATTCCACAAGGAGATCGTCGAGGCCGAAAATGTCGCGGTGGCGGCCGGGATTTACAAGTACGGACAGCCAGCCCCCCACGAGTACATCATCACGGGATTTGATATTTATTTCGGGCTATGGGAGCACGACCCCCAGGGGAATGGGAAATCGTTCGGCAACGAGTATCCCTTCCATACCAAGGAGGAAATGAAGGCCGGCGATCCCGCCCTTTACGGACTTGTCGAAAAATTCTGGCCGAAATACCTGACGTACGAGGCCTACATCGACCCGTCCTTCGAAGGGACGTTCTCGATGGTCCGGGACCCGGGAACGCCGTACACTTTCAAATCGCAATACCTCGTCAACGTCCATCTAACGGGCAAGAACGATTCGGGCATCCTCGGGAATGACCAAGACAACCGGCTCACTGGTAATGACGGGGACAACCTCATCATAGGGGGAAAGGGAAACGATATCATCGACGGCGGCGCCGGGGAGGATACGGCCGGGTTTTCGGGCCTGTTTGGGGAATACCAGATTACCCGGGAGGGTCCAAAGACTATCGTCACGGACACCGTTCCCGGCCGCGACGGAAGGGACGAACTGGTCAACGTGGAGATTCTCAGATTTAAGGACAAGACGCTGAGGCTGCCCAAGAAATAGGGACGGCACGAGAGATGCCTGATCGGCAGGGAAAGGAGCCGCGAACGGCCGTCGAGCCGCCTTGGAATTCCCCGAGGAGCGGCCCTCGGTTTTAAGGGCGAGACATGCGAAGTCACATTCGCTGGTATATCTGCCTTTTCATCTTCTTCGCGACCGTCCTCAATTACATGAACCGGCAGACCCTGTCGATTGTCGCGCCGCTCATTCAGAAGGAATTCCATCTTGACAACGGGCAGCTCGGCGCGCTGTTTTCTGCATTCTATGTGACCTACGGAGTCGCGGTCGCGCTCATTGGCGAGCTGATCGATCGTCTGTCAATCCGGATCGCATTCGCTGTGGCGGTCGCCTGGTGGTCGCTGGCCACGGCGCTTACGGGTCTCGCCCAATCGTTTGGGCAGCTCTTCGGATTCCGCCTTGCGCTCGGCATCGGAGAGGCCGCCAACTGGCCTGTGACGGCGCGGCTTGTGTCCATGTATCTTGCGCCCAAGGAGCGCACGCTGGCCAACTCGATTTATATGGGGGGAGGGAGTCTCGGACTCATCATCATCGGGCCGCTGCTTGTCGGGACGTCTCTGAGGTATGGATGGCGTGCCGGTTTTGTCATTGTCGGCGGCATGTCGGTAGTGTGGCTGATCGCCTGGCTCTGGTGGTTCAAGCCGGGCAATCTCCGTTCGCTCGAGCGGCATGACATAGCCAATGACGCCGGCGCAGTCACGACATGGCGCCATATCCTGCGTATCCCGCGATTCTGGGGTCTGATCGTCTCGTCATTCTGCGGAAACACGTGCCTCTACTTCATGATGAATTGGCTGCCTCCGTATCTTGTTCAGGAGCGGGGCATCCCATTCAGCATGAAGCTGGGGGCGGTGGTGGTTATTCCTTTCCTTGGCCTGGACATCGGCTATCTTTGCAGCGGGTTCGCAGTGCTTGCGCTCGGGCGCCGGGGCTGGTCGGTCCTCAAGGCCCGCCGGCTATTCCTCGTGTTCTCGGCGATGATGATGTCGATCAGCATGGCCGCGGTGCCCTACGTAGGGGCGAACGCTGCTGCGGCGGTACTGCTGTTTACCGGCGCTTTCGGCATGGCCGGCTGGAACTCCAACTACCTGTGCTTTGTGGAGGAACTGAGCCCTCGCAAGGCGGCCGCTGTCGCGGGCGTCGTCGGAAGCGCGGGTGCCTTTGCCGGAGCTCTCTCTCTCTGGGGAATCGGCCTCATCTCGAAATTGGCCAGCGGCTTTACGCCCGTCTTCCTGCTCATCGGTGGCCTGATCTGGATCGCGTCGGCGGGGATACTATTGACCCGGGAACCAAGACGGGCCCAAAAGCTGGCGCCTGCAGAGCAGGCCGCCGCAGGCGGGGAGGGCTGAGGCCCGGAGCGCGAATCGCCTTTCAAGCGCCTTCCCAGCGTCCCGCAACGAAGCGTCTTTTACAGCAGTTGCTGTTTCATCCAGCCGGACGTATTGTGGAAATTCGCCACTGCGCTCCCGGGAGGGACGAGATTGTCGCAGGCGGCCCGCAACGAATCTCCCAGGGTCATGTCCATGACGGGGATTAGGTCCTCAAGATGCGCCACCTTCCGGGTGCCGATCAGGACAGTGGTGACGCCCGGCTGGTCCTTGCACCACAGGACACCCAGTTGGGCGGGCGGGAGGCCGGCCTCCCCCGCCAGTTTCACGAACTTCTTGCCCACCTCGATCCCTTTCGCCGTGATGCGGTCCGCATAGAACGATCCCCGCAGGGCGGCCCGCGAGCCTTTGGGGTATTCGTCCTCCTTGTCATAGAGCCCGGTCAAAACGCCGTGCGCCAGAGGCGACCAGGCGGCGATCCCGAGTCCATGCTCCTGGGCCATCGGAACCAATTCGTTCTCGATGCGGCGGTCAAGAAGATTGTAAGGGGACTCCTCGGAGACGAACCGGGCGTAGTTCTTCATTTCGCTCAGCATCAGCGCTTTCATGATCATGTACGGAGGAAATGTCGAACAACCCGCGTACCTGACCTTCCCCTGCCGGACCAAGTCCGTAAGTGCGCCCAGCGTCTCCTCGATGTGGTATTCCGGGTAATAACGGTGGATCTGGAAGATGTCGATGTGGTCGGTCTGGAGGCTTTTCAGCGAAAGATCGCAAGCCCTGATGATATTCAGGCGGGAGTTCCCTTGGACATTCGGAGGAAGGCTGGGAACAAATTTGTCAAGGGAAACTCCTCGTTTGCGCGGAGCGTGGTCCACCTTCGTTGAAATAAGGACCCGATGCCTCAGTTTGTTGGCCTTCAGCGTTCTGCCGATGATTTTTTCGCTCATCCCCCCGGCGTAGAGGTTGCCTGTATCGATGAGATTAATGCCGGCATCGACTGCTTGAACGATGATCTTGGCCGCGACATCCGGCGGGGTGGCATCACCGAAATCGTCCGATCCGAGGCCAAGAGGAGATACCTTCACTCCCGTGCGGCCGAGAAGTCTGTATTCCATTGTTCAGCCTCCTTGTCTTGCCGATGGCTAGCCTCGATCCGCCGGGCCAAGCCGTGGGCAACGCGTTAGTATCCCTCCCTCGATCCTTACCGTTGGTGTTCGTACCTGGAGAACGCGTCCAGGGTCGCCCGGCTGGGGGGAGCCATCACTTTTGGAATGGTCTCTTCGAAGAGCGCATAGGACAGGGGGAGTCTTTCCTTGAGGTCGCGGGGATTCCTGATCCCCTTCCACTCCGCCGGAGGACCGTAAGCCACGTAGAGGTCCCATCCAGTCAGGATGACCCAGTAAGCGAATTCCTGGATCAGGATCCGTGTTTTCTCCTCTTCGCTGACATCCTCGTTGTACTGCTCGATATTATAGTGTTTCTTTTCGATTGCCTCCTGCATCGCCCTGTAAACCCTTGATGTCTTTGAAAGGCCCCAATCGTTGGGAAAGGTGTACTGGAGACCGACATCGCTCACGTGATGGAGGATGTGCTCGACGACCTCGTTGACCTGGCCGGGGACGCTCTCCATGATGATGTCGCAGATGCTATTCCGACTCCTCGTAAGATCCCAATCCTTCTTGTCGGCGGGCGAGAACTTATGCTCTTTCCCCTTGAACAGGGGGATGACCGTCCTGTATCGATAGAGGTTCCTCAGCAGTTCCTTCTGAAGCCCGGCATCCATGGTCTTTTTTCGGGGGAACATCTCCGTGATCGTTTTGGCGACCTGTCGCATGAATCCGTCCAGGATATCGTCCCGTCCGATCAGCGTGATCCCATAAACGGAGAGTTTCTTCGTGAAAGGCTTGTATTCGTCCGTTGGGACGACCCCGCTTTCCTGATACAGGTTCGCGGGCGGTTCGGCAGCCGGAGCGGCGAGGACGCAGCCGCCCAAATGGGTCTGGGGGACCGCGGCCGTCGCCGCGGCCGTCTGGGTGTGCTCCGACGGAGCGGGAGCGTTGTTCTTCGATTGGCTGGAACCGATCGTCAACGCAAGACTAAGGACCCCGCAAAGAAGGGTATGGATTTTCATAGCTGCACTCCTTGAGTTTATTGGGTTCTGCCGAGTTCCACCCATGTCCTTCCCCGAATATCACGCGACGAGCTGCCGACCATGATTTCGAACCGGCCCGGCTCCACGATCCAATCCCCCCTCTTGACATCGAAGAAAGCGAAGGCATCCCTACCGAGATCAAAGGTCACGGTCTTCCTCTCCCCCGGCATCAGTGTCACGCGCCGGAAGCCCTTCAGCTCCTGGACCGGCCGAACGACCGACGCGTATTCGTCGCGAACATACAACTGGACGACCTCGTCACCAGTCCGGGAACCGGCGTTTTCGATCTCGACGCTGACGGCTGCCGAGGTTAGGGACGTCGTCCGGGCGGTGAGGTTTGCGTAAGAGAACGTCGTGTAGCTCAACCCGTGGCCGAAGGGGAAGAGCGGCCCGTATAGAGAGTCCCGGTACTTCGTATCGCCCGGCGGGAACTTATTGTAGTACACAGGGATTTGCCCGACGTTCCTGGGAATCGAGACCGGAAGCTTGCCACCCGGGTTGGTCTTGCCGAAGATGGCCTCCCCGACCGCCGTCCCCGTCTCTTGGCCTAAGAACCACCCGCAGAGGATGGCGGGAATGTGCTCGGCGACCCACGGGATCGAGAGGGGGCGGCTTTGGAGGAGCATCACCACTGTTGGGACGCCGGTTGCGTGGACGGCCTTCACCAGTTCTCCCTGATAGCCGACCAAATCTAGGCTGTCGGAATCCTCGCCTTCCCTGGCCGTCAACTCGTTGCCGCCGATGACAAGAATGGCCACGTCCGATCTCCTGGCGATCTTCACCGCCTCGGCGATGGCTTCCTTTCCCCAATCGACAAGGCTGCAGCCTTCCGCGAAGAGTACCTTGACGCCTTTTCCGGCCTGCCTCCGGATCCCCTCCAGAACGGTGACGAAATGGCGTGCCTCCGGCGTCGAATAAGCCCCCAGGATTTCGACATTCGCGTTCGGACCGATGACGGCGATCCTTTTCAGTTTCTCTGGATTGAGAGGTAAGATGTTCCCTTCATTCTTTAGAAGGGTGATAGCCTTTCTAGCGACATTGAGGGCGAGCTCGTCATGAGTCGGGTCGTACAGGACCTTCTCCCAGCCTTTTCTTGGGACGCCTAAACGGTGGAGTTTGTTAAAGTAACTGTTGGTGTCTTTGTCAATCCCGCGGATACCTTTTGTAGGTTTTAGCTCTGCATACTCAGGCCATCGTTCTATTGGCCCGCGGCCCTCATCCCCTGAGGCCCTATGGTCTTGCCAATCATAAATAGGTGTGCCATCGTCGAATAACCCAAGTCGAAATTTGGACCGCAATACGTTTCTGGCGGCGCGGTCGACGAGTTTTGCGGGAACCTTACCGCGGTGAACGGCCGAGATGAGGTTAGCCCCATAACATCGTTCTTCCCAGGGAGTTTCGATATTCAGTTCTTGATCAACGCCCATCTCCAATCCCATGCGAGCCGCTTCGGCTGGAGTTTCAGCGATGTGCTTTTCCGTATGGAGGGCGCCAATATCTCCGTTGTCGCTGACGATGTGCCCTTCAAATCCATATGTATTTCTGAGAATCTCAATGAGAATGTATTTGTTCGCGTGACAGGGAACTCCGTTGAGCGCATGGTGGGCCGGCATGATGCTGCCGACGCGGGCCTCTTCGACCGCAGCCCTAAAGGGCGGAAGAAAGACTTCATGAAGCCGCCGAACCGAAATGTCCATCTCCGCACCGTTCAATCCAGCAAGGGGCTGGCCGTCTGCGACATAATGCTTGGCTGTGGCGATGATGTGGTTTTCGTCAAACCGTTCCTTTCCGGCGCCCTGCAACCCTCTGATATAAGCCACTCCAATCCTCGACACAAGATAGGGATCTTCACCGTAACATTCCTCTGAACGCCCCCAACGGGGATCGATCAACACACCCAACATCGGTGAATAGACTTGGTGGGTGCCAAGAGCGCGAGCCTCACGGGCTACAACAGACCCCATCCGCTCGATGATCTCCGGGTCCCAGGTGCTTCCCATGGCGAGAGGAGAGGGGAAACTTGTACCGTATTTCAAACAAATCCCATGGAGCGCCTCGCCCGCCTGGAGGTGGGGAATCCCCAGTCTTATGACTGCATTGGGGTATAAAGTGGCGAGCTGTTCGGCCTTTTCTTCCAAAGTCATCCTAGGAAGCAGGTCGTCGATCCTCTGTCGGATGGAGTAGCCGGAATCCTTGTAGATAGGAATGTCACTAATCCGACCCTTCCTGGCGCACGAGATTTGCCATATGGTCAGGAAAATGATGGCCAACCTAGGGCCACATTTCCAGAAATTCTTTAAGTTGTCCACTACTTTGCGGACTTCCTCGCTTTTCGGAATGTCCTTCCTATCTTGCCTTACCCATCCTTGCAGAAGGCGTGGCGAATGTCATAGTTCAGTTAGATCCTAAGGGACGTCCGGGGGTTAAGAGTTCCCTAATCTCGTCGTCCTTGCCGGTCATCTCCCAACGGATCAATGACATCGGAATCATACCCGCAGCCAGGAAGTCGTCCATGAATTGGCAGAGGTCGAATCGGTCTCCCAGCTGTTCCGCACGATCCTTCAGGACCTTCGTGAACTGAACTTTGCCGACGACCATACCCATGTGCCATCCGACGAAGCGCAGGGTTGTCTCCATCTCGTACCGGACCTGTTTGCCATCGTTGGAAGCCCAACCGTTCGGTGCGCAATCGATACAATAGCGTTGAGCCTGCTCCAAGTTGAATTCCCGGCTGTGTAGCTTGAGGTCAGCCATGGCTCGGCAGCGTCGAAAAGCAGCTTGAAGATAAACAATCTCTCTGGATCTCTGAGGATGAGGCCGTTTGTCCAGGTATCCGGCATGCATCAGCAGTTCTTCCAAAGCGAAGGCAAATCCCTCCGAGCGGATCCAATCGATTTCATAGAGCCTCTTAGCGCTCCTAATAGGACGGGTATCGTGGCTCTGTCTTACCTCGTCGAAATAGTGACCGATGAATTCGTGGGTCTGTTCCGGGAGCGGCTCTCGATCTCCGGTTTGCTCAAAAAAATCCATTGGCCTCGGCCAGGGTTCTTCCTGGGGGACGCCACCGGGATGCAGATAACCGGCGATATCCAGATAGTCCGGGATCGTCATGATTTTCTCATCATGGAGGAATTGCTTGACATATTCGAGAGCTGCGACCTTTCGGCGTTCATGTTCCTCTTTGTTATCTACCGGAACGAGTGGAGGGAGGTCACGGTTTCGGTGCTCTTCTAATTTGAGAAAGGCCCTAACCCGATCGTCCTCGTGCTGGACGATATTTCGGCAATCCTCCCAGGTATAAGGTAAGAGGTGGACGTTTTTGAGCCACCAATCGTAATTCTTTTTTCCAACGCCTGCGGGGGCCGTCATTCTCTCCTTATTCTTCTCAAGCCAAAAACCGTAGTCCTCAACGGCCGCTTTGGCCTTAAGCACGTCGGGCATCAACTCGGGGTGATAGCCATGCAACCAATCGGCTAGGCTTCGATACATTTCGCTATCGTCTTTAATATCCCAGATGGCGATTGAGGCTAGGTCTCGCGCCCCTTCTGTCAGGTTTCGCTTCGCCTGCTCAAGAATCTTAGGAACAGCCCTGATCTCGGAACGGAACTCAGCCAGCTTCTCTTTTGGCATAGGTAACGCCTGAGGGATTTCCAATGCGCCTTCGATGAGTGGACCCGCACTGCCGTGGGATTGGAGATAAAAACATGGGTCTTTGGACCAAGGCCGGAGGACGCGATGGGCGAACTCGAGACCGTTCATCTCGGCGCGCACGATGTGATAGTCGACTTTTTGGGAAACGGGCCATTCCTTGATGTTCATTGCCGCCAAGCGATTTTGGAACTGCTCAAGGCCTTTCAACTGAATCTTCATGGCCTCAACTGAGTAATCTGGCACGCCGTCCTTTATCTTGGGTCTCTGGAATTCTCGGAATTCCCGGAAAAGCGCGACGAGGTCCTCATAACGGCTCGGGCCGCTAGCCTTAGCAGCGATGTCCCGGTTTCCGGGGGAACCGAAACTGGCCAGCCAACCCAGAAGGACAAAGCTGATGCCCGTGCGCAATAACTTGGCGTTCATGCCTGAATTCTCCTTTCGAGAAATTGCCATCTTCTTCCAATTCGATCCCGAGGATTACGGCCGATCGGCTCCTTCTGAACTAAATGGCATCCCGCGGGACGCAGGATGATAGACCTCAGGGATAATAGCAGAACCAAGTGCTGTTCGGCAAAACCGCCTTGATTTTTCTATATTGAACGTCCCTTTCAATCATATTTCCATAATATTTAAAATGACTATCTCAATTGTATACTTTTGTCAAATAATATTTACGATTTATAGTATAATATCAATGATATCGATACATATTCAATTCTAGGGCTTGAGACATGCCAGAAAAAATCCTTAGAGTCAAGAATAGGAGGCTCAGATGTCAAACCAAGGAATAGCCTGGATTCCCCAGGTTATCAGCGATTGGTGGCAGATTGCAGGCAATCCGGATTTAGGGGAGTTCCAGACGGATCGTCAACAACCGCTGGATTTTGGCATCTGGCGAGCGGAGGACGGCACCT
>Ga0187849_1002936_pt1 | contig 15594 bp, 16 predicted proteins | sample June2016WEW_4_10_2_FD_132412 | JGI IMG/M metagenome (GOLD analysis project Ga0187849, IMG submission 132412) | Peatland microbial communities from SPRUCE experiment site at the Marcell Experimental Forest, Minnesota, USA - June2016WEW_4_100 | ecosystem: Environmental > Terrestrial > Soil >... | reverse complement strand
TCACTGACTCAGTGACTCAGTTTCCCTCTTTCCTTAGACTGAATCACTGAACCAGTGAATCAGTGGGGCATTTTGTTTTCAATGATTCAGTCACTCACTGACTCAGTGACTCAGTTTCCCTCTACTCTTCCTTGAGCGAAGCAAAAGGCGAATCTTGTTGCGGGGGTGCGCAGTCGCAACGCGTCAAATTTCGATTGACCCGGCAAACCGGGCAAAAGCCCCGGCACTCCGTACCGCAAATCACCTTCATGGGCACCGAGAGTATCACTTGTTCTGTGGCCACGTCGGCCAATTCGATTCCGTCCCCCGAGTAGAAGCCAATCTCCATCTCGTCCGCGGGGATTTCGAATTCCTCTTCCTTGGCAATACTCTTGAGCGGCCGATAGAAAAGGTCGAAGTCGCTACTCACCGGAATCTCGACGGCTCCCAGGCAACGGTCGCAACTGGATTCGAGGCTGGTGGCAAGGTGCCCCCGGATGCGAATTTCCGTCCCCAGGAGCTCCGCTGTGGCGTGGAGCTTGAGCGGCGCCGTTTGCCGGAACTCGGCGCCGTGATAGTCCAGCGACCCCGGGGCGTAGCTCTCAGACGCAATGACCCGGTGACGTTCTAGTTCTGCAAGGGTTATACGCACCCCAGCCTCGCCGATGCAAAACAGTAATTATAACCTCCAGGGGGGGCTTGTCAAGAAAACCGAGGGCGAATCCAGCTATTTTAGGTGTTTTTGTCAGGTGGAAGTGGCTGAGGAGAAAAGGGATAGCGGGAGATTTGGCCATCGGGCCATCGGGTCATCGGGTCATTGGGGCATTGAGAAGTAGACCCGTTTGTGACGAGCGACGATCTTTTTAAAGGAGTTACGATCTAATCCAAATCGAAATCCCGGATCGGCCGCCCGGTGGGCTGATCCTTGGTTTTCTCGAAGGCCTCTTTGAACTTGCGGTCGAGCAACTCGGATTTGATCTTCTCTTCGTCCGCGCTTTGACGGAAGAGGGCTTCGCGGCGGTCGGCTTCCTTCTTCAGGAGTTGCGCGGCTTGGTCCAGATCCGGACCTTTGTCTTGCTTGGGCGGCGCTTGATGGAACAGCACCTTGCCAAGCTCGGCGTCCACCGTCAGGGTGGCGCCACAGCAAGGGCAGACCACCTCGAGCTTTTTCGCGTCATGTTGGCGTCGCGACATGGTGATGGGATGCTAACCCCGGGCGGGCAGGCGTGTCAATTCCCGAATCTGCTCTGGTGGCCTGCGCGCAGCGTGGGAGTGAAACGTTCAGTCGGCTTCCCTCCCGGGTTGCGGTTGCAACCGTTTCCAACGTTGGACGAAGAGGAAGAACACACCCGGGCCAAATGAGAAGAGCATTACCGACACGCCGAAGGCTATCCCCAGGAAGGTCGAGACACCTGCGCAGCAGTAATTCCGCGCACGAGCCACAATGTGGGTCGGCACCGCCACCAGCAGTTCCAGGATGCTTCCCTTCAGGAGATAGCGGCACTGCCGCGTGACGATGTCCATCGGCGCGGTGTCACGGCTGGTCCAGGCGAAGACGAGGGTCCACACCGCCCACAGCACGGGCAATACCACCCAGGGAAGCGCCGTATCCACTACCATTTCCTTCCTGATAAACTCGTCAATGGACATCGCCGCCCCTGCACCGAGTACTCCCATCATCAGCCCGGAAGCGAGGATCAGCCACAGCACAGACCGGCGCGTCGTCGGCCGTCCAAGCGAAAGCTCAACCGGGACAAGCAACATCACCGCTTGCGCCACGAGCATCACCCCCAATCCAGCCCAGTAAATCCACTCTGAAAAGGCCCAAAGCGCGTCATGCATAGTCTCCGGATAGAAGGCAACGAGGTGGAGCGGTGAGGTCAAGGCAACGAGGATGAGGAAATAGAGAAGAACGACTAAGACGGCCCAGCGCTTCATGTAAAACCTCCTTGTTGGGAACTCAAAGGGTGAAGGCTATACGCATTATGCCACCCGCGCGAGCAGATCGCTATAGCGGGGCTCGCGGGGGGTTCTCCCTAGGCCGAGAGGTTTTATCGAACCGAAGGAGTTCTTCCGCAACCTATTAAAGTTACTACATTTGACTTTCAACTTTGGAACTCTATCAATAACCCTTGGGGGGGTTCCCACTTGACATGAAGCCTCCCAAGGAGGAACCTGCTACCGTTTATAGTGGGAGATTGCCGTGGGGAGGTATGAATGCTTCGTACCTTTAAACCGTTAGGAGTTTGCATCGCTAAGGCGGGCTCGGTGCTGGCCCTGCTGATTTTCATTTTCTTCGGCTTCCTGAATCCATCCTATTCGCAATTGCCGCTTTCCACGGCCGCTCCCTACGTGGGGCAGAAGGCGCCCAGCTTCACCCTGCCTGACCAGCAGGGCAAGCCGGTTTTGCTGGCAGACCTGTTGAAGCCGGCTGCTGGGGCAAGAGGGAATTCAGGCGGGCTGGTGTTGATTTTCTACCGTGGCTACTGGTGACCCTACTGCGTCTCCGAGTTACGGAGCTTTCAAACCCAGTTGGGTGAGTTCAGCAAGCGCGGCATTCGCGTGGTGGGGGTCAGCGTTGACCCCCTCGAGGTCAGCCGCACGCTAGGTGAGAAAGCGGGCTTAACCTTCCCGCTCCTTTCGGATCCCGAGATGAAGGTCATCCGCCCTTATGACCTCCTGCACATCCGGGGCGGCCCCAAAGGGGTTAACATTGCGCGGCCCGCCGAATTCCTGATCGACCCCACCGGCACGGTGCGATGGGTGAACCTGACCGACGATATCCGTGTGCGCGCCCGCGGCGACGAGGTCCTCAGAGCAGCGGACAGACTCGGATTAGGTGCGCGCCCGTAGTCGTTCCGGTGGCTGAACCACACGTCGGGAAGATTGGAACCCTCAGCCAGGCGGAACAAATCCCCGGCGCCAATTTCGATCTTCCCGATGCCCAGACCCTCAGTTGGGGCCACACCATACCGGTTCCAGGCACTACGGTGCAGCGAACTTGGCCCCGCCGTGATCTCTGTTACCCTGTTCCACCCAGGTGCCGGTGGCGGAGTTCTGCGAAAGGTTGAAGGTGTAGGATACGTTCAGGTGCGCCCCGCCGGGCTGGATGGCCTCCGTCTCAGTAAAGGTCAAGCTCGATCCCGCGAGGTTCCCGCGTATGCGATTGATCGAATTGAGGGAGGGCCAAGTGATCTCGCCAACGATGGCGCCGGTGGAAGGGTGATAGCTCGTAATCCTTAACTGAAATTTCCAATTGCCGCCGCCGGAACTCCAGGCTTCGCCCGAGAGCGTCTGGCCGCTCGAGAGAGTTTCCCAAAGCGCCCCCTCGCTGGGTGTGTTGGGTTGGGATACCTGCCCGGAGACGAATTCAATGCTCGCGATCTGGTTCGCTTCCACCGGAACGCGGATGGCGCGGCCGTCCTTGGTGTGAATAACGATATCCGGAAATGCGGGAACTGCTGCACCCAGTAGAACAGCTAGCAGGATGATTGTGCCTCGGATCATGAGTCCTCCTTTGGTTGCGGGATTCGAGTATGGTTTTTGTGTATCGGTACAAGGCCTCGCGACGTGGCCACGGCACGGACGCTGTATCGTCATTCTTTCCGTCTGCGCGGCCTCAGCAACCCACGGCATATGCTTCCTATCGTGGTTACAAGTTCGGGGTCTAATGCGCAGCAGTATAAGACTCTCCACAACGACCTTTTGCAAGGGAAACCCGCGTTCCCGAGGTTGCCGGGACAGGCCCCGCCCAGACGCCGTAAGATGGGCGGACGTGGGTATCGCGATGTACCTCACACCTCGCTTCTCGGTGCATTACTACTCTTTCGCGAATCCTCAAGGTAGCCAGCGCAACTCAATCCCCTCCGCCCATTCGGGTCGGCGGGCAGGCGCCGGCGGGTGTGCGACATAAGAGTGGAAGCCGAGATCCCTCAGACGTAGCGCGGGCATCCTGCCCGTGCGTTGCTGTAATCTGACCCCAGGTTCGTGTCCCGCCACTCCAGGCCTAGGGTTTTGTTGTAGGGCGGGAGCGGGACGCTCCCGCCACAGCGGGCGGGACGCCCGCGCTACAGGATTTTCCCGCCAGTCGCCCGGATAGGCCAAAGCCTTTCACTTTTATGTCGCGCACCCGCGTGGGCCTAAAAGACGGATCCTCGCGACCATGCTCAATAAGGCCAAGGAGGCTTGCGTGTAGATGTCGCAAAGCAGGTGCCGTCCAGGCAGATCATCGGGTCATGATTCTTGTTGTTCCGCTTCTCCAGACGGTACGTGTGCGAACCGGTAGACCTTGAAATCGCGGTCAGTGTCGAGCCACTCACACTCCAAGTACCGCCGTCATTTCCCTCTCCGTAAACGGAGCCGTAGGGGTTGCTGCTACCGCCGCCGCCGGAATATGTGTAGGTGCCATCGGGCCGAAGAGTGAAGCACGCCTGGCGTGAATAACTGTAATTGCTGGAGCCGGTGAAAGAGCACCATTGGCCGACCATTTCCGCGGGCGTGCCGCCACCTGCTCTTCCGGCGTCGCCACCGTGAACTCGCCGCAGGGTTCCTTGTTGCCCCTGAATGGTTACCTGAAGCGTGTCGCCGCTCAAGGTGTAGGGCATGGGCAGCGCGCCGTCGCTGCCCGTCAAGGTAAGGATGCCGTTCTCCGCCGTGTAGCGGAAATTGCTGCCGTTAAAACTCGCCGTCCCATCGGCGTTCAAACGCATGATCCCCGTGTTGCCCTGCCAGCTTCCCACCAGGCCGGTCTCTTTGTCCTCGCGTTCCTCCCCGCCTGCCGCGGTCTTGGGTTGGCCGCCCGCGCGGTGAAACTCCAGTGGTGCTTCCAGTCCGCCGCCGGAAAGCGTCATGGAATCGCCCGCTAGGGCGGCGTTGTACATGATGGTTCGGCCGTTAGCTCCCGTGAGGCTCAAGACTTTCTGATTGAAGGTCCAATGGATGGGCCCTCCGCCGAAATCTCCCGTTCCCCCCGGCTTGAGGTTCAAATGAACCACCCCTTGCGGCCCCGCCACTTCCCACGAGCCCGCCGGGCCGGATTCCTCGGCAGGCTTGCGAACGTCCCCCACGCGGTGAAACACGGAGGGTTGCTTCATGGTGGCGCTGGTCAACGTCAGCGAGCCAGAGGCGAGCTTGGCGTTGTACATGTGAATTTCGCCGCCCGCGCGGGAAATGACCAGGATTCCCAGGTTGTATTGCCAGTGGATATTCTCCCCCGCCATGATGCCGGAACCGTCGGGTCGAAGCTCCATGGTCAATGGGCCGTTCCTTCCCTGGGTCTCCCAGGTACCCGCCAGGGCTGAGGCGTTCGACCCGTTCTCCTGGGGGATCGCCGAAACGGCGCCCGTCAATGCCACGCATAGAAAACCTGTGCTTGCGCACACAAGAAACGCACTGAGGACGCGATTCATTGTTCCTCCTCGGAAAACGACTTTGCGCCACACGCTGGAAGCCTGGAGTGATCCCGCCCAAGCGGGACCACTCCAAGGTACACCTTTTCGCCCGGCACGCTTCAGGGCGCGGGTACGGGCGGGATCAGGCCTCGATGGCGGCCCAGCCAATAAGCGGCGAGGAAATTATTCTCTGAGAAAAGTTCCACGGTCTGGGGCATACCTGGCGTATCGAAGACCGATTGTGTGTCGGAGTAGTCCGGATGAGGATATGTCCCAAAGACAACGTCGATATTCATCGGAGAGCCGCCGATAAGAAAGTAAGGGTCCACTTCCGGCAGAGGCTTGGGCACCAACCCAGGCCCCAGCGGCCAAATGCCGAACGGGCCGTTAGCGAACTTATTCTGCGTGTCAGAATCGAGCGTCTGCCAAAAATCGGGCACCATGGTTCTCACCTGGTCTTCCCAGTAACTCTTGGCAAAGGCAAAGAGCGGGTTAATGAGGTCCGTCCGTTCCCTATAATCCGTGTAGTAGTAGGACCTGTCGGTGTGAGGGACCGTCGTGGGGAGCAGCGTGCGTCTGCCGAAAGGGGCGGGTAGATCGCGAAACTGGTAAAGCGTGGCCGTAGCCCGAACGGAAAGGACCTCCCCATTGGCGGTCGCGGGCACGAAGAGGGTCTCTGGCGGCGCCCCAACCCAGTGCTCCGGCTTGAACATATCCGCGAGCAACATATCGAGCAACGGGTCCCGGGCCGTCTCTGCCATGGGCATGATCCCCTTCTCCGCAAACCAGGCGTAATCCCGCCAGATCGGGGCATCTGTTTCATAATGCATAAGGATGTACATAGCCGGGACGTAGTGTTCAAGGATCCATCGGGGAACGAACAGCCAGACAACTTCGTCGAGTGCAAGGAGGATCGGGGGGTAAAGAGTACTTGCCGCCACCACCCACGGATCGGAAGGGCCAACCGATGTTTGGTTCTTGACACTGTCGATCGAATTCGTGAACGCGAGTGCCTTCTCTCGGTACGTCGACCTGACCTTATCGATTCCCGGAAGCGTGCCCTCCGTGAACCCTTCCTGATCTGCTAGGTAGACCGCGGCCTTCAGAAAGGCGAGGTTGCTCAGAAAGGGAAGCAGATCGAAGCCGCCGGTGTTGCCGGCAGGTTGATTATCCATCGTTTGAATGGCGAGGCCGTGATTCACAAGGTATACGCCGAAGTTTGCGGTGGCGGTAGCAATCCTTTTTTGCCACTCGCGTTCCTTACCGGCGGCCTTTAAGGTATCGTACGCCGCCAGTGCACCCCAGAGGAGCCAGTAGTCATCGTCGGAACTCTGCCGCTCCATGAAGCGATAAACATCGGGCACACCGCAATCACCCGCTCCTTGCCCTGGGTTGCCGAGGAGGTTAGGAGCGCAGCGCTGATTGAGTGTGGCATGAATTTCGAAAGCGCCCTGCCCAGCCTTATCCCCGGAGTGGTTGAGATCCCTGTCGTTGAAATAGCGACTGTGGCTCGACGCGTAGAACCGCACGGGCAAACCGGGATTTCCCGCCATGGGGCGGTATGCCTGCCGCTCTTCAATGGTTGTCTGTGGCCGCTGGCCTGACGGCACTATGTTTGGCTGAACAATCGCATTTTCATTCCCTCCATGCTGCGGGGGTAACTTCGCGTACTTACCGTTTATATCTCCGGCAATGGTCACAACATTGTAGTAGCCCCACAAGACGGTCCGCAGGGACTCGAGATCTGCTTCGGATTGAGTGATGGCGTACTTGTGGGCGAGGGCCCCGAGATACTGGCCCGTATCGGAACCTGCGTTGGTCAGGCGTTTTCCTCTCATGCAGTCTTGCTGCCACGAGAGTTGCCCGATGTCAAGGGGACCGGGAGGGGGAAGGTTGACTTCGACACAACCCACCACTTGACCCTCCGAGAGATGAAAGCGCTTCAACCATTGCTCGTAGGTCTCGGCGCGACTGGCCAACTGGGTTCTTGCTCCCGCCGCAGCGGCGGCAACGGGGTCATAGAGGGTGTCGAGAGGTGGTGGCAGCTTGCGCGCAGCCTTCAAGGCCGCGTCGGCCGCCACCGCGGCAGGAACTTCGGCGAGAAACAAAGGACCCGCAATGCAAAGAGCCGCCAAGTCCGTGATAATGTCCCCAGATGGCCCCGAACATACTATATTGGCCCCGGTATTGGCGGTGTTCCGGATGGAGTCTTCAATGTCAGGTTTGCGAGCTTTAAACGCATCTACCAGGGCACTCATCTGAGTCTTAGACGTTTGGAATGCGTTGTCAATGAGGTTGGGATTAATGTCACTGAAATTGCCCGTGACGACCCTCTGCAGGGCGGCGGTATCGGTCCAGGTTCTGATGATGCCCTCGAGCTGCTTGCGCGCGTCCTCTACGTTCTGTTTACCTGTTTGTGCGTCTCCGGCTAAGTGGGTTTGAAAGTCTGGTAGTTGTGTGGCCAGCCAGTTCGCTGCCTCTTGCTGAGGATTAATGCCTTGCAGGCGTTGGACCGTGTCTTTCATTGCGTTGATCTGGCGGGCGAAGTCCACCGTGGGGCAACGGCAGACGTTCCACATAGCAGCGCGCACGCCCTTCAACGTATTCCCCAGTACGGTTCCTATGTCGCCTTGCACCTGCGCCGGGGTCAAGGGGTTCGTGTTATCGTCGGCAAAGGTCTGAAGATGGTGCTCGAGGTCGGTGGCATGGTGGGCCAGCGAGTTCGCGGCACTGTCCCAGAGGGGAGGCAGTACGGAGCATTTAAGCCACCACGCATCATGAGCCACGCAGTCGTCAGGCGCGCAGGATTGCTTGCAGGGAGGTTGGTCGTCCGAGCAGTGCGGTGGCTTGTGTTTGCCGCGGCACCACGTCCACCACCAATCGTGATCTTTGCAGTCGGTGTCGACGCAGGGGCCTGGGACGCACGCGGGTTGTGGCTGCGAGCAGTCTTGCGCTCTGGAGGTAACGGACCATGATCCTAGGAATAAGATCACGATGATGATTCTGGAAATGACAGAAGATGAGTGGGCAGAGAGAAATCGCACGCTTCCCCCTTTCGGGAACTGCAAGATTTATTTGACACACCTAATTATTTGCTAAGGCTTGGCGCAGGAGTTTACATCCAAGCCAGCAGCTTTGAAAGGATATTCTTCGGAGCCTTCTTGAAGGGGTAGATTACCGGCAGCCGCTGTGGGGCCGAATTGCATTTGGCCAAGGGGCGAGCACCGCTCGCCCCTACATATCGTCCTCGGGGTTTTGTAGCGCCAACCTTTAGGTCGGCACGAGATGGTACCGCGTATTCCTTCTCGGTTTTGTAGCCGCGCGAAGTGAGGTAGTCGTAAATCGGCGCGAGCGTGAGCAAAGGGCTCTCTTTGGGGTTCTTCAGGGATACAAGAATATCAATATCAACAGTGGCTGAGGGCTCGAGATAGAAAGTCGCTCCCACCGCGCCGCCGATGGCGTATTTGCCGGTAATTCCATCCACTTGCATCCGATTGATAGCTTCAAGAGTGGCTTTCATCGCAAACCCTGACGGGTGAGAATCGAATTCGCCGCATCGAGAGCACTATGGCGCAGGTGGGCGGAGAGGGGAAGGGGAGTCTTTGCGGTGCGAAATGCGCTGTAGGGCCGAATTGCGTTCGGCCACGGGCGAGCGCCGTCGTTGCCGCCACAATTGACCGGAGGTTTGGCATGAAGGGAAAAGCCCAGGGACAGAAAGGCACTGTCCGAGGCTACCCGCTTCGTTCCCAATCCGCCTGGGCAATTGATCTCGCCTCCGACGGCATTCGGTGATCGGGTACACTTCTCCGTAGCAGCAGGCACAGCACGGCGCGGTTCCAGCCGTGCGGACCGATGCCGCCCGCGCGCCGAGCCCTAGGCACCGCCGCGGAAGTCTCCGCATCATAGCGGCCGCCGGGCCGGGCCACCAGAACCGGCACGCTGACGGCGCGCAGCATGGGAATGTCATTGGGGCTGTCACCTAATCCCACCGCCCGCACCGGCGAACCGCCAAGGCGCTCAAACCACTCCGTCAATCGCCGCACCGCAACTCCCTTGTCGTTGGCGCCCATGATGTGAAAGAAGCGGCTGCCCCGGGTAGTACGCAAGCCCAGCCGACGGATCTCGGCGCGCAGGCGAGGCCAGGCGCGCCTGTCGCCGTCCAATATGATGAAGGCTTCATCGAACTCCCGCCGGCGCGCGCGCCGCGCCGCGGTCAACTCCAGCCCCGTCCGCTCCGCCACCTCGCGCGCGGGCATCTGGCTAAATCCCCGCACCGACACCCGGGCGCGCAGGGCGGCAGTGCGCAGGGCGGCAACCAACAGCGGGTACGGTGTTCCCAAGGCCACCCGCTGCCAGCCTCGGCCGGCCCGGTGAGCATGGGCAATCCGAAAAGGGAAGTACCCCACGGGCACGTAGATAGCACCGCCGTTCTCCACTACGAACGGTTCGCGCCGCTCAAGCTTGCAGAGGAGAGGCAGAACTTCAGCGCGGGTCTTGCTGGTAACAATTACCAACGGCTGCTGCCGCCGGGCCAGCGCCCTCAGCGCCGGGCGGGCAGCCGTCCAGGCGTAGGTGCGAGGATCCAGCAGCGTGCCGTCGAGGTCAGTAAAGAACACCTGATTCGTCGGCACCCGACGACAAGCCACGGCAGCCTCCTACCAGGGTGATGAGAAAGTCGCCGCGACTCCCTTTGTAGCGCCGGCATCTTGCCGGCCCTTATTGAATCTAAAGGGGTTGCCGGCTGGAAGCCGGCGTTACGGCAGCGCTCCAAGGCTTTTTCATCAGCCTCCTACAGGTGGCGCATCTGGTCCTCAGCCTCGGGCTCGGCCGGCGGGCGGAACTGCGACTGCAACAGTTCGCGCGCCAGGTCACGTGCGCCTAAGCCGAAGGCAATGGCGCCCGCCGTCACGACCCCGCCAAAAAGGATGGCAAAGGTCACAATAATGGTGGTGCGGCTTATCCCAAATTCGTCGAGAGCGGCCACGACCGTCAGGACCATAATGAAAACGCGGGTCAAGCCGGCCAGCAGCCGTGCGGCAGGCATCCCCGCGTTGACCGCGGCGATCAGGACGCTTCGCCCCAGGAAGCGACTGACCAGGGTGCCGACCAGCAGGATCACGAGCGCCGCCAGGAAATGCGGGAGGTAAAGGAAGAACCGCTCCACCAGGTTCCTGGTCATGGGTGTGCCGAGAGCGTTCAGACCCGCCAGCAGCGCCGTGAGAATGACCATTCCCTGCACGACCTGGCCTGCCAGATAGGAGCAGGAATGCACGAAGCCCATGCGCTCGATCTCCTGGCCCACGCCGAGCCGGGCACAGAGACGGTCGAAGCGAAGGATACGCAGCACGCGATAGACCACCTGCTTGGCGAGCCAGCCCACCAGCAATCCCAGGAGGACAAGAGCTAGCATCCCTAGCAAGCTCAAGAGGCTGGTCATTGCCTGCTGGCCCAGTTCGCGCAAGGGCGCGAGGATCGCCTGATCCCAAAATGATTTCATGATCCTCACCTCTTTTCTGAAGCCCCCAGGGGCCACTGACTGATCAGTGTCGGCTTCAAATGCTCGTAAACGAGGCAGAGCCTTTCGATCCTCTCCTCCACCTGGGACGCGTCTTCGTGTTCTGTCTGGCGCGCAAAGGAAGCAACCCAGCCCAGATAGAGAGGCGTGACCGATTTCACCAGATGCTCGCGGTCAAGTACACGCCGGTGATAAGCCAGCGCGAAACTGTAAATGATGGTCACCCAGAGTTCGTCCGGCAGCGCGAACCGCTCATCGGGCAGCGCCGCACACACCTGCAACTCGTGTAACTGCGCCGGCAACATCACCCGCTCATAGACCGGAAGTAGATCGCGCACCGCTTGGCGAAAGCTGCCCACCATGCGGGCCACGTTGATGGGCACCGGTTCGAGGCCCACCTCGAAGGGGAACCCAAGAAGGGATGTGGGGCGCGAGCCGTCCAGTCCCGACCAAACGTCGGCGTAAGTTTCCATCAAGCTGAAAACTGAGCCCACCACCTGGACCAGCATGGCGCTCAGGTCCGAACCCGGGTCCTTGGCATCATGAATCTTGGCGCCCAGGTAGGACTGGCAGACCTTGAAGCCCTCGGCCAGGGCGGTGGTGGTCATCCAGATGTCGATGCCATAGCGGGCCACGTCCGTGTGCCAGACGTCGCGCGTGAGGAAGTGGCGCGCCAGGCGGCCGGACATGCCGAATTCCCCGCCGATGGGTTGCCGCACGCGCCAGCCATAGAGGGCCCGCGTGAGCGGATAGACGATGCTGTTGGTGATGGTCCCGTCGTACTTGTGGCGCTTATAGTAGGGGGCGACGTAGTCGTATTCGAGGTCCAGCAGCGGGCGCAGCAGCAGGTCGATCCATTCGGGAGTGATGCTGCGCAGGTCGGCGTCCACCACCGCGCAGGCCCGCGCCTGGAGTAACTCGACCACGCGGAAAATTGTGCGGAAGGCGCTCCCCTTGCCGGGAAGGCCTTGGTACGGGGTGGCTAGGCGGTGCACCGGGTAGAGAGGATGCTGCACGAGCAGCAGCGCGCGGGTGTCCAGGGTCGTCCCCAGCACCGCCTCGCGCGTGCCGTCCTTCGAGCCGCCGTCGGAGTTGACGATCAAGGCGCGGCGATCGGGGAAATACTTCAGCAAACCCGCATGGGCCGCCTGCACCACGTGACTGATGGTCCGCGCGTTGTTGTAACTGGGGATGCCGACGACGATGTCCACCGAGCCCGCGGCATGGAGTTGTTGCCTGACCTGATCCGTCAGAATCTCTTCCGGCACGAGCACCTTCCCTAAGTGTTGTCGGCCTCGACGGCTTCGCCCAAACGGGCAAAGATATCCGGCACCGCCGCCACCACGCGGTTCCAGTTGGGGATCAGCGGGGCCCCAAGCGGGTCCATCAGATAACTCTCGGCCGCCAGGCGCAGGCCGCGCGCAAAGGCATGTACGGCTTCTTCCTCGGTGTGCCGGTCGAAGGCCAAGCCATTGAGCATGGCGTCGGCGTGGTAATTCACAATCGTGTCTTCTGCGGTGCGGATATACCGCGCCTCAAGCGTCCGGAAGACCCCTTCCGAAAGCACTACCCCCTCGGCCGCCAGCGTTCGAAACAGCGTCTTGGTAATATCCACGGTCATGCGCAGCAGGCCCTGCTGCGGGTCGTCGCCGAGGCTCTGATGCTTGTGCTCGTAGTTGTCGGCAATGTCCACCTGGCAGAGACGCTTCAGGGAGAAATTGCGATAGACCTCGGACAGCACCCCGATCTCCAGTCCCCAATCACCCGGAATCCGGTTGATCCGCGCCAGGTCGGCGTACATGCACATTTCGCCGGCCAGGGGATAGCGGAAGCTGTCTAGGTAAACCAGAAAAGGGTGGAACCCGACCACCCTTTCGAGCGACCGCACCAGCGGAGTAAGCAGCAGGCGCGTGGCACGGCCATACATCCGGTCGCTCACCCGCGCGTAATAGCCCTTGGAGAAGGCAAAGTCGATGCGAATGTCGGCGACGGGATAACAGAGACGCGCCAGCATTTCCCGCGAGTAATGGACGATGTCACAGTCGTGCAGGGCGATGATCTTGGAGCGGCCCCCCGCCAGCACATACCCGTAGGCTATCCAGCAGGAGCGTCCCTTGCCGTCGCTGCCCACCGCGATGCCCCTCGCCTCCAGATCCCGGTAGATTTTCTGAAGGCGCGGGCCGTCGTTCCAGATCACGCGCACATTGGGATGCACGCCGGCCACCCGACGTCGGGCCTCGGCAAACTCGTGCGCGTCCGCCTTGCCCAACGTGATGACGACCTGATTAAGATAGGGGACTCGGGAAATCTCCTCGAGGATACCCGGCATGGCGGACCCTGTGAATTCTGAGTAGAGGGCAGGCAAAACCAGCGCGATCGGCTGAACACTTTTGAATTCACAAAGGTCCTTTTCCATTGACTCCAGAAGACGGCCACCCAGCCGGTGCAGAGTGGCCAAAACACCCGTTTGGTAGAAATCGGCCATGCCTCAACCCTCCCTCTGGCAGGAAATTCCTGAAAACAGACCTCTCGCCGCCGCAAAGGCATCACCCGTGGGCAGGCAGAATCCGCTCACCCGCGCCCGCGCAACGCCCTCTTCCACGGCGGAAATGCAAGCGGCAACAGCTTCCCCGTCCTCAGGCTGAGGAACCACGAGTTCCGCTCTAGCCTTTCCCCCAGGTGTCTCGTGGGTTTCCCCAAAATCCTTCGAACGATACGCCCATAGTGACACGCGGAAAAGCATTAGCCAAGCGAATTCGGCGCGGAATCAGCAGCCCTCACGCCCGGCCGCCGAGACCCTGCGCCCACCGCAAAAAGATGACTGGCGCGCGCCAGCGGCGGGAAGCTGCTCACCAGACCGCGCCCTGCGCCATCACAGGGATGTCGGTGGGACGAGAAAATGCAGAGATATGACGATCGACCGCGCCCTGGAGTTCTACCGTTAGGTCAAAGACCGAGCTATCTTCCGAAAGCTCCATCCCAATTTTTTGAAGAGCTTGAGGCCAGTTTTCTTCCCTTGCTGACAAGGCAAGTTGGCTTAAGAGATAAAAGGCGTATCTGTGCCCTTGCTCATTCACCGCCTTGTTGAGCCCTGCTTCCGCAGCTTCCAACGTGCGTCCGGCGATCACGGCAATGCTCTCCGAGAACTCTAGCCCGCCGGGTAGGGCCGCGCCTTCCAGCTTATCTAGCTCCGCAACAACCGCGGTCCGTCTCCTGGACTTTGGAATTGTGCCCAAACGAGTGTGGCCCATTGTTGGAGTGCTCCTTGGGAGGCGGTTAGCTCTGTCAACACACCCTCGTGGCCCTGATCATGACGCGATTGGGTAGCCACAGACAGCGCCCTTCTGTCCGTGGGCATTTTTCAAGGCTGGGCGGCTTGAGGAACGGTGGCCAGCGGTAGACAAGAGCTAGGAGTCAGGAAGCAGGAGGCGGAAGGCGGCGAGCGCGGCGGCTAAGAGGGACAAAGCGGGCAGGCGCGTGAGCATTAGTTTGATGGCCTTTGTCACGGGTGAAAATCCTTACTATGATAGGGGCATGAGCCGCGACACCCAAGCCCTGCTCGAGGCCTTCGAACACCTGCCGGCGGAAGAGAAACGCGCCTTCACCGAGGAGCTTCTGCGCCGCTCGCTGCCCTTCGACTCCGGCCCGCTGGAGGATGAAGAGATCGGCGCCGCTTCGGTCGCCCTGTTCGAGTCCCTCGAGGAGAAAGATGCCGATCCCCAGGCGCGGTGAAGTCTGGCTGATCGACTTCGGGCTTGCTGGTAAGACGCGGCCCGCTTTGGTCGTCAGCGTCGCCTTCGGGGATCAGGACCGCTCCCTCATCACGGTGGTGCCGCGGACCACCAGCTTGCGCCGCTCACCCTTGGAGATTACTGTAACTGTTGCGTTCCTGAAGCCTGGCGCCTTCCTGGTGCAGGGCGTCACCACGTTCCCAACGGTTAAGGCAACCCACCGGCTGGGCACTCTCCCATCGCCAGCCTTCGACAAAGTTTTCGGCGGCCTGCGGCATGGGTTAGGGCACTTGCGGGAGCAAGCGTAGCGCAAGGCCCGCGCGGTGGCCCCTTCGCTCTGCTCAGAGGTTGTGACTTTTTTGATTTGTAGGCCATTTTCGGGTGCTTAAGTCTTTTGTTTTCAATCCCGACTTACGCGCGAATTCAAAAAAGTCACAAACTCTCAGGCTTTGCGGCTTTTCTATTTGTTCCTCAAAGGGTCGGTTCGATGTGATGGATCACGCGAGCACAAGCCCGCGGCCCCGACCGCTGCGCGGAAGCGCACCTTGCGTTGCCAGCCAGCGCCGGACTCACTTCTTAAGCCCTGCCTTGCAGTTTGTCGCGTCAGACTTCAGCGTTCGCCATGCTTGGTGCGCATATCGCAGGGTAGCGGGGGCCAACTGCCTGAAATCGGCGAGGAGGCGTAGCGCGGACCTCCGTTTGTGAGGTCCGCGGCTTTTCTTGTTCGGTCGATTCCGAATCGCGGACCCACCCAACGGGCTACCCGACTTCAGCTCGCGCCCCTCTTTCCGTCGGCGCGAGCCCCCCCAACCCCACATAGGCGCTAGGATAAGCACCGTCGGCAGCCAGCCCGCGAAGCGGGCGTGGTCATTTCACTCTTGTCCAAAATAGGTGTTTGTAGAAAGTCAACAGTTGCCCTCCTGCGGTAGCGGATTCAGAATGATGTTGCTCTGACATCTCTGATCGCCACCGAGGAGGG
>Ga0187849_1002931_pt1 | contig 15605 bp, 11 predicted proteins | sample June2016WEW_4_10_2_FD_132412 | JGI IMG/M metagenome (GOLD analysis project Ga0187849, IMG submission 132412) | Peatland microbial communities from SPRUCE experiment site at the Marcell Experimental Forest, Minnesota, USA - June2016WEW_4_100 | ecosystem: Environmental > Terrestrial > Soil >... | reverse complement strand
CGCAGCAGGGGACGGCAGACCAGGGTGCCCTGGCAGATCCAGGAGCTTTGGGCCAATTGGGCTTGGAGGCGTTGGTAAGCCGGGGGAGGAGGGCCCAAGTCGGTCAAGTGGGGGAGGGAAGTCGGTGGCGAGGCGGGGGGCATGAGATTTTTTGCACAAATTCTCAAAAAGGGGCTTGACTGTCAAGCTGTATATCTGTAATAATACAGATATATATGTTCACCACCGGCGACCTCTTTGGCAAGTTCCACTCCCCCAGGCAGCCCCTCCAGGCTGCCAGGGCCCAGTTACCCACCAGCCCCAACGAGCTGGCCAACTTCTTCCAACGCCCTTTTCCCGCCCACTGGCTCTCTCCTACAGAGGCGGGACCCAATAGCCGAGAGCGCGTTTACAGCCTTGGCCGCACCTTCTGGACCTTCCTGTGGCAGGTCCTCAACCCCGGCAGCCCCTGCACCGAGGCCGTCAACAAGCTCATCGCCTGGTTCGCCAGCTTGGGCCGTCCCGGAGTCCATCCCGACACCAGCCCCTACTGCAAAGCCCGCGCCCGCCTGCCCAAGGCCACGCTGCTGGACATCCTCCAGGCCACCGCCCAGAGGGCCGAACAGGGCATTCGCGCCTTCTGGCGTTTCCACGACCGGGACGTCAAAGTGGTTGACGGCACCACCCTCTCGGCCCCGGACACCAAGAAAAATCAACGCGCTTTCCCCCAGTCGGCCAGCCAAAAGGAGGGCTGCGGCTTCCCGCTGATCCGGCTGGTGGGCCTGTTCTCCCTGGCCGACCGGCTCTTTTGTGATTACGTCACCATCGCCTGGTTGGGCAAAGGGGGAGTCGACAGCGTCCTGCGCCTCAACGAAAAGCGCGCGCGCGATTTCCGCAAGGGCAAACGCCTGGGTAAATACGACCGGTTAGTGACCTGGAAAAAGCCCGAGCGCAAACGCAAGACCGCCACCCGCAGAATCTGGGACTCCCTGCCCGAAGAGATCACCGTGCGCCTGATTCGCTACCCGGGGTGCACTCCGGGCTTTCGCACCAAGCACATTATCCTGGCTACCACGCTGCTGGACCCGGTGGCTTATCCGGCCGCCGAACCGGCGCAGTTATACCTGCGGCGTTGGTCGGTGGAACTCTGGTTCCGGCACATCAAGAGCACCCTGCAGATGGACCTGCTCAGTTGCCTGAGCCCGGCCATGCTCGCGCGCGAGGTAATGACCAAGCCGCGCGACGCGTGGAAGGCTGCCATACGCCGCAGCGCTCACCGCAAAAATCAAGATGCTTAATCCCGCGACATTCGGTGGTACTGTCGAGATGCGCCCCCGCATGGGCGCAAAAGTAAGGCCTCAGTGAAGGCGGGAGCGAGACGGCGGGCAGGCCCCTCACCCCGGCCCTCTCCCCATCGGATGAGGCGAGGGAGCATTCTCCGCAGTGGCTCGAGGAACCGGAGGCGCCTGGCAGTTCAAGAGTCTGCCGACGCTTCCCCCTCTCCCCTTCGGAAGGGGAGAGGGCTGGGGTGAGGGGTCCTCCGCCGGTGACCTCATCTCCGCCTTCACTGACCGATTACGCGCAAAAAACGGATTGCCCTTGCGCCAGCGTTCGCCCAACTTCCAACCATGCCCGCCCGTGTCTTCATCGCGGCCGAACACCACCGCGAACCCGACCGACGATTCGTCTGAAATCGAACCACCGGCTGGGGTGGGCCGGCGCACCGCGGGGAAGAGCCGATGAATCGCGCCGTTGGCGCTCCATTCTCTTTTCCAACACCTTTCCTGGGGCGTGGCCCCAGGCTGGTATGAGGCCACGCCGTTGGCGCTGACGGATTGGAGGGCCAACGGCCCGGCTCATACCAGCCTGGGCTAACGGCCCAGGCAGGCCCGCCAGCGAACCCCGAGCGCCAACGGCGCGATTCATCGAGCTGGATGAACAAGGACGTTGAATCGCGGGCCAGCCTGGTGGCTGGATGACAGGCCGGGCTTCGACCCAAAAGGCGGTGCCGCGCTTCATGGGCCATTTTTCGGCAAAGTTGGCGGCGAAGGTCGCGACAAAGGTGGGGAATCCGAGCTTTTGGGACAGGCTCCACTTGGCCCGCCGCCAGTGTGGCTCATGTATTCCCCTCGTAAATGCGGTATCTCTTATAGACGCGGCCGCCGATGGCCTCGAGGAGGCGGCACATCATGACATTGTCCTCGAGGATCCAGGAGGCCTCGGACTCACGCACGCCCAGTTGAATGCCGACCTTCAGGCCCTCGATGAGCATGGCGGATTCGATTCCTTTTGCGCGGAATTGGTTTTTGACGCCGAGAGTCAGCACGCGGGTGCGCGGCGGGCATTTCCAGCCAAGGAGATAGGGAATGAAACCCAGGAGTTTGGGGGTGAGCAGCCGGCCCTTCAACGGTTTCAAGGCCAGATTGAAATCCGGCAGCGCCAGCAGGAAGCCTGCCGGTTCTTTGCCGGCTTCGGCCAGCCAGATGAGGCCCTCGGTGAGCAGCGGCTTCAAGCGCGCGGCCATAAAGTCCATCTCGGCGTCGGTCATCGGCACAAAGCCCCAATTGTCCTGCCAGGCGGCGTTATAGACTTCCTTCACTTTGACCAGGTCCTGGGCGAGGGTCTTGCGGGTGACCGGACGGAAGGCCAGGCCGGGGAAGCGCGCTTTGACCTTGGCGGCGATGCGGCGCAGGCGGTCCATGGGCAGGGTCGCCAGGTCGATGTGGAAAGCGAGCAGGTCTTTGGCCTTGCGGAAGCCTTCGGCTTCCACCAGGTCCGCGTAATAGCGGGGGTTGTAGGGCATCATGAACACGGGGGAGGAATCGAAGCCCTCGACCAGCAGTCCGCACTCGTCGTTGGTGGTGGGGTTCATCGGCCCGAGCAGGCGTGTTTGGCCGGCCTGGCGTCCCCAATGGCTGGCGGTCTCGAAGAGCCGGCGGCTAACGGCCGCATCGTTCACGCACTCGAAGAAGCCGAAGAAGGCGGCCGGCGCTTTGGCGGAGCGATTGTAGTGATGGTCGACCAGCCCGGCGATGCGGCCGAGATCGCCTCCATTGCGGCGCGCGACCCAGAGTTGCATCGTGGCGTGGTCCAAAAGGGGGTTGGCGTCCGTGAACACTTTTTCCAAATCCATCAGCAGCGGGGCCACCCAAAGCGGGTCGTTGGCGTAGATGCCGTAGCTGACCTCCAGGAATCGCTTCACATCCCGCCGGCTGCGGGACAACGGGACAATTTGAATGTCGTTGCTCATAATTCATAATTCATAATTCACTGATTGTGCGGAATCCGGAGGGTGCTGCCGCCGATGAATTCCCGAACCAGGGCGTCACCGGGGATGATAGCGCAGCGGGTGGCCTGTTCCCGGGTGAGGCCCTCGACGGAATCGAGCAGGCGCTTGACGCGCTCGTAGCGGATGCGGGCGTCCAGGAAGCCGGCGTAGGGTTGAAGATCCTCGGGGCCGGGCAGGCAGCCCGCCGGGCCGCAGAGAAAGGGTTTGAGCACGGGCAGGTCGAAAGGGAACCCGCCGTTGACGACGTGGTCGGCCAGGCCGCTCAAGGGGATGATGCTGAAGAGCTCGCCTGCCCGCACATAGTGCCAGTGGAGAATCGTCAGGAGCGGGCTGTGATTGCGATGCCGGGCGTCGCGCAGCATGCGGCGCAGCAAGCGCACGTCCATGAATTTGGTCAGGCCGCCGGTGCTGCCATCCCCTTCGCGCAGGACATTCTGGGTCTCGATGTAGAGCCGGAACTGGGCGGAGGCCGGGATGCCCTCGGTAATGGGCGGGTAGAGCCCGTGGAGGCAATCCAGCAGCAGAACCTGGTCGGGCCCCAGCTTGATGGGCTTGGTGGCCACCCGGCGGACGTCTTTGAAACTGTAGATCGGTTTCTGGATCGTCTGGCCCGCCAACAGGCCCTTGAGGTGAGCGTTGAGCAGTTGGATGTCCATCGCCTCGGGCGTCTCATAGTTCCGATCGTTGATCCAATCGGTCGGGTGCTCGACCAGGGACCAGAAGTAATCATCGAGGTTGAGCATGAGGAAACGCAGGCCGCGCTTTCGGAGCCGATGGGTGAGCTTGACGGTGGTGGTGGTCTTGCCGGAGGAACTGGGGCCGGACACCCAGAGCATTCGCAGCGGGTCGCCGGCGCTCAGGCGCGCCATGACCTTGGCGGCCGCCTCATCCAGGCACTCCTCATAGCGGGCCAGCGATTCCTCCACCAGGGCGCGGATTCGGCCGCTGCGGACCAGTTCGTTGAGGCCCGCCACAGTGTCGCAGCCGCGCTGTCGGTTCCACGCCAGCACCCGTTCCATCTGCGCCCGCGGCAGGCCATTGCCCACGAACCGGTCGGGCGTGATGGCCCCTTCCCGCAACCAGTGCCGGCCCCAGCGGTAACAGGCGTAAGCGTCCGCCGTGTTCTGGAACCCGTAGCTGCGCAGGGCATGCAGCGCGTCGTCCTGGATCTGCTCGATCGTCGGCGGAAAATTGGCGATGAGATGGTGCGCCTCCGAATTGAGGCAGACCACGACGGCGTCGGCCAGGAATTGCGCGATCTGCTCGTCGGCCCCTCCGCAAGCCTCGAAGATGCCCTCGTTGATGCCGGGCAGCCGGTCGTGGTGGAAGCCGCCCAGGGATTGGGCCGCGCCCAGGATGGCCCGGTGAATGCGGCTCTCATCGAACCGCACCAGGGCGCGGTTTCGCTTCTGTACTTTGACGATGCGATTTTCGACTGCCATGCCGCGCCTCACTATACTTGAGGGCGCACCGGTGACAACGCCGTTCACGCGCGACACGCCCCTCAGTGAGCATCTCAGGTTTTTCCGAATGGGCATGTGTCCTGAAGCATTGAGGATTATTGAAAATTGAAAATTGAAAATTGGTCAATGGTAATTAATATCTGGGATCGATGCTGCCCGGGTCCATTTACCAATAACCAATTCTCAATAATCAATTCTCAATCAGATCCCTCCGAAAAAGGCTCGCTTCGAAAAATCTGAGATGCGGAGCGCCCCTCACGGCCCCGGCCACGCCAGGTGTCGAGCCAGGAAGTCAAAAGTGCCGATGCCGTTGATGGTGTGTCCGCCCTCGAAGAATTCGATGGCCGTCCGGTCGCCGATTCCAAGCTGCTCGTAGAAACGGCGCACTTTGGCATATTCGCCGGCGACCCATTCGTCCACTCCGACATCGTCCGCGTGGCCACGCTCGACCATAAAGGGGCGGGGAGCAATCAGCGCCGCCATTTCCGCCTGGTTGAAGCCGTGCCCCAGGTCGAACTCGGGCATCTCGTATTCGCCATGGAACATGTAACTGGCGGGGAAATCGGTGGAGACATTTTTCCTCACCCAATCGTTGAAATTGCCCGAGCAGATTGAAAGTGAGTAGCCCTCCAGCACGGCCGGCACGCGCAGGGCCGTCGTTCCGCCGTAGGACAGGCCGTAGAAACCGATGCGGCCGGCATCGACAAAGGGCAACGTTGCCAGCCAATCCAGGAGCCGGCTGTGTTGGGCGATAATGAACGAGAAGAGCGACAGCTTGAGCGGATTGGCCTTGCGTTGCAGCGGGCGGAACTGGTCGCCGTCCCGATAGGGATTCTGCGGGGCGAAGACGACGAAGCCCCGGTCGGCCAAACGCGCGGCGAAACCCTTGTAATACTTGAAAGGCGGGCTTTGCGGGTCCTCGTCGATGGTATCTTCGGGACTGGAAGCGAGCCCGTGTTGGCAGACGACTGCGGGCCGTCGCTCGCCCGGCTTAAGGTCTTGCGGGACCAGCAGATAGCCCCAGGCGAAAACATCCGGATACACCTCCAGCCTCACTTCGTAGCCCGTCCAACGCCGCGAGCCGGCCTGGGCGCCGCCGGGCGGCCATTCGAGCCGCCGCGAGCGCGGATTGGCGGCGATGGCGGGGGCGGGCAAACGGCCCAGCACCTCCTCCCAAAACAGCTCCTTGAAATGGGCGCGCTGGGTCTCCCATTCCTGGGGCGAACCGGCCTTGGCGTTGTTCCAGAAGAATTCCGCCCGCGCCCGCTCGCAATCGCGGCTCATCTTCTGCGTGTACTCCTGCAATTCCTGGACCTGGCGTTGCTGCCGGGCCGCCGGGTCGCCCGGTTGGCGCAAAATCTCCGGCGCGGGGCCGGCCCGTTTCACCTGCTCCATTGACATCCCCAGGCAATTGAGCAAGGCGGTCAAAGCGCGGTCGGAACCCGGTCCGCAGGTCAGGCCTTCGGTGCCGCAGATGAGGGTCGGGGGCGCGAATCCCTTGGCCTGGCCGCGCTGGACAATCGCCTGCGCCCGCTCGCATTCCGTTTCCACTGAATCATAATCGGGGGTGCTCAGTTTCCCCGGGGCCGCCCCCGAGCGCCCGGGGCGCGGTTGAGGCGGCCCGTCTATTCTGGGCACGGGACTGTGCTCGATGATGAGGCGGCGCGGCGCGATGAGGCTGGCGATTTCCGCGTCGCCAAATTCCCGGAGCAGCCCAAAGACGTTGCGGTAAATCGGCTCCTCCCACACCCTTTGGCGTGAATCGAAGTAGCCGCTGACCAGGACCGCATCGATGCGCGGGTCCAGCGCGGCGCTGTAGAACGCTATCAATCCGCCTTCGGCATAGCCCATCACTCCAATCTTCACCGCTTGGCCTTTGGCCTTTGGCCTTTGGTCTTGAAAGAAATCGACCGCCGCCATGACCTTCTGCGCCTCATAACCGATGATATGCCGGCCCAACTCGAAGGCCTGGCGATAAATCCATTCGCGGTGTGGCTGGTTGGTGAACCGCTCGAGCTGCGGGTTTCCGGAACCTGTGTCCTGGCGGTCCAGGAGCACCGGCACGAGCACCTCGCAGCCGTTCTCGGCCAACCGCCGCGCAAATTGCCGTTCTGCCGCAAGTCCCGAGGCCAGGCCGGCCGCCATTTCCGGGGTCTGGTCGGCATCGGGAATCGCTACGATGCAGGCCCGCGGGGCGGCCTTGGGCCGGAGCAGGAGTCCTTCGCCATAGACCCCTGGGAAAACCGGCCAGCGTGCCGCCTGGACCGTGAAAGCCTCACTTTGAGCGACGATCACGGCGTCGGCGCCCGCCTCCGGCGAAGCGGCCGGCGTCCGGGCGTCCACCGCCCCAATCATCCGGCGCAACCGCTCCCGGTTCGCCTGGATGGATTTCTCGTATGCGGCGGCCGAGGAGAAGTCACGGTTCCAGAACTTGGGGCGTTCGTTGGCGGATCGCTCCAGTTCCCGGGTCAGGAACCTGTCGATGCCGGCGGTCATCTCCGCTGCGGGGTTGGTGCTGGCGGTGAGCGGGGTTGTGCCGGGCAGCGGGTCCGGGGCCACCTGCGCCGGGGCGGCCAGGCCGCCCGCCAGAAAGACCAGCAGCCAAAGAGGCGGAAGGACTTCTTTACTCATCCTCTTCTGGAGTTTTCGAGCTGAAAAAGGGCAGTTTCACAGTCTTGCGGAAGAGACCGGCGAGGAAGTTCTTCTTGCGTTTTTCACCGGCTAGCGGCTGGCACTTGTGGCTGCACAGCGGGCACAGTTTGAGCGTCTTGCCGCCGCGGCGGCGCAGCCGGTGGACGCATTCATCGCACAGGACTTCGCGGCAGTGGGTGCACTGGTGGGTCACGCGGGCCTCGGGATGGCGGGGGCAGATCAACGAGCCATCCCTCAGCACGACGGGCGGAGCCGGCCGAGGCACATCGAACTTGGGAATGGCGACCGTCACCTCGGTGCTCTCGACCAGGAATTCGATGTCACCCAGGCGCAAAGTCTGCCCGGTGGACAGCCTGGCTTCGCCGATCGGGCGGCCTTCGATGAACGTGCCGTTGGTCGAGGCGCAGTCGCGCACCAGGATGCCGTCGCCTCGGAGCAGGATCTGGCAATGATCGGCCGAGATCGTCGGATGTTCGATCTGAAAATCGTTGGCAGGGCTTCGCCCAAAGCGGTTGACTCCCAGCCTGAGTTCGATGACCCGGTCCCCAAACCCCGCCGATTTGATTAGCAACCTTGCCATTTGCTCGCCTTCTGCTCGCCAGCGTAGTTACCGCACCACGCCAGGATTGTCGAGAAGAATTCTCTTGGCCCTGCCCGGTTGCAGTTGCCTTTGGCTGGGTTAGAGTGGTTTGTAGTTGAAAGGAACATGCGCGATGGCAACACTGGCTGAGAGAGACTGCGTTCCCTGCACGGGTGGGACGCCGGCGTTATCAGGACTGGCACTGGCGGAACTGGCCGGCCAATTAGGCGGCGGCTGGAAGGTCGTGGCGGAGCACCATCTCGAGAAAGGATATTCGTTCAAAAACTTCCGGGAAGCCCTGGACTTTACCAACCGGATTGGCGCCCTGGCCGAGGCCCAGGGGCATCATCCGGACATTTATCTGGCCTGGGGCAAAGTCAAGGTCACCATTTGGACCCACAAAGTTGACGGGTTGACCGAGAGCGATTTTGTGTTTGCGGCCAAGGTGGACACGCTCCGGTGACCCCGGGGCAGGGCTGCCCTAAAGTTACGTTGGTGAGGGACAGGGCAAACCCAGCAGCCCTGAAATCCGAAATCCGAAGCCCCGAAATCCGAAGTCCGCATCCGGTCCCTCATTCGGCGCGGTCGTTGCGTGACACGGAGGCGCCTCTGGCCTCAGTATTGAGCGCAGAGCCAATGCCCGAAAGCTTTGCGATCTCAGCCTTCGGATTTCGGCCTTCGGATTTCGGATTTCCTGTCCTACCATCGAGGAAGGTATCGACAAAATGACCCGCGGCCCTTTTGTGCTTCTTGTCTGGCAAGCCCTGTCAATGGCTTGCGCAATGGTGATGGGCCTCTGGATCGGAACACCTTGGCCCGGCGCCGCCGCTTTAGGATTGCTGGGCGCCAGCGTGATGGCCGCCACTCTCACGCCTTCGGCCCGCCGGGATGCGGTGGGAAAGCCGGGCCTCCTTGTTGCCTGGGTGTGCACTTTGGGAATTCCAGCGAGCCTGCTGCTGGCAAAGGAGCACCTTGCCACTCTGTCGGATACCTATTATTCCGTGATGGCCTGGCTGCTGGCGGGGGCCATCCTCCCGGTCGGTTTTCGTCTCCCGGTTTCATCGCTAAAGACGGGATGGAAAGCTTTGGGAATGGTTTGGCTGGCGTGCGGCGCGTTGCTCCGGCTCTTTGATGCTTACTCGCTCAATGTGGCCGGCGCCTTCTATCTGGGGTTGGCGCTCAATGTCGCCTGGCTCATCCTCTGCAAGCTATGGTTCCGAGTTCCGTGGCTCGGCCTTCAACTCATCAATACGCTGATACTGACGGCCATTGGCCTGCCCGTGGCGGACTTCTTTATCCGTCCCGCCTACCGGCTCGATGCGCGTCCCGATTCAGCCAGGAACTGCTATTCTTACCAATCGGCAAAGAGGGACCCAGCCGCTTTCGCGCACTGGTGGAGATATTACCTCGAGCAATGGGATTCGTTCATGGGCAATGTCGTAGCGGCGCCGCCCCAGTCCGGCTTGCCCTTCAGACTGCGGCCCGGAAGTGAAGCGACCCTCTTTCAGAGCCGGATTCGCATCAACTCGACAGGCTTTCGCGGAAAGGAAATTCCCCGCCAAAAGGGCATGGCCTACCGCCTTGTGGCCCTGGGGGAGTCCACCACCTTTGGTGTCACCTTGAAACCGGACGACAAACCCTGGCCGGAGCTGCTCGAGCAGATGATCCAGCAACGGCTCAAACCCCGCCGCCCGGTCGAGGTCATCAACGCGGGTGTCCCAGCCTACAGCCTGGTGCAAAACCTTTACCGCTTGCGCACCGAAATCCTGGCGATGCAGCCTGACATGATCATCTCCTATCACGGGCTCAACGGCTTCCGTCTGCTGGATAGCGCGCTGCCCCCGCTCTCCGGCAAACCTCCGCCCCCTTACAGGCAACGCCCCCTCAAGCTGTTGGCCGATTGCGAATACCGCCTGAAACTAATCCGCTATCGCCAACGCCAAAGTCAGAGATTGATGTTTCATCAGCCGAGCCTGTCCCAGGTGATGAATTCCAAGTACGCCCAGTCCTATCGCGAGTTGATTGAGCTGACCCGGACCAACGGAGTTCGCCTGGTCTTGGGCAATTTCTCGATGGCCGTCAACCCCCGGAGCGACCCGGATGTGATCGGATTCTATCAGGCCACCTTTCCTGCAGTGTACGCGCTGATGCGAGCCAACCTGGCCCACTCCTCGATGGTTCAGGAATTGGCCCGGCAGCACCCTGAGGTCTGCCTGGTGGATACCCACCCTGGCCTCGACGGCGCGCACGAAAAATTCATCGACCTGGCTCACCTCACCCAGGAAGGCCGCCAACAGTTGGCGGAGAACATCTTCGCCGCCGTGAGCCAGGTCTTGGAAGACGATTTATCACCGGCCAAGTAGAGCCTGTCCCAAAAGCTCCGACTCCGGACCTTGGTCGCAACCTTCGTCGCAGCCTTTGTCGTCCCGATTCCGAATCGGGATCGAATTGGCCATCGTTCGACAAAGTTTGCGACAAAGGTACGGAATCGGAGCCTGTGGGACAGGCTCCAACCTCGATATTTCACACCTTGGCCGGACGTTTCATTAACACCGTGGCTTCAGCCCGGTGTAAGCAGGCACCTGGGGGGGCTGCAACCGTTTCAACGGTTTGCCAGGGAGCGCCGAAAGCCGTTGAAACGGCTATGACGGCTCGCGGCACACTTACACCGCGCTGAAGCGGCGGTGTTAATGAGACCGGCGGCTGGCCTGTGAAATGTTCGGGCTAAGCTCACTGGCGGGGCGCAACAGGGAGCGGATGAATTTCTGCACTCTGCGGGATCCTCATCCCCGGGCTCACTGCCCGGCAACCAAAGGCAGCTCGATAAAGCTCGCGTGGTCCGGGGCATGATAGACGCGCTGGACTGCCCTCCGGTAGTCGCCAGGCTGGGCCCAGAAGATATTGGTCACGAAGGTCTGCGGGTTCCGGTCGTAAAGGGGGAACCAGCTCGATTGCACCTGCACCATGATGCGGTGGTTGGGCAGAAAGACGTGGTTGGCGTTGGGCAGCGCGAAGCGGTAACGCAACGGCTCGTTGGGCGCGATCGGTCTGGGTGTCTCGAGGTCCTCCCGGTAACGCCCGCGGAAAATGTCACCCGAAACCATGAGCTGATAGCCGCCCAGGGCCGGCTGGGCCGGAACCTCGTCCGGATAAACATCGATCAATTTGACGACCCAGTCCGAGTCCGTGCCGCTGGTGGAGGCGACCAGGTTGGCGACGGGTTGGCCGCTGATTTTCCGGGGCGCGCTCAAGGGTTCGGAAACGAAGACGGCGACGTCCGGCCGGCCGGAAGCCTCCCGCTGGTCGTCAACCAGCCACTGGGGCCAGGTCAGGCCCTTCTCAAAGTAGCCGATCGGCTGGATCGGGCGCGCGCGGAAAGGCACCGGCTTGGCCGGGTCGGAAACATATTCGTCGAACTCGGCCTCCCCGGGTTGAGGCGCATTAAAGCCCAGCTTGAGGCCGGCGGCCAGATAGAGCGGCGTCGGGCGGATGACGCACCCCTCGGCGCAGCCCGGCCAGGCGCGCAGGCGTTGCCAGGTGTTGCTCCCGGTCTCGAAGGCCAGCACGGGCGGGATATTGGCCTTGGGCGCGCCTTCCTTGAGATACTGGGCCAGGAACGGGCGCAGGATCTCGCGGCGGAAGCAGGCGGCGGTATCGCTGCCGAAGGCCAAGGCGCCCAGCTTGCTTGCCTCCTCGATCTGCTGGCCGTGATACCAGGGGCCCAGGACCAGGAACACCTTGTCGTTGCTCGTGTCCTTGGGCTTGATGGCTTTATAGACGGCGATGGCGCCGTAAATGTCCTCCGCGTCCCAGAGCCCGTGGACGAGCATCACCGGCACCGCCAACGGCTGGGCGGCCAGGACCTTATCGACCGCCTGCTCGCGCCAGAAGGCATCGTAGCTGGGATGCTCGAGGAGCTTGCGCCAGAACCCCACCTGCTCGAGGCCGCGGCGGCGCCCAAGTTCGCCCGCTGACCCTGCTTGCATGAACATGTCGTAATCGTCGAAATGGCTGGTCCACCATTTGGCCTCGGATTTGCGGGTGGCCTCCTGCTCATAGACGTAGGCCATGTTTTGCTGGCGAAAGGCCCCGTTGTGGAACCAGTCGTCGCCCATCCACCCGTCGACCATCGGATTCATCGGCACGGCGACTTTCAAGGCCGGATGCGGTTTGACCAGGGCCATCAAGGGGAGAAAGCCATCGTAGGAGATGCCGAGGATGCCGACCCGGCCGTTGCTCTCCGGGAGGTTTTTCACCAGCCAGTCAATCGTGTCATAAGTATCAGTCGAATGGTCGACCGGGGTGGGATTCAGCGGGCCCTGGAGCGGCCGGTTCATCACGTAGTCCCCCTCGGAGCCATGCTTGCCGCGAACGTCTTGCACCACTCGGATGTAGCCGCCCTCGAGGATGACGTCGGTGGGGTTGTCATAACCGTTGAGGATCGGCCCCAGGTGCGCGCTCTGGGCATGGCTGGTGAGTTCGGTGGCGTCGTAGGGAGTGCGGGTGAAGAGGATCGGGGCCCCGCTGGCGCCCTTGGGCACGAGGATGACCGTGTGCAGCTTCACGCCGTCGCGCATGGCAATCATCACGTCGCGCCGGGCGTAGTCGAAGCTGCCTCTCACCGGTTTGAACTCGGCCGGGGTCTCGCTCGGCAGGGCCGGGTACTGCGGCGGCGGAGTCGGCTGCGCCCCCCGCGCGGGCTCGCGGGACAGCATCATGCCAAGGCTGGCGGTGAACAGAATTGCCAGCCCGGTCGAGCACTTGTTATCCCAAGCCGGCGTCAGAGTGGTTGGAGTTGGCATGAGGCCCATTATAGCCTGCACGAACAGCCCGGGCAAGCCCGGCCGACGGAAGACTTCATCGCAACCTTTGTCGGAACCTTTGTCGATTTGGCCATTGTTCGACAAAGTTGGCGACGAAGGTTGCGATAAAGGTCCCGAATCGGAGCTTTTGGGACAGGCTTTGGCTATCCCAGCCGCCGCTGGAGTTCCTCCAACGAGAGCCCTTTGGTTTCGGGAAAGAACATCAGCACGAGAACGAACTGGGCAGCCATCATCGCGGCGAAAAACGCGAAGGCATAAGCTCCCGACGCCCCCGCCACCACCGGGAAGGACCAACTGACTCCCAGGTCGAGCACCCATAAGAGAATGCAGGCCGCCGCCGAACCGGAGGCGCGGACGGCGTTGGGAAGCACTTCGTTGATGCAGACCCAGACGACGGCGCCCTGCGAGTAAGCGTGCGAACCGACGATGCCCATCATGGCCGCAAGCACAATCCAGCCGTGAGCGTGGGTCTGAAACACCCAGGCCGCCAGCAGGTGAGAAATGATGAAGGTGATGGAACCGGCCAGCAGCAGGGCTTTCCGGCCCACGCGATCGATGAGCGCCATCGCCACCAGCGTCATGACCAGGTTCGTCGCCCCGACCATCACCGATAACATCAGGGCGCTGTTCTTGTCCGAGCCGGTCATGCGGAAAATGTCGGCCGTGTAGTAAGTGACGGCGTTGATGCCATCCAGTTGGTTGAAGGCGGCGATCATGCAGGCCAGCAGCAACGGCTTGAGGTACTTGCGCTGGAAGAGCCGTTGATGAGCGCCGGCCATCTCCTCCCGAAGCGAGGCCTCGATTTCTCCCAACTCGGCTTCCGGCTGGGGATGGCCTAAGCGGAGGAGCACGGCCTTGGCTTCAGTGGACCGGCCCTTCTTGACCAGCCAGCGCGGGCTTTCCGGAATCACGGCCCCCGCCAGGACAAAGACCAGCGAGGGAAGCATCATCACGCCGAACATCCACCGCCATATAGCGGGATTGTCAGCGCCCACCAACCGGGCCACGAGGTAGTTGGAAAAATAGGAGAGCAGAACACCGATGACGATATTCAACTGGCTGACCGCAACCAGCACCCCCCGCCGATGTGCGGGGGCGATTTCGGTGATGTAAACCGGGCAGACGACCGACGCCGCCCCAACGGCCACGCCCCCCAGCCAGCGGAAAAACAGCAAGGCGTACCAGTTCCACGCGCCGGCACAGCCGACCGAGGAGACCAGAAACAACCCCGCCAGCAACGCCAGCATGCGGCGGCGCCCCCACCAGTCCGCCGGCCGCCCCGCCAGGAGCGCCCCGGCCATCGTGCCAACCAGCGTGCTGGCCACGGTGAATCCGAGCGTGTTGTCGTTGAGTTGGAAGACCGTCCGCAACGACTCCGTGGTGCCGGAGATGACCGCGGTGTCGAATCCAAAGAGCAGCGAGCCCAACGAAGCCAGCAGCGCGCTCGTGAGCAACCGGCCGCTGCCAGTCCCGGCTCGGGAATCTTGGAGTTCGTTCTCGCGGTGGAGCGCGCTTGTCGCCATGCCGGGGCCGACCTTACCTAACCCCGCCCAGTAAACGCAATCAGAAATCCGAAATCCGAAGGCCGAAATCCTCACCTGGCGCAGCCAGAACCAAAGGGCCTGGGGAAAATCGCAGCCCTATTCTGCGCGGGGAGGTCTTCGGGCGGTTTAAGCCGACTAAAGTCGGCTTACCGCGTCCGAGGGCCGGCTCGGCTCGGGCGTAATCACGCCTTGCCCTTTGTTCCGTCCCCTCGTCTTCCCACAATCGCAGCCAAAATGGCTGCGATTTTGGGAAGACGAAGCGAAGGCTGAGATCGCAAAGAAATGTCTTATTCTTCCTTTGTCTTTGTGGCACTCTTCATCGGCATGATCAGACGTTTGACAGAAGCGCCAAACCACGGATTGGCGGCCAGGAAGAGCCTATGATTCCAAACTGGCTGCGCTCCCTGGCCCTGCTGGAAAATGTGCTCAGGTGCTCGGCGGTTGTCATTCTGGTGGTTGGTCTGGCCAGCAGCATCTTGATTTGGCGCGCCCAGGATAGGATTGAGCGCCAAAATGGGGGGGCCCAAGCCGCAGATCCTGACGCCCTTCTCTCGCCGCTCGACGACCGCAAGCAACTGAGGGATTTGGAATTATACGGCGGCAAGGGCGGCGTGCTCATGGAAGAGGCCAAAGCGCTGTTCCACGGAAAGCCCCTCGCCAAGACGATAGCAGTCATTTCAGTCGTTACCGCAGCGGGCCTCTTTCTTGTCAGCGTGCGCTGGCCGGATTAGCGGCCTGTCGGGAGAGCGAGAATTCCAGGACCGCGTAACCGTCGATCTGGAAGTGTTCGACTACGATTTCCACCGTCTTGTCGGCCACGAGCGCCAGTTTGCCCATGTCACGCGTGGGCCCATGCCACGTCCAGTTCTCGATGACGGGCTTGCCGTCGACGCTGACGCGGACACCGTCGTCGCTGAGCGTGCCGAATTCCCAGGTCCCTTTGGCCAGGGGCAGCCGCGCGCGGGCGATCATGCCGAAGTGATCCCGGCCGAACCTGGCGGCGGTGACTTCATCGGAGATGCCCAACTCACTGGGCCCGCGCATCCCGTAGCGCAAGGAAAGCTCGTCGAGCTGCGCGGGAACCGCCGTGGGGCCTTGGGCCAGCTTGCGGTAGCCCTCGAGGTCCTTGCGCGGGTCGATGTCCGCCGGCCACTTAACCCGGATATTTCATAAGGCTCCTGACTTTTCGCCTCCGGCATGATTTTTTGGGAAGAATTTGCCCGGATCGCGGCATTTTTTCGACCCGGCTGCTCAACAGGGCGCGATCGCCTCTTT
>Ga0187849_1002929_pt1 | contig 15611 bp, 11 predicted proteins | sample June2016WEW_4_10_2_FD_132412 | JGI IMG/M metagenome (GOLD analysis project Ga0187849, IMG submission 132412) | Peatland microbial communities from SPRUCE experiment site at the Marcell Experimental Forest, Minnesota, USA - June2016WEW_4_100 | ecosystem: Environmental > Terrestrial > Soil >... | reverse complement strand
GATTCCGAGGTCGGCCACCGGCATCACGTTCACCCGCCGCAGCGCGAACATCAGGAACATGTGTACGGTCCAGGGGCCGATGCCTTTTATGGCCGTGAGGCGCGCGTGGATTTCGTCGTCGGCGAGCGAGGCGAGCGCCGCGAAATCCACCTCTTGCGAAACCGTGCGCCGCGCCAAGTCGCGAATGTATTCGATCTTCTGCTTGGAAAGCCCGATGGCGCGCAGCTTTTGCGTGCGCAGTTTTAGGATAGCCTCGGGCGTCACCGCATCGCCACAGGCCGCCGCCAACCTGCCGAAAATCACCTTGGCGACTTTCCCGCTGAGCTGCTGGCCGACGATGGAGCGCACCAGCGTCTCGAAGTTCGGCTCCGAAAACGCGATCGCGTAAGGCCCGATTTGTTCGATGAGCCGCCCCATCACCGGGTCGGCTGCTTTCAAGTGCAGTAAAGCTTTCCGCATACGGCTTTCCGTCCGAGCGCTATACTCCAGCATACCCGGAGCGGGAAGGGGAGTCGCGAGCAAAGGCTGCCCCACCAAACCGTCCCGTAGATCATTTGGTAATCAACGTCGAAAACGGGCAATGAAGACAAACGTCTCGCCCATAGCACGTGGAGAGAATGTTGGAAGCGCCAACAGTAACAACAGCCAGTAGAGGGACCGGCTGTTCACCGCGCCGAACACGGCAAACACAAGGATTCCCAGCATGATCAACTTTCGTACCGCTCCTCTTGGGAGCCAAGTGTGCAAACGTGCACCGGCGATTCGAGCGGAAAATGTGTCAAGAATAGCGAGGGTTTCTGCGTCGGTTGTTTGACCTCTCAGCGCTTCGTTCAGGGCTTCCATCTTCTCGATCAACTGTGGGTCGTTGGGATCAAGAGCCTCTATCTGCCTGAATAGTTCCTTCTCGTTTAGCATCGAAGTGAGCCAAATCAAGCCGACAAACGCCACCACGCAAATGCCAGCCGGACGCGCCTAGCAAACCAAACACATTATTACACTCGGTTGACCCGGGATACAACCGGAATTCTTACGCCCGTTGAAGCTCGATCACTTGGCTACCCCTGATCGGTTCGCGCAAGAATAAAAGCACCTTTTCAAACTTGAAATCGAATTTCCACTTTGCCAAATCCTCAGGGCGTGTGTAAACTGCCCCCGGTCCTAAAAACGGGTCGTTTATAACAAGAAGCCACACTTCGGGAGCCGAAAGGCGATACTCCAGCAGCCGCAGATTTTTCTTTGCAATGCAAGATTGAAGGAGTTCTTTAGCTGCTTGGGCTACACCGAACGCCCTCGTGGCGTGCCAGCGCCCCATAGGGTTTCGCAGCTTATTACCAATGTAAATGTGATAGTAGCCGTTGGGCAAATCTCTGGGGTGGGTGAAGACTGATCTATGGCTGCTCCGGTTTCGGTAAACAAACTCGGCAAGTGAAGTTGTCAAGTCGTTGAATTTTATGGATTCCGCTTGCACCGAGAATACCGCGCTGACATCCATGGTTTGAGCGTGTACCTTTCGGTTATAGATGGTCTTCGCCTTGTCGGGTACCTTTGATAGACTCGCTGCTTCCGCTCTTGGCTTCTCGCGGCACAATTCTGTAATTTCAATTCCGATAGTTCCACTCTCGGCACGCAATAGGAAATCAGGCTTCTCCTGGGGTACAAGTTCACCATGCGGAAATATCGATGAGGCTCGCCGCGCCTCTTCCAGGTAGGAGATTTCCGCTTGCTTTTTCGATCTTGCCATTGGGTGCTCCTGCTTTCCAGTTTAAAACGTTCTTTGAGCGTACCCCCCGAAAGCTCAAGACCCCGTTGCCGCTCTTTCCGTAGATCAAACTGCCTATCGCATGATTGCCTTCCCCATTTCCCAAGTCGCACCACTTTGGTGCATAATGGTGTCATGAAGACGGGGAATAAGGCGGTACGGCAAAGCGTCAGCTTGCCCTCGAACGTTGCCGCACAGGTTCGCAACTTAGCGAAGGCCCGCAGGCTGAGCGCCAACCGGATGCTGGTCGAACTGATCGAGAACGGCATGGAGGCCGAGAAGCGCAAGCAGCAGGAGTTTTTCGACCTGGCCGAACGCTTCCGCGCCGCGACCGATCCCGAGGAAGTCAAACGGCTGGGCGATCGAATGGGCCGCATGGTCTTCAGCGGCTGATGCCGGAACCTTCATCCGAGAGAAACGTCCGGACGCCCGCACGCATCTATTGCGTATAGTGAAGAGAACCGGAATGTTTCCACCACGCCTTTGGTTCATGCCCGTTCTAGCGTTCGCGGTGGCCGCCGGCACGGGCTCCGCGCAGTGGCCGCCCGCCAACGCCGACCACCAACCGGCAGCCGAGCAGCAGACAACCGAGCAGCCGGCCGAAGCGCCTCCCACCATCCGTGTCAACGTCGATATCGTCAACGTCTTCTGCACGGTGCGCAATAAACAAGGGGGCCTCGTGCCCGGCCTGAAAGAGGACGATTTCGAGATCGCCGAGGACGGCAAACCGCAAACCATCAAATACTTTTCGCGGGAAACGGACCTGCCCCTCACGCTAGGCCTGCTGATCGATGTCAGCCTGAGCCAGAAGCGGCTGATCGAGGACGAGAAGGAAGCGGCATCCGAGTTTTTTACCCAGGTGCTCAAGAGCAAAGACCTGGCGTTCCTCATCAGTTTCGGCACGGACTCCGAGCTGCTGCAAGACTACACCAGCTCCGCCCGGCTGCTTCGCAAGGGGCTCGATGGCCTCAAGGTGGATGCGCCGCCGCCGCAGTTCAACTCGGGGCCGGTGCCGACCATCTACACGCCGCGCGGCACGGTGCTCCGGGACGCGGTTTACGTGGCCGCGCGCGAACAACTCAAAGGGCAGATCGGCCGTAAGGCGCTTATCGTTATTAGCGACGGCGTCGATGAAGGCAGCCGCGTCAAGCTGCAGGAAGCCATCGACGCGGCGCAGAAGGCCGACGCCATCATCTACAGCATCGATTACGCGGACCCCCGCGCCTACGGCTCGTTCGGCATAGGGATGGGGGCATCGGATCTGAAAAAACTCTCGGAAGATACCGGCGGCCGCGTGTACAAGGTGGACCGCAAGCATCCACTCAGCGCAGTCTTCAAGGAGCTCCAGGAGGAACTGCGGACACAGTATACCATCGGATATATCCCCACCAATCCCGTCAAGGATGGTACCTTCCGCCGCATCCTGGTCAAGACGAAAAACGACGACTTAAAAGTTCAGACGCGCAAAGGATATTTTGCCGAGCCTCCGGATTCGGCCGGCGGATCGTAGCCTATTTCCGCAACCGCTTAGCCCGCGTCCGCGTCCCCATTTTTTTCGGGCGTTTCCTTGCGGATGGCGTCCAGAATGCCGTTGATGAAGGCGGTCGAATCGTCGCCGGAAAAACGGCGCGCCAGTTCCAGCGCTTCGTTGATGACGACGGCGGGCGGCGTGAGGCCGGAGTCCATCTCGTAAATAGCGAGGCGCAGAATATTGCGATCGACGCCGGGCATTCGCTCGATGCGCCAGTTTTCCGAGTGCGAGGTAATGCGCGCGTCGATTTCGGGCGCCCGCGCGGCCGTGCCGCGCACCAGTTGCTCCATGAACGCGTCCTCGGAGACCGCTTCCTCGCTCTCCTCCGAATACAGCGAGTCGTAGTAGGCGCGAATCGCGTCCTCAACCGGTTGCTTCCGGAAATCGATTTGAAAAAGAACCTGTAATGCGCGCTGCCGGGATCTGTGGCGTGAGGGCATGCGCTAGGAGGACTTTTCGCGCAGGCGGCGCATCAGGTTGCCCATCTCGACCGCCGACATAGCGGCGTCGAAGCCTTTGTTGCCGTTCTTGGCGCCGGCGCGATCGATGGCCTGTTCGAGCGTATCGGTGGTTAGAACGCCAAAGGCGACGGGCACGCCGGTTTCGAGCGACGCTTGCGCCAGCCCCTTGGCGGCTTCGCCCGCGATGTATTCGTGATGCGGCGTATCGCCGCGCACCACCGCGCTCAATACGATGATGCCGTCATGGCGATGCTGGCGGGCCAACTCGCGCACCACCAGCGGCAATTCCCACGAGCCGGGAACGCGGACGATTTCGACGCTCTCCGTTGGATTACCGGTGCGGGCCAGCGCGTCGAGCGCCCCGGCCAGCAGCCGGTCGGTAATGATGCCGTTAAACCGGCTGACGACGATGGCGAACTTCAGATCCGCCGAATTTAATTGGCCTTCCATCACTGGATTGGACATATCTATTTCCCTTGAACTACCGGGCTGCGCTTTTCGAGAAATACACTCATGCCTTGCCGCCCATGCCCCCGGAAACTTCCAAGACGATCCGATTGTAAGACATATGGGATAATCGGCTTCAGGGCCGCTACCCGCGGGACTGTCCCGCGGCCGCATGGCTTGGGCAAATCCGCGCAATTTCACCTAAGAATCGGTGTGGCAACGCCCGGAAGCTTAATCATACCGCATGGACCCGCAATCCATTCGCAACTTCTCGATCATCGCGCACATCGATCACGGCAAATCGACGCTCGCCGACCGCCTGCTCGAAGTGACCGGCGCTCTTTCTCAGCGCGAGATGATGGAGCAGGTCCTCGACACGATGGATCTGGAGCGCGAGCGCGGCATCACGATTAAGTCCCACGCGGTTCGCCTCAACTACAAAGCGGACGACGGCAATCTCTACCAGCTCAACTTGATCGACACGCCCGGCCACGTGGATTTCAACTACGAGGTCTCGCGCAGCCTGCAAGCCTGCGAAGGCGCGCTGCTGGTGGTGGACGCTTCGCAAGGCGTCGAGGCGCAAACGCTCGCCAACACCTACCTGGCGCTGCACCACAACCTGGAAATCATTCCGGTTATCAACAAGATCGATCTCCCCGTGGCCGAGCCAGAACGCATCCGCGAACAGATCGAGCAAGTGATCGGGCTGGACGCTTCGGGCGCTATCCTGGTCAGCGCGAAACAGGGGACGGGCGTTCACGAGGTGTTGGAATCGATCGTGCATCTGGTTCCGCCGCCCAAGGGAATCGTGGACGCGCCGTTGCGCGCCCTGATTTTCGATTCTTGGTTCGATCCCTACCGCGGCGTCATCACGCTGCTGCGCGTCATCGATGGCAAGCTGCGCATCGGTCAAAAAATCCGGCTGTGGGCGAACGGGAATACGTTCGAGGTGGAAGGTCTCGGGTACCAATCGCCGAAGCCGATTCCGGCGACCGAGCTTTCGGCCGGCGAAGTGGGCTACATGTTCGCCAACATCAAAACCGTTTCGGACGCGCAGATCGGCGACACGGTGGCGGATAGCGAGAACATGGCGGCGGAACCGCTGCCCGGTTTCGAGCAAGTGAAGCCGATGGTGTTCGCCGGACTCTATCCGGTCGAGTCGCACGAGCACGGCGTTCTGCGCGACGCGCTCGAAAAGCTGCGCCTCAACGACAGCGCGCTCAATTTCGAACCGGAGCACTCGGACGCGCTCGGCTTCGGTTTCCGCTGCGGTTTTCTCGGGCTGCTGCACATGGATATCGTGCAGGAGCGGCTCGAGCGCGAGTTCAATATCGATCTCATCACCACCGCGCCCAGCGTGCGCTACCGCATCACAACGCGCCGCGGCGACGTGCTCGAAGTGGACAACCCAACCAAGTTTCCAGACCCCGCCGAAATCCAGCAGGTGGAAGAGCCGGTCATCGACGCGACCGTAATCACGCGCGAGGAATCGCTGGGCGAGATTCTGAAGCTGCTCGAAGAGAAGCGCGGCGAGCAGAAAAAGTTCGAATACATCGGCACGGGCCGCGTGCTGCTGCTATACGCGCTGCCGCTCAACGAAATCGTGCTCGATTTCTATGACCGCTTGAAAACCGTGTCGCGCGGCTACGCATCGCTCGATTACCATTTGTCGGGCTATCGCGTTTCGCCCATGGTGAAGCTGGACGTGCTGGTGGCGGGCGATCCCGTCGATGCGCTCTCGATCATCGTACATAAGGATCTCGCCTACGAGCGCGGCAAAGGCGTGATCGAGCGGCTGCGCAAACTGATTCCCCGCCAGATGTTCGAGGTGGCGCTGCAGGCGGCCATCGGCAACAAGGTGATTTCGCGCGAGACGATCGCGGCGATGCGGAAAAACGTGCTCGCCAAATGCTACGGCGGCGACATTTCGCGCAAACGCAAACTGCTCGAAAAACAAAAAGAAGGCAAGAAGCGCATGAAACGCGTCGGCCGCGTCGAGATTCCGCAAGAAGCTTTCCTGGCCGTGCTGAAAGTCGGCAAAGACGGCGGCACGTAGGGCCCGGCGCGGTTGCTCGCGCGCGCGTCAGTGGATGCGAAGCAATCGATCTGCGGATCTGTAATATAAAATTGGCGGACTAACAGGCCCCAGCCTCAACCTCGCACGCAGGCTTCGATCTGTGTGCGCGCCAATCGAGAGCGGCGGCGAGCAAGGTCCCTGCGAACGTCAGCAACGTCAGCAGCGCCCCGGCGAAAACCGTCCACGGCGCGTATCGCAATACGATCCGGCTCTCGCCGCGCGGTACGACGATTCCACGAAGACCGCCGTCCACCTTGTGGATCGGCGCATCCGCTCCGTTCACGGTAGCGCGCCAGCCAGGGTAGAAGTTCTCGCTGAGCACCAATAGTCCGCGGCTTTGCGCATGCACGGTTAGATCCAGTCTGTTTGCTTGATATGCAAGGAACCGTGCCTCTTCCGGAGCGCCTGCAATGGGCGGATCGAGCGCGGCGCCAAGCGGCCGGTCCAAGAGCGCCATTCGATGCAGATCGACCGCCTGATCGTCCAATCGGGCGAATAAGCGCTCACGTGAGGGCTCGGTGATGGTGTCATGAACCAACCAGGCCGCAGGAAATGCTTTGGGGTTCTCGTACACCTTCCAGGAAGCGTCCTGGTAAATCGCACCGGGATCTTGTGTCGAAGCGGGTTTCAGAAGATACCGAACGTTCAACAAATCCCAGTGATTCAAGTGTAGCGGTAGATAGTCGGTGAGAAGAGTTACGGCACCGCCCTGCATCGTTCGCAACTCGAAAACATCGCCCAGATTCGGGCCGTTATCGCCGGGCGCCAGAACGCGGAATATTCCGGGCCGCGATTTCAGAAATTCTGCTGTCCCCCGGCAGCTCAACAGGAGATCCAGATGGTCCGTACCCGTGCGCGCTGTCTCGATCTTATTCTGCGGCGACCATTCAAAGGCGCCCAAATCGAACAGCAACAGTCCAACAATCAACAGGCGCGAAGCCAGGCCAACGTGTCCCTTGGCGATATACCAAAATAAGCCACATGAGGAAAAAATCAGGAGGATGGACAGCGATACCCATGGATTGCTCTCAGGATGTCCGAGCAGCGGCGGGACCGTCATAGCGAGGGCGCACACAATCGCAACGCCGGCAAGAACGCGGCTCAGCGCGTTCCAATTCGCTTTGTGCGTTTCGGGGGCCAGAAGAGTATCGACTCCAAAGGCGGCGAGAATCGCCACAGCGAAGTCCACCAGGAACACAAAACGATACGGTTCCCGCGCCATCCACAAGCGGGGCACCAAGGCGTAAAGGACGCCGTGCAGAAACGAGTACTCCCCAAGCGAGTACAGAAAACTCGCCGCGGCAAGCCCGGCCAAGTACCGGACCCACGGGTTGGCCCAACGCTTCCAGATAGCGGCAATAACCGCAATCAGCGGGAAAATACCAATATAAAAGTAGACACCAGCCCCGAAGCGCAGGCTTGGAAGCAGCATTTCCAAAATGCCATAGGGCGGAAGACTGTCGGGTGTGATCAATGCGTAGGGGATTTTGGCCGTGGCTGGCAATGACCCAGACGTACTCAGCCAACGCAGCGCCAGCGCGCTATATTCCATCGAAGGGAATAGCTGAATGGCTCCCGCGCAGAGGCCAACGACTGCCGCGACCGAGGCGGCGAGCGCTGGTATGATCCATCGCGAGTTGCCGAACCGGTTCCCCTGTAACTGCGGCTGGAAGGCCACAAACACCGCTGCGCTGGCAATGACCAGCGCCTCCATGATGACGACATGGAAACCGCCGGCAAGGATGGCGAGTCCCAGAAAGATTCCGCTCAGGGAGGAGTACAAAAGGACGCGCCTTAGGCTGTCCGCCCGCATGGCCCGAACCAGAAATAGAAAAATCAGAGGCAGCCAGATGCTGCTGTGCAGCATGTGCGGCCATCCGGAGCCCTCTACGAAACCGCCGAGCGAGAAGCAGAGTCCGGCAACGATCGCGGCGAAACGCCTTAGTCCCAACTCTCGCGCCAGAGCGTACATGAAGCAGGCGCCAAGAAAATGCGCGAAAGCATACCAGATGTGATAACTCCAGAGCGAAAAAACGCCCGCATGGTCGAACGGGAACAGCAGGAGTAGGAAATTCAGAGGATAAAACGCCGCCGTCTGCATTTCACCAGGGAAACTACGCCCTGCAAAACTATAGGGATCCCAAAGTGGCAGAGAGCCGTGCCGGATGCTTCGGATCCAGAAATGGAACCACGAGTACGCTTGGCTTACGCTCTCACGCCCGGTCAATAGCGAGAACTGGCTCGTTAGCAGAATCTTCCAGTAATACAGTATTGTCGCCACCAAAAGCGCGGCTAATGCCTTTAGGGTTGGTTTCGTCATACAGAAGTGTTATTGTCGCGCAGAGAACAACGGTAAGTCATCCTTGTGCCTCCCGATGGACGTCTGGTAATCGGGGCCATCTCAATAATGCGTCTTGCAAAGCGAGCAGTGTGAGCCGGAGCGAACTACCGTGCTCCGGCCACTGCATCGGCTCAGCGTACGATCAGCTCGTCCAGATCGATGAATCCTGCCTGCGCTTTCGAGTTGTGCCCAGCCAGGCGGCGCACTTCGAACGTGTGCTGCCCGCCTGATAGGCCCCGAAACGCCGTGCGGGCCTGCCATTCGACGCCGGGCGTGTACAGGTCAATTTTTCCTACGCTCTTGCCATCGATCAGCACTTCAGCGATACCGCGATTGAACGCGCGCGTATGTACGTATGTAATTTCCGAGCCCGTGAAGCGCAGGCGGAAAGCCGCACCGTCGTCATTGGAATAAGAGATCGTCCCGTGCATCGCGTCCGAAAACCTCCGATCATGAGTCCATACAGCCGTGAAAACGATCGCCGGATTGAAATCGTCGTAGAGGCCGCGCGCTACCGGGTGCTTAAGCCATTCGGGAGATGCCGGAAACGATTTCTCCGACGTCGTGAAGTATTGGACCGCGTCCATGCGGTTGGAATCCTCGCGCAAACGCGCCAGATAATGAGGACCGCCGGTAGCGTATTCGGCGATTGTGTACTGTCTAACGAACGCATCAAAGGCGGGCATGTTGCCCCAGAAAGCGTCGCCCGGTTTGGGAACGATGAAGAAGCGCAGCCTGTAATCGTTAGCCAGCTGGAGAAAGTCCTCGGAAGAATTTGCGGCCGCAATGCGGCGGCAGAACACGTCGTTATGCCACCCGGTGGTGAAAGCTTGTCCAAACAAGCCGGCGATCTGAGACGTTCCGGCAAAGACGGCTGGCTCGCCGGTATGAGCGCGATTGAGGTATTCGACTATCAGCCGCACATCGGCGCTTTGCATGAGGTAATCGTTTATCTCTTTTTTGTGGAACACGGGATCCAGGACGAAGTCGCTGTGCCAGAAGCCAGCGGCGGGCAGAAATCGGATATCGAGAAGCAAGGCGGCGAGCGCGGCCAGTAATACAGCCCGATACAATTCCCTATTGAGTGAGCGCGCTAAAGCGGCCGTGAGCGCTATGAGCATCGTACACAGGGGCAGCAGCGGGTAAAGATACCGCAAGTTGGTTTGGGCGCGGAAGGATAGTTCGGCGGTTATCAGGATAATTAACAACGTTGTCCATCCCTCATATTTCCATTTTCGGCCCACCAGTGCCAGGCAAAGCGGTAATAGTGCCAGATATTGAAATCCCAGAGAGCCACCGCGACCTTCAACATACTTTTCGCTGTGAAACGTCATGTCATAGAGCGTTTCTAGACGCAGGTGTCCGGGAGGATGGTTATAGTCCCGCCAAGCTGTTTTGGAATCGTAGTACGGAGATTTGAACACCGTATTCTTAAACGGGAAAACGGGGTTTCCGGACTTCACATACGCGTAAACGTACGGAAACGAACCGAACAGGAGCAATAGCGCCAGTGCAATGGCCGCTGGCGCCGCGATCCCGCCTTTTCGCTTGCGGAAAAGCTCGATGCCTGCCAGCGGGATTACACTTGCCGCGAAGGCGAGCGCCCCGAATTTCACGGCGATGGCCGAACCCAGAAGGATGGCCAGCGCGTACAAATCCCGCTTGTGTCCAGTTTCGTGGAATTGCCACAACTCCACGAGCGCCGCAAGCAACAGCGCGGCCCATATGTTTTCCGAAAACAACGAGCCTGTGACGAGTTGCACGAGCGGCGTCGCCGCAAACGTAGCCATAAGCAGCAGCGCCGCGGGACGCGATAACCAGCGCCGGATCACGAACCAAAGCAAACCCACAACCGCCAGTAGAGCGCTCAGGTTCAGCAGGCGCGCCGCGTACTCGCCGCCAAGCATGTAAACGATCGTGTAGCCCCAATCCGAGCCCATGGGCATCAGCGCCCAAGTCGTGTGTTTGAAATCGAAAATAAACTGGTGATGCGCCGCCACCGATGCGGGAATTGCAAGATGCATGGCGAGCGCGTCCGCGCCGATTTCCGGTTTGAGCGTGATGAGCCAATGCGCGACGAGCACGAACACCAGCAGCGCCAGCGCGAGTTGATCGCGCCACGGCCCGGGATAGGCAGGCCGGACTAGATCGATGCACTGGCGCAGTGAAGCGGCCGCGACATGGCGTTTCCAAACAATCGGTATGGCGAGCATTGCGATGTATACGGCCGGATAGTTCACTGGCCAGCGAACAGCGAATTGGACTATCCAGATGTAAACGCTCCAGCCCAGGAGCAGCGCAACCACGCCGTTCGCGCTTTCTCCGGTAATTGCTTTGCCCAAAACATAAGCGGAAAACAGGAAGAACAATACAGCCAGAGCCGCCAACGGGCCAACCCCAGCCCCCGTGTATAAAAGCGCGACACCCAGCGTCACCGGAACGAACCATCGCGGGCGCAGGCGAAAAAAAACCAGAAACCAGCAGGCGAAAACCGCGGCCAGCAACTCAAGCCGGCGCCAGCCGGCGGGCAACCAAATCTGTTCGTGGAATACGTGGGATTCACCGAATCCGTACGCGGTGATGCAGAGAAGGGAGCCGAGCCCAATCCAGAGCGCGAGAGCGCGGATATTACCGGTCTCCGTTTTGGGTGGTAGGCAATTTTGAGTCGCAAGCATATTCTTCAGTTTGAGGGATACGCGATGGCGTCTGGGCTCCCTGCATGGTCCGCTTCGACCGCCGCGTAAACACAAAATCCCGCTGTACGACGAAGTTTACGATAAACAGAGACGACTCCGCGATCAGCTTGGCCCAGATTACCGGCACGTCAAACTTGGCATGAAGGATTCGGATCAGCACATAAGAGCACGTCCCGCTCGCCAGCACCAGAAATAGGTACTTCGGCAGGGTAGCGCGGTGCCTTTCGCGCGAGAAAAATACCGCGCTCCGAGCGGCGCTGTAGTTGAACGCAACGGCCACGACACGTCCCGCTATCTGGGATGGAAGTATGCTCCCCAGGCGATAGAAGCAGAGAACGAAGATTAAATTGTCAATGCCGGCTGTCACGAGCGACAACATGCAGAACCGGAGCAGCACGAAGTAGATTTTCATGGAATCGACCAGGGGATTGAAGTGTGAGCATCTGTTTCCTTCCCGGTATATGGTCCGAATCGCCGTCTCCCAAACGGCGCAGCCATGGTGCTTTACCGCAATCAGGACATCGAGTTCGAATTCGTAGCCTGAAGAGCCGATCCGCAGCAGGCATGGAATCAAAGTTCGCGGGATGCCGCGCAATCCGGTCTGTGTATCCGTAAGGCGCTGGCCCAATAGAAGGCGCATCACCGCGCGCGTGATCAAGTTGCCGGCGCGGCTTCGAAGCGGGACGGCTCCGCTGAATGTGCGCACCCCAAGCACCAGACGGTCCGGATGGTTGACCAACTCCACGGCGATGCACCGGATATCCGCTGGATCGTGCTGCCCGTCGGCGTCCGCCGTAACGACACCGATTATGTCCGGATGTGCGGAGATGGCGGCATGCATGCCAGTCTTGAGCGCCGCACCTTTTCCAAAATTAGTGGCGTGCTGCAGTACGGTGGTACGAGGCAGGCGCCGGCACTCCTCAAATATGCCTTGGAACTCCGGGCCGCTGCCGTCGTCGATGATGAAGATAGCTGTAAACTGGCTTTCGGCGATGTCCCGAACCAGCTCAAAAAGAGCCGGCTCGGGACGAAATGCGGGGATGATGACCGCGATGTTCATCATTCAAAAAAAGATAGCTAAACATAACACATCGAGTCCGCAGCCCGCTTTCGGGAGCGGCTATTTTCCCGTTTGCATCAGACGCGCGGCGCGGCGGCGGCGATCTTTTCCGATACGCCACCGAAGCGCTGGAAGTTCTTGTGGAAGCGTGCGCTCAGGTCGAGGGCGGCCTTGTCGTAGGCGGCCTTGTCCTGCCAGAGCCCGCGCGCGTCGAGAATTTCCGGCGGCACGCCGGGCACGCTCTCCGGCACGAGCACGTTGAAGACCGGGTGCGGCTTCACCGGAACCTTATCCAGCTTGCCTTCGATGGCGGCGTTCACCATGGCGCGCGTGTATTCGAGCTGGATGCGCTCGCCAACTCCGAATGCGCCGCCGACCCAGCCGGTGTTGACCAGCCAGCAAGCGGCTTTGTGCTTTTCGAGCCGCTCGCCCAACAGCTTCGCGTACACATCGGGATGGCGCGGCAGGAAGGGCTCGCCGAAGCCCGCGCTAAAGGTGGCCGAGGGCTCCTTGCCCAGGCCGCGCTCGGTGCCGGCGACCTTGGCCGTGTACCCGCTCAGGAAGTGATACATGGCCTGCTCGGGCGTCAGGCGGGCGACCGGCGGCAGCACGCCGAATGCGTCCGCGGTGAGGAAAACGACGTGCTCGGGGTGGCCGCCCACGCTCGGAATCACGGCGTTATCGATGAACGCCAGGCGGTAAGCTGCCCGCGTGTTTTCGGTGAGTTCGTCGGAATCGAAGTCCAGCAGGCGCGTTCCGGTATCGACGACCACGTTTTCGAGAATCGTCCCGAAGCGGATGGCGTCCCAGATTTGCGGCTCTTTTTCGCGCGTGAGGTGGATCGTCTTGGCGTAGCAGCCTCCCTCGAAATTGAAGACGCCGTGGTCGCTCCAGCCGTGCTCGTCGTCGCCGATGAGCCGCCGCGCCGGGTCTGCCGAAAGCGTCGTCTTGCCCGTGCCGGAAAGACCGAAGAAGAGCGCCACCTTGCCGTCGGCACCCATATTGGCGGAGCAGTGCATCGGGAATACGTTGCGCTCCGGCAGCAGGTAATTCAGGATCGTGAAGGCGGACTTCTTCATCTCACCCGCGTAGCTGGTGCCGGCGATCAGCACGATCTTTTTCTCGAAGTTGATGACGATGCCCGTTTCCGTGTTGGTGCCATCCTCGGCGGGATCGGCGTGAAAACCGGGAGCGAAAAAGATGGTGAACTCGGGGACGTGCTCCTCGGTCTTGGCCGGATCGGGCCGGATGAACAACTGGCGGGCGAACAAGCAGTGCCAGGCGCGCTGCGTGACGACGCGAATCGGGAGCGTGTACTGCGGATCGGCGCCAATGTAACAGTCGTGAACGAACAAATCCTGCCCCTGCCAGAAGGCGAGCATCTTCGAGTACAGCCGCTCGAATCGTTCCGCCGACATGGGCTGGTTCACCAAGCCCCAGTTCACCGTGGACTCGGTCGTTGCGTCGCGAACGACGAACTTGTCTTTCGGCGAGCGGCCCGTAAACTGGCCGGTTCTGACTACGTAAGATCCGCCGGCGGCGAATAGTCCTTCGTGCCGTTGGATGGAGCGCTCCAGAAGCTGAGCCGTGCCCAGGTTCCAGTATGCGATGTTGATGTTCCGGATGCCATGTTCGTTTAGGCCGTACCGGCTAGGATGAATGCCTGCGTTCTGCATGTGTGCGACCCTTTCTTCGATCCATCGAGGTACAAGTACACCTGTAGCGCAATGGTTGTAAATAATTTCGGATGAACTTCTCCATGTTAGCCGGAACCGGGATGTTGCCGCAAGCGTCAACGCTATGTGTACCCTCGCGATGGTGGTGTTTCGAGTGGAGGCGCTGGAGCCGCCGGAGTTCGGGCCTATCGGACCGTGGATAAAGTCCTGGAAACACGGGTTGACACGCAAGGACGCCTGTTCCGCCCCGTAACATCGGCAGTTTGCGCGATCAGTGGGACAGGCCTCCCGGCCTGCCGGGCTTTCGCCACGGGCCGCTATAGGATAATGGCCGTATGCGATTGAATTTCCGGCGCGGATTCACGCTGCTCCTCGCGGCGGCCGTGTCGGGCGCGATGCCAGCTCAGGTCATCGAGTTCGAGTCGAACGGGTTGAAGTACCGGACGCTGACCAAGAGCGGAGTGACCGTGATGTGGGCGCCCCTTCCGGTCAACCTGCACGAATACGCCACCATCCAGGTTGCGATTGCGAACGGTTCCCAAGCCGTGCGAACGGTCAGCCCGGAAGACTTCACTTTCGTGCGGGAGGACGGCAAGGCGCTGCGCGGGGCGCCGGCGAAGGAGGTCGTCGATTACATGCTCGACCACGCCAGCCCCGGCGACCTGACCAAGCTCATTTCCGCTTACGAGAACACCTTGAATAACGTGGCCCGCTTCCGGTCCACCAACGGCTACGAGGAACGGCGCCAGGCCGCGCTCATGCAACTCGGGCAAACCCGGCTCAAGGCCGCTGCCGCCGCCTCCGCCATTGCCCTGGTGCGAACTAAGCTGGATTCCGGGGATTCCACCGATGGCGCGGTGTTCTTCGTATCGCCTCGCAAGTCGCTTGCGCATGGATACTTGATAGTCCACACTGCCGGTCAAACCTTCGATTTCGCCTCCGAACCCCAGGGCACCGGCAAAACGCTGGTGGATCGCACGGGCCAGCAAAAGTAAACAGGGTTCTCCAGATTACGTGTTGCATACTTGCGCGCCGGGTGTATACTGGTGTATCTTGATAGAGATTAGTATGTTCCCGGCTCACATCGAAGGCCTGCCAGCTTACGACACCCTTTCCTGGGCTATCGACGCCTTCGGCCCGCGCATCGCCTTCACCACTAGCTTCCAGGACGAGGGACTTGCGATTATCGACATGGCCACGAAAATTTCTCCGTCCATTCGCGTGATCACGGTCGATACCGGGCGCCTGCCCCAGGAGACCTACGACATGATCGAGACCGTACGGGCCCGGTACGGCGTGCGCGTGGAAGTGGTCTCCCCGGACCCGGCCGAAGTGGAAGCCATGGTGACGCGGAAGGGGCCCAATCTGTTCTACAATTCCGTGGCCGAGCGCAGGCTTTGCTGCACGGTCCGGAAGGTGCGGCCGCTCGAGCGCAAGATGACGGAGTTCCAGGCTTGGGTCACCGGGTTGCGGCGGGCGCACTCGACGGCGCGCGCCGATCTTCCGAAACTCGAGGAGCGCGACGGTTTGCTGAAAATCAACCCTCTAGTCGATTGGACGGAT
>Ga0187849_1002924_pt1 | contig 15620 bp, 16 predicted proteins | sample June2016WEW_4_10_2_FD_132412 | JGI IMG/M metagenome (GOLD analysis project Ga0187849, IMG submission 132412) | Peatland microbial communities from SPRUCE experiment site at the Marcell Experimental Forest, Minnesota, USA - June2016WEW_4_100 | ecosystem: Environmental > Terrestrial > Soil >... | reverse complement strand
CTCGAACGCGATTCCCTTCAGTGCGGTGCGGTTGCCATAGCCCGCCCACACGTCCTCAACCGCCACCGCCATGCCGTCGGCGGGCTGAGTCGCTTGCCTGGATGGTAGCAGCCTCATTTCAATCCATCCACCAGGTTCTGCTCGTCGAAGCGAATCAAGTCTACATAAGAGTGAACGTCGCCGGTGTAGGCGTCGCTCAAGAGCTGCTTCACCTGGACGTGCGCCTCGTTTGCCACCGTGTCGAGGAGTTGCGGATTGAACTCGGGCTCCGCGAACACCGTCGGGACGTGCTGGGCGCGGATCTCGTCGACCAGGTTGGCGATGTCCTGCGCGCTCGCCTCCTTGCCTTCCGATTGCACGACGTACCCGAAGATTTGCAGGCCGTAGCGTTGTGCCAGGTAAGGATAGGCGTCGTGGAACGTGACCAGCTTGCGGTTCTCCGGCGGTATCGTCTGGATCGCGGCTGCGAACTCCTTGTCCAGCGCGTCCAGCTCGGAAAGGTAGGCGGTTGCGTTGGCGCGGAACGTGTCGGCGTCCTGTGGATCCGCCGCGATAAGCGCGTCCCGTATGCTCTCGACATAGTGCATCGCGTTCTGGACGTTCAGCCACATGTGCGGGTTGCTCGTTTCGCCCTCCGCCGCGTTCGCTGCGAGCGTCGGCAGGCCGTCAGACATTTGGATGATCTGCACACCGCCGCGCACGTTATTGTAGATCAGGTCGTGCAGCGTCTGCTCCAGATTCAAGCCGTTGATCAGCACAAGGTCGGCGTCCGCGACCTTCGCGACTTGCGACGGCACCGGCTCGTAAGTGTGCGGGTCCGCGTCGGCCGGAACGAGCGCGGTCACCTGCACCTTGTCGCCGCCGACGTTCTGAATGAGGTCGGCGAAGAGGTTCAGCGACGTCACCACCCGCACTTGGCCGGAGGCGCTCTGGCTGGAGCTTCCGCCGCAGGAGACCGCCAGACCCAATATCGGGACCATCAGAGCTACCAGAACTGCTTTGCGAGAGAGAACGCCGACCACCCTTGGCATGAACTATCCTCCTTGAGTTGCTACGACGTTGAGACTTGGCAGGTGGGGCATAGCCCGAACAGCTCCAGTCGGTGCCCCTGGATCGCGTAGTTCGTGCGGCCGGCAAGAGCCGCTGAGACGGCGTCCAGGTCGCATTCCGCGAAGTCCTCGACGCTGCCGCAGCCCGTGCAGACCAGGTGATGATGGTGAGCCGCTGCGCTCGCCCGATAGCAGGGTGTGCCGTCCTCCAGCAGCACTCGACAGAGCAGACCGAGATCGACGAGCAGCCGGATGGTGCGGAAGACGGTCGCCCGGCCGAGGCGCGGCAAACGTAGCTGCATGTCCGCGACGCTGAACGGCTCGTCGCCCGCCAACGCCTCGTCGACAACGGCGCGACGGCTGGCGGTGAGCCGTAGCCCCCTGGCCTTCAGCAGTTCCTCAATAGTGGCTTGTTTCGTCTTCATTGAAGTGATACCTGGTATCAATACCCCAAGATAGATCGGCCTTCCGGGCTTTGTCAAGCCCCCCCAGGCGGAAACTGACCTGCCCCCCGAAGACGAGTGGAAACCCAAGGTTAGTTAGGGCGGACAGGTCACTATGGCTGCGGGGCTAACATTCAGTGTTGTGCCGGCAACGGGGGCAAATCAGTGGCCGTTGGCCAAGGGGAACTGGTAGCATGTATAGGGAATTCCGGTACGCCGGAGTGGGAGAAGGCATTTGACGTGAAATAAGAGGCGGAGAGGGCACCAATGGCTAACCTGCTCTTGACCATCAGGATCGGCCTCAACCCGGACATCGGGCACATCGGGGGTTTCCTGCTGACCTGGCACGGCATGATCACCGCCCTCGCCATCCTCCTCGGCGTGTGGGTCGGCGTGTGGTTCGCCCGCCGCGCCGGGTTCACCGAGGACGACGCCTACGCCGTCGCCCTCGTCTGTGTCCCTGCCGGCATCATCGGCGCCCGCGTTCTCTTCGTCCTCGAAAACAGGGAACTGTTCGCCGGCCACCTATTGGATGTGTTTCGGATAAACGAAGGCGGCATATCGCTTTACGGCGCCCTGATTGCCGGGGTCGGCGCCGGTGTTATGTACGGTATCTGGAAGAAACTGCCCCTCCTCCTGGGTTTGGACGCCGCCGCTTTCGGAGGGCTCCTCGGCCAGGGGGTCGGCCGCATCGCCTGCCTCTCCACCGGCGACATCTTTGGCAAGCCCAGTTCACTGCCTTTCGCGGTTGAGTACACCAACGTCAACAGCCCCGCCTTCGCGCGCGGGCCGATGCAGTTCGTCACCGCCTACGAAGTCCTGGGCGACTTCTTGATCTTGGGCCTCCTCCTGCTGCTCTGGAAACTGAAGGTGTTCAAACGCAATGGCATTCTCTTTTTCCTCTACGCCGGGCTCTACGCGGCGTTGCGCTTTGGCATCAGCTTCATGCGCCTCGACAAGGAAGTTTTCGGCGGCCTTCGTATGGCCCAACTGATCGCCCTGGCGGTCATCGCCGTATCCGTAGTGGCCCTCGCCCTCATCTCTCTACGCGGGAGGCGGGCCCCGGTGGCTGTCCCGGCGGCTGACGCCCCGCCGGCAAGAGGCCGCGCTGAGCTTTAGACAGCCGGAGCCTTCTTTGCTGCGACCGGTGGCTTATCGCCGAAGACGGTAGCCCGGCCGAGCCGCGGCAAACGTGGCTGCACGTCCGCGACGCTGAACGGCTCGTCGACAATGGCCATCCGGACTTGTCAAGCCGCTTAGGCGGAATTCTTCGCGAGGATGTTATACTGAAGGCCGCCGAATCTTGAAACCACGGTGCGCCTTCAGCCAAAGCAATGACGTCACGGAAGCGCCTCTTCCTGCTCGCCGCTGCAACGCTCGGCACCGCCTGGAGCTATTCCAGCCGGCGGATGCGTCGTTGGGAAGACACCGACCTGGCGATGGCCAGCAAGCCGGGCCGGGAGGTCCACGTCGACGGCGTCCGCCTGCACTTCGTCGAAGCGGGAGGAGGGCCGGCGCTCTTGCTGCTGCATGGGCTCAACGGTTCCACCTTCAGCTTCCGTCTGCTGATGCCCTACCTGGCGCCCCATTTCCGCACCATTGCCCTCGACCTCAAGGGCTTTGGTTACTCGGACCGGCCCCCCGGCGGCGACTACTCGCTCAGCGAGCAGTCGCGGCTTGTCGCCGGCTTCCTGGACGCCCTTGGTATCGAGAAGGCGTTCGTCCTCGGCCATTCGCTGGGCGGCGCCGTGGCGATGCGACTCGCCGTGGCCTACCCGGAGCGCGTCGAGCAGCTCATTCTCGTGTCCGCCGCCGACGACAGCGAGCTGCGACGCGGCCTCCGCAGCGCGCGCCTCATCCGGCCGCTGCTGCCGGTTGTCGCCGCCTTCACGCTCCAGAACCAGCGCTTTCGCCGCGTGTCCCTTCGCAGCGCTTGCTACGACCCTGCCTTCATCACGCCGGAGCTCATGGAAGGCTACCTGGCGCCGACGCGCATCCGCGGCCATTTGCGTGCCCTCGGCTCGCTGATGGTGGACCGCCGCCTCGACGCGCCCCTGGACGTCGCATCCATCACCCAGCCGACGCTCATCATCTGGGGGGCCGCCGATCGTTGGATGCCGTTCGTTCACGGCGAACAATTGCGGGCCCTGATCCCGGGCGCCGGCTTCGTGCTCATAGAGAAAGCGGGCCACCTGGTCCTGGAGGAGCAGCCACAAGAGAGCTCACGCGCTATAATCGGTTTTCTGAAGGGCGAAAACGCGGAGAGCCCGCCGGCCGAGGTGCAAGCTTGATCGTTGGGCCGTATAATCGGCACACTAGATAGTTGAGGCAGACGAATGCAACCACGAAGAGCAAGAAAGAAGCAGGCATCGACTGGGCGCCCCTGGGTTCCCATAGCTCTTATTGGCGGGGGAGCGATCCTCGTTGTTGTCCTGGTCGTGATCGTGAGCAACGTCGTCGGCGGCGGCGGCAGTAGCGTCAGCGCCACCAGAGCCACGCCCGGCCCAACGCATGCGGCACCCGAAAATGACGCGTCTGTCGGCCAGGACAGCGCTCCGGCCACGCTCATCGAGTATTTCCGCTTCGACTGCTCGCACTGCGCGGACTACACTGAGAACACCGCCCCGAGCATCGAGAAAGACTACGTCGATACCGGCAAGCTGAGGATTGTCTTTCATCCGCTGGCGCTGAACGGCGACCTGCTGACGGCCTCCGAGGCGGCGCTGTGTGCAGGCGAACAGAATCGCTACTGGGACTATCACGACCTCCTGTTCGCCAATTTCTCGACGCTCAATCCTTACAGCAAGGACAATCTCAAGCAGTACGCGAAAGACCTTGGCCTCGACACCAGCGCCTTCAATTCCTGCCTAGACTCTGATAAGTACAAAGACCAGATCGCCAACGACACCAACGCAGACCTCCAGGCGGGCGTCAACTCCACGCCCACGTTCTACCTTGGCACGACGAGCGTCGTCAACGGCGAGTCTCTCCCATTCCCCGGCGCAACGCAGATCATCGGCGCTCAGCCCTATAGCGTGTTCAAGGCCGACATCGACAAGGTGCTTGCGGGTCCGTGATGGGAGAGGTCGACGTGGTGGAGGATGAGGACGGCGCCATGGTCGCCGCCGGACCCTGGGAAAAGCTGGTCGCCGGCTTGCTTGCGCTGCTTGCGGTGGCGGGGACCGGTGTCGCCGGCTACCTGACCTACGTCCACTGGTTCAACAAGCCCATCGCCTGCGCCGGCTTCTACACGTGCGAGACGGTTGCCCAGAGTAGCTACGCGTGGATCGGCGGTATCCCGGTCGCCTTTTTCGGGCTGCTTGGCTACTTGGCGATACTGGCGGTTGCGCTGGTCTGGCTGGCCACAGGCAATCGCTTTCAAGGCCGGCCGCTGCTCCTGATCTGGGGGATGAGCCTGGCCGGCGTCGCCTACTCCGCCTACCTGACTTACGTGGAGCTCTTCGTCATCGACGCCGTCTGCATTTGGTGCGCGAGCTCGGCCATCATCATGACGGCGGTGTTCCTGGTCTCCAGCGCGGCGCTGCTGCTGTTGGGCCGCGAGAGCGAGTTCGTCGAAGACTAGACGGGCGTCCCGCGTAGCCCCAGCTCGTCTGCTATCCCCTTCAGCGCTTCCGTTACCTCGGCGATGTGCTCGTTGAGGTCGACGCCCATCGCCTCCGCGCCGTTGACGATATCGTCGCGGTTGACGGCCCGCGCGAAAGCCTTGTCCTTCATCTTTTTGCGCACCGACGACGGCTCCACGTCGAGGATGCTCTTGCTTGGTCGCACCAGCGCCACCGCGATGATGAAGCCGGAAAGCTCGTCGACGGCGTAGAGCGTCTTCTCCATCATCGAATCGCGGGACAGGTGCAGGTGCTCGGCATGGCTTAGCGCCGCTCGGATCATGTCTTCCGGCACGCCGCGCTCGCGCAGGATCTTCGCGCCGTCCTGGGGGTGCTGGTCCAACGTCGGGTGAATCTCGTAGTCGAAGTCGTGCAGCAGGCCAACGACCGCCCATTTCTCCTCGTCGTCGCCGTACTTGCAGGCGTAATGACGCATCGCTGCCTCGACAGCGAGGCCGTGCTTGCGCAGGCTATCGCTCTTCGTGTACTCGCAGAGCAACTCCCAGGCTTCTTGGCGGTTCATGTCGTCTCTCCTGTGGTCGAACCTCAGGCCGGCGCGGTTACGGGCTGGTGGTCAGCGAGTAGGAGTAATGCGCTTCCTCTGTGGTGCCCTGGGTGTCCGCGGCGATGACGATGACGTATTTCGTCGGTCCTTGTGCGGACCCGGCCAGCGGAATGGTCGCGTCGTTCGATGCGTCCAGCTTCACTTGCTGCGCCGGCGAGCCCGCTGTGACGTTCAGGACCTCCACTACGAACTGTTGCGCGACCGGGGCGTCGATGCGTTGGAAGCCGTTCGCCTGCCAGTCGCCGTTCGTCTCCGCGTCGTCCGAGAAGCCGATCTCCGGCACGCTCACGTCGTCGATGGCCCAGCCTTCTCCGCTCACGCCGCCGTCCGTCACATACTCGAACCGCAGGAGCACCTTCTTGCCGGCGAACTGCGACAGGTCTATCGACTCCTGGACCCATTGCGGCGATTGGCCGCCGCCGCTCTCGCCGCTGTAGGCCGGCCCGTAAGCCTGCTTTACCGGGTCGTCGTTGCTCGTTTGTTTGCCGCTGAGCGCCTTCCAGGTAGCGCCGTCGTCGGTCGACACTTCGACATAGCCGAAGTCGTACCAGTGCTCGATGTCGAACCACGTCCAGAAGTTGAGCGTTGCCTTGTTCACCGACGTCAGGTCGAGCTCGCGCGTCAGCGTCGTGTCGATGTCGTCGCCGCGCCCGGACCACCACTGGCCGCTGCCGCTGTGAGCCGCGTTCGACACCAGGGGCACCGTCTGCGCGCCGGCGAAGCCGAACGTTCCCGATTGTCCCGGCAGGTCGACCTCGATGTAGTTCGCCGCGAACTGGTGCACCGTCGTATCGGCGCTCTTCGGCCCGTTGAGCGTGGTGGTCGTGGCAACGCGCTGATCGGCCGCCAGGTAGCCCTGCGGCCCGCCTGTGTAGTTCGCCACCGTCCAGTCGGCGAAGAGGTCGACGAAGCTGGGTTCGTTGTGCTTCTGCAGGAAGTCCTCGATGCCGCTGATCCCTTTGCCCGTCTCGAAGACAATATCGTGCAGCGTGCTCGCGCCGCCGCTGCGCAGCGCCAGGTAGCGGAAGAATAGGCCGGCGGCGCCATAGTGAGCGTAGTTGTCGCCGTTGAGGTTCCAGACAGTTAGCTGCGTGTCAGGTTGCTTGAGGAACGAACCGCGGAAGTCGTCGCTTTGGCCGGCGAGGTCCCCCGAGACCACGGAATTGCCTTCGTTGATCCAGACGTCCTCGCGCGGATTGCCGTTGAAGTGGATGAGATGCTGGAGCTCGTGGGCGATGACGGAGGTGTAGGCGTCGCTGCCCATTCCCAGCGACAGGTCCAGGTAAAGCATCTCCCGTTCGTTGCTGATTGGGGCCAGCGCTTTCGGGTACTCATCTATGTCCGAGAAGTAGCCGGCCGCGCCTTCGAGCTGGCCGTTGAAGACGGTGATGTGCGTGTCGTTGTCGATGCCCGGGCTGCGCTCGGTGCCAAAGGTGCTCGTCACGACCGGATAGACTTCGTTCTCAAACCGCTCCCCGGCCGTGTTGATGTCATCGGAGGAGACCGACTGCCCGTCCTGGACGTAGAAATAGGCGTGTGGCGTCACCAGTTGCAGCGTGGCCGAGACCAGTTGCACAACCGGCGGCTGGTCGCCGGCGGCTCCCGGCTGTGGCATCAAGACAAGGTTGAAGGTGTGTTTGTCGCCGACGCTCAGGCTCTGCGGCAGCGGGCTGACCGGATCGGCGGGCGGCGTTTGCACTCCTTTGAGCCGGACCGCCAGGTCGAGCATGTCGCGGGAGGGCAGGGTGTCCGTTTCGGGCGTGGGCCCGAGGGCGGACGCCGGCGTCGCGACGGCCGTGGCGGTGGCTGGAGTGGGTGTCGAAGCGCTGTTTCCGCTGCCGCCGCAGGCGACCGCGCCAATGGCAAGGATCAGGCCGAGGAACAGCAAAGCAGCCGAACGCATTACGTTACGGCTGCTCAGGACCGGCTTGTCGCCGGCATTGTCACTTCGCTCGAGGGTGTGCTTTCTCGTAAACCTGGCGCACCATGTCGTCCGTGAGCTTCGTGTAGACTTGCGTCGTCGACATGTTTGCATGCCCCAGAAGCTCCTGGACGTTACGTAAAGGCGCACCGCCCCTCAGCATATGGGTGGCGAAGCTGTGGCGCAAGGTGTGCGGCGTTACCGACTTGTTGATCGCGGCTTTCTTCGCGTAGCCCTTCAGTATCAGCCAGAAGCCCTGCCGCGTGAGGCGATCGCCACGCCGGTTAACGAAGAGCGCCGGCTCATGCGCATCATGTACCAGCCGCGGACGCGAATCGTCCAGGTACTCCTCGATGGCCTCGAGCGCGTCCTTGTGGATGGGTATCGTGCGCTCCTTCGACCCTTTACCCATGCAGCGGACGTGCGGCGCGTCGGCGTTCGTATGAACGCTGCTCATGTCCAACGTTACGAGTTCAGTGACGCGCATGCCCGTCGCGTACAGAAGCTCGAGCATCGCCTTGTCGCGCTTGGCCTCCGGGGTAGATGAGCGGGCCGGCTGCTCCAGCAACTCGTCGACCTCTTTGATCGAGAGCGGCTTCGGCAGCGACTTGGGGACGCGGAAGCCGACGTTCTCGGTCGGGTTCTGCTTGACGACGCCCTCGACCTGGTGGAGGAAGGCGAAGAAGGCCTTTATCGCCGCGATCTTGCGGGCGACTGTAGCCTCGGCGTACTGGCGGCGCTTGAGGTCGGAGATGTAATCGACGACGGCGGCGCGGTTAACGCCGCTCCACAGTGGATCGCCGTTGCCGTTGCGCGAGGCAAAGAGGTAGCCGTGAAACTGTGTCAGATCGATACTGTAAGCGGCGATTGTGTTGGCGGAAGAACCCTTTTCGACCGATAGATAGTGAAGGAACTGACCAACTTGGTCGTCCATGACCTCACCTCGCCTTTACCTTGCTTCGAAATGGTGGGGAAGAGCGAGCCCATTTTACCACAGCGTTAACCATTGTCCATGATGGAGCGCCAGAAAATTATGGTAATTTTTCGCGACGACGGCGCGGTTGCGGCTCGGCGGGTGACCGTGGGCTCAGGAAGGCGGCGATAAACGAGGATAAGCGATGTCGAGTCCAGTCCGCGCAGGCGGTGGACGGACTCAACCCGAAACCGACTCCTCTTCCGGCCAAGCCTCCTCGCCGATGAGCGGCACGAATCGACATGGCCCGTGGCGGCGCACCCTGACGGTCTCCGGCTCGCGCGTCACCGACAGAAGCTGTTGGATCTGCCGCCGCCCGACGGGGATGACCAGCCGGCCGCCTACCGCAAGCTGCTCGACGAGCGGACGCGGAATGCGCGGCGCGCCGGCCGTTACCAGGATGCCGTGGTAGGGCGCCTCCTCCGGCCAGCCCAGCGCTCCGCTCGCCACGTGCACGGTGACGTTCGTGTACCCGAGCCGGCGCAATCGCTCGGCGGCGAGCTCCGCCAGGTCCGGCAGCCGCTCCACGGTCACCACCCACGACGCCAGCTCGGCGAGGATAGCCGCCTGGTAGCCGGAGCCCGTCCCGACCTCCAGCACCTTCTCGATGCCCTGAAGACGAAGCAGCTCCGTCATCGTCGCTACCATCAGCGGCTGCGATATCGTCTGCCCGAGGCCGATAGGAATCGGACGGTCTTCGTAGGCCAGATGACGAAACTCAGGTGGAACGAACTCCTCGCGGGGGACGCGGGCTATCGCCCGTAAGACGTGTTCATCGCTGACCTCCGACCGCAGGCCCTCGACCATGGCCAGTCGAGCGCCGGCGAAATCGATCGCCATCTCAGACTCCATCGACTCTATTCCCACTCTTCCCTTACGATAGCACAAGCTCAAGCGGTCCCCAATCGCGACCGATGATATAATGCGACCTCCGCCATCGTGGGGAATACTTCGAGCGAGTGGACGACGATGCCTTCACACTATGATATTGGGACTTCCGGCTGGGTATACAAGCACTGGCGCGGCTCTTTCTACCCGCCGGACTTGCCCGCGCGCTACTGGTTTGAGTTCTACAGCAAGCACTTCTGCACTGTCGAGGTGAACAACAGCTTCTACCGTCTGTCCTCAGAAGACACCTGGCGAAAGTGGGGAAAGTCGGCGCCACGCGGCTTCCAGTTCGCCGTGAAGGCCAGTCGCTACATGACTCACGTGAAGCGATTGAAGGACTGCGAGGAGCCGCTGCAGAACTTCCTCGCCCGCGCTCGACTGCTCGGCCACACGCTGGGTCCCGTGCTTTACCAGCTGCCGCCCAACTTCCATTACAAGACGGAAAACGTTGAGCGTCTCGCTGCGTTCCTTTCGCTGTTGCCGACCGATATGCGCCACGTTTTCGAGTTCCGCCACGACTCCTGGTTCAACGCCGAAGTCTTCTCGCTGCTGCGAGTGCACAACGCCGGCTTCTGCGCCTTCCATATGGCAGGCTGGGAGACGCCCCTGGAAGCGACGACCGACTTCGCGTATCTCCGCTTTCACGGCGCCGACAGCATCTACGGGGGCTCGTACCCGGACGGCGATCTGGCGATCTGGGCCGGTCGCCTGCGCGATCTTCCGGAGGACGTCCGCCAGGTATTCGTATATTTCAACAATGATGCGAACGCTTATGCCGTCCAGAACGCGAAGACGCTGAGCGAGTACGTGACGCCGTTCGCGATCAGGGAGGACTTCGACGACGAGGAGGACGACGAGGAGGAAGCGATCAACAGCTAGGTGAAGCTGTCGCGCCGTCGAAATCATTTAGGAATTCGGGATCATTGATGCGCGAGGCGAAGCCTCGCGCCGACACCACGCTACTGCAAGCAGCCGACCCTCATGTTGCGTCGACTTTTCATGTCGCCTTCGCAACGGCAGTGGGGTGTGCGATGGTCGCGTTCTTGTTGCGCTCCTCGTCCGCCCGAGGCGGGCTCGTCGCGCCGAACTGAGAGCCCCGTAGCTAGAGGTATTCCTTCACCCGCTCCGCCAGCGATCGCGTGAACCCCACCGTCGACGCAATCTCGTCGACGCTCGCCTCCCGTATCTCCCGCACCGAGCCGAACTTCCGCAGCAGCGCCTGCTTCCGCTTCGGCCCCACGCCGGGTATCGCGTCGAGCGCCGAGCGCGTCCCGGCCTTCTGCCGCACGCTGCGATGGTACGTGATTGCAAACCGATGCGCCTCGTCTCGGACGCGTTGCAGCAGGTAGAGCGCCTGCGACGTGCGCGACAGCACAATCGGCTCCGACACGTCCTTTACATAAAGCTCCTCCTGCTGTTTCGCCAGCCCCGCGGCCGGGATGAACGGCGCGCCCGTCTCCCGAAGTACGTCGAGCGCCGCGTTGAGCTGCGCCTTGCCGCCGTCGACGATTAGCAGGTCCGGCAGGGCGCCCCAGCCTTCGGCCTGCGCCGACTCCTGCGCCTCTACCGCCTGCGCCGCGCGCTTGAAGCGTCGCCGCAGCACTTCCGCCATCATCGCCACGTCGTTCGCGCCTTCGACGCTCTTGATCCGAAAGCGACGGTACTCCGCGCGCCGCGGCCGGCCGCCGATGAAAACGACCATGCTGCCAACCGGATGCGCGCCCATGATGTCGGAGATGTCGTAGCACTCGATGCGATTCGGCAGGGCGGGCAGGTTTAGCTCCTCCTGGAGCTCCTCCAGCGCCTGGCGCGTCTTGCCCGTGTCCGTCAGCCAGCGCAGCCGTGCTACCTCCAGCGCCTCGCGGGCGTTCTCCGTCGCCATCGCAATCAGACGGCGCTTGTTGCCGCGCCTCGGCGTCACCAGCTTGACCCGGCCACCGCGTCGCTCCGAAAGCCACTCCTCGATCTCCGCCGTCTCCGGTATCTCCAGCGGCAGCAGGACCGTGCGCGGGACGTATGTCGACGACTCGTAGAACTGTTTGAGGAAGCCGTTCATCACCTCCGCGTCGGGCTCGCCCTTCGCGCCGTCGAGCGGGAAGTGATCGCCGCCGATCATCTTCGTGCCGCGGACGAACAGCACCTGCGCCACCGCTTCGCCGTCCGACCGCGCCATCCCGAAGACGTCTTCGTCCGTCGGCCGCGCGTACGCTGTCACCTGCGCCTCCGACACGTTCTCGATAGCCCGAATCTGGTCTCGCAGGATCGCCGCGCGCTCGTACTGCATGTTCCGCGACGCCTCGTCCATCTGCGCCCGCAGCGCCCGCAGCACGTTCTCCGTGCGCCCTTCGAGGAAGAGGATGACCTGCCGGATCACCTCGTCGTACTCGGCCTCCGAGCAGGCGCCGGAGCAGGGCGCGATGCAGCGGCCGATGAAGAAGTCCAGGCAGGGCCGGGGCCGGCCTCCGGTCACCTCCTCGGTGCAGGGTCGCCAGGGGAAGAGCCGCTTCACCACGTCGAGCGTCCGGCGCACGGAGCTGGCGCTGGCATATGGCCCGAAGTAGCGTCCGCCGTCGTTTTCGATCCGCCGCGTAATTTCGACCCGCGGCCACTTGTTCTGCACGTCGATCTTCAGGTACGGGTAGTGCTTGTCGTCCTTCAGGCGCACGTTGAAGACGGGCTGATGGCGTTTGACCAGCGTCGCCTCCAGGTGCAGCGCCTCCTGCGCCGTATTCGTGACGATGTAGTCGAACTCGGCAATGCTCGACGCGAGCGCCCGCACCTTCGGCTCCATGCTCCGCGGCGAGCCGAAGTACGAGCGCACGCGACTGCGCAGCGACGCCGCCTTCCCGACGTATATGACGCGCCCATCTTCGCTACGGAAGATGTAGACGCCGGGCTTGTTCGGCAGCGCGCCTACGCGCTCGATTAAGGGTTGCTTGGTCGCGATCATTGGTATACTCATTGTAGGCCGGGCCTCAATGCCGTCTCAAGTGACGCTGCTGCGCCTGCCGCCGAGCCCGGCCAGCGGATCCAGTCGTTAAGGCGCTGCCGGCGCTGGCCGGCACATTCTCCAAGGAGGGAGAACATGAAACTCATCAACGACTTCAAGGCGTTCTTGCTCAGGGGCAACGTAGTCGATCTTGCCATAGCGGTTGTGGTCGGCGCAGCGTTCGGCGCGGTGGTCACGGCGTTGGTCCAGGACTTCGTGACGCCGCTGATCGCGGCCATCGGTGGCCAGCAGGACTTCTCCGTCCTGGCCTTCACGGTCCACAACAGCACCTTCCGCTACGGCGACTTCATCAACAAAACGATCACCTTCGTGATGATAGGCGCGGTGGTCTTCTTCCTGATCGTCGTGCCGCTGAACGCTTATCTGGCGCGCTCGCGAAAAGAGCCGCCGCCGGACCCGACCGTCCGCAAGTGCCCCGAGTGTCTGAGCGACATACCAGCCGAAGCGCGCCGGTGCGCATACTGCACTTCGGAGGTGACGCCGGCAGCGTAACGCGACCCACCAGGTTTGACACCCTCAGAAGGCCTTTGCTATCATCGACTCGCCGATAGCACATTTGTTGGCAGCGTAGCTCAGTCGGTAGAGCAGGGGACTCATAAGCCCTTGGTCGGGGGTTCAAATCCCTCCGCTGCCACCAGTGGTATCGATGCGGTGGCGGGCAGGGGCCTGTCGCCAAAGGCGACCTGGCGCCAGCCTTTGGTCGGGGAGCCTGTCAGCCTCTGGCGGATTCAAATCCCGCGGGAAGGCCGATGCCTTTTGCTGTCTATATCTTGCGAAGTCTCCGCAACGAGAAACACTACGTCGGATTTACTTCTAGATCAGTAAGTGAACGCCTTGCGGAGCACAATCGAGGGCACAGAGGGGCCTGGTCTTCCGGCAATAGGCCTTTCGAAGTAATCTATCAGGAGTCGTACGACTCCGAGTCCGAAGCGCACGCTAGGGAGCGCTTTCTCAAGACCGGCAAAGGCCGGGAGTGGTTGAAATCTAGGCTGGATCAGGCATAGGGGACATATGGATAGAGAAGCCGTCGAACGAGCAAAACAGCACTTCGGAGCCCTTGTCGAAGAGCAACTGACGCGCGTCGACCGCATGAAGGCCGACAACGGCTGGGCCGACTACTCCTCGCTCCGACCGCTCGTCATCGGCGTCTGCGGTGGCGACGGCATTGGACCCTACATCTCACGCGAATCGCAGCGCGTCCTCGAGTACATCCTTGCGCCCGAGGTGGAGCGCGGCGACATCGTCTTCAAGACAATCGACGGCCTCACCATCGAGAACCGCGCGGCCCAGCTCAAGGCCATCCCTGACGACGTGCTCGACGAGCTCAAGCAGTGCCACGTCATCCTCAAGGCGCCGACGACGACCCCTCGCGCCGGCGATCCCTGGCCCAACATCGAGAGCGCCAACGTCGCCATGCGCCGCGCCCTCGACCTCTTCGCTAACGTCCGCCCGGTCAAGATTCCGGCGCAAGGAATCGACTGGACGTTCTTCCGCGAGAACACCGAAGGCGCGTACGTCATGGGTAGCCGCGGCATCCACGTCACCGAAGACCTCGCGTTCGACTTCACGGCGGTCACCAGCCAGGGCAGTGAGCGCATCATCGAGATGGCCTTCGACTACGCCCGGAAGCATGACAAGAAGCGGGTCACCGTCGTCACCAAGGCCAACGTCATCAAGACCACCGACGGCAAGTTCCTGGAGACGGCCAGGAGCATCGCCGCCAATTATCCCGAAATCGAGTGGGACGACTGGTATATTGACATAATCCCGGCCAAGCTCGTCGACCCCAAGCGTCGCTCCCACTTCCGCGTCGTCGTCCTGCCCAATCTCTACGGCGACATTCTGACGGACGAGGCCGCCGAGCTCCAGGGTGGCGTCGGCACGGCCGGCAGCGCCAACATCGGCCGCCACTACGCGATGTTCGAGGCGATTCATGGCAGCGCGCCCCGCATGGTCGAAGAGGGGCGTGTGGAATACGCCGACCCCAGCGGGCTCATCCGCGCCGGCGCTATGCTCCTCAATCACATCGGTTACGCCGACCGCGGCCGCCGTCTGGAGATGGCCCTCGAAATCTGCGATACGTTCGAGAAGAAGATGGTCGTCACCGGCCGCCCGACCGGCGTCAAGGGCTCTGAGTTTACAGATTACCTTCTCGCGACGCTGAAGGACCCGCGCCTGGAGGAGCGCTGGCGCGACTACCAGGCGACGCAGCCGGCCCCGTCTTAGGCGACGCAGGCCAAATCGGATCCTTCGTCGGCCAAACCTCGTCATCGAGGTTTTTCGGTTGACAGGCCCTCTCCTCGTTGGATAGAATCGTGAACGGGAGCGGGCGGTTAGCTCAGTTGGTACGAGCGCTTCCTTCACACGGAAGAGGTCACAGGTTCGAGCCCTGTACCGCCCACCATGCAGGCCTTGCCGAAGTGGCGGAATGGCAGACGCGCTACGTTCAGGGCGTAGTGTCCGTAAGGGCGTGTGGGTTCAAATCCCACCTTCGGCACCATTGAAGAGCGAATCTAGCCGGGCCGGACCGTCCGTAGCCCGAAAGTTGATTGGGGCGCTCGTAGCTCAGCTGGATAGAGCGCAGCCCTGCGGAGGCTGAGGCCGTGGGTTCGAATCCCGCCGGGCGCACCATCGACCGATAGCTTAGCGACAGAGACCCGTGCCCCGGCGCGGCTGGGTCCCCTCCGGTCGGATAGAGCGGTCGCCTCGGGCGACAGGCCGTGGGTTCGAATCCCGCCGGGCGCACCCTCGATCCGTCCATTCCGTCGGCCGCAATCGCTGCCTTCATTGAACCTCGCTTCCCCCCGATGTATAATCCCAACAGAAGTTGATCAAGGTGGAGAAACGATGAGCAGACAGCCCGCCGGCAAGCCTCGAGACAAACGAAAAGGACGAAGGCGTATCGTTCCGCCGCCTGCGGCAGCCCGCGCGCGGGTCGCCCCTATCTCCAGCGCAACGAAAGTTGCTGAGTCGACGTCGACGACGACGTTGGCGGCGCCAGCGCGTCGCGTGCCCGGCATGATGGACTTCAGCTACGTCGGATCCGAAGTCCGGCGTATCTTTGTCTTCATGGTCTGCATGCTGACGCTGATAATCGTGCTCTCCCTCGTGTTCCGCTAGAACCCTGGGAAAGAGAAAGCAGCCGAGG
>Ga0187849_1002920_pt1 | contig 15640 bp, 15 predicted proteins | sample June2016WEW_4_10_2_FD_132412 | JGI IMG/M metagenome (GOLD analysis project Ga0187849, IMG submission 132412) | Peatland microbial communities from SPRUCE experiment site at the Marcell Experimental Forest, Minnesota, USA - June2016WEW_4_100 | ecosystem: Environmental > Terrestrial > Soil >... | reverse complement strand
GGCGCCCACAATAACCTTGTCAACAAGCCCTTTGCTCATGACGTAACCTGCCATGTTATCCGTTATCAAAGTAACAGGTATCCCATCGCGCTTAAGCTCATAAACCGTAAGCCTAGCACCCTGAAGCAGCGGCCTAGTTTCGTCAGCGATAACTTTGATTTTTTTGCCTTGCTCCCAAGCCGCACGGATAACACCCAAAGCAGTACCGTACTCGACGGTTGCTAACTCGCCTGCGTTGCAATGCGTTAAAATGGTGTCGCCGTCCTCTATGAGTACTGAACCGTTTTTGCCGATTGCACGGTTCTGCTGCGCATCTTCATCCGCTATTTCTTGTGCTTCCTCGATAACTGCTACTTTCAGTTCTTCCACGTTTCCTGAAAAACCTCTGGCTTTGTTTAGGACTCTGTCTACACCCCAAAACAGGTTCACGGCTGTTGGCCGCTGACGTTTAATAATTGAGCCAGCGTTCTCCAGTTCAACCAACAATTTTTCTTTACTCTGCGCTTTTGAATGGTAAGCTGCCAGTGCAACTCCGAATCCTGCAGCCGCACCCAGCAATGGGGCGCCTCTGACACGCAGGGTTTTTATGGCTTCAGCCATCTGCTCAACCGTCTTAATTTCTAAGGTAACTTCTTGAAGGGGAAGTTTGGTTTGGTCAAGTGTGATAACCGTTCCGTTGCGCCACTGTATCATCCGCATTTTCATGTGCCTCAAACTGGTTGTATACTGCTTAGTTGAGAACGGTTCTGTTTAAGATTTCGGAAAAAAAAAATTAGTTAAACCCAGCCTTTATTGCCAAAGTGACGTATAACCATGAACTTGAGTGACTAGTACCAACATATATGCGTGACAGCACAGAACAGTCAAAAACAAACCCTATTCAACAAAAACAACTTGAAACACACGCTGAGGACACCAAAAAATCAATATTTAATCCGCTGTATTAAGTCGAATAGGTTGCCGTAAAGGTCTTCAAAAACAACTTCAATGCCCCAAGCTTGCTCTGTTGGTTCCCCATGAAATTTTACTCCTTTAGCCTTCATTGCATTGTAGTCTCTGCGGCAATCATCAGTCTCCAAAGTTAGAAACACGTGGTCTCCCGCCTGCTTCCCCAAAGCTTTAAGCTTGTCTTCTGTGTCTGCCTTGACAAAGGTTAATTCAAGGTCCGGCTGGTCTTTTGGCGAAACAGTAACCCACCGCATGTCGCCCCAAAAAACGGTGTCCTCCCGCTTTTGGAATCCTAGTTTTTGAACGTAAAAATTTGCTGCTTCATCTTGGTCTTTGACGAGAAGGGTGATGTGGTCTATCTTCATTTTGCTTTCTACAAAATAAATTGGGAAACGGAAAAGAAAAATGTTATCCTAAGCTTGAGCTTAGGCAGAGTTGTCAAAGGGCGATTTTAGGTGGGTAACAACTTCCACTGGGGAGTCTTCGCCTGATTTTAGGCGTTTCTTCCATTCCTCTCCGACGGCGATAAGCGAGAAGATGCCTGAAACTTCAGCTTTCGACTTCTTTACAAGGGTTACGAGTGCTTCTTGTGTTTCGCCGCTTTTAATCATGTCATCTACAATTAGTACGCTGTCGCGTTTTTTGATTGCTTCTTTAGGAATGTAGAGTGTAACGGTTACGCCTGAATCTCTCCCTAAAATGTATGTTTCGTCTAGGAAGGCTTTAACGCCGACTTCCTTGTTGCGCTTTGCAACGATAAGGTTTACTCCTAACGCGTTGGCAACCATGGTGGCTAAGGGAATGCCGTCAACGGCTGCTGTTAAAACTTTTGTAACTCGTTTTCCAGCAAAATTTGCAAGTGCATGGTTTGCCGCTTGCTGCAAAATGTTGTAGTCGCCGACAATTTCAGTATTATCAAAATAGCCGGCTTCGTCAAATTTTATTCTGCTGCGCAATTCTGCTTCTAAACCAACAATCTTGTTTAGAACTCGCCAAAGCTGCTTGGCTCTTAATGTGTTTGGCAGCACGTGCCCTTTTGCGTAGCGGCTCAGTACGGTGACTGGTAAATCGGTTTTTGCGGCTAATTCCCGGTAAGTGATATTCCGCTTGTATTTCGCTGTTCTTAACAGTTCGATTGTCATTAAGCGGAGTTTCAAATCTTCTGCGTGAGTGCTCAATTTTACCTTATCCCCTTTTTTCACACTTATAAGTCAAATATAAGATGTTTATTTAATATTGTATCTTGCAGATTTATGCTTTTCTGTTTAAATAAATCAATGTCCAAGCATTAAAGTCTTAACAATCTGACTCAACGATACTGTTGTACATTAAACTTTTTAGACAGCAACGCGAACTCCTATATCAAAGGGGGCATATGACGCAGAAGACTAAACGATTATTCATTACTGCACTCTTCGGCTCAATAATCTTTGTCGTCAACGTTTTTTTGCCGCCCCCAATAAATTACCTCTTAATTGTGGTTCAAGCGGTTCTTCTTGCTTTGAGCGGATTATTCATTAAAGCAGGCGCCTCCTACGTAGGAGCAGTTGGGGGCCTATTAACCGCGCTGGGAAGTCCCGCGTTGGGTCCATTTACCTTTTTGTTTTCCTTTCTCTTCGGCGTTTTAGTCGATAGCTTCTTGTTTATTTTCAGAATCACAGCTTCCCCCGAACGCGTAAACCGCAACAGGCTAATGGCTGCGATGGCTTTCAGCACAATGCTGATTGGCTTAATTAGCTATTCAGCGTTTGCTCTTTTTCCACACTTTATTCCCTTTGCGAAAGAGTGGGCTGGCTTATTTATTCAAAGAAGCACCATGCTAGATGCGCTTGTATTATTCATGGGTCCAGCTACCGGCATAGTGGCTGGTTATGCTGCAGCCTATTTGTGGAATAAGTACTTGCGAAACATCCGCATCTAAAGCAGTAACTGTTTGATTTTTTCATCAACCAATTTAGCAATCATCAGATTGGAAACAAAAACGCATTTGACACCGGTTAATTCAGCGAGTTCAGCCGGCTTTTGATCCTGTGTTACAAGAATCAAGTTGTTTTTACCCGCGTATTCCACGATGTCACGGTCTTTAGCGCTCTTTAAACCCGCTTCCTGAGCGGTTAAAACTTCGTAACCTAAAGCTTCAAAGTACTCTTTTAAACCAGCATACATTTCATCTAACAGAATCTTCATTTGGGTTCGCTAATCTACTTTTGCAGTTAAATTATTTGAGCTTTTACCTTTAGGCTTAAATTTAATCTATGAGGAGTAATGCGAACGATTCGGGATTCTTTGCAAACGGAAAACTGACCTGGATTCCAGCGTTACTTGCGGTTTTTCTTAATTTTTCAGCGCCTGTTTGAGATGACATTTATTTCTCACTAACCTTTTTGCGGGAGGGTTTCTTTTGATATAAACATTTAGCGGAACCGTTGAGAAACCTTGTTAAAAAGCGTCAGCAGTTAAGCAGTTAATTGAATAGTTGGCGTTTTTATAGACTAGCAAGCACAAGGGTAATATAGAGATTCATTAAATCATCTTTGACTGAAGGTGCCGTTGTCGTTAAAAGCAAGATCAGCAGCATCGGATACGTCAACAAAATCCAAGAAAACATTTTAAACATCAAACGAAAGGAACTCTCACCGTTATTTAATGAACTGAAAGCGGCTGACTGCGTAATCTGCGGAGGATCAGGCAGGTCACTCTACTCGTTGAATGCTGCCTTGAGCCAAATTGCACTCAGCCAAGAGGGCTGGAGAAACAAGGTTGTTTTAACTCCTGATGATCCGGGTTTTCCAGGCAAAAGCATGTATGATGCAGCAGCTGACCTTTCAAGGCGTTACAAGAAAACCTTGCTTTTGATAAATTCTGGCAGCGGTTATTCTGATGATCCGTTAGTTATGGCTCAAGAATTAGCCAAGTACATTGAAGAAAAGAAATCAAACAGGTTTTCAATGGGTCTTTTAACGTCCACTGTTGAGTCGCCTTTGGGGGAAATAGTTGGTAAGTATGGTCACGTGGTTGAGCTTAAGGGACGTGGCAAATCCAAGCCAGGCACTGAGTACAGCGAAACAGGCATGATGGGCGACATATTCGAGTTAGGCACACTTGAACTGTTAAACAGCATGATTGAAGCTGTCTTTCGGAACCTTGAGGTTGATGATGTCTTTCAGCTTTGCACTGAAGAATTTGAAAAAATCGGCGATATGATAGACTCCAACGTTAACTCTGAAACCTACACGCAACTCGTCGATATACTTGAAAAACGAACAAACGTGTTCCTGGGCGGAAAAGGCACCGCAAACGAAATCGCCAAAATGACAGGCGTAAGACTCTTCCACATCAAAAGCTTCCTAGGCGACAACGTCTACATAACAAGAGGCGTTAACACTCCGCATCCAAGAGCAGGCGACCTCGAAATCCTACTATCATACTCAGGCGAAACAAGACCCGTCATCATCTGGGCTGACGTAATCAAAAAGTTCGCTGGAACCGTATTTGCAATAACAAGCTCACCAGAATCAACCCTAGCAAAGAAAGCAGACCTAAAAATCATCCTGCCAGAAGAAGCCAAGCCAATGACGCCAAGACGCTTCTACACTCGAGCAGCCTACGTTTTAAGCCCAATTCCAGTTAAGCTAGCTGAAAGGCTTGGCCAAAGAGGACTGAATCTTCCTGAATACATAATCAGCTGGTATCACTCCGTAACACAATAAAACTGCATACAAAGGCTTCATAGGCTAAATTCCAGAACTTTATCAGTAAAACTAGCCAAACTATCGGAAAATGGGGTAATCCACAAGACAGTGGAGAACGTCTCTCCACCATGACACATTATTCGCTGATCGAAAAAGGCATAGACCTAGTCATTGCATTCAAAGCCATGGTTGATTGGGAACTTAAAGTGGTGCCATCACCGAAAGGAAAATTGATCGCGATTACAACGGCAATGATATCTTCAGAAAACGCAAATAGCTCTTATCTCCCAGATGACTGAGGTTTAGCGAAATTGATGTTAAATGAAGTTTGGCTCTATTTTCTTAAAAGAAGGCGCTGCAATCAGCGGTTGTTAAAAACGTAATTGCTATTTTTATGGTACAGGTCCTGTGGGGTAACGTCCCATCGCATCGAGTATTTCTTCGCTGATTGTCCTTTTTCCCACATTTCGAACAAAATCTGAAGCAACCACAATTTCAACCAGCTTATTCTGCTTCAAAACGGGCAGTCGCCTTATCCTATTACTGGACATCAGCCTCGCTGCCTCTTTAAGGGAGACACTCTGAAGGGGGAACAAGGTGGAGGTCATCAAGGGGGGTCGCAGAGCTGACAGGGCCGAACAAGGTCGCCGTGAAGACCGAGGCGGGGACAGAGGAGATCCAGGCCAAAAACGTGGTGGCATTGGCGCTCGTGGAGAGGAGGAACACATACTAGGCTCGTTAGGTCGAGTCATTCATTACGGCACAAAGTTGAGGGAATGACTATAATACACAGCGTAGTAGATGATTTCAACTGGCACGACAGTCCATGAGATGCGGAGAGAAAGATGAATGAGAGCAACAAACCTTCCGAAAAGAAGTGGTTCGTGTCGGATCTGGAAAACTATTCTCGGGTTCGGAGGAGACAAACACGGCAGGCTGCGCAAATACGGGCACTATCTCTTCGTAATTTCAATACTCATAATATTACTGAGCGTTCTAGCCCTGCTGAACGTATATTTTCATTTAACCAACGTATCGTCCTATAATATCAATCAGGAAGGTGTGTCGTCGCCATTTTTGTTAGCGGGTTACCTCGGCATGTTCATTAGCGTCGCCATTTTACCAGTTCCTGATTACTTTCTCGTTCCAGCGTATGGTTATCTATCATTGATAGGGATGTTCAATCCATATTACACGTTTCTAGTGTGCCTCGTGGGCGCCGTGTTTCCGATAGAGTACGTTTGCGGCAGACTTGCGGCCAGACCCCTACTGTTGAAAGTCCTGTCCCTCCTCCGTATATCCGAGAAGAACATCGAAACGGCAGATAAATGGTTGGTGGAACACGGCATATTCTCCATTTTCATATCCACCTTCATACCGTTCTTCTACAACGTCACTTCCCTGGCTGCCGGGACACTGAAAATGAATTCGGTCAGATTCTTTCTATCCAGTTCCGCAGGATTCGGGTTGAGATTCGTATTCCTTGAAGGCGTGGGCTACTACAGCATCTACATCTTCACGGCTTCATTTGACTATTCGCAAAGAACTCTCTTCTCTTTGCTCCTGATTTTATCTTCTGTTTACGCGGCTCTTTATCTCGTAAGAACTTTAGCGCGCATGCTTGTTCGAAATTAGTTAGCGAAGTATCTGATGCTTCTCGTTTTGCCAATTTTGTTTGTGTTAACGGCGGCTTGAGCCGTAATCAGCATGATTAGAATGCAGAGTTGAGAATGAAACGTTAAATTGACCAAACCTCGCAGATTGTGATCTTTTAAGCCTACCAAGTTCTGATGCTTTCGTAAACAGGCTAATGGAATGTTTCTTCTCGTTCTCGTTGCCCGAAACCACAATCAATGCAATGGGCAATTCGCTTTTGACGTGACCCCCCTAAATCATCAAGTAAAAAACGTACTCCTATTACTTACCGCTGAGCAGGCGAATAATATATAGGCTTATTGAGTTTTTAGCCAAAACGGTTTGCTCGAAAGAAAATCCGTCAAGAACTCAGCGAAATCAACATTTTCTTCATATACTGCACCTATTTCGGCGTCAACCAGAATCTTGTGGTTCTTACGGATTGATTTTGCAATCAGTTCAGCGACGCCAGCGTTTTTGCCTCCGTCTGCAAGCTTATCTTTTAAGAGCGCAACTGCATCTGTTGTTTTGCGTGGCACTTCAACTATCCAGCGTCCATCCTCAATAAATGGTCCAGAAACAACCTGTTTATTGTCGGCATATTTAGCTAAGAAATTCTCGCTTTCCACTTCTCGTTCAAGCGGCGGACCTAGGTGCTTTTTGATGTTTGGCAAAATTTGCTGTTCAAGCTCAAAGGTGAAGATGCTGAGGGTTTTTTCGTTGCTCCAGACAGTGTCTTTTAGGATTTTGTAATCGTTTAGCTCTAATAGTCTATGTAGTGAACGTTTTGTTCTGTATAGTTGTCCCCATAAAACGTCTGGAACAGCGCCCACCTGGTCTATAACTAGAAATACAATGGATGAGCCGCGGCTCTCAAACTGGCTTTTCAAGCTTGCAACTGGTAGAGCCTGAGGTTTAGGCGGATAAAAGAAGGCTACGTCAGGCTTTTTTAGGAAGGCTCTGGCTGCGCCAACAAAACTGTACAGTTTCTGAGGCTGCACGGCTGAAGCTACGTTTCTTCCTTTATCAACGGGGTCAATGATCACTAATGGTTCAGGGAAAAGTAGGGAAAGCTCGTTTTCTCTGTTTTCGTAATAGTTTTCGATGTCTATTACTACTCGTTTATTGTACCGTGCAAAGGCTCGTATTGTTTCAGCGAACGAGCGGTATTTCATTATCAAGAGTTCGCAGAGGTAACCGCTGAATCCGCCGACTTTTATTTCTGCCCCATAAACGCCGATGCCCTGCATGAACCTTTTAAGAAGCCGAACCTCTCCACGCAAGTCCACGGTTAAGTGTTTTTTAATGTAGTCTGTATGATACGGCGTTCGGTCAGTGGCGCTTTGCCATTCGCCAGGCTTGGCATCATAACAAGGGACAATATCCACGCGGTAGCCTTCAACGAATATTTGTAGGTAAGGATGCTCAGCAAAACGTTCAATCTGCTCATAAGCGCCAGCCGCCTTTTTAGCAATCTTTAAGCCGATGTCGCCAAGATTTTTTCTTGGTATGGAGGTTGGTAGGCGCATGAAAATGTCAATATCAGGATTTTCCCGAAGCCATGTGTCTTTAGCTACTGAGCCTTCAACACGCACAATCGCTGCAGTACCTTCTTGTTTGCAAGCCAAGGCCACTTTCTGCTCTAACTCACGGGTTATAGCATCAACTTTTGCACGGTCTTCCTTCTCAGGCGTAATTTTCTTTAGAACTTGCTTGGTTATTGCTTCGATTTCCTGCATGGCTATCATTTTTGCTCCTGTGTCGGGCAATATTCTCTGAGCGTTGAGTAAGTTGGACCTTTCGGTGAAAGTTGGCTTTTTTTAAGCCGAAGGCAGTCGGCTTTGATTGTGCCGAACTCGTAATCGGCTTTTTTTGTTACCAGCTCAGCTAGGCGCTGCTTGTTTGCGCCGGATTTCACCCGTGCGATTGTTAAGTGTGGGCTGAACCCGTAAGCATCTGCCGCGAAGCCTAACGCGCGCATCTGTGGTTCTAGCTGGCTGAAAATGCTTTTGAGTTGTTCTACACCCTCGGTCAATCCAGCCCAAACAACTCTCGGGTAATTTATGCTGGGAAAAACTCCTAAACCCCGAAGTTGGGTGTTGAACGGGGTAAACTTGACTTTCTTCATTGCTTCATAAACTTTGTCCACCATGCCCGGGCTGATTGAGCCGAGAAAACGCATGGTTATGTGAATGTTTTGCGGCTCTACAAGTCTGAGGTCTGCGCCAGTTTCAACCAGAAGTTTCTGCACCGCCGAGAGCCTGTTCAGTACCGACTCGTTTTCCATGTCGAAAGCAATGAAGCTTCTTATTTGTTCAGACATCGCGTGTTCCTTCAAGTATTTTTAACACTTATCCTTCATAAATGCTTTTTAATGCAATCGCTTCTGTTGGTGATGTCACCAACTCCGCCTTATTTTCCCTTTTCTTTTTGGAGGCTCAATGAAATGGAGCTTAATCGAGATTTTTCTATTGGCCTTTGCGACAGCGTAAACGTGAGTTTAGAGCTGATAAAGGCAAGAAACAGAGTTATCCTAAGCAGCGTAAACGCTGGAATTTAATTAGTCATGGACAAGCAAACATGAATTTAAATTTAAACCAAACAACCGAGCAACATTCAGTCATTAACAATAATAAAGCGTTTAAAAATCCTCCAGAAATAAGAGAATATTGGCGCATCCACAAACAACAGCAAGAGCGCTGTTAAGCTATTGATTTTCCTTAAATTCTACTTAATTCTCTAATAAAGAGAGTTAATAAAATTAGTTTAAGATATCCTGTTATTCTTTCTATCCAAAAACTTAGTAATTTGCTTCATTTCGTGGGGAAAATGGCAACTTTGGTTACATCCAGTTTTTCCTTTAAGATTCTAATAGCTTCAGTGACGAGAGAATCATACTTCAAGTCAGCCTCTTTTCCTCGCTTAAATTTTTCATGTGTAGTTCTGTGAACGAAAAAATTCCGTTCATTATTAATTTTAATCATATTTTCATGTTCTTCAGAATCAATTATTTTCAATACTTTAAGTACACGAGCTGCATCTCTAAGATAGAAATTCTCAAGAACGCTGTCAATTACCTCATGGTCTGCATTACATAACAAAAAATAATCTTTAATTTTCAAGCAACCATTATGTTCAAGTTGTATTGCTGAGAGAACGATTGCAGTAAACCAATCATGCTCATTTTTGGCATTCTCGATAATTTCAAGTTGCGCTGTGTTGTAAAAAACTGCCGTCATAGTCTAATCCTTCATTTGGTTTAGATTTCTCGTTTATTTTATCGTTGAAACTATTTCTACGCTATTCAGATTTAAGACTTTTTAATTTTTAGATAGAACAGGCTTTTCATAAAAAACAAATGCTTTTTAATGGAAACGTTTGCTAATATGAACTAAAAAAGGGTAAGTCATGTACGCTGACAAGATAGTTGTTGGTTTAGCAGGGATGCCTGGGTCAGGTAAATCCTTGGTTGTTGAAACTGCACGCGAACTAGGCTACGCCATAGTGGTTATGGGCGACGTGATTAGAGACGAAACAGCAAATCGAGGCTTAGATTTAACTCCGCAGAACGTTGGGAAAGTTATGCTTCAATTACGAGAAGAGGGCGGAAACACCGTGGTCGCAGAGAAGTGCATTCCTAAAATAGAAGCGCAAGCAAGCAGTAAAGTTCTTGTTGACGGTTTAAGAAGCCTATATGAAGTTGACGTTTTCAAAGCGCATTTTGCCAAGTTCAGCCTTGTTGCTGTGCATGCTTCTCCCGAAACGAGGTTTAACCGCCTCTTCAATCGCCATCGAAGTGATGACCCAAGCGGATGGGAAGTTTTCCGTGACCGGGACATGCGGGAGCTTAGTGTTGGCTTGGGCAATGTGGTTGCGATGGCTGAGCAGATGATAGTTAACGATAATAGTGTTGAGGAAGTTAAGCTTAAAGTTGTGGAGTCTTTGCAAAGGATTGAGGAAAAATGGCTGAAGTAACTGTTCACGTTGAAGCTGAAATTAACCCAACGGAAAACGAAGATAAAGTAAAAACGGTTGTAACTAACGTTTTAGGCAACGCTTCCATAACAATCACGCCTTCAGGCAAAGCAGACACATTAACTGCTGAAGCTAAGGGGCAGGATTCTCTCTTTAAACTACGCAATATACTGCGCACTGACAGGATTCGAGACGCCGCCAGAAAAGCGCTCTTCCACAGCATAAGAGGAAACACTATTAGTTTTTGCTTAAACAAGCAAGTAGCGTTTGCAGGGCACATCTCCTTTTCTGAAGAAACAGCGGAATCACCCTTAGGCCCCATACGAGTAACAATTACGGCTGATAATCCAAGGCAGCTTATCGAGTGGCTGGCGGAAAAAACCTCGTAGGCAAGAAGGACTAAAATTTGTCTGCAAGGGCTAAAGTAACGAAAAACGGCGCGGTTCTGTTAGGTGACAGCGTTGCCTGCGACGCTTTTGACGAGCAGAGGCCTTTGCGGATTGTAACTCATGCGCACGCAGACCATCTTGGCGGCTTACGGAAAAGCTTGAAGTGCTGTGAGAAAGTTTTGATGACTAAGGCTACTAGAGACCTTGCGGAGGCACTTGACGACTCGCTGAAACTTCGAGACGCAGTAACCGAGACACTGGAGTACGGCAAAACCGTCAGGTATGGTGAAGAGCAGATTACGCTTGTTAAGGCAGACCATATTTTGGGTGCCGCACAAGTGCTGGTTGAGGATGCTGGCGGAATACGGGTTGCTTACTCTGGCGACTTCAGGATTGACGACACTCCCGTTGTTGAATGTGACGTTTTGGTTGTTGAGGCAACTTATGGGAGTCCATCATGCAGGCGCTCTTTTGATGTGGATGTACGTGAACTTTTAGTTACAATGATTGAAAAACGCTTGCGCGGCGGCGCTGTCTACGTTTTCGGGTATCATGGCAAACTGCAAGAAATCATGCAGCTTCTAAGAAATGCGGACGTCGCTGTGCCGTTTGTTATGCCACAGCGGATTTATCAGGTTACGAAAGTTTGCGAGCAACACGGTATGCAGCTGGGTTGCTTGTCGCTTTCCACCGATGCGGATGGGCGTGAACTTCTGGGTGGGAACCTTCCATGCGTCGCCTTTTACCACATGAATTCTCGTGAATACGTGGGCTTGAATAATGCGCGTATCTGCGTTAGCGGTTGGGAATTCAATTCGCCTTGCAGGCAGATTGGCGACAGGGAATATTTAGTTGCGTTAAGTGACCACTCAGATTTCGACGGTTTAATAGAGTATGTTAAGCGTTCAAGAGCAAAACAAGTTATCACAGACAATTATCGAGTGAGTCACGGCGCAGTTTTAGCTAAGGAAATCCGCAAGCGCTTAGGCGTTTCCGCAGTGGCAATGCCCAGAACCCCAGGGCAAACCACGCTGTAGCATTAGGGTTTTTGGCTAAAGAAAGTTAAAGCTTAAAAGCGGAAAATCAAACTACACTCAACTTACAAGAGAGCAAAGGAATGAAGAGAATGAGCAAATCATCAGTTATTTCAGGCTTCTATAAGCTTTCGCCGAAAGAGCGTTTAGCAATCGTTAAAGATTTCGCAGGCTTAACCGATGAGGAAGTCCGTTTACTTGAGGACACAGGTTCCGTGTCCATTGATTTGGTTGACCACATGGTGGAGAACGTTATCGGCGTTTTCCCTGAACCATTAGGCATCGCAGGCAACTTCCAAATTAACGGTAAAGACTATTTGATTCCGATGGCGACTGAAGAGCCAAGCGTGATCGCCGCTGCCAGCTACGCGGCTAAAATGGTAAGGGACGGCGGAGGATTTCACACCAGCAGTACAGCGCCGATTATGATTGGGCAAATCCAAGTTGTCGGCATCAAGGATGCTAAAGCGGCTAAGAAGCAGGTTTTAGATGCTAAAGCTGATGTTCTTAAGAAGGCGAATGACCAAGACCCAGTTTTGAACTCTTTCGGCGGCGGAGCAAAAGACCTGGACGCTAAAATCATCGACACTTCGTTGGGGCAGATGTTGATTGTAGAGTTGTATGTTGATTGTCGAGATGCCATGGGCGGGAACGCTGTTAATACTATGGCTGAAGCAGTGGCGCCGCTAATTGAGCAGCTTACGGGCGGTCACGTTTATTTGCGCATTATCTCTAACTTAGCCACTAAACGATTGGCGAAAGCATGGTGCTCCGTGCCCAAGGAATCGCTAGGCGGGGAAGCAGTTGTGGACGGCATCGCTTACGCCTCGGCTTTTGCAGAAGCTGACCCTTACCGCGCAGCAACACATAACAAAGGCGCCATGAACGGCATAATAGCAGTGGTTCTTGCAACGGGAAATGACCACCGCGCTATTGAGGCTGGCGCTCACGCTTATGCCGCGTTAAAAGGACCATACACTTCCATATCAAAATGGACAAAAAACAAAAACGGCGACTTAGAAGGCGTAATCGAGCTGCCGATGGCGGTAGGCTTAATCGGCGGCGCAGTAAAAACTCATCCGATAGCAAGAGTTGCCATGAAAATCTTAGGCGTCAAATCAGCTAACGAGTTCGCTGAAGTCTTAGCAGCCGTCGGACTAGCCCAAAATCTAGGCGCCTTGCGAGCGCTGGCGAATGAGGGAATTCAGCGCGGTCACATGTCTCTGCACGCAAGAAACATCGCAATTACCGCGGGAGCCAAAGACGATTTGGTTGATAAAGTTGCAGAGCGGATGGTTAAGGAACGAAAGGTTCGAGTGGACAGAGCCAAAGAAATCCTTGAAGAATTAACCAAAAAACAATAGTTTTTTTGCCTTATATCCTTGTTTTGATGGATCACCTTTTTGGACGTCTTGTAAGTGTATGATGCGGTAGATTTCAGCCTGGTTTCAATCCTTGTTTTGATGGATCACCTTTTTGGATTACACGCAACTTAAGGAAAGTTGGAAAATACATTGTTTCAATCCTTGTTTTGATGGATCACCTTTTTGGACGTTCTTTAAAACTATGAATGCTATCTGTATCTGTAGTTTCAATCCTTGTTTTGATGGATCACCTTTTTGGACTCCAACTTGAATTTCTGATTCAATCAGCAGTTTGGTTGTTTCAATCCTTGTTTTGATGGATCACCTTTTTGGACTGTCGCTGAAGCTGTCAATAATGCGTTTCGAAGCCTGCTGTTTCAATCCTTGTTTTGATGGATCACCTTTTTGGACATTGGCAGAAATTTGTTTGGTGCCTTTATCACAGTTTCAATCCTTGTTTTGATGGATCACCTTTTTGGACAGCTATAAAGGAAAATGAAAGCATGGCTCGATACTTGTTTCAATCCTTGTTTTGATGGATCACCTTTTTGGACGATTCACGCGAACAGCCCAGAAGTAACACGTGAAATGATGTTTCAATCCTTGTTTTGATGGATCACCTTTTTGGACGATTCACGCGAACAGCCCAGAAGTAACACGTGAAATGATGTTTCAATCCTTGTTTTGATGGATCACCTTTTTGGACAAGCGTCTATGGCGGCTTATAATGAACTTTTCAGTTGTTTCAATCCTTGTTTTGATGGATCACCTTTTTGGACCAGAACGCGGGCGCAGGCTTCGCAGATTTAGCAAGGGTTTCAATCCTTGTTTTGATGGATCACCTTTTTGGACCATAATCAAGCGGCAAACCCAAGTTGGGAACCCTAGTTTCAATCCTTGTTTTGATGGATCACCTTTTTGGACAAAAACATGGCGCAACTTCATACTGGAGTTGGCTAAAGTTTCAATCCTTGTTTTGATGGATCACCTTTTTGGACACCTCATGTATCTACCGCAATTCAGTTTATGGAGTGTTTCAATCCTTGTTTTGATGGATCACCTTTTTGGACCGCGGTTTTAACAGGCATCGTAACGGGCACGTATAGTTTCAATCCTTGTTTTGATGGATCACCTTTTTGGACATCGTAGAACTTACAATGCCCGCGCTCGTCATTAAGTTTCAATCCTTGTTTTGATGGATCACCTTTTTGGACTTCCTCTAGGATTCTTTAACGCATAAGTTATATTGTTTCAATCCTTGTTTTGATGGATCACCTTTTTGGACGTCTACTTGGCAGGAGTGGAAAGCAGCGGTTTACTGTTTCAATCCTTGTTTTGATGGATCACCTTTTTGGACTCTTTCAATTTTTATTTCCTCATATCACGTATATTTAGTTTCAATCCTTGTTTTGATGGATCACCTTTTTGGACTGTTTTGCGCATGCGGCGCCTGCAGCTGAAGAGTTGTTTCAATCCTTGTTTTGATGGATCACCTTTTTGGACCTGATTTCTGGAATATGGTTTCAGCGCCAACAATGTTTCAATCCTTGTTTTGATGGATCACCTTTTTGGACACCGTTCTGCTTCACGAAAGTCGCGCTTTTACCCGGTTTCAATCCTTGTTTTGATGGATCACCTTTTTGGACCATGCATCCAGAAATCGCAACAGGTACTTTGCAGGATAGTTTCAATCCTTGTTTTGATGGATCACCTTTTTGGACAACCCCTTAACTTTCGCCCTATTCTCCAAAATAAGAAGTTTCAATCCTTGTTTTGATGGATCACCTTTTTGGACTTTTGTAGACGCTTTTGATATTGCAATGGTACCGATGTTTCAATCCTTGTTTTGATGGATCACCTTTTTGGACCCTTGCGCTGAATCGCGTCCCTGCAAACTCGCGTAAGTTTCAATCCTTGTTTTGATGGATCACCTTTTTGGACACTGGTAGTTCTGGTTTAATAAGTGTTACTTATCCTTGTTTCAATCCTTGTTTTGATGGATCACCTTTTTGGACTTTTAATATTATTATCCTTAAACTGTTCAACACCAGTTTCAATCCTTGTTTTGATGGATCACCTTTTTGGACTAAAGCTGTTGCATACCACCACCACTATTAGATTGTTTCAATCCTTGTTTTGATGGATCACCTTTTTGGACACGGAGGGATAAAGCAAAGTGAGTGGAGCTCCTGGTTTCAATCCTTGTTTTGATGGATCACCTTTTTGGACACAGCCTTCGGAATCCGAAGGTTAGCACTTACCAAAAACGTTTCAATCCTTGTTTTGATGGATCACCTTTTTGGACGGATATTTTGGGTTTTACGATTTTAGAATCTGCAGTTTCAATCCTTGTTTTGATGGATCACCTTTTTGGAGTTTACATCGCGCTTGTTGACACGAACGGAAGCGTGTTTCAATCCTTGTTTTGATGGATCACCTTTTTGGACATTCTTGACGACCGCGAAACGAAAAACACGCATGTTTCAATCCTTGTTTTGATGGATCACCTTTTTGGACAGCCGGCAAATTGGGGTTTATTGTGTGTTCGAGGCAGGTTTTGTGCTTTTTTGGAAATTGATTTTTCATGATCTCTTGATTATTAG
>Ga0187849_1002914_pt1 | contig 15682 bp, 14 predicted proteins | sample June2016WEW_4_10_2_FD_132412 | JGI IMG/M metagenome (GOLD analysis project Ga0187849, IMG submission 132412) | Peatland microbial communities from SPRUCE experiment site at the Marcell Experimental Forest, Minnesota, USA - June2016WEW_4_100 | ecosystem: Environmental > Terrestrial > Soil >... | reverse complement strand
CGGGGGCACAGCCTTTTTATTTTCTTGTTGTTGTGATGGGGGCTTAAGGAATTTAGAAATAAGCCATCGCCCAACATAGTCCATGGGACTTTTAGCAAATTTTATATCTTGATTTTTCGTCCAGCCGCTAGGCTCGAAACGTGTGTGAGCGAGCTTATCGCATAGTACTTCCAGCGGCACACCGTACTGCAACGCGAGAGAGGCAACGATAGCAAAGCAGTCCATCATGCCTGAAATTGTTGAGCCTTCTTTGGACATGTTGATGAAAAGTTCACCGGGTGTCCCATCTTCGTAAAGACCTACGGTGATGTAGCCTTCATGACCGGCAATGTCCATCTTGTGAGTGATAGCTTGGCGCTCATTGGGCAACCTACGGCGTTCGGGCATTGGTTGAGTCCTCATATAGATTTGTCCTGTACTTGTGGTTCTACTGGAACTGCGGAGCCAATAGAAGGAACACTGTCTCGTTCTCTCATCTCTTCTGGTTTTACTTCTCTGACAGTTGAAATTCCGCCTTCCATAAACAATGTTGTAGCCCCTCCCGGTGAATATCTACTAAGGTCTACACGGGCTAACATGTATGGTCCAAAATTAGTTTCCTCTTCAACAAATCCTTCAAATTCGTTGGCTTTTATGACGCCAGTTCTGTTACGATGTAGGCAAATCATTGCATCGACGTTTTTTTCAATGGCGGCAGAGCCAGAGGCGTGACGCGCTGCAACAATTTCGTTTTGTTCTGGCCTACGTGGTTGAACTACTAAAATAATAAATAAATTAAGCTCCATCGCAACAGCTTTAATGCGAGCGCTGAGATTGGCAATCTCTTGTGCTTGGTGTTGAATTGATTTACACATTAGTTGAAGGTTGTCCAACACCATGAACTTGATTCCGTACCGGCGAACGGCCTGCCGGATTAGGTCAAAAACTTTTTCGGTGTCCTGCGGGTTAGTCTTGCCAAGCAACAGGTCCGCCGTTCTTTGGCGCAGGACTTCCCTAGCCTTTTCGGTCGTCGCTTTCGTATACTGGCTCCGCCCCGGCGTATCATCGGTCTGCGTGACATGGCAAACCCACTTACGAGCGATGCGGCGCGGCGGCATTTCAAAGCACAGGAACAACCCCGGCTGATTCAGTTTCACCGTCAGATAGTCGAACCAATTCAAACAAAATGTAGTCTTGCCGACCTTACCCTCGGCAATGACTCCGCATACGTCGCCGTACTCATTTCCTCCGAGCACGATGTCCAGAGACTTCCACGGAGTGTCAATCGGTGCGTCGCTGGTTCCACGCTTGTCAATCTCGGCGTCGATCTCGTCCAGCGCCGTGAACATGTCAGAGACGCCCGGAACTTCCAAAGGCTTCGCTTCGCTCTTCAACTGTGCGAAGTCTTCGGCGGTGTGACCGGCCTGAATCCATTCGCCAAGGTCCTTGCCGTCCTGCCCGTCTTTGCGCTTGAAAGCGGGTAGCTTAATCAGCAGGCATTTCTCGATTCCGATGCGCTTGATGATTTCTGCGGCGGCTTCTTGGCCGGGCTTGTCGGAATCATACAAGATGTAGATTTGACGATGCGGGTCCGGCGCTAGCGCCCGCTGGTCCCACCACACATCTAGCCGGTCAATCCACGTAGCCTTCTTCATGTTCGCGCCGGGCACGCCAAGCACATTGTCGTAGCCAAGGCTTATGAGTGAAATGCAATCGGCCTCGCCCTCGACTAGGATTAGCTCTGTAGTGTCGGAGTGAATTGCGTCGGCATTATAGATAGGATTTTCGCGGCCTTTGGAGCCAAGGAATCGCGGTTCCTTGCTACCGTCCGGGCGTGTTTCCAGCCTGTGCAAGGCACGCATTTTGGCATACTGGTAGTTCCCGGCATTGATGTACGGGTAGACAAGCCAGCGCCGGGCTTCGTTATTTATTCCCAATACAAGGCCAAGTTTCATACGCTTAATAACGTCCAGAGAGAAGCCACGCTCCGAGACGTAGCGGAATGCCTCAGCATCATTCAGCAGGCGTTGGTGGCACTCCTCTAGTGGGGGCAGGGGCAGCGTTTCTCTTGGCACAGCATCAAGCATGGAGCGAATCTCTACGCCGGGGATGGTCGCATCGCCTAGCTCTTTCTTGAGGCTTTTTAGCGTTCCTGACCGTCCGCATACTTTGCAGTCGAAAAGATAGTCCGGCTGGTTTTCCGGGTGGTTGGCGTTGACCTTCGGGTCCATGCTGACGTAGAAGTGCTGCTCTTTCCCGCACAGCGGGCAGTCAGTTAGAATCTGTGAGTCATTCGAGCATAGCTTGTGAGTCCAGCCCTTCGACTTCACGTAGACTAGCGCTTGAGATTCTTCGACCGGAATTGGTTCGTCGTAAGGCATTACGCTCCTTGCTCTTTGCTCATTTGTTTATCCTTAGTCCGAGTTTGCGCCGGAGCTTCCGGCACATGATCTCAAACTTTTCCCTAAGCTCATCGGTCTCGTTGGCATAGATCGTGTGTGAGCCGATGCGAATAGCGTAGTGTGGTCCTTTAGGCGGCGCGTCTTCAAGATACGAAGCATACGAAGTGAAGTAGTTCCAGCGTTCCAAGCTGTTCATTACCGCCACTTGCTTTGCGTCCAGACCTAGCAGCGCCATGGGACCCCCTTTCTTTACCAGTAGAGGCCGGTGTTACCCGGCCCCACCCGGCTCCGCTTACGCGGTCGCGTACATAACTTTCGTGTTCGCGTTTGTTGTTTTGGAAAGTTTGTCTTGCGCACCTTCGACGTTTCCCAAGTCGGCGTGACTAAGCATACATCCCAATATTGCCCGTCGAAACCGGAATAGGCCCACCAGCAACTCCCGTAAGAAGCTGCTGGTGGACCTAAAGGGAGTCGAACCCTTGTCCGAAGCAATCGACATGTACCTTTTTACACGCATAGAAATTTTCCGGAGGATCAGAACGACGGACTACTGCTAGTACCAAGGGGCCTCACGGCCTCCACCATCTGATCTACCTACAGTATAATACATCCCCTTGTTCAAGTCAAGGGATTATTTTTCTCCGCGCTTTCGGATGCCGTTGTAAATCATGGCCCGAGTAAATATCGCGGCAAGTTTGCGCAGCACTGATAGAATAGCTTCGTTACCTGCGCTGTTGGCCCATGCATTTTCGAGCTTCTGCAAGTATACATGTCCAAGCGTGGCAAACTCAGCCCTCCTCAGGGCCGGCCGCTCCCATCGTCTTGTCCGCCGGAACGGCCTGTCCAAGCTGCGACAGCAACCCTTCGAGCGAGGCAAGCCGCCGGGCGTGCACTAACTTCATCAGCCCGAGCGCCTCATCGGCGGTGCGTCGAGGGAGTCGGTTTTGGTAGGCTATCTCACCATACACGGCCTCAGCCGCTTCGTCGAATTGTTCACGAGTTATGAATTGCTTTTTCCTAGCCATAATACGCTCTCCTTTCCCATCTATGTCTCTGCGCTCAGTGCTTTCTTGACCTGAGAACAGAAACTCTCGATTTATCCTCTTTTCCTGCGCATTTCCAAATAAATTAGGAACAACAGTGCAACGATACAGTAAAAGCGATCTCGCGCTGTTGTCTTGGCAGCGACGAAGAACAGTTTAGAGACTGGATAATCATAATCTTTGTATTGCTTGATGCCGGGTATGATGAAGTCCGGCACGCCTTTCACGTCTTTGGGACGAATGGCGAACGGTATACCGGCTAGCCTCAGCAAGTACCCGAAGTGGTTTTCGAGTGACTGTCCGGCGCGTGATTTGCGACGCTGTGCCCGTGAGAGCATCAACTTGCTCAGTTCGGCATCGTCTTTCGTTTCTAAGAACCGCTGGCAGGCTCCGGTCAGGTCGGCCATGTACAGGCGCTTTTCAACGAAGGTGAACAGAATGTATTCAGCATCCAGCAGAAGCAGGAGTTGTTCATCCGGCGAATATGTAGGGAAACTTTTGATGCATTCAAGAACGTCGTTGCGCGACACTTCGGAGAAGGAGTCCTCCCATTTGTTGAATGTCTGCTCCCATTGGTAAAGCAGGTCGTCGAGGAAGGCCGTTCCCTCCATAGAAAGGCTTTTCCACATCTTGCTTTTGAGCGCCGCAGTTACTATACCGCGTCCATGCTCGGGATGCTGTACGTGTTGGCCTTCGTTTAAAATCATTAACGCCCCTTGTGCTTTTTCAAATACTTAATGGCTTTTTTTAGAAGCTCAATCGAGTCAAGAAAATTACCAAGACCGGCTGTACAGGCGTACCCATTATCTTTTCCTTAATACTTTGTTCAAAGCTATTTGTGCAGCCCCTTTAGTCAGTCCTTCAGGAATGGGGATGCGAAATCTACGCAACAATCTTATTTGTGCTTCAGAGGCTACATCTTTATGCCAACGCGCCTCTCGTCTCACCAGTGTCATTTCCTCGGGGCAAAGCAATCTTACAAATTCTTCAGCGATTCGGAGAGCTTCTGGCAAATCATTGATGTTATGTTCATCAACATGATTTATTTTTTCGCCTAATTGCCCACTTACATGCCATTTCTGTACAAGGTCTTCATACACATTTAGCCTACCGCTTTTCAAATATAGCATGTAATGGCCGTCTGTAGACTTATGCCATTGTAACTTTGATGCTCCAAGAATTTCTTCTGCCCATTTGAAAGAAAACAAATCGACGCTTACCGCGTAGCTTCTGAGCTTCAGCAGGTCTTGTGCGTTTTTCAGGTCGGCGTTCGGGTGTTCCTCTTGGACCTTGTTGAAGTAGTCCAGCGCCGTTGTTACCGTCCGCCCTTGCATGTCCATGCGTTCCGACATACCGAAGAGTTTGGGGACCGTGATGAGCGAGTGCTTCGTAGTGGCGTCCACAACGTCCAATAAGATGCAGTCTTCCTTCTGAATAGGTGTATTGTCGGCTCTAGCCTCAAGCAGATTATTGATACCGTCCGGGATGCGGGTGCCTCGGCCAGTGCATTGGACGTAGAGAAGCTGGGACTTAGTTGGCCGGGCCATGACGATGGCGCTGATTTGCCATGCATCAAATCCTTCGGTAAGTACGGCGCAGTTACAGATGACGACCAGTTTTCCATTACGCAATTCATCCAGCTTTTCAGAACGTTTTGGGTCATCGCCCCACACCGCTTCCGCTGAGATATTGTAGCTCTTAAATGTTTGAGCCATCGCTTGAGCATGTGCAATGTCCACGCAAAATACCAGCGTGGTCCGTCCTTGCGCTTTTTCAAGCCAGTGCTTGACGACAAGCTCATTCCGCTGAGCATTGTTAACAGCGTTTGCCAACTCGTCTGTAGCAAAATCGCCAGCGCGGGTATGTACTCCATCCAACGATTGATCTGTTGTAATCTTGTAGCCTCGAAGGTTGACGAGCCATCCTTGTTTGATGGCGTCGAGAATGCCCATCTGGTAAGTGACCTCTGAAAACACTTCGGCAAGGCCCTTTCCATCCGCACGATTAGGCGTAGCGGTAACTCCAACATGTAAGATGTGGCTCGTGTCAGCCAGCACTCCGAAGTACTGGTAAATGGTTTGGTAACTGTCTGCTGTTGCATGGTGCGCCTCGTCTGTGACGATGATTCCAAAGTCTTCCGGTTTCAATGCCTGTAAGCGAGTTGAGTTCGCCCGGCTGAGTGTGGGTACGCTACCAACCACGATCTGCGAATTGTTGTCGTCACGCAGATAGCCCATTTCGATTGCCACTGACAACTCGGGATTCCATTTCTTGATCTTGTCTGCGGCCTGCTGCGCAAGCTCTTCCCGATGCACCAGCACCAGCACACGCTTGGCCGGAGTCAGCCGGGGAAGATTCGCAAACACACAAGTCTTTCCTGTGCCGGTCGGCATGACTACCAACTGGCGCTTCACACCCAACGACCACTTGTTAGTGATCGCTTGGAGGGCATCGACTTGGTAGGGGCGCAGTTTCATTTTAAGCTAGCCGTTGACGAATATGCGCAGTATAATTTTCTTTGCGCCGAAAAGCCTATGCCAAAATTTTTTCTGCGTCATACGTTATACCTTATTTGCTTTTTTTTGTCCTGAACAGTAACAAAACAGTTTGCATCTCCAAATAAAATAAGTTCTTTTTTGTGAATTTGTTCATGTTGTAGATAACAAACGGTTAGTAAATTATTCAATGTATCTTTCCCTCCCCTCGACCTAAATAAAACATGATGAACATGCAGTGTATTCCTTCGACCACAGAGCCTACAGCGCCAGCCATCGCGTTGCAGCACTTCTTTGCATCGGGCTTTGTATTCATCCGGTGGAAGGCGATTTTCTATGCTCATCTCTGATGAGATACTGGTAGAGAAAGTTTTCAAGAGTCACGACCAGACCTTCCTCTATCTTGGAAACGAACACGTTTTCAAGTTCCTTGGGGTCGGTCTTCATCTTGTAGGCATAGTGCGCTAGTCCTTGGTAGCCTTCGCACAACTCAGCAAGCAAGACGTGTAAGACTTCGTGAGCGGCGGCGCTTTCAATCTCTGTGGGGGTCGGTTTGCAGACCCACTTTTTGCTGATAGAGAAATGCGCCGTGCGCGTAGTCGTGTTGACATAGACGTGGGCAGAGGCTTTTCCAAGCGCCTTAGACCCACAGCTAACGATGTAATTCTTGATGCCGAATCGGTAGAGCCACTTGCTTACATACTTTTCAAACCGTTTAACTTCGCGCTCTCCGATTCGGTATTCTTTTTCCGTAGCCATTAGCGGTCACCTTTTTAACTCTTAAAAAGTGGCTTGGCGTACAATCGAAATTTCAAACGCTTTGCCAAAGACATAATAATGCCTTTGGAACCTACGGCATCGTTGTATGACCCTCCTAAACTATTTTCGATCCCAACAGATGCCCAATGAAGTAAAGCACGTAATTCATGTTTGGTTATTTTTATTGTTGACATCATAAATCACCCTATGACGATTTTGGCTAGCCTATGCCAGTCCTCTTCGGTCGCTCCGAAGCCCCGGATAGCTAGGTTGGTGCGGGCAGCAGGTTGGAGCAAGATGTTTCCGATGTTTGTGTTTGCAGCCGCACTTATGATCTTGTTGGCGCGTTGCTCATCGTGATTGCAGAAGTGGTTGTAGATTTCCTCCACGGTGTCGCCTTTGCCCTTGGTGATGACTTCCACATTCCCAACGAAAGGCTCTGGCTCCAGCTCTTCTTCAACCGGCGCTGACTCTGGCGGACCGGGAGCAATCACTTCCACTTCCGGCGCAGCCGCTATCAATTCCTTGGCCACTTCAACGTCAGATTTTGGAACGATCTCGGCGTTGATTGGCTCCGTAGGCGGCAGCACGACCGGCTGAGGCGCAGGCTCCGGTTTGCCGTTCAACTCTTCCTTGAGAGTTTCCAGTTTCTCTTGGAAAGCGCCCCATTTTATAATTGATGCCCATATATCAGCGGGTTCCTTGGCACTGTCTGCGTATTGCGGAGGAGCTTTATTGGACTCCGGCGCAGGAGTGGCTTCGAGTGACTGCACACTTTGCGCTAACGTAGCTTCGATCTCAGCCACGTTGACTTCGATAGGCGCGGTAGGCAGAGCCTTTTGCTCCGGCTCGACCGGGATGCCTTGCTCCGGCTCGTGGTTCCCGGCTAGGTAGTCAGCGCAGATTAACTCGATGGCTTTGCCGATAGAGATTTCAATTGGATTACCCTCGGAGTCAACTGTGTCTCCGTGCTCAGCCCGGCATAGTTCGATGGCCTCTTCGATGGTTTCCTTGCATGACGAAGTAACTTTGATCGTCATGTAGACGAAGGTGTCGATCTTTTCATTACCGGCCTTGATTTTTTGAACTTGGATGCGAAGGTCTTCTAGCGACATCTCCTCGCCATTCTTGTCCGGGACGCACGCATTCATCAGTTCCTTGATCTGAGCCTTATGTTTTTTTGGATCGAGGCTCACGATTTCACGGAGCTTGCTCAGCTTGCATTGCTCCAACGTCTCGCGGGGAATGTTCAACTGTTTTCCGACTTCAATGATTTTGATGAGGTAATATGCAGCCCGTTCGCTCATGTCCAAGCCGGACTGGTCAATCCACTCACCGAAGTTTTTGAAGCCCCAATTCAGATGGTAGCCTCCGTTTTTAATCTCAGCCAAAAGCTCACCAAGCTCGAAAAACCGTCCAGTGATGCCTCGACGAAGCTCCTCAATTTTTTGTCGAACGGATTCTATGTGTCGAGGGCTTGCTTTTACGATCTTGTCTTCTTCTTCTTCTGCCATTTTATTCTCCCTTATTGTTTACCATGCCTTGCCATGCCTTGCCATGCCCGGCCACGCCTCGCCTCGCCAGACCTCTCCCGGCCTTGCCACGCCGTGTTAAACTTTTGTTTCCTCTTTCCAAGTCATACCACGCCTCGCCGCACCTCACCATACCACGCCATGCCTCGCCTCACCTCGCCACGTCAAAAAGGCACATCCTCATCAAGAATTTCAGATTGCGCTGTAGGTACAGAAGGTTTAGATTCGACGACTTGTGCATTAAGCACAGTTGCCTCTTCTTCTATACCAACTTCAGGTGCGTTAGCCAGAGCGTCGCGTGACTTGACTAGCTCTTGGTACAGCGGCCCAAACTCGCCAATGTTTCGGACCCGCATTGGGTTCTTGAACAGAACCACATAGTAGATTCCTTTGGCGTCGGTGATCTTCTTGAGAGTCATTTCAGTAGTGAAGTCGTAAATGCCAGTCTTGATGCCGTCCGACAGCGACTTCTGCGCGAGGCGCATGATCGCTTTCAGCAAGGTCTTGACCGGCGTAACGCTTCGCCCGCCGAAGGTGATTATAAAGGGCAGTCCAGTAGTGCGCTCCACAAATAGAACACGTGCTTTTTCCTTGCACTCAGGCGGCTTGCGTGTTTTAGTGAATGCCTTCCACATCAAGTCACCGTACTTGCAATTCTTGCACAGTTCGCTTTGCGGTTGCGCGGCATTGACCGCTGGACGGTAGCCGTCATTTGACCGGCAGATGGGGTCCGCTCCGAATATCGGCTTGCCGGTGTCAGGGTCGTTGGGGAACAGCACGCGGGGTCCGGGTGAGGTTTGAATGCGCAGAGGCACAATCTGCAAGGTGGTATACTCCTGCCCTGTGATTGTGTCCTTGAACGTACCGGGGTGGGCTTCTTCGTCTCGCGTAGTGGCCTGTACCATGACCATCGTGGCCGGTGTCACTACGGCGTCCTCGAAGCCTTCCAAATCGCTCACTTGGGTTGTAGGATCGAACGTGGCCAAGCCAGTTGGCGCATCGCTCGGAGTTGCTTGTTGATACTTTTGAAGTTCTTCACTCATAGGTTTTATCCTCGTTTGTTGTAGCTAGTTGCCATTCCCTTCCAGTATGGCACAGGCCGTTGAAAAAGTCAAGCATTAAATTTGAAGCAAAGCAAAGAGTAGGCAGATTGGTACGCAATCCAGCCTTTCACCGTGACTTCGTATTGATCGAAGGGTCCGCCTCTGTAGGGTTCCTTTGGGCGCAGGAAGCCAGCGTTAATCATCTTCTGGACAATCACCTTCTCCCCGGCCTCTTTGAATCCGTATTTCGGCTGGTGACGTAAACAAAGAATAACAGCACGCTCTTCTGGTTTCATGGGTCCTCCTATAAAGTGACAACGGTGGTTAGGCACGCTGCAAAAAGCCAGTACAGGCCATGCTTCCAATCCCCGCCGATGAAATAACGTACCGAAGCTATGATGGACAACACAGCTAGGGTAATCGGAAATAAACGAGGAGAACTACACAGTTTAGTTATCATACTTCGTCGTCTATTCTCTTCAACTTAGCTTGTAGTTTTTCTACACGAGTCCACGTATGATGCGTTTCCCAAAAGATTGCTTCGTGTAGCCTAGCTTTCAGGCGCTCACGCTTGACGTAGTTTTTGACGATGGCCAGCAGCGCACTCTGCGTTAAAGATTTAGGTTTTATCATGGGAGTTATCCTTTTCGTGATGATCTCGGAAGCTTCGATTTAGTAAGGCCGAAGTTTCATTTCTTAGTCCAATAGGTTCCTACTTTGTAGACGTTAGATCGTCTTGTTTCTTTGACTTGTTCAAAATTTTCAAGCCACTTCTTTAGACGCTCTGCAAACGCCGGTTCCCAAATCACACTCGGGTAAATTACCAATAAATATCCAAGTTGAGGATTGCAATGAAAATATTTCTTTTTTTCTTCCATTCTCTGATAATAATCTGAGGCACCTTTACTAGGATTAACTATTGGGTCGCTGCCTCCGTAAGCTTCTACCCATAACTTGCGATTTATTAAATATGCGTCGGCTTGCCATGATGATCCTGGATATCCTGGATGAGTCACATAAACCTCACCTAATTTTTCTAAGGTGTTGAATACAATTCCCTCAGACCGTGAGTCAGCATGTACTCCCGCTTTAGAAAAGCAAGGCTTAGCTTTTAGACAGGTTAGCATTGAATCCTTTCGAGTGAAATATTTCTACAATTCTTTTACCTATTAATTCTGCTAATTGAGGTACGATAGCGTTACCGGCTGCACCTAGCCTACGTTGGTCCAGTCTTTTGGATAGCCCATCATCATGTCCCAAAAGTCCGCATTCGGACTCAAGCCATACTTTACGATCAGTTGTTCTGAAAGACTTCCAAAGCCGTGGGGTTTCGACCTCATGTAGTCCTTCCGAAGAGAAGAAGTATGGCAATCCTGTTGAATTGGGGTAAGCAACAATGAAGATTCTTTCCCTGTGGTGGGGGGCACCCATTCGGGACGCTCTGATACATGTCCATTCCGCATCATACCCGATTTCGGCAAGATTAATGAGTACTTGTTTAATTCCGTCTTTAAGGAGTCGAGGGACGTTTTCAATGACAGAGAATTTAGGTTGGAGTTCGTTGATGATTCTAGCGTACTCAAACCACAACCCACTTCTGGACCCGGCGAGTCCCTCCTGTTTTCCTTTTGTTCCAGCTTGGCTGATATCCTGGCAGGGGAATCCACCGGACATGACATCAACTCGTTCGAGATTATGTTTTCCAACTGTTCTGACATCTGTAAACCTCTTTGTATTAGGGAAATTTTTTTGCAAGACCTGTAAACAGAATGGGTCTATTTCAACTTGCCACAAAGTCTCAATACCGGCCTTGCTAAAACCTAGATCAAAGCCGCCTATCCCCGAGAATAATGATCCGTGTGTTATCATTATGTAATCCTATTTGTGTGTTTCATGGTTTTAGTTCGTATGATGCAGTTGTTGTTACGTACAGTTCTTGGTTCTTTCACTATCTCAGGATATCTTTGTTGCAGCACACGTGGCCATGTACGGCTTTCTTCTGACGGTGGATTAACTCTGCAAAGAAATTTTACAAACGAAAGAATAAGGGTTCCTGGGCACCTAACTAATCGCCGATAGTGAATGGCTAGAGTCGAAGCTGCTGCGTATTCCTGATATATTTTTCTTTGATCTGAGAATTTTTCTACTACCTGTTGATGAAAATTCTTAGATGTTGCAAAACCTTGAGCCGAGGTTATGGTGTGGTCTAGTTGAAAGCAATTATGGCATAACTCGCACATAGAACGTCTGATGTTATGTTCTTTGCAAGACTGAGATTCATCTGAGCCATTCATACCCACTAAAGGTATTCCATGTATCGTTCCTAATTCTAAAACTAGCGACCACAGGTCATGAAATAAATGAGATGAAATTTTAGGTTGGTATGCTCCGGCCCTAGACAGTTCTTTTTTTATTGGAAAGACTATAACCGGGAATTCTCTTCGTGGATCGTCGTCTGTTACGATATCATAACCATTGTTATGGGCGTAACTACGAATCATAGCCATTTTCCCTGATAAAGTTTGAGGATATAATTCGTATTTGTAGCTTAGTTCAGAAAGAATAGTTTGCGCAGTTTCGTCATTCTCGGAAATTAAGAAAACCAAATCGAATGGATAAGACCATACTTTTGCGGTGTCTTTAACATTCTGTAGCATTTCAGAATTTTTTGCCGGTGACATAAGACCACCCGAATACGTAGTACAAGCCACTCTCTTCCTGCGTTGCATTCTTTCTTTCGATAGTTTCTTCAACCCTAAGCCAGGGTTAATTGCTTTCAAGAGAATTTCAAAATTTCTTAAATTCTTTTTAATTACTATGCTTTCGTAGCCTTTTACTCGCCTGCTAAGTTCCTCTTTTTCCATCTCTTCTTTTCTCACGGCCTGGCCCATTTAGGCTTCATCATTAGAATCCTCCGCATGATAGGTGCCCTGCGAGAAGAACTCCGCCCGCGCCGGGCGCAGTGTCTTCCAAATGACTTTGGCGTAGTCCTTGCCATCGTACATCGAAAACAGCACAGGCGCTAGGAATATCATTTCGGTGCCTTCCGCCGGATGCTGCGTCAACACCTGCTGTTTGAAAAACTCGGCCACGGCCTTGCGATTCCAGTCTCCCCGGCTTCCGGCGATACGGGCTAATTTGATGCTCTCTTGCTCGATGTACTTGAACATCAAAGTGTAGTACGTAATTTTGTTAGTTAACCACTCGATGAATGCAGGTGGAGTGAACGGCGTCAATGAGGCCACATCAATAGTCTTATCTTGGCTCAGCGTCTCCCACACATCTCGATTCGTCATTCCGAATATCGCCCGGTGGCTCAACTTGTAATTCTCAAACTTGATTTTAATTCGCAAAGGAATTTTTATTGGTTCTTCTCTATATAGTTTAACATAACTGTGTGAAAGAAACTTAGCCACGTATCCTTCGCGGTTTTTGTCGTTCTCTTTCGCACACTGTGCAACGGTCTTGGTAAACAAAGGCACACATTCCAAACCGAAGTATCGTCCGTTGTCGAACGCCATTTCTTCGTAGGTCAACTCTTCGCCGGTCTCTTTATAAATCACTGCGAAGAGCACCAAAGACTCGCGCTTGCCGTAGTCCACCACGATCTGGTTGCCCGGCATGATGATCTCCACCAGCAACGTCTGATGGCGCGGCATCTGAAAGCAGGGCAGAGCTTGCAGGAAGGCAGTAGCCCACTTCGCTTGCTCGCTGTCAAAGGACCCACGGGTGGCCACTTCCGGAGGATTGTCCTTATACTGGAAGATGACGCCCATACTTCCGTCCATCTTTTCACTAATTTCAATTTTGTTTTTGAGAGGATTCAACGGAAGGTTGTCCAGCATCGTCTCCGGGTAGCGCGTATCATTGATGTTGAAGAAGGCTTCCATTGGCCGGGCCACGATCTCCCCGGTCTCCCGGTCCACAATCAAACCACGGCAGCGGCGGAGCGTAACATCGTCGTGTGTCTTGCCCATGGCCGTAGTCGTGTAGTTGTAGATGTCCAGAGGCCAGCGCGAATGCGGTCGGCAAGAGACCGTGTCGTCTTTCACCGCTCGACCTAAGTCTTCGAGATTGACGTAATCTTTCAGCAGCATTTTGTTCCTCACCTTCGAAGGCGTGATTAGAATTTCTAAAGAGTCTCCTTCTCGCATTTGGGTGACCATAAAGTATTGTTCGCCATGAGACGCAGTTCGTCTCCGTTGATGCGGTAGCAGTCGGGGTGAGTAGCAAGATACTCTCTGGCCCATGTGCTCTTGCCACTCCCTTGAATGCCGACCGTGCAAATTAGTTTTCGCACGTTGTCTCCGTTAAGCGATGCCTTCGCAAAGCACCGTCCCGAATAGGGAAGTCTTTCGTCTTGAGCTTCACCACTAGCCGGTGGCCGCGTTTGTCGTACAGCGTTTCGGCAGTCTTTCCCACTAGCCCTTCCATAACAAGAGTTGACTGAGAGGCTACGATTGAGTCCATGCCGTGCTGAACCAAGATAGAGGCATGTTCCAACGGCCACGTGCCGATGTACGGAACAATCGGGATGCCGAGCTTGCCAGCGATGTCAGAGACGTTGTTGTAATTCAGCCACCAGCCGCCGAACACATTTCCCTCGTCATACATGAATACGTCGAAGAGGATGCCTGCTTGGTCGGGACGGTATGCTCCGCCCTTCTGAATGCCAGCGCCGTAGCCTTCGAGGTACAAGACAACAGGCGCACTTGAGAACGTCTCCTGAAACTTTTCGACCGTGAGATTCTCGGCCAGCCACTTAAGCAACTTCGAATAGCCGGTCAAGACGGCCTTGTCAGTCTTTCCCCGGAAGTCAACCGTAGCAGGTACGGCAATCTGGTCGCCGACTTTTTCCGCCGGAGTGTAGATGGCCCGGATATTCATACCGTCAACCTTCTCCGTCCAATTCCACTCTTTGATGGCGGAGTAAGTAGGGTTTTTGAGGGTGAGTGGAAACTTCAGCTTGCCCATGGTGGGAGAGCCTTTCTCCATGTCCCGCTCATAGAGGGTTTCGATTTTGTGGTACTCAGTCTTGTTTGCGTTGAACATCTTTGGCTCCTCTTTTGATTTGCCTGTTAAAACAAGCCTATCATAGTCAGCCATAATTTCTCTACAGTCATGGCACGATGTTGTCTGTATAAGTCTTGCTTTGCAACATACGTTTAGTAGCTTGCCTAACAACTAGGGTATGGCTGACTATGGTAGACCTGTTTATTTCTTTTTAGCTCCGGCAAGACTACTCCACTGGAATCTCTTTCTTTTCTACTTCTGCCTTGGCCCGTTCTTCTCCTTTTTCTTTGCAAATAATATCACAAAAAGATTTAACGGGGCAATATGAATCACAGCGCCAAAGCTGCATTTCGACTGACGGCAATGGCGGCATCTCTCCATGATCAAATGCCCGGAAGAGGATCGTCGCTTTATCGACCACGAATTTGTAAACCTCATCCAAATCTAACAGCCTAACATCTGGCACAGCGTATGTCAAGCGATATTTTGTTTTGTGGGAAAGCTGGTAATCGTTGGGATCGTTGCTTCCCCGGCGCTTCCCACGCTTGACCACGACATCATCGCGTTCGTTGAGAACTTCACGACTTACTTCGCTGCTGTACGTCTTTGGCTCTGAGACCAGCCATGGTGTTTGCTCCATTATGTTTGTGCCGGTCCCTATAATTTGCATCATAGAAAGATAATACGCTTTGATTTTCTTGACCTGAAACGGCACGTAAGTATCTCGCTGGCCCGTAGGCCAACCGCGCTCCGCCAGCAGCCGGTAAATGTTGAACTGCATTTCGTGTTCTGGCTTTACTCCGTACTTGCCGATGTACGGCAGGCCCTTGTCCGCCATCGTTTTGTAGTCGATGATCTCTTGCGCCGCTCGGCGAATAACGTCGAGGGTCCCATGAATCCAGCGTTCTTTTCCGTCGATCACCCCGAGTGACATTTCATATTCGACTTCCGATTCCCAATCAGGAACGTGGTATTGCTCGGGAAGCAGGCTAGCTAGTTGTAAAAGATTGGCCTCCGCTTCCAGCCATAGGCGCATCACTTTAGGGTTAATCATTTCGGCCTTAGTAAGGCGTAGCAAATACCTTCCCATGTCATCCACTAGCCCACGGAAGTCCGGGTTTTCGAGGATGGTATGCAAGAGCGTCCCACGAATGCTGTACCACGATGTAGGCGGCTCCTGATACCAGTTCTCAGTTCTTTCCAGATACAACTCACGTAGGCAGCCGAGAAGCGACGTAACGCTGACATAATCGCCTACGTGTTTTTCTGTCCATGCCTTGTTTGCGATGTGGACCAAAACACTAGCTGGGACGCATTGGCGTTCCGCTCCGCATTCACGCAAACAAAATTGACTTTCAAATGTGTGGTACTCTTCTCGTGAGGGGCACTTATTTCCGAGCCTTGACACGTTGTTTT
>Ga0187849_1002911_pt1 | contig 15693 bp, 15 predicted proteins | sample June2016WEW_4_10_2_FD_132412 | JGI IMG/M metagenome (GOLD analysis project Ga0187849, IMG submission 132412) | Peatland microbial communities from SPRUCE experiment site at the Marcell Experimental Forest, Minnesota, USA - June2016WEW_4_100 | ecosystem: Environmental > Terrestrial > Soil >... | reverse complement strand
GATCAGGTTAATTGCAACGATGAGTGCCATGGATGGATCTAGGGCTGTCCCTTCTGTGCCGCAAACACAACCCATGGGCTAAGGCGGGTGAGTCGCCGAAGGCCTGAATATTTCTCAAATCCCGTTAAAAAAGGTATCAAGGAAGACTTGCTGTCACGTGCGAATGGCGGCCAGCAGCAGCCTTCCTCATAAATGAGCTTGAATCCACGTTCCAGGAGGCTCCTTCTACAGTCACGATAGCTAACCTGATAAAGCCCCTGCTCTTTCCTACGGTTAGCTTCACCCGGCCTGAAAGCTTCGTGAAACGCGGCTCGCAGGGAGGATTTATTGTTTATAGTAGCCACCAGGATCCCGCCAGCCGTCAAAACTCGCGAAGCTTCCTCGATAAACCATTCAGAACTGATCACCGCATCAACCTCTATGCAAAGAACCAAATTTATTGTGTTTGTGGCGCAGGGTAAGCTCGTATCTGTTGGTTTCACAAGGATGCACGTCGCCTGAGCAAGTCTGCGTTTGCATAGGTCAAGGGTGTTAGGCGAAATGTCGGTGCAGATAACCTTCCACCCCTGATTCGTGAAAAGAGTGGCCCATCGTCCGCCGTCAGTGCCAATTTCGAGGACGGTTCCGGGTCCGCCAGCCGCTTTGCTTGCCAAGAGAACAGTACGGCTCTCAATCTCTGTCAAATAGCGGCCCCATCTGGTGGTCAGGTTTACCCTTTCCCAGTAGGTGAGCTCGTTAGTGGGGGTTACAGTTTCCGTCATCGTATCGATTCACTTTCTCACGATCCTGCCGGCTGGCTCGCTGCCGGCTTCCCCATTTGCCGGGTCCAGGCTTCCAATCCCATGCTCCAGCGCAGAATCTTATACCATTTTGACAGCGAGTGGCGGAGAGAGTCTTTATCGCGTCTTGCGGAGGGTATGGGTATAAGCAGCGCCAGGACGGCGATGCGGAGGATGGAAACCAGGAACATGGCGAGACGGTAGAGAGCCGCATAGAAAGGCCCGCGCGTCTTTCGCAAAAACCTCAGCGAGGTCTCCTTCATTAAGGGGCCGGCGAAGGCCTCGCCGCCCCGTTTCTGGGAACTCTGCCCGCCGTGATGCACGATGGTCGCGGAGCCCAGGTAACAGACTTTTTTCCCAACCTTCTTGACTTGGTAGCAGAGGTCGAGGTCTTCCGTGTACATAAAGTAGTCTGTGCTGAATGCCCCCACTTGCTCGAAGACTTCCCTTTTGATCATAAGGCAGGCCCCGGACACCGCCTCCACTTCGACGGGTCTTCCGTGGTCAGATTCGAACAGGGGCCGCATGCCCCACAGGTTCAGCCGGGGAGCGAGCCGTCGCAACTGCTCAGCGTCGGCAATCTGGTTCAGGATCGTCGGGAAGGGCTGGATGCAACTGGTCTGGACACTCAGGTCTGAATTCAGGAGGCGACAGCCTAAAACCCCGATATCTGCCGAAGAGTCGAGGCAAGCCTGCATCAGATTGATGGCCGGGCCACGCAATTCCGTATCGGGGTTAAGGAACAGCAGAATCCGTCCCGAGGAGTTCTGGAATCCCAGATTGTTCGCCCCGGCAAAACCCAGGTTTTGGGGGCTGCGGATCAGCTTCGCCGAGGGGCAGCGGTCTTGAATGACCCCACACGAATCGTCCGTAGAAGCATTATCGACAACCAGGACTTCGAACTCCAAGTCCTGCGTCTGGGAATAGATGCTGGAAAGGCATTGGGTGGTAAAGCCTGCGGAATTCCAATTGACGATAATAATGGAGAGGTCCATGGTCTCCGTCTGCTTCCGCATGGACGCTTCACAGGCTGCGGAAAAATCATCCAATACTGTCATCCTGAGCGAAGCGAAGGACCCCTGTAGTTCGTGGCGGATGGTGCACAGAGCAAACTACGGAGGTTCTTCGCCCAAAATGCGGGCTCAGAATGACAGCGCCCATGAGTTTGTCCGCAGCCTGTAGAGCCCCGCCTTCCCAACCGGTGGTGAAAAATCCGGCACTACTTCCACGTCGAGTCCATCCGAAGCAGACGCCGCATCTGCTGACGCCGAACGTAGCGTATCAAAGCCGCATCCGCGACTTGCGGCCGTCGATCAATGTAGCCCCTGATGAAGCCGTAAAGATGGCCGACTCCGCTGACCAGAAACGGCTTATGAAAGGCTCGGCGGAGGCACTTCAGAAACATAAACATCGGCTGGTAACCGAGGAAATAGTCGCAGTGGCCGTTCTTGACGGAGTCGCGCCAAGACCCGCCCACCGCCCCCGTGGGCCGCTTGTGGAGCACCAGCAAGCTGGCAAAGCTCCGAACGCACCACCCCGCCATGTGCGCCTTGACTTCGTCAAGCGTGTCCCAGCCGGGAGCCGCCGCCAACCCCTCGATGGCCTCCCAGCAGGCGCGCCGGTAGATCTTGGTTGCGCCGCGCACGTGGAAATCAGGGCTAGGCTCGATGTGCGTGGCCCCGGTGGCGGTGAGGCAGTAGACCGTTCCGCCGCCAATTCCCAATTTCGCGTCCTGGTCGAACTGCTGAAAACACTTTTCAAAATAAGCGGGGTCAAAGCCCAGGTCGCCGTCCAGGTTGACAATAAACTCCCAGTCCGCTGATTTCAGGGAATGAAAGCCGTCGAGGAAGGCTTGGACGGCGCCCACATCGGCGTCCCGGAAACCGCGATTAGCCTTGTGTAAAGGCTGAATCCATGAATAGAGTCCGGCATAGCGATCAAGGATGCCTCCCGTCCCGTCGGTCGAGCCGTCATCTACGATGACCCATTCGGTCGGGGTGATGGTCTGCTGTGTAACGCACTTGATGGTCTCTTCGATATGCAGCGCCTCATCACGCACCGGGGTGATGATGACGTAACGGGTTTGTTTACAAGGAGTTGCGGAGTTCATCTGCCTGCGATCCAAGGCTGACGAGAATTTGGCACCTGCTCACGATGTTAAGGGCTTATTATGCCTTATTATGCCTTGTAAGGTTTTGTAAAGATATTGGGGGCCGTGCAGCCAGTCGTAGGCGCCCTCGAGTTTGGCTTGGAAAAACGCGGGATCGTCCCAAGTGTTGACGGGCAAGCGCGGCAAAAACCACCGATTGGCGCCGGGATGGGCAGTCCCCAGGATGGTGGTTACACCGTTCTCGTAACCGCACTTGTTCAAGAGGTCTGCCAGCCTGCTTACAAACCGGCGGTCTGCTTCCGGGAACGCGAACGGGTAGGCGAAGGATTTGATGGGAGCCCCCAGCGCGTCCTCCAGGGTCTTTTTCGACCCGGATAGTTCGTTCTCCACTTCGTCCTGCGGCAAGAGCTTGAGATCGGGGTGGGTGACGGTATGAGAGCCGATGCTAATGCCCTGGGAATGTAACTCGCGGACTTCCGATAAAGTCAAACATTCCTTTCCCTTGAAACACGTCCTCTGGGTCTTCAGAAGCCCCGTGACCACGAACATGGTGGCGGTAAAGCCGTGCTCGCTCAGGATGGGAAACGCGTGGGAATAGAAATCCGCAAATCCGTCGTCGAAAGTAATGACCACCGATTTTAGGGAGCTGTCACCCTTAGTAAGGGTTTGTAAGGCTTTGTCAAGGCTCAGCGCCCTATAACCGTTTTCGTGGAGAAACTTCATGTGCTGGGCGAAAACCCGGGGAGACGTATTGGTCTCATAGTAGGGGTGGCGACCCTCTTGGCCTTCCCTGATGCTGTGATACATCAGAATCGGGATGCGCAGCCGGCGGCGGCCTCCGTTGCGCCCCCGCGTGAACGGGTGGCACAAGTAGACGCTGACGGTGCGGTCGATATGGAGATTTAGCATCGGGTTTCGGCTTGGACAACGGGCGGCGAACCTGCGGGCCGCAAGGGGAAGCCGGCGAATTCGTCAAGGATCCCTGGTGGAAGATCCGAAGAGCACCGGCCGGCCCTTCTCAGGCAGCCGCCGGGGGGCGCGTCTCTTCACGACGGGTCCCCAGACCCGTCAGCGAATCCACCAACTCAAGGTACTCATGCTTCTTGACCGCCCAGTTGTTTTCCTTCACATATTCCAAAGCATTGGCAATCAGACGCTCCCGGAGTTGCTGATCGCGGATGAGCAAAAGCATGCACTTCGCCAAGTCATCCACGTTTTCCGACTCGAAGAACATCACTCGGGAGTCCGTTTCGTAGTAGGTTCCGACTTTGGTCCGCGACTCCAGCACGGGGACCCCAAGCGCCATGAATTCCAGGACTTTCGTGCTCACCGCTTCGTTCCCGAAGGATTCAGCGCGTTTTGGAACCACGGCCAAATCGGCCTGGCTCATAACCTGGACAATGTCCTGCAATGGCCTAGTCTCGTAGAAATGAATTCTGCCGTTTAATCCCAACCTTTGAGCGAGGTCCGTCAGCATGGGCGCGGTTGGCCCTTCACCATAGATATGAAATTCCGCGTTGGGGGCCTGCTCAACGATCTTTGCGAATGCCTTGACCGCCACATCCAATCCCTGATGCCAGTTCAACGTTCCGGGATACATCATGATGAACTTGCCGTCAGTCCTGGTTCTTGGGCGTGGAAAGAAGTAATGCGGGTCAGGGTAGTTGCAAATGGGCGTGCACTTTTCGCGCTTTACCGATCGAGAGATGAGGCGTTCGTACCACAGGTGGTTGGCAATGATCACGTGATGCGCAAAGGCAATCGACCATCTTTCAATGCGTTTCAGGACCCGGAATACAAAGGACGATTGGCTTACCCGGAACTTGCTCGCATAGAATTCCGGAAGAATGTCGTGGATATCCAGAATGACTCGTGCCCCCGACAACCTGGGAATTAAGGCTGCAAGCACGAGGAAATCCGGGACCGAATGAATGTGAATGAGCTCATAGGGCCGGGCCCTGTACCACCTGGTCATAATGATCGAGGAGTGAATCAGGAAGCGAACGATCCTGTAGAGGTGAGTGAGTGGCCCGCGCTCGTCACGCCTCCTAACTTGGATCCTATGAACCTTCACGCCATCTACAATCTCTTCCGTCGGGTACCCTTCTCGTCTCAGAGCGATAACATCCACTTCGTCCCCGCGTTCCGCGAGAGCCCGGGCATATTGCTGCACCCGCGTGTCGCTTCGGTAAAACGAATAGGACAACATGCAGACCCGCACTCTTAGATCTCCTTCCCCGTGGGCTCCGGCCGCGCTGCTCCCCCGTGACCCATGCGGCTAGGGCTCGTATCTTCGTCGGATTGATGGATGGCGGCATCCGCAGGAGCGGCGTCTGGCATGCTTGGTTTCATTCCAGAAGAGTCTATTCTCCAACAGATGAGGGGGGTCGTTGAGATTCAGGACAACGTTCCGAGGTGTTGCTAGTCCCGTGCCCGCCTGGTTAGGTTCTTTTCGGAAGCGTTCGCAGTCAGCCAAAGCGCCGTGTGGGCAGGGCGGGTTCGGGACTTCTTTAGGCGGTCACATGACTAGCCTACGCTCGCGCTCATCGAGCCCAGGGCGGCGGGCGCCGCGGTGGCCTCGACAAACTCACCAGCCCGGGCGGCAACACGCCTCTGATCTTCCTGCCCAAGCTGAGGATACATGGGGAGCGAGAGGATTTCGGAGGCGGCCTTTTCCGTCACCGGGAAACTTCCCTGGGTGTAACCGAGATACTCGTAGGCCTTCTGCAAGTGCAGGGGGATCGGGTAGTGGATTCCCGTGCTGACATGGGCCGCGGAGAGATAGGCTTGGAGTTCATCACGTTTCCGAATCCGTATAACGTAGAGGTGGTAGTTCGACTTGGCCCAATTGGGCTCATAAGGAATCGTCAGGGCGTCGCGCAGTGATCCCAACAATTCGTTATATCGGGCGGCAATCTCCCGCCGCTGCGCATTCCATGCGGAAAGCCGCCGCAGCTTCACCGTCAACATGCCGGCTTGAATCGCGTCCAACCGGCCATTGTACCCTTCCACGTCATGGTAGTACTTTCGGGCCTGGCCGTGGTCGCGTAACATGCGCACCTTACGCGCAATTTGTTCGTCGTGGGTGGTAACGGCTCCGCCTTCTCCACAAGCCCCCAGGTTCTTCCCTGGGTAAAAACTGAACGCCGCCGCATCGCCCATGGACCCAGCCTTTCGCCAGCGATTCTCCTTCGCCGAAAAATACTCGGAACCGTGCGCCTGGCAGGCGTCCTCGATGACCATCAATCCGTAACGTTCCGCCAATTCGCGGATGGAATCCATCGCCGCCATCTGACCGTACAAGTGCACCGGCACGACAGCCGTGATGGGCCTCCCGGTCTTTCGGCTGAGGAGCTTGCCCGACAGCCGGTCCCGGTCGCAGCCCGTCTCCAAGTACACGAGCAGCTTGAAGGGATCCAGGTTATAAGTCCGCGGGTCAATATCCACGAATTCCGGGCGCGCCCCGGCCTGCGAGATGGCTTCGCTGGTGGCGATAAAGGTGTTGGGGACGGTGATGACGCTATCACCGGGGCTCACGCCTGCGGCCATGAGCGCGAATCTCAGCGCGTCCGTCCCACTGTTCACTCCGACACAGTAAGGTACGTCGCAGAACTTCGCGAATTCCCGTTCAAACTCCTCCACCATGGGCCCGCCGATGAAGCCTGCGGTCCGCAAAGCCTTTTTCACGACCGCCACGAGCTCCTCTTCCAGCTCGACGTGCGGCGAGACAAGATCTACAAAAGGAATACCGTTTGCTTGGCTCATCTGGGTGCACTCCTCTCGGGAGAAACTCGATGAATTACTCGTGTAGCTTGAACAAGTTGGTTGCGCAGAGCGCGGGGGTGAGTCCCGCGAAGCGGGATACCGTGAGTAGCCGTAGGTGAAACCTACGGAAATGAATGTCGCGAGTTAGTTCCGGCCCTGGAGGGGCCGAACCTGCGTAAGGTCAACCCCGTTGGGGTTGGGTGGTTGGGGGGCTTTGCTGTCCGTAGGTTTCACCTACGGCTACTCACGGTTGGCCCCTGCCGGGGCCTGCTCGGTCTCGGCATTCCTCCCTTTCGGCGGCGAGTTTCTGCCCATTATGGGCAGCCGAAAGGCTGTCAATGCTCAGGAGAGATATATCTCAACACGCGAGCGGGATTCCCGACGACGATCGCCCCCGCAGGGACATCTTTCGTCACGACGCTGCCCGCTCCGACAAGGGCGTTCTCCCCGATCACCACCTGGGAGAGAATCGTGGATCCCGAACCGATGGAAGCTCGCTTCTTGACCACGGTCGTCTCGACTTTCCAGTCGGCTTCGGTTTGCAGTTCGCCCTCTGGGGTTGTGGCGCGTGGATAAGTATCGTTGATGAACGCAACCCCATGTCCGACAAATACATTGTCCTCAATCGTCACGCCTTCACAGACAAATGTGTGGCTTGAAATCTTGCAGTTGCGGCCGATGCGGGCGTTTTTCTGGATTTCGACGAAGGCGCCAATCTTGCTGCCCTCGCCAATCTCACAACCATACAGGTTTATGAACTTGGAGAGCTTGACGCCCTTTCCCAACTTGACGTCCGGAGCTATGCATTGATACTCGTTCATAGCTGAACCTGTCTCCCACGCTGCGCGGCCGATTGATTTGCCGCCTCGAGCATTCTCACGACTCTTAAACCCGCCGCTCCATCGGTGATGGGAGCTTTGTCGTTCAAGATGCAGTCAACGAAGTGGGCCGCTTCGAGCTTCAGCGCCTCAGACTGCTCTACCTTAGGCGACCACATATCACCCGATCGGTAGCTCACGAGCAATTCATAAACCCCGCTGCCGTTGCTCACCTGCACGCCCCGGTCGTAGACCTTGAGTTTCTCGTCGGCTTCGAGGTCGTTCCAGACCAACATTTTCTTTTCCCCGCCCAGCAACGTCGTCCGGATCTTCACCGGGGAAAGCCAGTTCACGTTGATGTGGGCTATGACGTTGTCGGGGAAATAGACCGTGATATAAGCCACGTCCTCATGGGAATTCAAGTGTGTGGCGCCCGTCGCGGATATGCCTTGGGGTCGGGGTTTGATGAGAAAATCCATAATCGACAAATCGTGGGGAGCGAGATCCCAGATGACGTTGACATCGTGCTGGAATAATCCCAGATTCACTCGGGTGGAGTCGTAGTAGTACAGCCGGCCCAAGACATCGTCATCGACAAGCTGCCGAATTTTTCTGACGGCGCCCGTAAAAATGAACGTGTGATCGACCATAATCTTCAGGTGCTTCTTCTCTGCCAGTTCGATCAGCTCTGCCGCTTGGGCCGAGGTGGCGGTGAAGGGTTTCTCCACAAGAACGTGCTTGCCGTTCTCGAGCGCCTTCTTGGCGAGCTCAAAATGCGTCCACACCGGCGTGATCACGGCCACGGCGTCAACATCAACCGACTCGAGGAGTTGGGAGGGATCATTCGTGTGCTTCAGACTGGGGTAAGCACGCTGGGCACGCTGGAGGGCGGCGGGAGCCAAATCGCAGACCGCCACGACCTGACAATCAGGCAGCCCCTGGAAATTCCGGACGATATTCGGACCCCAGTAGCCAAAACCAATAACACCAATCCTAATCATGCTTCACCTCGGGACCGTGCGGCACGATCTTCCACTCGACACCGCAGGGTCGGCTGGGAACAACCTCAGTACACGTAGGATACGCTTTTTCGGTGGGCGACGACGAACTCAAAGAGAGAATACTGTTTGCGCGGGGTCATCCCGCTCGTGCCGGGGGAGATGGCACGCAGAGGAGCGTGGCCAGTCTCAGTAGGCGCCTTCACCAAAGAGCACGGCTTGAGGAGTTTTCAGCAAGATCTTTATGTCCAACCAGAGGGACCAGGACCTCGCGTACCGCAGGTCCAGGCGAACCATGTCATCGAAGGTCGTCTTGCTTCGCCCGTTCACCTGCCAGAGCCCCGTTATACCCGGCTTGGCCTCCAGCACCCGGCGCCTGTGCCACAATTCATAGACATCACACTCGTAGGGGATAGGAGGGCGCGGCCCCACCAGGGACATCTCTCCCGTTAAGACGTTGAGCAACTGCGGAAGTTCGTCCAGGCTGCTCCTCCGTAAGAACCTCCCTACACGCGTCACTCTCGGATCGCCAACTAGCTTATAGACGGGAGATTGCCCGGGTTCACCTTCGTTTAAGTATGCTTTTCCGGAAATAAACCGCCGGATATAGTCTTCGTGGATGCTCGAATTGTTACGGGCATACATCGTCCGAAACTTAAGAAAGGTGAAGTTCTTTCCATACTGGCCCACCCTGGTCTGCCGGAAGAATACCGGACCTTTGGAAGTGAGTTTGATGAGAGCAGCAATCAGCGCAAGCAACGGCGATAGAAGGATAAGCGTGATCAGACTGCCCCCTACGTCGAACATCCGCTTTAGAACCAGACCAACCCGGCGGAAACCCTTCTGCTCCCGCAAGTCTGGATACAGATCCAATCGGGCGGGCGGCCCGGGCTTCTTTTCATCCCACTTATCCGGGAAAACGTGGAGGGTGATGTCAATGGAATCGACTTCTTCCGAATTCAGGTTTTGGCGCAACGCAGCCACAACCCTTTCCAAGATGGCTCCCGGAAAGGTCGAGGCGTCGGGTGATCCGACCTCGGTAAAGATGACACCGACGACGGAATTCTCTCTGAACCAACCCGTGACGTCCGTCTCCCTGGCCGAATTGGACAAGGATGAGAGTGTACTTTGAAGTGCCCTTTGCCGCCGGTCGGGCTGGAAGAGTTTCTCCCCCTCTAAGAGCATGAGGAGGAAAGGCTTCCGTGAACGCTCCGTCCTCTTCTGCTCCAAGGAAAGGGTCCTTTTAAATGACTCTTCAGGCACAATCCCGTAATGCCGTCTGCCCGAGGGGGGTGGGAGCTGAGAACGATGCGTGGCGTGTCGGCGAGGTTGTGGCTTGTCATTCAACGCCAAGGTGATCAACGGGCTGCTACCTATACTCATTCGTTATTCCCTCGCAATCTCAGCAAACGGAGTAAAGCGGTCTTTCACACCCGCGGTCGATCGGGCTCCAATTCCGGGCGCTGACACGCTCAACCATGGAGGCATCAATCTCAACCGCAACGGACTTCATCAACATTTCCACAGACAGCACGAGCCGCAAGGCGTTCTTCTTACGGAGGAGAGTTCCTTCAATTCCCTCGAGAGGGCCGCAAGTGACCCTCACTCGGTCTCCACACCGCAGGAACGGATGAGGTTCAACTGCCAATGAACTTTCGATGACGCGCTTGACCGCGTCGATCTCGAATTCCGGGATAGGCTCAGGACCACCCGACGTTCCTACGATCGAATAAACGCCAGGAGTCATGAGAATCTGGAGCTTGCGGTCGAGCCGATCCCGCAAGAAAACATAGCCGGGGTACAGCGGTAGAGACAACTGCTTGTCCCTGTCTTTCCACCGGTGGACAGCCGAATACAGAGGGAGGAAAACTTGGAATCCCTTTCCCAACAGAAGGCTAGAGACTGTCTTCTCGTGTTGATGCCGGGTGTAAAGTGCATACCAAGGGGCGTCCGAGTTTGCTTCCCCTGTGCCGGCCGCAAAAGGCATCGACGACATATAGCTCCGCCCTGTGACTTACAGGAGCCCTCTCCGTAAGTCGCTTAGCTCCTTCTTGGGTCTTAGTGAAACTTCCAGACTGCCGTGGTCAACAGGTCTTCCCGCTTGAGCCCCCGACGCAATTCTCGCACGACCACATTGAGGCCACTTTGACCCCAGCAGTTCCTGTCCGGGTTGCACACTGCCAACGCCGGAACCTCGCAAGGGCAACCCCGCGCCGCACACCCGCCTGGTGGACTCGCAAGGCGGGGGCGCAACCTCGACCGCGCGGCGCTTGCCGTCGCTTCGGCTGGGTGGGTGACCCATTAAAATCTCCGGATTGTACGCCTCTGTTGGAGTAATACCCATGTCCGTATGCAGATATCTCCCGCAAACGATGGGCCAAACCTAGGCATTCAGTCTTTTTTTCTCTGACTTGTAGAGCCTTGATAAATAAGGTGGTTACGTCCGCGACAACGGCAGTGGAAATATCTAAAAAGGTTGTCGCCCTGGGAGCCACCAAAGCTTGCAAAGATTTGCAAATAGATGGCTCCCTGATTTCCCTTCTCGAACGGCCAGCATAAGCGCCGCGTGGACCTGGGTGCAATGAACCTGCCCCCGGCGCTGCAACTCCCTCTGGGCGAGACGCGCTTCGGACAGCGAGTCCCCCCGCCCCTTGGCTAAAGAAAGGGCGTACTTGCAGGCTCTCGCCGGCCAGGGTACCCACTGGCTGATGAGCAGGGTCGCGGGCTATTACGGCAGCACTCATACCTTTACGTCCTTGCCATTCCCTTTGTGGTGATTCCCCTTGCCGTAGTAATAATAGGAACCGTAGGTTTGCTGCGGCTCAACGCGGTTGAGGATAACACCCAGAAGTTGATTCCTCGGAAACTCCCCGCAGGCTTTCTGCGCTAAATCCAAGGGCGTCGTGCCCGCATTGATCAACATCAACACCCCATCGCAGAACCCAGCAAGCAATCTGGCGTCTGACACGGGAATGGCTGGAGGGGAGTCAATGATGATCCAATCAAAAACCGGGACCACTCGGTTCATCAGAAGCTCGAAACGGCCATTGCCGAGAAGTTCTGTGGGATTCGTTGCGGTTGCTCCCCCGGGAATGAAGAAGAGGTTTTCCGCGGTACCTCGCTGAATGATGGAGGTAAAGTCGAACCCGCCTGCCAAGTACTCCGATAGGCCCGGCACAGAAGGAGCTCCCAGTACGGCATGCAACGCGGACATGCGCAAGTCCCCATCGATCAACAGGACCCGACTGTCGGCCTGTTTCGCAAAGACCCGCGCCAAGTTCGCAGCTACGAAGGTTTTCCCCTCTTGCGGCAATGGGCTCGCAACAAGGAGCTTTTGCACCGGTCGCGCTTTGCGCATGAGATAGAGTCGCGACCGCAGGCTGCGAAATTCCTCGGAAACGAGCGTGTGGCGCCGCGCATCCACATGTTGAGTCAAGGCGGCGTCCGTGTTCCAATCCTGGCACGAGCAGCGTTCTACGAACGTCTCAGGGACCAACTCATCCTGCCCGGCCCCGCTCTCCGCGTTGGCGACGGCACAAGCGGTTTCCAGGTGATGGAGACCGGGCGCGGTGGGTGCCTTCGTCTCCACAGCGCTATCGGGATCACCCAGTAGCGCCTTCTCTTGTTCGGCTTTTTTCAGGGCATCGTGAACTCGGCTCATAACCATCCTGTCGCTATACGCTGACCTGGGCCCTCTAGCTACCCTTCCTCATCCGGTCCATGAGTTGGCCCAGGTTCTGCAGTGAATCAACAACCGGTGACGGACCGCTCTCCCCTTCGAGAGGCGGAACGACCATTCCTGGCGGTTTATCCAATTCAAATTCGTGCGCCACGGCTTGGATCGTGTCGGCAAGCACCGGCCTCTGCTCCTCAGCGAAGGCGGTGATCAGCGCATGCTCGCAGAGCAGATTGATGACGCGAGGAATTCCGCCTGAATATCGAAAAACCATTTCGACTGCGTCCGGATTGAAAATCGAGTCACCAATGGCCCCCGCGATGCGGAGACGTTCGGAAATGTAGCCCCGTGTGTCTTCAAGAGTTAACGGCGACATCTTGCATCTCAGGGTGATCCGTTGTCGAAGCTGGCGAAGGACCGGCTGCTTGAGAAGAATCTCGAGTTCCGGCTGACCGGAAAGCACGATCTGGAGAAGTTTTTCCGTCGAGGTCTCCAGGTTGGTCAGCAACCGGATCTCCTCAAGAACTTCCAGCGAAAGATTCTGTGCTTCATCCACAATCAGGACCGCGGTTTCCCCGGCGCGGTACCGCTCCAAAAGCCATTGATTAAGTTGAAGCAGAATCTGACTCTTCTTGTGAGATTCGCAAGGGATCCCAAAATCCGCCAGCATGAAGTGCAGGAATTGATTCACGCTGAGGCGCGGATTGAAGATAAAGGCTGTCGTCACGCGCTCCCCGCGTAATTGTTCCAGCAGCTTGTTGAGGAGGGTGGTTTTTCCTGTCCCCACCTCTCCGCTGAGCAGAATGAACCCTCTCCGGCGCTGGACGCCGTAAGCCAGACAAGCCAACGCTTCCTGAATCTCCCGCGTCTGAAACAGGAACCGTGGGTCCGGATTGACGTTAAACGGGTTTTCCTTCAGCCCGAAGAATCTCTTGTACATACACGAAGTCCTTAAACCCCCGCGGTACGCCCTTCCGCCATCCTGAGTTTCCCTGCCTCGCCAAGTTTGAACCGCTCTTTCTTCGGCGCCGTCGTGAGTGAAGGCACCATGGCAAGCGTCGGCAATCCCAAGCAGGCTTCGATGTCTTTCTCGTTCCGAAGTGCCTTGTCCCGCGCCTCCATGAGCCAAGCCAGAATGAGACCCAACCCCAAGCCCCCACCGAGCCCCCCTAAGGCAAACAAGGGTCGGTTCGGGAATATCGGATCCTTCGGCGTGTTCGCCGGATCCATGATCAGGAATTGCTCTCCCTGCTGGCGTTGCTCCAGATCGGTCGCCATCTCCGATTCGTTCCTTTTCTTCAGCAGGTCGTTATAGAAATCCAGTGCCATCTGATGATCGCGCGTGATTTGTTTGGCTTGTTGCTCCACCACCGGACCCATTTGGATACGCGACTGGAGGAGTTCGATTTGCCCCTGCAATCGTTGCTGTGCCTTGCTCTGAGCGCGAATGGCTTCTTCATAGGCATGAAGTTGATTGCGCATCTGTTGGATCTGGGGGGGCTCTGTTGGCGCGGGATGTTGTGGCTCTGCCGGGGTTTTTGTGTCGGGTGTAAGTCCCGGCTCGTGCAGTTTCTTCTTGAGCCCCTCGATTTCAGCTTTGAGCTTGATGACCTCGGGGTGTTCTGGTGTGTCTAGGGTCTCCAGCGCCACAAGCTGATTCTGCATGGCGGCCATCTGCTGCTCGAGCGTCTGGGGTTGCGGCTTATCACCTTGTCCCTGTTGTGCCTGCACAGCTTTCCAAGCGGCCACCTGTTGCGCAAGCAAAGACTCCAGGTAGGTCTTGTCTTCTTGCGTACGAGTGAGGGATTGAGTCGCCACGTCGAGTTGGGTATTCAGAGACGCGAGCAAGTTGAGGTTTGTTGGGGTCTCATCGGGAAGCTCGTTCATGTGCTTGCGCTTGAACTCGGCCAGTTTTGCGTCCTGCTCATCGAGTTGGCGTTTGGCCTCGTCGAGTTGGGCTTGAAAGAAACTCGTCGTGCCCCTGGCCGACTGTTCCCTTTGGCGGAGATTCTCTTCGATGAACATGGAGGTGATCTCCGCGCAAACTTGCTGGGCCAATTGCGCAGTGGAGAGAGTGACACCGATGGAGAAGCCAGGGAGGGTTCCTTCGCGTGATTGAATGATGGGTTTCACAGGGGTCAAATTGATGTCTCTGCGCAGTTCACTAACCAGCAACTCCATAGGCCGCCCGCCGGTGTTTTCCTTGAATAAGTTGTAACGTCTAATGATCGACTCCAACCGAGTTCGGCTCAGGACCTGCTCCTCCAAGCTGGCAACCCGCGCATTCAAATCCTCGGTGATAACGGACTGGACCATATTATTTGGAATTCTCTGGCGTTGGATCAGGATCAGCGTGTCGGACTCATAGCGGCTGGGCAACACCAGGGCGATGCCAAAGAGGATCACGGGACCAAGAAGGGCTGGTACGATGATCAGGAATCGTCTCCGGCGCCAGATGGCCAAGTAATCGTCCCACCCGAACTCCCTGTGTCCTATCATGAGGATTTCTCGTCCTTCCTGAATTTGAGGCTTCACCTGCGCTCAGTCGATCTTCACAGGTCGCGCGTGCCAATTAATGCCGAACCCCCCGACTTGCCGGGAGTATACCGTCGAGCAAGTAGCACCTTCACAAATGGCCGTGTTGGAGATTTGCCGCTGCACGTAATAGTTCAGGTACATGCTGATGTGCGGCCCCAATTCATGAGTTAGATTCGCCCCGGCTTGCACGTAATCATATGTGGGTCGAGGGCCACCGGATGAGCTCTGCGCCATAGCCCGATTGTTCGCATACGACACGTTCAGGCTCCCATGCACCCGGCGCCACAACTGCCGGCCAAGCGACGCCGCCACCATGGTCATTTCCACTCCCGCCTGGACCCCCGCGCCTCCGGTTTGGCTCCGGTCAAACCCGAGCGATCCATCCCAATGCAGGGCACGGTAGCCCAAGGAATCGTAGGTCCCTATGAAAAAATTGGTCGTCGCGCCGGTCGGGAGTGTGGTCGTCGCGCCGGTCTGGGGTACGGAGATCTCACGGGCCATCGGCGCCACGGAAAGCTCCACAGTGAGCTTGGGGCTGACTTGGCGGCCGTAGAGAATCGACGCCCCGCGAGTGAGCATTCCCCCCTGGGAGGCGCCGAAGTTGAAATGCATTTCTTCATAGTTCATTGCGAATGTGTTGCTCCGGCCGAAAGTGCGGTTGTAGCCCCCCATGAGGGTCCAGTACCTATCATCAGTGTTACCGGGCGTGAGGAACTGAAGGGTCCCGAACATTGCCGTGGCCGTGAGGGTGGTTCGTGGACCCACGACGAAGGTAAACTCACTCAAGGCTAGGTCGCTGAACCGCCGGTCCATGCCGCCGTAAATGGATTGGTTCGGCGAGAGCCCGCTATTCAGCGCGGGCGCGCTGGACATCGCGCCCCCTCCCATACCTCCTGCAAAACTCGATAAACCGGCACCTCCTCCGTATCCCATGGAGCCCTCGGGCAGGTAAGTGCCCTATCCCCCACCAGCCAGTTCCACCGGCGCCCATTTACCCTCTCGAACACTG
>Ga0187849_1002901_pt1 | contig 15741 bp, 7 predicted proteins | sample June2016WEW_4_10_2_FD_132412 | JGI IMG/M metagenome (GOLD analysis project Ga0187849, IMG submission 132412) | Peatland microbial communities from SPRUCE experiment site at the Marcell Experimental Forest, Minnesota, USA - June2016WEW_4_100 | ecosystem: Environmental > Terrestrial > Soil >... | reverse complement strand
GCTGGTCGAGTTTCTGGATGGGGACCACGAGTTCGCTGTCCGTACACGTCTTCGGCGAACGCGAACTCTCGCGATGGCCGTAGATGCGGAGTCCGACGTTGAAATCGCCGGGCAGCGTGGCCAAAACTTGGCTCAAGACGTCGTGTGCGGTGGACCAGCGGGTCTTCTTGCCCAGCGCCGTCTTCATCGATCCCGAGGCATCGAGGATGATTTCCAGATTCTTGCGCGTGGCCGGGGCCCGTGCCAGCTTGCTGATCACGGAGAGTTCTCCTGTGGTCGGCTGGACCAGTTGCAGGCAGAGTGTGTTGGTCTTGCCGGCGGGGTCCACACCTTTCACCTGGAGCGCCTGGGGAGTGGAAGGCGCGTTGGCGGGCAAGGTCAGAGAAAACTTGGTTTCGGCCAAGCCGTCCAGGCCCACGGAAGCGGGAGCGAAGTTGGCTTGCATGCCGTTGAGACCGGGGGAGGCCGTGACCGAGAGCCCAACGGTCCCCTTGTAGCCCTGGTTCGACAGCAGGGTCAGGGGGTAGTCGTAGCTGCGGCCCGGCAAGAGCGGCCGTTGCATCAGGCGAGTGTCGGTGGTGACCACAAAGTCGCCGATACGCGCCGAGCACGGCAGGTTGTCGGGGTCGAAGCCCTGGGCGAGCTCGCGGGCGATCAGAATGTCATACCCCGTCGTACCTTTCATGTCGTAGTCGAAACCACTGTAAATAATCAGACCCCGGCCGTAATGGGCATAAGTGAGAGCGAAACCGAAAATGTTGTTCACGTTCCGGACCACCATATGGCCGCACCAATGCGCATCCCAGGCGGTCAAGGTGTTCGTGTCGCCGAGTTCGTTGCGGTACTCCTCAAGATCGTTCTCCCAGGCCTCCACGTTAACGAACCCTGGACGGCCCGAGTGGCCGTGCGCCATCCAGTTCTCTTCCACGAAGCGCAAGTAACTGCCTGGCGCCCCCTTGGCGCCCGGATTGTCGGTCTTGAGCCGGTACGGCAGCCACCCATAATCGGGCCCCGGGCTGCAAGTGTCCGCGTCGTGAATGATCAGTTTATGCCCCTCGGCGACCCAGGCGATCAGTGCCTGCCGGAGCGACGGTACCGGGGCATTATCATCACAAACTTGCTCAAGAACGACCGTGTCGTAGCCATACTTGGGCGCGAGGTTCCAAGGCCGGGCCATTTTGGACTCTATCGCGGTAAAATCGACGCGGTCGGCGACGGCGAGATCTCCGAGTCCATGACGCCAATCGGGATGGTTTTTCAGGCCCATCCCCCAATAAGCATTTTCACCTTTAGATACAGGGGTGGTCGTGAGCACCAGGACGTGTTTGCTCTCACCGTGGCCCGCTGTCGGCGGCGCGGGAGGTAGAGGCACACAGGCGGGGGCAGCGCCGGCGGCCGACACGGCTGTGCCTGCACTCTGGGAGGACTGCGGTCCCAACACGTCCGGTCGGCGGGACAGGAGTGACGCGTAGCCGGACCGCTTTGACTCCAGCACTTTCAGTTCGGTGATTTCGAACTCATCGCCCCCATCCTGGCTGTGCAGCAGCCGCAATTTGACGTAGCGCGCCTCGACGGGGTCGAAGCGTACCGTGTTTTCACCCGCCTGGGGCAGCGCAGCCGTCGCCACGCGGGTGAAGCCCTGCGCCGGTCCGGTGCTCGATACCCACACTTCTACGTCGCGCGGCACATCTCTGTCTACATGGTCGGGGTCGACAAGGATCATAACCCGGTCGATCAGGACCGATTCGTGTTCCAGGAACGACACCACGATCTCCTTCGGTCCCGGATCACTGATGGAGCGCCATACCGTCTCCAGGTCCTGATCGATTAGTTTGTTCAGAGCGCCCCTCGCAAACTCATCATCCTCAGCGACACCGGTGGCGCTCTCCACCTTGCCGCCCCAGTCAAGCGCCGCCACATTGCCGTCGTACTGAGGTACCTTGGGTTGGGCTGCTTGTCCCGGCGTCGCGCCACCAGATTCCGGCGAGGCTTGCCCTCCCGCTTCCGGGCCGCCTGCGACACCGCCTCCGGCGGAACCCGCGGGCGATTTCAGGCCGATCCGGCTGAACCACCCCTGCCGATACCCCACCACGGCCAGGGCCACGGCCACCGTGATTAAGACCACTCCCCCGATTGCGACAGCAATCAGCTTCTTCATACGTCCTCCCAGGTACGTGTCCCCGGTCATGCTCGGGGGTGAGGGCTCAGGCAACCGCGGTCAGTATAACGAGAAGATTACGGCATGCCCTTGACGGTCTACCTGAGCCAGCAAAGAGATTCCTTCTTGAAGGTATTGGCAGGCTGCTGAAAAAGCCTCGCGCTGATGTCATCCTGAGCCCTTCGCTGTCATTCTGAGCGAAGCGAAGAATCTCGCACTGCCCGCTCAGGATAAACTACGCGAAGGATCTTGCTCTGCTGGCTCAGGGTAAACTCCGCGAAGGATCTGGCTCTGGGTTCTTCGTGAGAGGGCCGAATCAAGGCGAGATGCTTCGCTGCGCTCAGCATGACAGATACTCTTTTTCAGCGGCCTGTCAGAGCCGGTACAGGCAAAAGCCCGGCCCCTTCCTGCTTCGACTTTCATCGTGGAACAACCGCCCCCCTGCTGCGTCACTTTATTGCCAGCGGATGCTTCTCCTCGCGGTTGAACCCGCGGTAATAAAGGACAAGTTTCGTGGCGTTGGCCGGCGCCTGGAAAGCCACTTCGAACCGGCCGCGCCCGTGGGCAGGCACGACGCTATCCTCAACGAGGGGGTGTGCAAGCTTTTCCATGGAATCCGTGTCCACGAGGATTTCCTCCTCGCCATTCAGAAGCTTCAACTGCTCGCTGGTCTGGAACTCAATTCCCTGATCGACCTTGCTCACCAGGCTGAGGTCGAGAACCAGGAAACGCTTTCCCTCTTCCGGCTGCGCATCCCCCAGGTTGGGAGCCGTACGCACGCCATGAATCTGCACATCCAGGGTGTCGCCGTCCGAAATCGTAAACAGCACGGGCGGCAGGTTCGCAGCGGCCGAGCCCCCCACACGGCCGGTGGCGGTGTTGGGCAGGTCCAGCTCCAACGGAGCGTAGCCGGTCAGCTTGATCACCAGGGTCAGTGCGCCGTGCTGTGCCGGGACCTGAAAAACCAGCGCGCCGCGCTGCGCCGTCTCCGGCAGGAATTGCACCATGCCTTTGAACTGGCCCGGGACGCTCACCTCCTTCGCGGGAGTGAAGGTCGATCCTTGCGCGTCGCGGAGGTATGCGTAGTTCTCGAGTTCGACCTGCACCAGGCTTCCCTCCGACTTCCCGGTGCACCCCAATTGCACCACCGCATAGGCATCGGCGCCCGGGGCGTACTTGCCTCCCAGACTCGCGACCTGTTGGACGCCGTAGGCGCTGACTTCCAGAACCTCGTTCTTTACGGGGCCAGCGACGGGAGCGGCGGCAGCGGGCGGCTTGCCGTAGAGCGGAACGTCAAAACTTCCCATTGAGGTATCGAGATACCGGAACAGCACGCTAGAGACTCCACTCGCGGGAATTTCGTAAACCAATTGCCCCCTCACCTCGGCGTTGAGCTCAGGAACTACGATTTGCTCAACCGACAGGGGGTGCGCTGCCGCCGATTGCGCCTCGCTGATCACCGCCGTGTCCTGCCCGTTGATCAGCACGAAGGCGTGATCCTTTACGTCGGGAATCAAGTAGGGTGTGGACTTCATCTCGTAATCGTCAGGGTTTTCTTTCTCTTGGGCCTGGCCGGCGCCGAGACCCAAACCCCCCACTCCGTTGGTCCTGTCCTGCTTGTCCGGGTGCTTCGGAACCTTGCTAAGCGGGATGATGTTCTTCCAGACGGTGTCAATTACCAGGAAGACTTTTCCTGCCGGAGCGCTACGCGAACCAAGCGTGCTGGTGACGGTGAAGCCGGGAATGGAAAACTCCATCGCCTGGTTCTTCGCCTTCCCGGCCGGATTGTAGGCTTTCACTTCCAGCGGTGGTCCGGCCGGTTCGCCCACGGCGCCGGGAAGCGTGCCACCCGCGGCCGTCGCCTCAGGCGTTCCCGCCGAGTGCCGGCAGGAACTGCAGTCGGAAGTGGAGAGTGCAACCGACACCGCAAGGACCGCTAAAATGGCTTTAAGAATCGTCCTCAGCATACTCACCTCCAGGTTGTGAGTCGTGTGGCCGGCAGCGCCTTTCTCCGCTGGCCTGCTAATCTTTAACCCCGCCCGCCCCTTTGCAGGCTGCCTCCAGACCCTTTTTAGCTCCTTCCGTTGAGGCCTTTTCCACTAACCAATCCCAGATGATTCCCTTGAGGGATTGAATCTCTTGCTCGCCGATCTTGGCAAAGGCCGGCTCCATGGCAATCATCACGGTGATATCAGCGATGGCCTCACACGCTTTGTCGATGATGCAATCCGCGACTTGACTGGTATCGGGCGCGGGGTCCTCCCCGGGCGCTCCGTGCTCCCCCAGGCTGCCTGGCAGGGGGACTCCGAAGGGTCCCTTCTCGACAGCGCCAAGGTTCTCCCCGAGCGCCATCATGTAGCAGCGCATAACGCCCCCGTAAAACTTGGTAAAGATTTCTTCCCACTTCTCCATTCGTTCGTTCATTTCGTTGTACTCCACCATAGCCTGCGCGCCGCCCAGTTCCATCTTGCCGAGCGCCACCCCGGTGGCTGGATCAACGCTCCACCATCCGAATGTCGGAACGCTGCCGAGTTTCACAAGCCCTGTCGGCAGGACGAGTGTTTGTCCCCGCGCCAGTTCTCCGGCCAGAACATTCCTGATGGCAGGCGGGACCGCCACGCCGGCGAGAGCCGTTCCCTGCTGCGGCGTGATCGTGAGAATTGAAACGCCCTGCCCAGAAGCCGCGGCAAACAACGGAACGGTATTGAAGCTGCGGTCGGGCTTCACAGTCAGACGTTCCAGGGCGGTGTCTGCAATACCTGTCTCCATCGCCAGGCGCAATGCGTCGTCGGAATCACCCACGAACTGAAAGGGCGCGTTGAACAGGTCGATGCCTTCCGTGAAACGAAGCGCCCCTCCCGGCTTCAACCAACCTCGCACGGCGAAGCCGTGACGGAAGAAGGCCAATCGCGGTCGCTCGTAGTACGACTTGGCTCTCGGTGCATCGCGTTTACCGAGCACAAACCGCGCCACATCGCTGGAAAAGAAGTAGTCGGTGAGCTCGGACGGCAGCGCCGGGCCCGGCAGATCATCCAGGCCGAAACTTTCGCCCAGGTAGGCTCGCGCCAGAGCCTTTTGCTCCACGGACTGCATGCCTTCCATCCTGGCAAGCTGCGTGTGCAAGACATACACCAAGCTGGTGCTACCCATGGAAACGGCGCCATCCCAGGCCTGCATGAGGAGCGGTCGCACCACCTGGCCGTCCGCGAGCGCGGGCTCGATTTGCGCTTTCGAGCCATCGAGCCTGTCCAGGATTACGCGCTGGTAGTGCGCTTCCTCCAGGTGCGGACCCGTACTCGTGACCTCCAGGAACAAGCGCGCCAGCACGGGGCCACCGGCGGTGGCGGTTGGCTTCGCTTTGGGTTTGGGTTTGGGAGCGGGAGCCGGCGCCTCTTCGTCACCACCCAGGCCGCCCAGCAGTCCGCCCGCAGCCTCCCCTGCGCCGGTGTCTACGCCACCCCCCGCTTCGGCGGATTTCTCCTCTCCCCCGCTGGACTGGCCGCTCAGCCGGAACTCCTGGCTATCGGTGCGGTCGTCACCCGCATAGAGCGCCGCCTGAAACCGGGTCTCCTTCGTTTTGCGCGTCCGGGGCCCGATTGCCAGGCGCAGGTTCTTTCCGAACAGGTCCGTGGCTTTGAATTCCTTCGCAAGCAGTTCTGTGGTCTGGAGGCTTCCCTTCTCAAGAAACTCCCCTACCAGGCGAAACCGCAGATGTTGAAAAAGGGGCTCCGCCAGGGATTCCGGATCGAGCGTTTCGGCGGCGTCCGTGAGCCTCTGGTTCACGCCGGCACCCTTCAAGCTGGGATCGAAGTCTGTGTTCTGGTCGTCCACCGTGGCTTCGACCCAGTAGTGATCCTGTAGAATCTCTAACTGCCGGTTGGCGGCCGCCGCACTGCCGGGCCCGCCGGCCTTGGCGAGCGCTGACTGGATGAGCGGCAGATTCTTCTCGACGGCCTCGCGCAGGCGGTTTCCTGCCTGCTGCCCATTCTCGTCCAGGCGCTTCCCGAATTCCTGCTGGTTATCGGTCAGCTTTAGGTCGGGAGTGTGGGCGGCCACCGATCGGATCATTTGCTCAACCGATCCCGGGCTGGCGGCAATCTGCTGAAGCAGGTTCTGCGCCTGCTCGGGTGACAACTTGCCGTGCGCGATCTTGGCGGACACGCCGTTCTGCTTGAGCACGGCCGCCAGCAACAGCGCGCGGTCCAGCGAGTTGCCGCCCCGCGTGAGGAGAGTCGCCCCGGCCCCTTTCATGACGCCGGGATAGGGCTCCAGCGCCACCTGGTCGCGCACAAATTCAAAGGCCGCCTGAGGCGTGGGGAGCGTCTGCGCCAGGGCCTCCACGTCGGTGAGCGCCTTGGGAAAACCGTCCAGGTAGGACTGCAAGCGGTTCAAGCGGCTCTGCAGACCGTCCACTTCGTCTTTGTAGGCTACCTGCTTTTGCTCCGGAGATAGGCCGGCCACCGACGCGGCCAGATCGTCTGCGGCTCCGGCCGGCTGCCCTGCCCCCGCCCGGGCCAAAAGGCCGCGATGGGCGACGTACCACACGGCCCCTGCCGCGGCGACCAGCAACACCAGCAATACCACCAAAACCACCCAGATCCGGTGGGCTTTACGAGGCGGCTCGGCGGGGGTGTTCCCCGTTGCGAGTGGATGAGTGGGTATTCCCATAGGAAGTAGTCCCTTCTGACCAGGCGCAGAAGACTACCCTGCCTCTGCTCCTGGCGGAAATCGTGGCGAGGAGAAAGTTCAGGAGTCCCAGAAGGGAGTCCTGACTTCGGAATCTGCGGCGTCGCGCACTCGGGTCGCGCACCCGCTAGTGTAGTGTCCGGCAACTGGGTGGACAACGTAGCGCCGCCATCTTGGCGGCATTTGCCGGCAGGATGCCAGCGCTACAGCCGAAGCGTTGTCCAGGCATTTCGTGGACACTACACTAGGTCGGGGAGCGCGGGTCCGGATGCGACTATACTCTCACCCCGGAGAGTCCGCAATCCCCCCCCCAAGTACATCCCCCCAAGTTTGGACGGGGGTTTTGCACAGACCGCGAGGGTCAATAAGTTTAAAGCTGCCCCGGGTCTTTGCCGATTTAATTCAAGGATGAGTGTGCCCTGGTTCGTTAAACCTTGCATGGAGCGGGGACTCCCCGTGCAGAAAGCGCTGAGGGAATCCGGTATTATGTGGGCGATACGATTGCTGGTGCTTGCTAGCCTGGTCGCCCCTCCCTTGGAAGTGAAGGCGCGGCCAAACAAGTTGCCAACCTTGACGCGGGTCGAACAGATCCGGCAACTTTCCCAGGACCAAGCCAGGTTGGAGTACCCCGTTCATCTTCGCGGGGTGGTTACGTATTATGGCGGCGCGGGCTGGGAGCTATTCGTCCAGGACGAGACGGGCGGCGTTTACGTCGAGTGTGGCGACCAGAACCCGAACGTCACCGCGGGACAGCAAGTGGAGTTAGTGGGAGTGACGGCTCCCGGCAGCTTTTCGCCTGAGGTGGCCAAGCCGCAAATCAAAGTGCGGGGACCTGGCGCTTTGCCGCTTCCCAAGGGCGTACCATTCGAGCGGCTGGAAACGGGCAGTGAGGACAGCCAGTGGATCCAACTCGAAGGGGTCGTGCGGAGTGTGTCACCAGCCCCCGATGGCGCGCTCACGAAAGTGATTTTGGACACCGGGGTTGGAAAAACCGACTTGTCCCTTCTGACACCCGTACCGGACTTGACGCCGTTGATCGATGCCAGAATACGTGCCAACGGTGTTTGCCAGACCAATTTTAACCAGAAACGGCAGTTTGTCGGAATCTTCCTGTCCGTTTCAGGCCTGCCCAATATTGAAGTCCTGGAACCGGCGCAGCCCAACCCCTTTGGATTGCCTGCTCATCCCATTACCAGTCTGCTGCAGTTTGCGCCCCAAGGTGTCTCGGCTCACAGAATCAAGATAAGAGGAGTGGTCACCCGGCAATGGCTGGGGCGATCGCTGTTCGTCCAGGATGACACGCAGGGCGTGATGATTAAGACCAGCCAACGGACCCCGGTCCAGGACGGGGACTTGGTCGAGGTGGTCGGGTTCCCCTCCGTGGGGGAATACACACCGGTATTGGAAGACGGTATTTTTCGGCGCCTCGGTAGTGGCACCCAACCGAAACCGGTTGAGATTACGCCTCCCCAGGCCATGGCGGGAGACTTCGACGCGGAACTTGTCAGCATCGAGGGGCGGCTCGAGGAGCAGCCGCAAAGGCCGGGCGAACGAGCCCTGGTCATGCAGGTGGGGAGAGCGGTTTTCGAAGGCAGCCTGCGAGAACCCTATGAGGGAATTTGGCCGGAGTTATCCACGGGCAGCCAGTTGCGATTAACCGGCATTTGTTCTGTGGAGGTAGACGAGAGTCGCATCCCCCGGGTGTTTCGAATCCTGCTCAGGTCACCGCGCGACATCGTAGTACTGAGGAAGCCTCCGTGGTGGACCGCCGGTCATGCCCTGGCGGTCCTGGCTTTAATGGCGCTTCTCGTCATCACGACCTTCGGTTGGGTCGTGGTCCTTAGAAAGCGAGTGGAGCACCAAACCAGAATCATCCGTCAGCGTCTGGAACGCGAGGCCGCCCTTGAGAAACGCCTCCAATATGTGGCGCGGGTCACGAATGACCTGGTCTGGGATTGGGACTTGCAGAACCGAAAACTCTGGCATGCGGACAGCCTCGAATATGCCTTTGGGTATTCCGCGGAAGAGTGGGCTGCCGACGTGAATTGGTGGAGGAAATACCTCCATCCCGACGATCGCGAAAGGGTACTAACGAGCCTGCGTGCGGCCATCGATGGAGGCGGAGATAAATGGTCGCAGGAATTTCGCCTGCGCCAGCCGAATGGATCCTACGCCTATGTCTTCGATCGCGCTTGCATTCTGCGCGACAGCTCCGCCAAGGCCGTGCGCATGATCGGGGCCATGATGGATATCACGGAACGGAAACTGGCAGAAGAGAACCTCCGTAGGAGTGAGGAGAATTTCAAAAACTTCGCCAATTTTCTTCCCGAAGTCGTCTTTGAAGCAGATGCCAAGGGGAACCTCACCTTCGCCAACGACAATGGCTTGAAGATCTTTGGCGTTCCGCGTTCCGTGCTGGAAAGCAAGATGAACGTGCTGGAGGTGATTGCTCCCGAGGATCGGGCCCGCGCCCGGGGGAATATCGAGAGGGCCATGGCCGGTGAACCCATAGGGACCGCCGAATACGCAGCCCTCCGGCCGGACGGGAGCAGATTCCCGGTCCTGGTTTTTGCCGCGCCCATCGTGAATGATGGCCAGCCCTCGGGCTTCCGAGGCATCCTCATCGACATCACCGACCGCAAGCTGGCCGAGCAGGAGTTGAAAAACGCCAAGGAAGCCGCCGAAGCGGCCAACCGGGCCAAGAGCGAGTTCCTTGCCAACATGAGTCACGAGATCAGGACCCCCATGAACGGAATTGTGGGAATGACGGAACTTGCCCTTGACACTCAACTTACCATTGACCAGCGCGAGTACCTCGACATCGTCAAGACTTCAGCCGAGTCGCTTTTGAATATCCTCAACGACATCCTGGATTTCTCCAAGATCGAGGCCGGAAAGCTCGATTTCGACCCCCTGGAATTCAACTTGCGCGAGAACCTGCAGGAGATCATCAAAGGGTTCGCCCTGCGCGCGGTGCGCAAAGGCGTCGAATTGCAATGCGAGGTGCAGCCCGATGTGCCCGAGTTCTTCGAGGCAGACCAGACCCGCCTGCGTCAGATCATCGTCAACCTCTTAGGCAATGCTCTGAAGTTTACCGAACAGGGCGAGGTTCGGCTGCGAGTGGCTGTGGAGGCCAAGGAACCGAACGCCGACCTCCTGCACTTTGCCATTCGCGACACGGGGATCGGAATTCCCGCCGAGAAGCAGCAGGTAATCTTTGACGCTTTTGCGCAAGCTGACGGGTCAACGACCCGGCGATTTGGAGGCACGGGGCTGGGGCTCGCCATCTCCTCTCGACTGGTTCGCATGATGGGCGGGCGGATTTGGGTGGAGAGCGAGGTGGGAAAGGGCACCACCGTGCACTTCACGGCCCGGTTTGGGAGCGTGCGGAATCACGCTTCCGCTGCCCCCGCGGTAGACGCGCTTCCGTCGCCACCGGCACAAGGCCCGCGCCTCAGGGTTCTTCTGGCGGAAGACAACCTCGTAAACCAGAAGCTCGCCTCGCGCCTGTTGCAGAAGCGCGGTCACCAAGTGGTGGTGGTGGGGAACGGTTGGGAAGCTCTGGAGGCGCTGGGCAAACAGGCTTTTGACGCCGTGTTGATGGACGTGCAAATGCCCCACATGGATGGATTTGAGGCCACGGCGGAAATCCGCAAAAGGGAACAGTCCAACGGTTTGCACACGCCGATCATTGCCATGACCGCGCACGCCTTGAAGGGCGACCAGGAACGATGCCTGGCAGCCGGGATGGATGATTACCTGGCCAAGCCCATCAAGTCGAGGGATCTCTATGAAATTCTAGGGCGAATCACGCCAGCTTGCCCGCCGGAATAACCTGCTGAAGCGTGGCGCGGTCATCCTCGTCGGCGTAAGCGGCAACGATCTCTCCAAAATAGATCCGGTGGAAATCTCCGCTCGGGTAGGCCTCCTCGCGCACCGCCTGGGCGAGGGCCTCGGGCACTACATCATTGCGGTGCAGCGCCCGGCACTCATAGTGAATAACGCATTCCTGGATGATGGGGGCGCGCACCTCGCGGCCGGGAATCGGCGTCAAGTGCATCTCCTGGAACTTGTCGTGATCTCTCCCCGAAACCGTCCCGCAATGGCTCACGGCCGCGGCCAGTTCCGCGGGAGGTACATTGACGGTGAAATCGCTGACCTGCTCCAGCCGGCTGTAGGTGTGGCGCGAGGGCCTGACCAGCACGATGAAGATCGGCCGCGACCAAATCGCGCCCATCATCCCCCAGCCGATCGTCATGACGTTGGGTTTTCCGTCCGCGCCCAGGGTGACCAGCAGCAACCCCTCTTCGCGCATCCGCTGCATCGTCTGAGCAAAGCAATCCGTGTATTGCACGCGTACTTTGGCCATTCGAGTTCCACCTCAATCGTAATTTCAATCTGAGATTTCCGATTCGGCCAGCGCCTCGTGGCCGAAGTCCACTCGCCCGGCGCGCTCAGTGTTTTTGCTCGTGGAGCTCCTCCTTGGGAGCGGACTTGGTTTTCGCTGGCTCGCGGGGCGCTTTCGCCGCGTGAGAGATGGCCTCCTTATCCTGCATGGGACCGGCAGGCTTTCCTTTCCGCAGGTTCTCGATCTGCTGCGGCTCGAGCGGGCGTCCGGGGTGTGCCGACATGGCCGGCTCGCGCGACAGGAAAGGAACGTTGCGCTCAGGCGGGGGATTCTTGGCAATCACGCGGTTGGGGGTGGCAGGAGGTCCGAAATGGCCCATCCCGGTTGGCACGGGCTTGGTCCCTCCCGTGGGCGGGGCGGTTCGGGTGATGGTAGGCAGCCCGCGCGGCCCTGTCGCGGTTGCGCCGAACTTTTCCGCGCGCACCGGCGGGGCCACCATAGCCCTGCCCCCGAAAACCGCGTGGGCGGCGGGAGTAACCTCCGGATGGGGGACCACCTGCGCCCGGGAGATTTGTTCCGGGGTCAATTGGACAGCGCGTGCGCCCACCAGTAGCCCGCCCCGAAAGACCTCGCTCGATACGGCAGTGGTGGCACCTTCGCGGTTCACGTAACGGATATTAGTAAAGGTGGTAATGTTGGTCACGTTGCGAACGTTCGTCACGTTCACCTCGCGCAGATAAGTGGGCCCGTAGTGGTACCAGGGGACAAACGCCTCCCGCGGCCCCAGAGGAAACCAGGCCTGAAGGCCCACGCCGGTCCCCAGGGAGAAGCCCGGTCCGCCTACGAAGGCCACCAGCGCCGGAGCATACACGGGCCCGACGACGACGGGTCCGGGAACCCACACCCACAGGGGTCCAAGATGCGCCCAGCGGCCATAGTGGAAAGGCACAAAACCCCAGGGCTCGGCTTCCACCCACGTCCACCCCCAAGGTTCTACCCAAGCCCAGCGGCCCTGGCGGTAAGGGACCCAGCCGGGGGGAATATTATTCGGATACCACACCGGACCGTACTCCGGGTCGTTGCGCCAGCGGCCGTATTCGTCCAGGTCCTCAGACCCGGGCACCGAGCGGCTCACGTACTCTCCCGAACTGTACTTCTCGATGCGGCGGTCGCGCCCCGCACACCAATTGTCGAACTCGTCCGGCTGGGGCGGCGAAACGAAAGAAACCTGGATGGATTCTGTGCCGGTCAGGTGCACCGCCTGCCCGCTTTGCACCGCCTGCGTCACCCCCCCGCCGGTCACTTCCAGGCTGCCGGCGTTTACCGTGACCTGGGTGGCGCTGCCGTCGGCGGATGTATCCACGCGATAGCTCCCCGCGCGCAGCAGAGTGAGCGCGCCATTCGGCGTGTCAATCTCCACCGAATTGTTGGCGGGCAACTCATAAACAGTGACGCGGATCGATCCTTGTCCCAGCCCGAGCTGCATGAGCTGGTCATTCAGGTTGGCCACGGTCAGGTCCGTGGTTTGAGAGAGGCGCACCGCATAGGGCCCGACTTCGAGTTCAGCCCGGCTCTGCTCGTCGGCGTACAGGCGGTCGCCGGTCGAGACGGTGCGATTTACTGACACCTCGCTCCACTGGGTTTCGCCGGCAGGCTGAAAGGAAACCTTGCCCTGCACAAGGCTCAGCCTGGCAACGCGGGCGGGCGGGTCACCCTCGTCGGCGAAAACGGGTTGGGTAGCCAGCCCGGTCAGCAGCAGCAGAACCATGGATACAAACAACGTTCGCCACAAGGTCATTTTCATTTGCGCTCCCTATTCCCAGGTTTAGATTCGCTCTTTCCGGGTTGGCGTTGCCAGACAGGGTGCGGAAAAACCCCTCACACTGTCATCCTGAGGAGGCGAAGCCGGTCCTGAGTGAAACGAAGGAAGGACCTCTGTATTTGCTTGAAAATTCAAATGCAGGGGTCCTTCGCTTCGCTCAGGATGACAGCGTCGAAGCGTTTTCCCGCAGCCTCCTACAACGTCCCGTTGTCCCACACGGATTGCAGGCGGCCGGACAGGGAACGATGCGGACCTTCCTCGAGGTCCAGCACGATCGCTTCGTTCTTGCCTTTCCTGAGCCACGGGCTGGGAAGGAACAAGCTCCGCTGTGGGCCGATGCGCCAGTAGCGCCCCAGGTTGTGCCCATTCACCCAGACGTATCCTTTGCCCCAGCCGCGCATGTCCAGAAATGTGTCGCCGGCCGCCTCAAGCTCGAAAGAGCCGCGATGGAAGGCCGGCGCGGGCGTATGCCCCGGAGTGAAGTCCAGCGCGGAGAGGTCCGTAAGCGGCAGCCGGTAGATTTCCCATCCGGTGAGCTCCTTCCCGGCCAGGGTGACGCGTTCCGTGATGCCTTTGCGATCGTCCACCATGTGCGGCCCGAAGTTTATGCGCCCCATGTTCTCCACCAGGATGTCGAGCGGCGCGCCGGCGGCAAGTTCCACCTCCAGGCTGGTTGACTTCAGGCGCCGGTCGAGCGTCCCCAGGCGCCTGGACTCCTGCATGACCAGGGCGTAATCGCGCACTTCGGCAATCACCAGGCGCCCGCGCGCGGCTTGCTCGAGCTTCGTGCGGTAGAGGATGAACCCATACGCCTGGCCCACGGCTTCCATGGTTTGCGGCCGCTCGGAGCGAACCGGGTCGCGCAGCAGCGGCTTGAGATCGGCAGATTCGGCAAGCTGGAAAGGAGGAATCTCGATCATCGGGAGCGGCGAGGGCAGCGCGGGAAGTTCGGCGCCGGCGGGCAGATGCTTGCGAATGACTTCGCGCAGCGCGTGGAACTTCGCGGTGGGACGGCCCGCTTCATCGAGGGGAGCATCGTAATCGTAACTTGAAATGTCAGGCTGGTAGGCGGTCTCGAAATTTGCCCCGCTCATGAAACCGAAGGAAGTTCCGCCGTGCACCATGTACAGATTCGCGGAAATCCCCCGCGCGAGCATCCACTCGAGCCCGCGGGCGCTGGCCGCCGGCGGCGTGACGTGATGCCGCTCGCCCCAGTGGTCGAACCAGCCGTCCCAGAACTCCCCGCACATGCGAGGTACGTTCCGACGGGACATGGCGAAGTTGGCAAACTCGTGAGCGGGGTCGTCGGTGTCGCCAAAGTTGATGACGGCGAGCGCGTCCGGCAACGTTCCCCCCGCGTACATGTCGGCCTCGGAGCCGTTCGAGGTGAAGAGCGTCCCCTCAAATCCCGCGTCGCGAATCATCTGCTCAATGGCCTGCAAATAGACCAGGTCTTTGCCGAACGAACCGTATTCGTTTTCCACTTGCACCATCAGGATGGGGCCGCCGCGAGAGACCTGGAGCGGCGCAAGCTGCCGGCCCACTTCCAGCATGTACCGGCGCGCCGGCGCGAGAAACCGCGGGTCGCGAGTGCGCACCTTGGTGTCCTGCCTCTCCAGCAGCCAGGAAGGAAGCCCGCCAAAGTCCCACTCCGCACAGGAGTAAGGTCCGGGCCGCAGCAACACCCAGAGGCCTTCTGCCTGCGCCGCGCGAATGAAGGCAGCGGCGTCCAGATTGTCCTGGAAGTTGAAAGCTCCCGGTTGGGGTTCGTGCATGTTCCAGAACATGTAAGTGCAGAGCGTGTTCAGGCCCAAGGAGCGAATCTTACGAAGCCGGTCGCGCCAGTACTGGCGCGGGATCCGGGCGTAGTGCATTTCCCCGGAAATAATCTGGAAGGGCTTGCCGTCCAACAGAAAGTGCTCGCCCTCGTGCCCGAAGGCGTGTGGGCCCGTGGCCGCGCGTCCTGCGCCTGCGGCGAGCGTCACGCCCTGCTTCAGCAGGCCCCAGACGCCTGCAACGGTTCCCATAAACTCCCGCCGTCCGAACTTGGTTATGAGGCCATTCGGCATGTTGGATATTCCTTTCCAGTGTCGTGTCTCAGAAGTTCGTTGATTAAGTCAGCCCGCGGAGCGGGCGAAAGAACGTAGCCCACGGCGTGAGAAGGTGTGAAGAAATAAACAATCTCACGCAAAGACGCCAAGGCGCAAAGACTCGCGAAGAACAACTGTTTGTTTTCTTTGCGCCTTTGCGTGAAATGTTGCTCATCCAGGGATTGTTTCACAGCTTCGTGAGCCGTGGGTAAATGCGCCCTCCCCAGGGCTTGCGCCCGCGCCAACGGTTGGCTGACCAGGAGCACCAAGCTCCCCATAAGAACACCCAGGCGCACCAGCCTGGGATGGGCTCGCATCTGCATGCTCTGTTTCCTGACCCCGCTTTCGATTTTGGGTGCCAATTCCTGCTTCCCTATGGTAACCCATCGGCATTAATTGAGTCACCGGTCTTCGAGTTCGGGGCCAAAGTCTCGCCGTTCACAAAGCGGCGCTACAACAAGAATCTGATAGCTCTCGCCCATAGGGAGATACAGGCTGCGGAAAAACGCTTCCGTGCTGTCATCCTGAGCGAAGCGAAGGACCCCTGTATTTGAATTTTCAAGCAAATACAGAGGTCCTTCCTTCGTTTCACTCAGGACCGGCTTCGCCTCCTCAGGATGACAGTGTGAGGGGTTTT
>Ga0187849_1002897_pt1 | contig 15759 bp, 24 predicted proteins | sample June2016WEW_4_10_2_FD_132412 | JGI IMG/M metagenome (GOLD analysis project Ga0187849, IMG submission 132412) | Peatland microbial communities from SPRUCE experiment site at the Marcell Experimental Forest, Minnesota, USA - June2016WEW_4_100 | ecosystem: Environmental > Terrestrial > Soil >... | reverse complement strand
TTTCTTTCCCGGAGTAAAACGGGGGGACCTGTGGGATTTAATCGTAACCATTTTATCTGTCTTGGGAATTTTTACGGTTTTGCCCTTCATGGAGATTACTCTGAAAGTTCCGAATCCGGAAAGAACAACTTTTTCACCTTTAGCAAGAACTCTTCCTACCTCATCAAGAAAAACTTCAACTGCTTCCTCACCGGCTTTCTTTGTAAGATGCGCTTTTCTTGCAACTTGCTCTACAAGTTCCGCTTTTGTCATTCTAAGCAAGGAGCATAATGGAACTCGAGACAAATGTCAAGATTTCGGACTAATATAGACAATCTCAACTTTGTCATGATTTGGAATTGATCCTTCTTCGTGATCATAATTTTCTCCCAAATCAATTATTTTGACTTCGGCCTCGTTTCCATCGGGTCTTCTAATTGTTCCGCTCCTAATTTCGGTACCACGTTCATTCATTTTTACCACCTCCTTTCCAAAAAAAAGAGCCTTTCGGCTCTTTTTAAAAAATAAAACCGGCTTTCGTCGGTTAAACGATTTTTCCAGGTTATGCATTTTGTCCCCTGGGATTAAAGTATACTATTAAAATCCGTATGAGGAAAGAGAAGTGCTGCCGATTCTGATTCTCGGGAGAGAAAATCTTTGTTTCTTGCAAAGAATATTTCCGGGAACCGTAGTAAAGGCGGCTTTATAGCCCAAAGAATTCAAATAACTTATAGATGCTGTCGTACCCAGACCATATGGATAAGCAAAAACTTTGGGACTATTTAACCCGTGATCAGCCAACTGCGTATCGGCAGTAGAGATTTCGTATTGCATTGTACTAGTCGAAACTTCAACATTCTTATGCGACCATGTATGATTTGCAAATAAAATCGGACCATTCATTTGAGTAATCTGATCCCATGAAAGATAATCAGGATTGTTCATTAATCCTGTCGGCACAAACATTGTTGCCTTAAATCCCAAATTTTGAAGTATGGGGTATGCATCTGTATAAAAGTCCTCATATCCATCGTCAAATGTCAGAAGAACGCTTTTTGCCGGAACCGGAGTACCATTATCAAAAAAATTGATTAAATCATTCATGGTTGCAATGTTGTAGCCTTTATCTTTAAGGTACTGCATTTGTTTTTGGAAAAAATCCGTGTAGGTTGTCAGGCCGGTTTGTTTATCTGCTTTGGCTGCATCTTCAGTTTGGATATGATGATACATAAGTACCGGCAGACGGACGCAGGGACCGTATAAAGCATTCATTTCGGCAAAAGTCAGAGGCCTTGGGGTTGGTGTTGGAGTAGGAGTTGGTATCGGCGTTGTTGTTGCAATAAATATCAACCGCTTAGTACTGCCTGCCTGAAAAATTGACCTATTTACATAGGTAAAAATTCCCACAAAAACAAGTAGGGCAATAAAAATTCCCCAGAGGAGTCTTTCTTGATTATTTAGCTGAAGTAGTTTCCGTCGCACGGACTTCGCGTATGACTGAAACCTTGATTTGACCTGCATATTCCGCTTCTTTCTCAAGTTTACTCGCAATATCGTGAGCAAGGACTGTCAATTTGTCATCATCAACCTCTTCAGGATTAACTATCACCCTTACATCGCGACCCGCCTGAAAAGCATAAACGGTTTCCACTCCCGGAAAACCTTTAGCAATTTCCTCAATTTTGGTCATCCTTTTAACATAATCCTCATGAGGTTCATATCTGGCACCAGGTCGGCTGCCAGAAATTGCATCGGCCATCCAGACAATTACGCTTTCATTTGAAGAAAACGGCCTGTCTTCGTGATGTTCGGCAACACAGGCAACAACTTCTTTTGGAATTCCGTACTTTTTGAGAAGATTTACCCCAAGCTCAACATGATTTCCTTCCTCATCGGTTACAACTTTCCCAATATCATGAAGCAGGCAGCCAAGTCGCACAATGTCAACATTTGCCCCAATTTCTTCGGCAATTGCGACCCCAATTTTAGTTTCCTCGATTGTGTGAATTCCCAAGTTTTGTCCGTAAGACGTTCTGAATCTGAAGCGACCGATTAGTCTCATAAGCTCAACCGGCAGGTTAAATACTCCGCATTCGTGGGTAATTTTCTTGCCTTCCTCGAGAAGTACATCCTCCATTTGGGCCTTAACCTGTCTGATAACCTCCTCAATCCTTGAAGGTTGAATTCTGGCATCCTTAATTAAAATTTCAAGCGCTCTTTTGGCAATCTCGCGCCTGACCGAATCAAACGAAGAAAGTCTGATTTCGTTGGTTTCGTCGATTTCAATCTCAACTCCGGCCTCTTTCTCGAACGTGCGGATATTCCTGCCTCCGGCGCCAATTATCCGGCCTTTAACGTCCTCATTGGGCACGGTTACTGAAGAAACGGTATATTCGGCCACGTAGCCCGTGGCTCCGTGCTTCATGGCATCAAGAAGGATCTCCTGAGCACGCTCGCCCGCCTCCTCTTTAATCTTTTCCTCAGAAGCCCTAATCTTCTTGGCAATCTCCCCCGTAAGTTCGCTTTGAACCTCCTCCAAAAGGGCTTTCTTGGCCTCATCAGGGGTCAAATGAGCCACTTTTGATAGTTTTTCGATATATTCGTCTTTTGCTGTCATATTTATGCGTGGAGCCAAAGAAATCCGGCCTTAAATGAGGCTGGTAAGAAGCTTAGAAGCTAATTTAGTCGTCTTCTTGCTCATATCTTTGACTCTAGGAGGTATTTTACACTTTGGAGACTACCTTTTCAATCACGTCCCAAGAGAAGCCCTTTCCCGCCAAATATTGGTACATTTTCTGTCTGGCCTCACGGGCGGGCAGGTCCTTCCATTTGTAAGCCTTTTTCTCGAGCAATTCTTTTGCCATTTTTTCCTCATCCACAACCTCTTCCCCCAAAACTTCATCGATTATTCCCTTATCAATTCCCTTAATCCTTAATTCCTGAATTAAAATTCTTTTTGGCTTTGGTTTAAAAGCCTGCCTTTGTTCCACCCACCACTTTGCAAACTTTTCATCATCAACTAGTTCAAAATGTCTAAGTTTTTCGAATAGTTTTTCGTGCAAACTTTCGTGAACTTTTTTCCGGCGGAAATAATCGTGGATTTCTTTCTCACTCCTCAGCCTAACCATTGCAAACCTCAAGAGTTTATCAAAAGTTTTCTGGAATTCGGCCTTTTTTACAATTTCCTCAACTTCTTTTTCCGTCAGTTCCTGGTTTACTTTCAAACCAAGTAAAACAAAATTATCCAAATCAATTCCAAATCCAAATTCATCATCCAAATAAACATTAACCCTGTCTTTCTTTTTCTGCTGCTTAATTGAAGTTATTACCGGCACAACTTGATTCTATTCTTCTTTTTCCTCTTCTCCAATTTCCTTGGGGAGCTTTTTACCTGAAGCAACCATTTCGCGGATTTTTTTATCAAGTTCCTCCGCAATCTTGGTGTGTTCCGCAAAATAGGCTTTTGCGGCTTCCTTGCCCTGAGCAATGGGTTTACCCTCATAATTGAAGAATGAGCCGCTTTTACCGATCAGTCCCACTTCGAGTCCGACATCCAGTAGCCCTCCGGTTTTACTTATCCCCTCAGTTTCCATAATATCAAACTCGGCAACCCTAAGCGGAGGCGCAACTTTATTTTTAACAATACGGGCGCGGTGGCGCGAACCGATAACTTTTTCCCCTTCTTTCAAAACCTCAATTCTCCTCAAATCAATTCTGACCGAGGAGTAAAACTTTAAAGCAAGTCCGCCGGGGGTCGTTTCGGGATTTCCAAACATAACTCCAATCTTCTGACGAAGTTGGTTCGTGAAGATAAGAACCGTTTTTGATTTGGAAATTGCACCGGTTAATTTTCTCAATGCCTGTGACATCAAACGGGCTTGCATTCCCATAACTGCATCTCCCATTTCACCTTCAAGTTCCGCACGCGGTACAAGAGCCGCAACCGAATCAACAACAACTACATCAATTGCACCCGAGCGGATTAAGGTTTCTGTAATTTCCAGGGCTTGCTCGCCGGTATCCGGCTGGGACATTAGAAGATTATCAAGATCGACTCCCAAAATTTCAGCACGCTGCGGATCCAAAGCATGTTCGGCATCCACAAATGCGCATTGTCCACCATGCTTCTGCGCTTCGGCGATGACCGCCAAGGCGAGCGTGGTCTTACCTGATGCCTCAGGACCGAAGATTTCTACGATACGTCCTCTTGGCAGTCCCCCGACTCCAAGTGCCAAATCAACCGCTATGGAACCTGTGGAGATAACATCAATTTTATATTTCTCGCCTTCTCCGCCGAGGCGCATAATTGAACCTTTTCCGTATTGCTTTTCAATCTGATCCATCGCAAGTCTAATTGCTTGAAGTTTTGCAACGCCGCCCTCGGTCTTAACTGGAGCTTCAACTTCGGGTTTTTTTGCTTTTGCCATCTCGTCTTTTTACTATTATTCTGATAGAAATTCAAGCGGTAAAATCCTTTTCTTACTCAATGGAAAAATATCTTTCGGGTAAATACTAATTATATTTAGTTTATGTCTCTTCGCTAACCTTAATTTTCTTACTTTTAGTTCATCATATCGCTTTAGTCCTCCTGAAAGACCAAAAAATTCAATCCAATAATCACCAACTTTAAAATCAACAGTAAAACCTTCGTTCCCTGGATAGGGAAAACTTCTCATATGTTTGATCTTTCGTCTTGATAGATAATCGTCAATTATTTTTTCCACCAACGAATCGCATTTATCTCCATCTTTGGCAATATATTTCTTGGCAAACATGACAGGGTTTGGTTTAAAACCCGCAGCCACAATTGCTTTATTCCAAGTACCGAATCTACTTCTAAAGGCATGATAATGTGGTATTTCATATTTATATGGAATTCTGTCATTTTTGCTCACAAAGTTTCTAATCTGACTTAAAAGAGTGTCTTCTGGAATAACTGACCCTGAATCCTTGCATTTTCTTGAGCAATATTTTTCTCTACTTTTAAAATCCCTGCCACAAAAAGCACAAGATTTTATTACACCAGGATTTCTTGGATGAAGTTTATTATTCACGATTACTGCACAGGAATGCGAGCAATAATTATGGAGGGAGATATCACTGGGCTTTCTTAAAATCTTTTTTCCACAGTTTTCGCATACAAATCTAAGCCTTTTGTCTCTGTTCCTAGCTAAACACTCAGGAGTACAAAACTGCTTCCACCCAAACTTAATTGCTTCATTATAACGTCCATTAGATCTAGAAAAAATTTTCCACAATTTGAGCAGGTTACTTTCTTCATCAATTAATTATTAACCGAAGTAAATACGAAGTCAATATAGGCAAAGCAAAATCCTATAGTGTCGGAGATGAGTGAGTTGCACACTCGCCGCACGACCCCCAGCCGCGCATTCTACTGTTAAACTAATCTCCGTCTGAGCGTATTTTAACACAAAAAGAGAAAGTTAATGCTTTAGAGATTGTTTTCCTTCGACCCTGCTCAGGACACCGTCCAAACTTAACGTTTAGGACTCTGCTTTTTCCTTCGGGATTTTCCACCCATTCCCACCATTCTTCTTTGCCTGATTCGGGAGTCACGGGTAAGAAGATTTAATTTTCTTAAGGTTACTCTATTTTTATCCGGCGCAATTTTTACCAAAACTCTGGAAAGACCCAAAATCAAAGCGCCAAGCTGTCCCTCTTTTCCGCCTCCGGAAACTTTTGCAGAATAATAATATTTTTCCGAAGTTTCGGTTGCACCAAAAGGTTTGACCAGGGCTTTTTTGGAAATTCCACCCGGAAAATATTTTTCCGCCGGCATTCCGTTAACCGTATTTTCCCCTTTGCCTTTAAAAAGTCTGACACGGGCTGAACTTGATTTCCTTCGGCCTACTGCATATGTGTAATCTATTTTTTTAATTCTTGGCATCTTTTTTAAATTCTTTCTCGTAAGGATTTTTATCCCCAGCCACAACATGCAATCTTAACATTCTTTCACTCTTTAACCTGTTATCCGGAACCATTCCGTCAACGGCATGTTCAATAATGCGCTCGGGATGGGCTTCCATTACGGAACTATATTTTTTCGACTTAAATCCGCCTGGATACCCGGAATGAGTAATATAAACTTTTTTGGAAGCTTTCCTGCCAGTCACCATAATTTTATCCGCATTAATCACAACTACATTATCACCAGAATCCATATGACGGCTGAAAGTGGGTTTACCCTTGCCGATAAGAAGTCCCGCAATCTTTGTGGAAAGTCTGCCCAATATTTGATCTTTTGCATCAATCAAATGCCACTGCCTTATTATATCTTTGGGTGTGGGTTGAAATGTTTTCATTATTTTTTGGCTTTTACTTCCTTTTTGGTAACCTTTTTAACCTCTTTTTTGGTCTCTCCCTTTTTATTCTTTACTGCTTCCGGTTTCTTTTCCTCAACCATCTTTTCCGTCCATTCCATTCTGGCCATTTCGGCATTATCCCCAACCCGCCTTGGGAGGGAAATTATTCTGGTAAAACCCGAGGTTTTACCCGGAAACGCTTTAACCACTTTCTGAAATAAAATATCAGTGGCATCCCTGGCGTTATCCAGATTACTCATAACTTTGCGTCTGGCGGCAATACTTCCGGTTTTTGCCAAGGTCACCATCTTTTCCACACTGCCCTGAACCGCCTTTGCTTTTGCGCGGGTGGTTATTATCTTCCCGTTAAGTATCAGCGACCGGGATAGAGTTGCAAACAAGGCTTCTCTTGCCGGACGACTGCGGGAAAGTTTTCTTCCGAACACCTTCTTGTTCATAGTGTTACTTAATAGCGAGGAACTCGACTCCCTTTGTTCCGAGTGCGGCGGCTATAATCTTGAGGGATTTTTCTCCCAAATTTCTGACCTTGACCAAATCTTCTTTCTTGGCGTGAGCAAGTTGCTCAACCGTTTCAAATCCGGCCTTAATTAAAGCATTCGCAACTCTTGTGGGAAGCCCGATTTCTTCAACCGAGAGTTTTCCGACCAGTCCCAGCTCATCTTTGGGAGCCTCAGCCGGTTTTTCAACTTTCTTGGGGTTAACAATCTGTGCAAAATAACCCATCAGAATTTTTGCCGAATCGATTAAGGCATCTTTTGCATTGACCGTTCCGTCGGTCCAGACTTCCAAAAGCAGCTTGTCATAGTTTGTAAGCCGGCCAACGCGGGTCTCCTCAATCTTGTAGCTGACCCTCTGAACCGGGGAAAAAGACGCATCAACCGGAATTAAACCAATCGTGTCTGTGGGTCTATCCTCAGCCGGAGAATAACCAACTCCGCTTTCGATTACGATATCGGCCGAAAGCTTTGAACCTTTATTTAAAGTTCCCAAAACCAAATCGGGATTGGCAACTTCAATTCCGCCTCCGACTTCGATTTCGGCTGCAGTAAATTCCCCAGCTTTTGTAACATCAATCGTAGCTTTGACCGGTTTATCAGCTTTCCCTGAAAATCTGACCTTTTTGAGATTAAGAACAAATTCAACAACATCTTCTTTCATTCCGGCCAGAGTTGAAAACTGGTGCTTAACACCGGAAATTTTAACTGAAGTTATTGCAATTCCCTGAAGAGAAGTCAAAAGAACGCGCCTCAAAGAGTTTCCGATTGTCAATCCATAACCCTGCTCAAGGGGAGAAATGGTAAATCTGCCGTATCCGGCTTCTTTCTTTTCTTCTTTAATTTCAAACAATGGCTCATTCATATTTCTTTCAATATACAGTCTCCACTTTAAGACTAGGGTGTATTATAACCTTACCTCGAGTAGAATTCAACTATATCCTGTTCGCTGATAGGCTCAGTTATGTCTTCCCGCTTCGGAAGTCCCGCAATCTTACCTACAAGCGCTTTCTTTTCAAGCCAGCCCGGAAGCTTGAAATCCTTCTGTTCTACAGCTTTTTTGATCTCTGGAATGGCAGCTGCCTTAGAATCTATTGAAACTATATCCCCAACGGACAATTTATAGGAAGGGATATTAACCTTTTTGCCGTTTACCAAAACGTGCCTGTGGGAAACAAGCTGTCTGGCTGCGGGTCTACTCGGGGCAAAGCCAAGCCTATAAATAACGTTATCAAGACGCTTTTCAAGGCTGATTAGAATTGCTTCACCCGTATTTCCCTTGGCCTTAAATGCCTCTTCCGCATATCTTCTGAACTGCTTCTCCAAAATTCCGTAAATTCTTTTTACTTTCTGCTTTTCCCGAAGCTGCCTGCCGTACTGGGAAGGGCCTCTTAAACCTTTCGGTCCATGAACTCCGGGCGGGACATTTAGTCTCGTGAGCTTTGCTCCGGCGCCAAAAATATCAAAATTTTCGCGTCTACTAAGCCTATCTTTTGGTCCTACGTATTTTGCCATATATTAAACTCGCCTCTTTTTGCTCGGCCTTGGTCCGTTATGCGGAACGGGTGTGATATCTGCAATCAAGGCAATTTTTACCCCCGTGGCTCTGATTGCCCTAAGAGCCGCATCGCGTCCTGCGCCAGGACCTTTTACGTAAATTTCAACTTCATTCACGCCAAATTCATCCTTTGCTCTGTTCATAACCTTTTCTACGGCAGTTGTGGCCGCATAAGGAGTTGCCCTTCTCGTCCCTTTAAATCCCGAGGCTCCCGAGGAACCCCAAGCCAAAGTCTCCCCAAGGGTATTTGTTATGGTTACAAGGGTATTATTGAAAGATGCCGAGATATAAACTCTACCCAGTCCCACTTCTTTTTTGCTTGTTTTTTTGGCTGCCATATGTTATTTCTTCTCTTCTTCTTTTCCTGCCGTCAACTTTGATAATATTTCTTTCTTAAAGGCTCCAACTGTCTTTCTCTTGCCGCGTTTTGTGCGCGCATTGGTTCTGGTTCTTTGGCCTCGAACCGGAAGGTTTCTAGCATGGCGCATACCTCTGTAGGAACCTATCACCTGAAGTCTTTGAATATTTCCCCGCACACTTCTTACCAAATCTCCTTCAATTTCGTATTTTTCAAGTTCGTTTGTAATTTTAGTGACTTCCTCGTTCGTAAGCTCCGAAACCCTCTTTTTGGAGTCAATTCCGGCGTCCTTCATTACTTTTACGGACAACGGCCAACCTATACCTCTGATTTTGGTTAAGGCGAAGTCTACTTTCCAGCTATCTTGTAGGTCTACTCCTGCGATTCTTGCCATTATCCTTGTCTTTGTTTGTGCCTGGGGTTTTTACACACAACATATAAAACGCCCTTGCGCTTAACAATCCTGCAATCTTTACATCTGACTTTTATTGAACTTAATACCTTCATATAAATTAATATTTAAATACTATTCTGCCTCGATTTTCATCGTATGGCGTCATTTCAACCTTAACCCTGTCTCCCGGGAAAATTCTGACATAGGCCCTACGCATCTTCCCAGTCAGAGTTGCCAGGACCAGCCTTCCGTCCGTCAGCTCTACCCTGAACATTGTGTTGGGAAGAGCGGCAGACACGCTTCCGTCTACTAAAACTACGTTTTGGGTTTTCATCGCGTTAACACTTGCGGACCCTTATCCGTTACCGCAACACTATCCTCAAAAAGTCCTGATATTTTACCATCACGCATGGCGATTGTCCACCCGTCCTCCAGTTGCTCGACTTTATCGCTTCCCAGGCAATACATAACCTCAACGGCCAGCACCATTCCTTTCTTGATTTCTGGGCTGTCCTCAATTCTCCCAGGCACGAAACAGGGGATTTGCGGGTCCTCATGAAGTTCCCTGCCAACTCCGTGGCCGACAAGAGCTTTAATGGTTGTATAGCCGGCCCCTTCAATCGAATCCTCAATAGCCTTGGAAATATCAAAAATATGATTTCCCTCACGAACTGCTTTGATAGCCTTATCCAGCGTCTCCCGGCCAATATTCAGAAACCTGTGGTTTTCCGGACTTAAATCAATTCCAACCGAAATCGAAGTGTCCGTATGGAAGCCCTTGAAGTAGACTCCGACATCAATCTTTACCATATCGCCTTTCTTAAAAATCAGGCTTGAAACCGGAATTCCGTGAACCAGGCCCTCATTTACATTTATGCAGGTTGCCCAGTGATAGCCGGGGACTTTGTTGAAGGAAACTTCCGCTCCTTCATCCTTTATTAGCTCCACTGCAAGGTCTTCGATATCGGACGCCCTTACTCCTTCCTTAACAGCGGCAGCTAGAGCATTTTTAACTCTACCAAGCTTGGCCCCACCCTCAGCCATAATTTGAATTTCGCCCTCAGTCTTAATGGAGATCATTTCATCCTTTCCTCGACGAGCTTAACCAAATCCCGGGAAATCACATCGACCGGGCGCTCCCCGTCAACTTCAACTACCTCCGTTTCCCTTTTTAACAACTCAATCAGCGGTTCAACATCGCTTCTATACCAAGCTAGACGTTTTTTTATAGCTTCAGGTTTATCATCTTCTCTTTGAATTAGCGTCTTTTTGTCAACATCAGCAGGCGGTTTATCAGTAATTAGGTTATAAATTTTCCCCGTAGCAGGGTCCATGCGTCTAGCCGAAAGCCTTTCAATTGTAACTTTTTCACTAACGGTCAAGTCTATCACTAGATCGATTCGTACATGCTTATCCGCCAGCCAATTCTTAAAAAATTCATATTGGGTAACGGTCCGAGGAAAACCGTCAAAAATAATGTTGTCATAAAGATTTTGACTATCCAAATAGGCAGCTAGATACGAAGTGAACTCTTTATCAGGGACAATTTTGCCGGCATCCAAAGTTTTTTTGAGGTCGGGGTGGGTCTCAGCCATTCTTCTAAGATATGCCCCAGATTCAAAATAGAAAAAATCAAATTTCTCCATCAAAATTCTGGCTTGAGTGCCCTTTCCCGAACCAGAAGGACCGATTAGAAGAATATTCATTTAAATAAAGCCTTCGTACCTTTCCATTACAAGTTCACCTTCCATCTCACGGATAAGCTCCAGCGCAACCGAGACTACAATTAAAACGCTTGTGCCTCCAATTGCCAGATTTGTTGCACCGACAAAATTCCTGAAAAGTGAAGGCAAAACGGCTACGGCTCCGAGAAATGCCCCACCTACCAAGGTCAAGCGGGAAAGAACATGGGAAAGATATTTCTCTGTTTCCTTTCCCGGCCTTATGCCGGGTATAAAGCCTCCGCCTTTTTGCAGGTCTTCAGAAATTTTTTCGGGATTGAATACCACTGCAGTGTAAAAATAGGTAAAGCCAAAAACCAGGAAGAAATAAACAACGTTGTAAAGAACTCCCTGGGGGCTGAAGGAAGAACTTATGGTTCGGGCGATGTTGGCAACCGCAGCATTTGGTACTCCCGAGAGAAACTGCCCGACAAGGGAGGGCAAGAGAACCAAAGATACGGCAAAAATGATAGGAATAACTCCGGCTTGGTTAAGCCTCAGAGGCAGGTATGACGTCTGGGCAAGTCCGCTTTCGGTCCGTCTTTTTGCGTAGTGGATAGGAATTTGCCGCGCCGCCTCGCTTATGAAAATAACCAGTCCGACGATGATAATAGCAATAATCAAAAACAAAGACACCTTGAGAATATCCGAAGATTGCAAAATGCTCAGCGACTGGCCAAATGTAACCGGAAGCCGGGCAACAATCCCCGTAAAAATCAGGAGTGAAACTCCGTTTTTAAAGCCGTATTCCGTAATAAGTTCTCCGAGCCAAACTGCAAAAATTGTTCCTGCCGTCATTGTGATTACAAGCGCAAGAAGGGCAATGGGGCTTAAATTGGGAATAACTTTTTGGCTTTTCAGAAGCGCATACATTCCAAACCCCTGAAGAGCAGCCAAAGGAACCGTCAAAAGCCGCGTATACTGATTTATTTTTTCCTGACCGTATTCACCCTCTTTTTGCAGTTCCTCAATAGAAGGAACGACATAGCCAAGAAGCTGCAAGATTATCGAGGCGTTAATGTAAGGGTTAAGCCCCAAAGCAAGAATTGAAAAATTGGCCAAAGTTCCGCCGGAAAAGACATCAAGAAGGGATAGAAGCGGACTTCCGGCAAATAGCGCCGTGAGCGTCGTTCTGTCAATTCCCGAGGCAGGAATGTGTCCGGCAAGTCTGAAGACAACCAATACCAGTGCCGTAATCAAAAGTTTCTTCCTGATAGAGGGAGTTTTAACCGCTTTTACAAAAAACTGTGTAACCGAATGAAACATATACTCACGAATTATATCTCAAAACTGAACCTAAAAACAGGTGGTACAATGAAGTAATGAAGTTTCTCCTTGCACTGGTTATTATCACTACTATCGCCGCACTCATTTATTCTTTCCTGACATTAAGAACAAAACGAAGCAAAAAACAAAAATCAAACCTCTGGCCCATTATTATCACCGCTTTTGTCGCTATTATCCTTTTGGGACTTTTGGCTTTCGCAATGTATCGGGACTCAACTTCTTTGGATCTTCAGTGCTCGACAATTCACGCAACTACAACCACACCGCCGGCAACTCTAAAAACCGCAACGGATTATTTCTTGCAGGGAAATTATGACTACGATACGGGAAATTGCGTTAAGGCCATCGCCGACTACACAACTTCCATTAGTCTTAATCCCAAGTATGCCCAGGCATACAACAACCGCGCATATACTCTTATGCGTTTAAGGGATTTTAAAGATGCACTTACCGATTTAAATAAAGCTCTTGCCCTAAATCCAAATTACGTTCATGCCCTTATGAACCGCGGGGATATTCACAATTATTATTACCAAATTAATAGGGCAAGTGCGATTGCGGATTATGAAAAGGTAATTTCTCTTGGGGGAACCCGGGGAACAAGCGTTTGCGGACATCTCCTTCTGGCCCGGTCCAATGGTTGGACAGTCAGTACCATCTTTGAACTTCCCTTTGTAAACGCCAACTGTCATTAACCTTCAAGCTCGGGGAACAGGTTTTCTATTAATTGGGCTGGAGTTGAAGCAGCCAATCTTTTTACCTGACAATCAACCTTGCAGGGTGGACAATATTTGAGCCGGTCACGGGCATTTTGAATTGCTCCCTGAAGTTCGTCAGTCCTAACGGGCCTATCCCTCAAATAAGAGTAACCCACCGCGGGACGCCCTGAGTCGGGGTTGGAACAATGAGCAACAATATCAATTCTATATTTATATTTTTCTGTCATAAGGCGGAATTGTAACAAAAAATAATCTCAAGGACAACTTATAGGTTATTTTGAGGCTTAGCGGTGAACTTTTCGGGTGTCCCAACTTTGAAAGTAAATTTCTTTTTATTGGTCCCGATTCCGATAACCTTAACTCCATGAAGCTTGGCTAATTTTTCTTTCAAAAATCCTTTTTTGACCAAAAGCTCAACTGTGATATCGCTTCCCACGGGAAGAGCTTCCAATCTTTCGTAAGTTATGACGATAGGTTTCAGATTTTCGTGGAATTTTCCTTTTCCGCGCATTTTAGGTAGGCGCTTGAGAAGGGACTTTTTCATTTTCATTCCTTCAAAAAGAACGTTTACACTTCCTCTGCTTTTTTGTCCTTTCTGCCCACGGCCGGAAGTGTGGCTTCCTTTGCCGCTTCCCATACCACGACCCACTCTCTTTTTTGATTTGGCTGTAACTTTAGGTAATTTTGTCATAATGTCATCCTGTAAGGATCTACTTCCTCTTCGCCTCTACTATTTCCGAAATTTTCTCAAGAGCTTTCAGGGTTGCATAAACATTCGAAATTTTATTCTTGGTTCCGAGAATTTTTCCGACCGCGTCACGAACCCCTGCGGCTTCCAAAACAACTCTCATCGGGCCTCCCGCAATAATCCCACTTCCGGGAGGAGCAGGCTTCAAAAGTACCTCAGCAGCCGAAAACTTTTCCCTAACGGAATAGGGAACTGTGGTTCCGGCCAGAGGAATTACCGTCAACTTTCTTTTTGCGGCATCAATTGATTTTCTTATGGCATTCCTGACATCGGTTGCTTTTGCAAGTCCGATCCCGACCTTTCCTTTTTTATCTCCCACCACAACCAGTGCGGAAAACCTAATTTGGTTTCCGCCTTTGGTCTTTTTGGAAATCCTATTAATTTGGACCACCGTTTCCTCAAACTCCTTGGGGGGTCCTTCATAATTGTTGCTTCTATTTCTTGTGAATGCCATATATTTGCGCTCTAAGCGTTAAAAAACTAATCCTCCTTTTCTTGCTCCTTCCGCAAGAGCTTTAACTCTTCCGTGAAACCGAAATCCGTTTCTGTCAAAAACCACTGTCTTTATCTTTTTTGCCAGCGCTTTCTTGGCAATTTCTTCCCCAACTTGTTCGGCAATTTGTGTCTTTGTCATCTTTTCTTTTTTGATTTTTGCATCCGAAAAAGCGACTAGGGTAACTCCCTTTTCGTCATTAATAATCTGCCCGTAAACATGGGTATTTGAACGGAAAACGGAAAGTCTGGGTCTTTTTTCTGTTCCGACGACTCTTGCCCTGACCCTTCTTTTCCTCTGGTTATATCTTTTGGTTTTTAATTCAAGACTTCTCATATTAATTAAGCTCCTGCGCCTATCGGTCCCGCTTTCGTGGCCGCAGCTTTACCCGCCTTTCTTCTGATTACTTCATCCACATATTTAATTCCCTTTCCTTTATATGGTTCGGGGGGTTTTACTCCCCGGATGTTAGCGGAAATCTGTCCGACAAGTTCCCTGTCAATTCCTTCAACAGTAATAATCGTTTTTTCTACTTTAAAAGTAATTCCGGCCGGTGCTTCAATTTTTACCGGGTGCGAAAAACCAACCGTGAGTGAAAGAGTATTTCCTGCAACTTCGGCTTTAAATCCCGTACCGACCAGTTCCAGTTTTTTGCTCCAGCCTTCAGTAACCCCTTTAACATCGTTATTTATCAAAGCGCGTATTGTCCCGAAAAGCGACATTATATACTTTCCGCTTCCTTTGGCGGAAACCTGAACCTTGCCATCTTTAACTTCCACATTAATCTCCGGAGGAAAATGTTTTTCCAACGAACCTTTCGGCCCCGTAACTTTTACGTTATGACCGTTTATCTCTACCGCGACGCCTGCCGGAATTATTACCGGTTGTTTTCCGATTTTGCTCATATATTAAGAAATCTCCGCTATGACTTCCCCTCCGACTCTTTCTTTAATTGCCTGTCTTGACGAAATAACACCCTTGGGCGTTGTGATTAGGTATGTTGACGGTCCTCTTTTCTTCTCAATATCGCTCACGTCCATATAAATTCTGAGTCCCGGTTTGGATACAAGTTTTATGTTCATCAAAAGCGGTTTTTTATTCTTAAACGTTAAAGAAACACTTAAGGTACCTTTGTCTTTTTTAACTTCATCCAAAAATCCCAACTTTTTCATAGCTTCGGCCACAGCAACTACTTGCTTATCAGCAGCCGTGGAAACATTTTTATTCTTCGCCATAGCGGCATTTTTGACCCTGGTCAAAAAGTCCCCTACAGAATAGTTTGTATGTGTTTTGTCCGAGATAAATTTGTTTACCATGATGCCTTTCTAACTCCCGGAATTTCTCCCCTCAGAGCATATTCTCTAAAACAGAGTCTGCAGATTCCAAACCTGCGAAGATAACCACGGCTTCTACCGCAGATTTTGCATCTGTTGTGATACCTCACTTTAAACTTTAATTTTTTACTTTCTCTTACTTCCTTTGCTGTTGTTGACATATTATTATTCTTTTACAAACGGACAACCCAATAGTTCTAAAAGTCTTTTTGCTTTTTCTGGTGTCCCCGCTGTTGTAACAATAGTTATTTCAAGTCCATGTGCAGCTGCCGATTTTGTCGGATCTATTTCCGGAAAAACCGTATGCTCTTCAAATCCTAAAGTATAATT
>Ga0187849_1002891_pt1 | contig 15780 bp, 9 predicted proteins | sample June2016WEW_4_10_2_FD_132412 | JGI IMG/M metagenome (GOLD analysis project Ga0187849, IMG submission 132412) | Peatland microbial communities from SPRUCE experiment site at the Marcell Experimental Forest, Minnesota, USA - June2016WEW_4_100 | ecosystem: Environmental > Terrestrial > Soil >... | reverse complement strand
GTCACATAGCCCATGGAGAAGTTGGCCGCCTGGATGGGGCTGGCGCCCCCCACCAGGTTCTGCGTCCGGCGTCTGGCCGGATAGGTGCGCCCGGCGATTTGGGAAAGATCAGCGATGGTCATGCATGCGCTCGCTCAAGAAATAGGATACAACTCCGGCTCCGATCAGCAGCGCGCCGAACTGGAGCGCATTGATCGGCCCGATGGGTTCCGCGTCATTGCGAATCACCGTCAGAACCAGCAGCGCCAGCGGCGGAACGCCCACGGCGATGGCGCCGAAGAGGCCGCCGGGAACGCGATACGGCCTGGCCAACGCCGGCTCGCGGATGCGCAGCGCCACCAGCGCGGCAAACTCCAGAAGAATACTGAGGCCCGTCAGCAGCACATCCAGCACAATCAGTTTTACGAAGCTGAACCCCAGGCACAGCGCCCATGCGGCCGAGCAGGCAAAGATCGCCACCCAGGGCGCGCCGGTCTGGGGACGGCGCCTGGCGAATACTCCCGGGAGAAATCCGTCCTGGGCCATCGCCGCCGGCAGCCGCGAATAGGCCATGGTAAGGGCGTTCAGGGTGCCCACCGCGCCCAACATGCCGCCGACGGTGATGGCCACCGCCAGAACGCCGCCGGCGGCGCCGCCTCCGACGACCGCCCGCGCCACATCCGCCCAGCCGCCCGTGGACCAACGGTTGGCGTCGAGCCCCGCCATGGCAACCGCCGCGATGGGCACAACGTAGGTCACCGCCACCAGCGCCACCGCGCCGCCCATCGCCAGCGGATAGGTGCGTTGCGGCCGGTCCACTTCACCGGCGATGGTCGAAGCATTGTCCCATCCCATGTAATTCCACATGGCGACGAGTATGCCTCCAAGAATGTCGACGTCGTGAAGCGGAACCGCCGCCGCGCCGGGCGCGGAGTGGTGGAAGCCGGCATATCCCGCCAGAATCGCAAAAGGCGCCAGCAGCACGATGGTCATGGCCAGCGAGCTTCCACCCACGGTCTTCGCGCCCAGCAGATTCCAGAGGGCGCACATGGCGATCAGGGCGACGCCGATCGAGATCCCTCTGGCGCCGGCCGTCAGCGCGGGGGCAAAGTGGCCGAGGTAGTCCACGAAGAGCGTCGGGTAAATCGCCATGTCGAAAATGCTGCCGGCCAGCGACAGCCAGGCCTCCTGGAACCCCCAGAAACGGCCCATGGCGCGGGTCACCCAGACGTAGTAGCCGCCGTCGTTCGGCAGGGCGCTCGCCAGTTCGCTGACCATGAGAGCGGTGGGAAGACTCCAGATCAGGGGCGTCGCCAGCAGGATGACAATGGCTCCCGCGTAGCCCGATTTGGAGACGATGTCCTCCAAACCGAAAGGCCCGCCGGCCACCATCAGGTAGATGGCGGCAATCAGCGGAAAGAGCGTGACTTGGTGGGGCAGGCGGTTCCGCCTGCCAACCGGTTCTTCCACCCCCTACACCCCCAGCAACCGCGCCGCATTGCCTCCGAAAATCGCAGCCCTCTCCGATTCCGAAACATCCAGCCCACGAATGCTTTCCAACATGCGCGGGATGCTGCCGATCTGGTGCGGGTAGTCGCTGCCCGCCAGAATGTGCTCCACGCCGGCGAACGCGATCCCCAACTGAAGCGCGTGCCCATCGAAATTGACGCTGTCGTAGTGGAACCGCTTCAAATACTCGCTGGGAGGCCGCGGGATGTTCGCGCGGCATTCGGCGAACGCGTAAAAGCCCCGATCGAGCCGCTCCGCCAGGTACGGAACGGCGCCGCCCAGGTGGCAGAGCGCCCACTGAATGCGGGGGAAGCGCTCCGGAACGCCGGCGAATACCAGTTTGGCCGCCGCCAGCGTGGTGTCCATCGGGAACCCCACCAGCGGCATGAGCCAGAAGTCCGTCATGGCCTCCACGCCCACCGGATGCGTGGGGTGAATGTAGAGCACCGCGCCGAGATGGTCGGCCGCTTCATAGAGAGGCCAAAACCGCTGGTCGTCGAGACTAACTCCGTTCACGTTGCTGAACAGCATGGCGCCGCGGAAACCCAGGTCGCGGCAGGCCCGCTCCAGTTCCTTGACCGATGCCGCGGGGTCGTTCAAGGGCAAGGTGGCCAGCGCGGTGAACCGGCTGCGCTTGCTTTGGACCACCGTTGCAAATTCGTCGTTCACCAGGGCGGCGAACCGCACGGCCGTGGCCGGAGCCTCCACGTGCGTGCCCGGCGTGGTCAGCGTGAGCACCTGGGTATCCACGCCGTGCCCGGCGAGCACCCGCTCGCGATAATCGATGTCGCGGTGTCCGGGAACGGCGATGTTGTAGTCGCCGGGATAGTAGATGCGCGGATTCCCCTCGCCGTCGATGGTCACCTCGACCGCGCTCGAGCCGGAGCGCAGCGCCTCCAGGTAGGCCGGCGGGTAGTAGTGGTTGTGAAAGTCAATGATGCGCATGATATTTCCGCACCCACAGGTAGTAGACTGGCAATCCTAACACGACCAGCGCCAGCCCCGTGGCGGCCTGAAGCGGATCGGCGGCGATTTGAATTACGGCCACCAGAATAGCCGCCCCGATGAACGCCAACGGAACCCAAGGATAGCCCCAGGCGCGGTAGGGAGGCGAGTAGCCGGCGCGGCGATGCAAGCGCACCAGCCCGATGGTCATGAGCGCAAAGAACAGCCACTCGGTGTAAATCACGCGCGTGAACAGCGCGCGATAGGTTCCCGTGGTCACCAGTACCGACGACCACAGCGCCTGAAGCAGAATCGCGCGGTGCGGCGTGTGGAAACGCGGGTGAATGCCGGCCAGCCAGCTAAAGGCCAGGCCTTCCTGGGCCATCGCGAAGTAGGTCCGCGGTCCCGCCAGAATGACGCCGTTGAGAACGCCGGTGGCCGAAAGAATCACCAGCGCCGAAATGGCGGCGGCGCCTCGCGGTCCCGCCAGCGCGTAAGCGGCGTCGGCGGCCACGCGCGTCGAAGAAATCGCCCGGCGAAGGGGAAGCAGGTACAGATAGGCGGCATTCAGCGCGACATAACACGTGGTGACCACCAGCGACCCGATCAACAGCGCCCGCGGAATGGTCTTCTCCGGGTCGCGCGTCTCCCCCGCGGTGTACGTAACCATGTGCCAGCCCCCGAACGCGAACAGCGCGGCGCCGATCGCCAGCACGAACTCGCGGAAAGCGATGGGGGGCGCAGCAGCCACGGGCGCCGCCGGCGGGGTGCCCTTTGGGCCCGGAGAGCCGAATGCCACCACCATCGCCAGCAACAGGACAATCGCCGCCACCTTGGCCATGGTGACGACGGTTTGCAGAAGGCTCCCCTGGCGGACGCCCAGATAGTTGATGAACGACAGCACCAGGATGCCGCCGATAGCCGCGGCGCGGATTCCGAAATCGTCGAGCGGAATGAAGAACGCGATGTACCGCGCAAAGATGACCGAGGTGGCCGCGATGATCCCCGAGTGCGCGCTCCAGAACATGGCCCAGCCCCACAGGAATCCGCACGCCGGCGAGAGCGTCTCCTTCAGAAAGACGTAGACACCGCCGGTCCGGGGAAATGTCGAGGAGAGTTCCGCGCACACCAGCGAGCCGCATAGCGTCAGGATTCCAGCGGCGATCCACACCGAAAGCACGCCCGGAATACTGGGCACGTGCCGGTTGATTTCCGCGGGCTGAACGAAAACCGAGGCGCCGATGACAATGCCCACCACCATGGCCGTCGCATGCAGCAGGCCGATGGGGCGTTCGAGCGTTGGGCGGCTATCGGGGGGCGTCAAGATGGGTCAGTTTACCACAAGGGGACAAAGCGGCCTTCCCCCGCCGGTTACCCGCGTGTGAACATCTCTACCAGGACGCCCGCCACCTGGTCCGAGGTGGCCTCGGGTACTACCCCCAACTTCTTCACCAGGCGCACCTGGTCGACGGTGCGGATCTGGTCGAGCGCGGCTTGGCCGGTCTTTCTTTGGAAATAAATGCCGATGCGCGTGGGGTAAGCGCAGACTCTGGTCGTCAACGGAACCACGATCACCGTGGCGATGTGTTGGTTCATTTCGTCCGGCGAGACCACCAGGCAGGGCCAGGTCTTGCGTATTTCGGAGCCTTTCGTGGGATCCAGCGCGACCAGCCAGACTTCCCCCTGGCGAGGTCCGCGGTGCACGCTGCTCACCACGTCCACTCGTCGCGGTCGAACGCGTCGGCGATCTTGCCGAGGAGGACGCCATCGTCGCCGTGCTCAGCCATGGCCGCAAAGGCTTCCTCCCAACCTTGCCGCGGCGAGCGGTCCGGCCGAATCACGAGCCGGCCCTTCTCGGCGAGGAGTTCTACCGTGCCCCCGAGGCCTGCCTGTTCCAGAAGCGGCTTGGGGATCCGAATGCCCCGCGAGTTGCCGATGCGTATGAGGTTGGCGCGCATGTTCGTGTAATTACATTGTAAGTCCACCCCGGACGTCTGGTCAAGCCTGGAGTTGCCCGGGAACCTGCGCCTATTTCACCGTCCGCACGTTCACCTTCACCGAGGAGGCTGCGTTCGCATAGCGGTAAACCCGCTCCGTGGCCTTTACGAAGTCCGCGGTCTTGGCGCTGTAGATATCCTCGAACTTCTGCGGGTTGCGGTCTACCAGCGGGAACCAGGAGCTCTGCACCTGCACCATGAAAGCACGCCCGGAATACTGGGCACGTGCCGGTTGATTTCCGCGGGCTGAACGAAAACCGAAGCGCCGATGATGATGCCCACCACCATGGCCGTCGCGTGCACCAGGCCGACGGGGCGCCCGAGTGTTGGGCGGCTCTCGGGAGGCGTCAAGATGGGCCAGTTCACCACAAGCGGGCAAAGCTACATTCATCCCGCGGCGTTCCGAAACGCCGCGGGGCCGGAATAGATCATTGGTCCAACTAGAAGGCGAAGTGCACTCCTAATTGGAGTTGTCGTGGTGTGCTCGTGCCGGTGATCACGCAAATCCTGCGCTCTGTGCAGTGCAACAGGTCGTGCCTGGGCCGTTGAAATGCGGTGTGTTGAGAGAATCGAAAGCGTGCGCTCGAACTCTCAGTTCCATGCTCTCGCGGAATTTCACCGCACCACTGGGCGGTTTCAGAACGACAGGCGCAGCACTAACTGTAGGCGCCGCGGGAACTGCGCGGCGTTGTACTGGCCGAACGTGAGATTCGTCTGCGCGCCCGTGGCGTCGAACTTCGCGGACGTGTCCACGCCGCTGAAGTTGGTATGGTTCAATACGTTGTACGCCTCCACGCGCAATTGCCCGCGCAAACGCTCATGGATGGCGAAATTCTTGAATAGCGACGTGTCCACGTTGTTGATTCCCGGGCCGCGGAAAACGTCTTTGGGAGCATTTCCCCAACAGAGTATCGAGGGATGCGCGTTCTCGCAGGCCGCGTACGCCGGAGTTGTGATGGCGGCCGTGTTGAAGACTTGATAGATGGTACGGTTGCCGCGCGCGAGCACCGGGGCCGCCACTAGGACGGCGCGCCCGGTGTCCGTCGATCCGGTGATATCCTGGCTCGGCGAATACGAGGTGGCGATGCCCATCGGCGCGCCGCTCTGGAAGGTCACGATGCCGGAGAGCTGCCAGCCGTCGAATACCCCTTTGACGAACTTGTTGCCGTTTGCCAGGCTGCTGGCGTGCGGCAGGTTGTAGTTCCAGGCAAAACGGAAAATGTGGGTGCGGTCAAAGCCCGCCTTGCCGTAGTTCCAGATCCTCGGAGCGATCAGCGAACTCACCGTCTCGCCGGTCGACGACGCGTCGTCGTCGGCGTAGTCCATGGCCTTGGACCACGTGTAAATCACGTCGTACGTCAGGTTGTTCTTGTAGCGGCGCCGCAGCGTGGCCTCCAGGGAATGGTAGCTGGAATTCGCGCCGAACGTGTAGTAGTAGATATCGGCGAAGCCCAGGTAGGGCCGCAGGTATTGCGAGGGCAGAACTTTGTTGCTGTTGGTGGAATCCAGGTTTTGCGGCTGGTAGTTGGTGCCCAACGGCGTGCTGTTCAGGTTATACCTCTCCAGCAGATGGCGCCCCAGCGCGCCCACGTAAGCCACATCGAGCACCGTGCCGTGTCCGATGTCCCGCTGGATTCCGAAGCTGAAGTTCATGGTCATCTGAATGTGCCGCTGTGGATCGTAGCCGCTGATGCTGCTCGGGGAGACGTATCCGGCCTGGCCGATGAAGGTCTGCACCGTAGTGTAGTTGATGATTGGGTTGAGCTGAATGGGCGGGGTGTACTGGATGCCGGACTGGTAATTGTCCCGGTCGTGCGTATCGTAGAAGAATCCGCCGCCGCCGCGAATGACGGTCTTGCCGTCGCCGGCAGGGTCCCAGGCAAAGCCAAGGCGCGGCGACGTCTTGATGCCATCGGTGTAGCGCAGTCCCTGCGGGTAACTGGGGTCGGTAATTCTATAGACAATCCCGTTGTACACGTTCTTGCTTTCGGGCGCGATCGCGCCGATATACACTGCGGGCAGAATCTGCCCCGTGAACGGGTCCAGGCCCATGCGCTTGCCGCCGGACATGGTCGGCTGGATCAGTTGAACGACCTGGCTGGGATTCCAAAGCGATGGCACGAAGCCCGCTTCCAGGTCCTGCACGCTGTGCCAGGGCTGCGACCAGGCAAAGCGCACGCCCAGGTTCAACGTCAGATTGTGTGAGACCTTCCACGCGTCTTGCGCGAACCAATCCATGTTGGTGGTGAACTCGTACAGGGGCGGGCGCGAAGAGGACTCGGTGTACGAAGTGAGGATTCCGAGGAGCGCGTTGCTATAGGCATAACCGGTATCCTGCGCGTTGTTGCTATCGGTCCCGAATGCCATGGTTCCGGCGAAATTGGAAGCGTTGAAGCCCTTCATGGCGCGCCAGCGCTCCGCGTAAAAGCCCGCCTTGAGGGTGTGCGCGCCGGCCACCTTGTTCAGGGTCCCGTTCCAGTTGAAGGTGTTCTCCACGCCGCGCAACGGGAAACGCGAGGCCCAAGTCACGCTGTTGCTGCTGGTGCTGGTGACGCCGCCGAAACTGGCTGCCGGCACCACGTTGTACGGGTTGATTTCGGGATGGAATTGAGGAATGTTCACACCGGTCGCGGTTCGGCTCTTGGCGGCCAACTCCGCATCGCTGAGCGGCGACCCGGCTTCATTGAAGCGCTGAAAGCCCATGGTCGCCTGAAGAACCGTGGTCGCATTGATGATATGGGTCATGGAGACCACTCCCGAAGGGGTGTTGCATCTATAGTGATCCGGGAACCATCCCCAGGCCGAGTTGCCCGCCGAAACCGCGGCGCCCGACTGGTCTTCAAACCAGTAGTTGAAGCGGGCATACATGGTCGTGTTCGAACTCATGTTGTAATCCAGGCGCCCAGTCTCGATGCGTTTGGGCACGTTTAAGCTTTCCTGGTAGATGTAGTTATAGTTGCCGGCGGAGATGGCTAGGTTCGTGAAATTCGGCAGCGGCAGCAGGTTCAGGTAATTCTGCGTGGATTGCAGGATGCGGTTCGCCGGCACGACATTGCCGGGGAACGCCACGGCGGTGAGCGGGTCCTTGACCGGGATCAGTTTTCCGGCGGTGGTGAGGGACTGCGAGAAGTCGCCCTTCCGCTCGATGGCCGTCGGGACGGTAATGGTCTGGGCCGCCTTGGGCCGCACCTCGCGGATCTCCTCGCTGGCGACAAAGAAGAACAGCTTGCCTCTGGAACTGGGGGTGCGCGGAATGCGGAGGGGTCCGCCGAGAGTGCCGCCGGCATTCGAGATCCGGTACTTTTGCCGGGGAGAGACCATCGATCCGTCGGCCTTCACGCCCTGTTTATTATTGAAGAAGTTGTTGGCGTTGAGCGCTTCATTGCGGTCGTAGTAGTAGGCGGCGCCGTGAACCTGCTGGGTGCCGCCCTTCGACACCGCCACGATGGTCATGCCCTGATTCCGGCCATATTCGGCGTCGAAATTGGCCACCTTGACCTCGACCGTCTGAGTGGCATCCAGGCTGAGGGTGGTGTTGAAGTTACCCTGATTGGAATTGCTGGCCGGTACGCCATCGATCAGGAAATTATTACCGGTAGTGCGGCCCCCCAGGACGTTGAAGGTGTTCTGGCCGGTAAAGGTCTGGACCTCGGCGCCCGCGGTCATAACGACGCCGGGCTGGAGCGACGCAAACGTGGTGTAGTCGCGGTTGATCACGGTCAGATCGGCGATCTGGTTGCTGGTGACGATGCCCGACCGTTCGCTGGTGCTGGTCTGCACCATGGCGCCTTCGGCCCGAACCATGACCGACTCGCTGACCGAGCCGACTTCGAGCTTGAGAGTGCCCACGGTGAGCGTGTCGCCGGGCACCAACTCGAGGCGCTGCTTCTCAAACTTCTTGAAGCCGGGATGCTCGGCGGTCACGGCATAGAGGCCGGGTGCGACGGCGGTAAACACGAAGTTGCCCTCAGCGTCGGTGGCCGCCGTGCGGACCGCCGCGGTGGCTTCCGAGGCGAGCTTGACAGTCGCTCCGGCGACGGCGCTTCCGGTCGGATCGACAACCGAACCGGTGATGGAGCCGGTCACTTCCTGAGCCGGCGCCAACGAGGGCAAGATTCCCAACAGGCAAAACGCTACAAAACGCAACATAGGATCTCTTTAAGTCTCCTTCCCGTGCACGCGCTGGGCTCGCCGGCTGCGTGGCAGAATCGTATTGCAGTCAATCTATACCGCTCAAGTCAACATTTCTCAGCGAATATTTCAGAGTTTTCGATATCGATAACGAAATCAGGTAGTCATGGACTTAGAACGCGAAATGCACTCCTAACTGGAGTTGCCGCGGTGTGCTCGTGCCCGTGATCACGGCAAAGCCCGCGCTCTGCGCCGTGCAACAGGTGGTGCCTGGGTTGCTGAAATGCGGCGTGTTGAAAGCATCGAAAGCGTCCGCTCGAACTCTGAGCTCCATGCTCTCGCGGAATTTCACCGCTTTGGAAACAGACAAGTCGAAGTTGACGATGCCCGGGCCCCATACGTTTCCGGGGACTGAGTTGCCATAGACGTAGTTGACCGTGTGGTCGGAGAAGCAAGTCGCGTCGAACCACTGAATGCCGTTGGTCGTAGACAATGGGTTCGGTATGTTGAGGATCTTGGCGGACGAGCCGCAGGAGGCGCTATAGTTGGCCCGGTTGTTGAAGCCCCCGTTCAGACCGCCGTTATTGCTGGTTCCGTCGGTGACCGTGAGCGGCACCCCGTGCTGGATGGTCGCGATCCCGGAAACCTGCCACCCGCCGAACGCCAATTCCACCGGGTAGGGGGCCTTGCTCATCAAGCCGCGTCCCTTTCCCACCGGAAGCTCGTACACGAAGCTGCCGATCAAGAGCTGGGGAACGTCGGGCGCCGAAGAGTTGCCCAGGGCCTTGTTGAACTGGTCGTTGTTCAACAGGGGAACGAACACTTGCATGTCGTCGATTTCCTTCGACCAGGTGTAGGACAGCAGCGTCTCCAACCCCCGGGAAAGGCGCTTGGTAAATCTCACCTGGAGCGAATCGTACCTCGAGTAACCGGTGGAACCACGCTCGTTGACGGCCTGAATGGCGGCCAGGGGACCTGCGATGCAAACGGGCCCGCCGGTGCTGGAAAGTGTGGCAGTGGTGCTGAACTGGGTGCAACCGAGCGTGCTGTAAAGCCGGTTCGCGGTCAGTCCGCTGATGCTGGAAGGCACCCCCGTCCCGACGATCGTGTTGGCGCCCGGGTAGGCTTGGTCGATATTGATGGAGCGGAACAGGTTGGCGCCCTTGGTTCCAACATAGGCGACGTCAATGGAACTCGACCGCGTGAGCTGGCGCTGAATGCCGATGTTCCACATGGTGGCTTTGTCCGGTTGGTTGTTGAGCGGAACGTAGTAGAGGCTGGCCGCGGGCCATGGAACGACCGTGGCGGCGTATTGTTGCGGCACGAAGCCCGGCAGTCCGATCTGGCAGGTGGCCGTGTTTACGGAGCAGGACGGGTTGGGCAGGTTCTGCGCCGAGCTGAGAGAGGCCCATGGCGTGTTGGCGCTTTGCTGGCCGAGGACATACTCCTCAAACCACGGCCAATTGCGCTCCAGCGTACCGCCCGCGGCTCCGTAGTGATCGGGAAAACTCGTGATTCCCCAAGCCCCACGGATGGCCGTGTGCCCGCTATCCGGTGAATAGGCGAAGCCGATTCTCGGGGCGAAATTGCGATAGTTGGTGTTCACGTTGGGTCCGCGATTGCCCGCCGTTGCAATATCCAGCACACCGGTGCTCATGTTCAGGTTGGACTGGTGATTATTCACGTCGTTGTACATCGAGATCAGATCCCACCGCAGGGCCAGGTTCAGCGTGAATTTCTTGGTCACGTGGAAATCATCCTGGAAATAGGCGTCCGCGATGGTCAGACGGGTGGCAGGCGCGGTATTCACGACGTCGCGGTTCACGGTGGTGGGCAAGCCGAGCAGGAAATCCGCCATGCCCGCTCCGCCGGTGGCGCCGCTGCATGAAACGTTGTTGGCGCAACTGGAGCTGTAGGTGGTATCGAACGCATAAGATCCGGACTGATCGTGGTCCGGATTTGTCACGGACGCCTGCAGGCGCCGGTAATCCCCGCCGAAGCCGAAGGTGTGCTTTCCTTTGATCAGTACGACGTTGTCGACTATATCGTAAGCGTTGGTGAAACGCACCGCATTGGAGGTTCCCGAAGATCCGGTTTGTTGCCAGTTTCCAATGCTCTGATTGCTGCTGACCGACATCTGCGCCATGCCGGAGGTGTTTGGAAACGCCGCAATGTTGCCATTCGGAATTCCCAGCACGGTGTCCTCGTTGGACCCTATGTCGTTGGTGAAATGGTGGGTGTAGAACCGGTTAAACCCGAACCGGAATTCGTTCACGGAGAGCGGAGAAAACCAATGGGTGTAACCGAGCACGTCGTTGTGGTCCCTGGGCGACGCGTTTTCGCCCACGTTGACGAATTGAGTCGGCCCGGGAATGGTCTGATCGTTGCGCTGATAGGACGCGCGGCCGAACATACGGTCCTGCCCGTGCAGCGCGACGTCCACCTTGATGTCGAATTTCTGTTGCGGGTCCGTCTGCGTAAAGCTTTGGCTGTAGTTGTTCGACGGCGCATTGGGATTCGCCATATTCGGAGCCGGCCAGATCGTTTTGCCCGTCAGCATCTTGACCGCCACCGGGTCCCACCGGGTCTGGGGAATCTGGTAAGCCGTGCAGGAGGGCGTCGTGGAGTTGCCGGCGCCCGAACAGCCGTAGGTGCCATTCGCCAGCGTCACCGTCGGAAAAGCAGTCGGGTTCGTTCCGGCGGCCCCCGTCTTGGGATCGTAAATCGGTCTGGTGAAGAAGTTATTGGGGAAATATCCATTGGCTTCCATGGGAGTGGGGACTGTCCAGGTGTCCGTGATTCCGGTATTTAACTGGAGTCCCTCATAGCCGCCGAAGAAGAAGATCTTGTTCTTCCGGACGGGGCCGCCCACCGAACCGCCATATTGATTCCCTTTGTACGGGGCTTTGGCGGCGCCAATGAGATCGTTTGCCCAAGTGTTTGCGTTCAGCCACTGGCGGCGGTAAAACTCGTACGCCGAACCATGGAGCTGGTTGGTTCCGGACTTGATCATGGCATTGACTTGAGCGCCGCCATACGTTCCCACGTCGGCGCTGGCATTGTTGCCCGAAACCTTTACCTCCGCGATATCGTCCATCGGCGGCGTGACATTCTGGAAAGCGTTTTCCAACTCCATATCGCTCACGCCATCGAGCGTGAAGGTCGTGCCTTGGTAAACGATCCCGTTCACGGCCGCCGTGATGGAACCGTTCGCTCCGATGCCCGATCCCGATTCCGCCGAAGCCCCGATTCCGGTCTTAACGGCTCCCGGCATGACCTGAACGAGCTGGGAGTAGACGCGCCCGAAGAGCGGCAAGGCGTTGACCTGCCGCGTGCTCAGGTCGTTGCCCATGGAGGAAGTGACGGTGTCCACGAGTTGACTGTTGGCGACGACTTCGACCGCTTCGGTTCGAACGCCGATTTCCAAGGCAAAATCCACGGCGGTCGAGCCGTTCACGATAACCAAAACGTCTTTGGACACGGCCTCTTTGAAACCGGTCGCCGTGACCGTGACGGTATATTTCCCAGGCGGCATGTCTGGGACTACATATTCGCCACCTGGGCCCGTCGGAACCCCTGCGTGGTAGCCTGTTTCCTGGTTCGTTACGGTGACCGTGGCGCCGGGAACGGTTGCATGGCTCTGATCCTGCACCGTGCCATGGATGCGCCCCGTCACGCCTTGGCTATACATGGCACTGGACGCCCAAAGCAATAGAGCCAGACCTGCGAGGACCCACCACAGGCAAACTCCGGTTGGCCTGCGCGGCCTACCAGCGGCAAGGTTTCGACAGTTCTTCCGTTGCGTCATTAAGTTCTTCACGCGAAATCTCCTCTTGACACATTCCACACCAGGAATGCTCGAAGCTATTTAGCGCTAACGATAGAATGAATGGAGGTTTCCCGCAAGGTGAATTAACGGTTAACTGACGGTCAACAATGTGATTGCGGCAGGCTTTCCAGTGGAGCATCCCGGCAGCCGTCCCGCTGTCGTATACTAACGTTGGACTGGAAGAGGGATGGTGCTTGGCTGCCCCTGAGGTAAATTCAGAAAGAGATCCCCGCCCCAGCGATGAGGAATGCCGGGCGCTGGTCGAACGGATACTGGCGAGCCCGGAGTTCCGGCGCGCCACGCGCCTGCGCGGGTTTCTTACCTATGTAGTGGACCGCAAGCTCACCGGCTGCCCGGAAGAGATTACCGAGACGCTGATCGGGCATCGGGTGTTCGGCCGGGCGGCGACGTACAACCCCGGTGAAGACAGCATCGTCCGCACCGAAGCGCGTACTCTGCGCCAGCGCCTGGAGCGGTATTTCGCCGGCGCGGGTGCTTCCGAGCCTGTCGCCCTTGAGATCCCGCGCGGCGGCTATGTGCCGGTATTCCAGTCGCGGGCCGGCGTTACCGCTTCCGCGCCCGCGCCATCCATCCCCGCGCTCCGCGTTCATCTGACGCGAAGACAGTGGATCGCCATCGGCGCTCCTGCTCTGGCGCTCGCCGGAGCGGCGGTATGGCGCGGGAGGCCGTTCGCGAACTCCGCCGAAACCGCAGCCGGCGTCTCCCCCACGCGCTTGCCCGGAGAGGTGCAATTGGAATGTTCCGACCCACGGCTCACCGCCGCTTTCCTGCGGTCGAAACAGCGGGCCCTCAGTTGCGTCTACACGGGCGACCCGGTCGGGGACTGGTACGCCACCAGTGCCGCCGGCAGGAGCACCGTGTTCTGCATGCGCGACGTGGCGCATCAGAGCGTCGGCGCGGCAGTGCTCGGCCTCAACCGGCACACCGCCAACATGTTGCGCCGCTTCGCCCAGGGCATTGCCAAAAGCCGGGACTTCTGCTCCTACTGGATGGTCACCAAGGATGGCTTTCCAGACCCGGCCAGCTATAACGACGACAGCGATTTCGGGTACTCGCTGCCGGCTAATTTCGATATCCTCCGCGCCTGCTATCGCGAGCTCCTCTGGACTGGCGATGCGAGCTATCTCGACGAGACCTTTTCCGAGTTCTACGAGCGCACGGTGGTGAACTACATCCAGGCTTGGGACCCCGATCACGACGGCATCATGAAGAACAGCATCCGGCCTCGCGTCTCCGCCTCTTATCACCGGGAGGGGCCACGTTTCCTCACGGGCGCCGATCTCATCGCCGGACAGTATGCCGGATACCTGACATATGCCGCATTCGAGGAAGTCAAGGGCCGGCCCGGCAGCCTCTCGCGCCGGGTCGCGCAGGAGTACCGGAGCCGAGCCAACGCGCTGCGCACCCGCTTCAATGCCGAGTGGTGGAATCCGCGTCAGAACCGTTTCTACTCCGGCACGTTTCCGGATCGCAGCTTCTCGCAGGACTGCGTGCCCGACTGCAATACCTACGTGCTCTGGTTCGGCATACCCGAGGACGGGCCCAAGACCAACGCGACCCTCGACAATTTGCAAGCCGCGCTCCCGCAATCTCCCGGCGCTCTGTCCCACCTTCCCGAACTGCTGTATCGTTACGGCAGGCGCCAACAGGCGCACGATCTCCTGATGGAGATTGCCGACCCGGAGTTCTTCGGCCAGCACGTTTCGGAGACTGCCTTCGCTGTAGTCGGCGCTGTCGCCACCGGGCTTATGGGGATCGCTCCGGATGCCCCGAACTCCAGACTCGAGACCCTGCCGCGCCTGCCGGAGTCGCTCCAATGGGCCAGGCTGTCGCGGGTTCCCGTACTGAAAAACGAGATCACCGTGGCGCACCGCGGCTCAGTAGAAACGACGTTCACGAACGATGCTGGCCCGCTCCTTCAATGGAAGGCCGCATTCCCCGTGCCGCGGTCCGGGCGCGACATCCGCATTATGGTGGATGGCGTTCCAGCCGCGGTTTCGTTCGAGCAGTCCGTGAATCGGCAGACCATGATTGCGGCAGTGGTCCCCGTAAAACCGGGTGCGACCCGCACCGCGAAATATTCGGCCTGAGCGTTGTCCGGCCCCTACTTGACCGCCCGCACGTTCACCTTCACCGAGGAGGCCGCAGCCGCGAAGCGGTAAACCCGCTCAGTGGCTTTCATGAAGTCCGCGGCCTTGGCGCTGTAGATATCCTCGAACTTCTGCGGGTTGCGGTCCACCAGCGGAAACCAGGAGCTCTGCACCTGGACCATGATCCGGTGGCCTTTGCGGAAACAGTGGTTGATATCGGGCATCGCCCATTCCACTTTTTCCATCTTGCCGGGCACAAATGGCTCGGGCTTCGAATAGCTGTTGCGAAACTTCCCACGCATGGCCTCGCCGCGGATCAATTGCTGGTATCCGCCCATGCGGACGCCGGCCGGATTCGGATCGGGATTGGGATAATCCTCGGGGTAGACGTCGATCAGCTTCACCACCCAATCGGAATCGGTTCCCGTGGTCGAAACGTACAGCGACGCCGTCAGAGGGCCGGATAGCGTCACGTCGCCGGTGAGTTCGTCGCTCCGATACGTCAGCACGTCGGTCCGCGTGGATGCGAAGCGCTGGTCTTCCACCATGTGCTCGCGCGTCATTCCGGACGCCTGGCCGTTGATGTAGGGTACCGGCTTATTCGGATCGGCGATGTATTCGTCGAAGGCCGCCGCCGGTTCGCTGGGCGGATCGAAGCTCAGCTTTCCATCGGCGCGCAGGTAGACCGCCTGCGGCTGCGCGTCCTTGGGCGGCCAGGCATCCTCCCGCCGCCACTGGTTCGTGCCCGTTTCAAACACAAAGGCCTCCGGAAGCTTGGGATCGGCCTTGCCCTTGAGCCAATGTGCGAAGAAGGGAAACTCGATCTCGTCCCGGTAGAACTGCGAGGTCTTGGCGCCGAACCGCACGTTGCCCAGCGCGTCTCCCTCGGTGCGCGCCCAGCAGCCGTGGCACCACGGGCCCATGACCAGCGTGTTGTTTGCGCCCGGGCTGTTCTTCTCGATCTCCTTGTAGGTATTCAGCGCCCCGAAAAGGTCCTCCGCGTCGAACCAGCCGCCGACGGTCATCACCGCCGGCTTAATGTTCTTGAGGTGAGGACGCAGGTTGCGGGCCTGCCAGTAGTCGTCGTAAGCGCCGTGCTGCATCATCTCGGTCCAGAACGGAACGTCGTTCTTGAAGTACTTTTCGTTGGCGTTCGAAAGCGGGCCGAGCGACAGAAAAAAGCTGTACGCATCCAACTGGGCCGTGGGGTCCTGCACACCTGGATGGGGAAGCGTGGGAACCGGCCGCGGATGGCCGAAGGCGCTAAGGAAGCGATACG
>Ga0187849_1002890_pt1 | contig 15787 bp, 17 predicted proteins | sample June2016WEW_4_10_2_FD_132412 | JGI IMG/M metagenome (GOLD analysis project Ga0187849, IMG submission 132412) | Peatland microbial communities from SPRUCE experiment site at the Marcell Experimental Forest, Minnesota, USA - June2016WEW_4_100 | ecosystem: Environmental > Terrestrial > Soil >... | reverse complement strand
GTCGTTCACCTGCTCGATCAACGGGAAGAGGTGCTTCCTCGCCTCGCTTGCGGTTATCGCCATGGCCGTCTCCTCTCCAACTGGTACATCATATGGTACCAATGTGCCTTGTCTCGCCGGACGCAGCAACGTGCCACCGAACGACGGTCGGCGGGACCAGCAGGCAGGCCTGACTTTTTCGAGGCGGATAACTCTCTCGCGGAAGTCCATGCCCGCGAGGGCTTGGCGTGACACAAACGTGACACGCGAGGTCGGCCAAGGGCTGCAAACCTCGGTCAATGATGGCGTGGCAAAAGACCAGTCCGAAAGCGGTTTCCGACGATCTCCGCAGGTACCGAGAATGGCCACGACAGAACCCCGCCGTCTGTCAAGGCTCACGTTTGCTCCGTTAGCCGAATCAGAGGATCCGTCGCTACCTACTTCGCTCAGGCCGTCGGCACAAGCTCAGCCGAGAGCCGAGAGCCCGCCGAGAACCTGATCGACGGCGTCCCTCGTCTCGTCGTCGCTGTCTGGCCACAGGTGCCCGTATGTGTCGAGCGTCTCCATGGCTGACTGGTGGCCAAGGCGCTTCTGGACGGTTTTCACTGAACATCCCCGGGAGATGAGGAGCGAGGCGTAAAAGTGCCTCAGGTCGTGGAACGTGGCCCACGCCGGCAGGTTCGCCTGCAGGGCTGCGCGATGCCACATGTCCCCCACCGTGTTGCGCCGCAGGGGCCGACCGAACGTGTTGGTGAACACCAATCCCGCTGGTCCCGGTCCGTGTCGGGCCAGATGCTCGGCCAGCGTCGCGCAGACGATCTCGGGCATCGGCACAGTGCGAAAGCCGGCTTTGCTCTTGGGGGGACCGAATGTGGGCACTCCCCCGACGGCAGAGCTGAGCTGGCGGTCCACCCGCACACGGCGGCGCAGGAAGTCGACGCGATCGACTGTGAGCCCGAAGCATTCGCCCTGGCGCAGTCCCATGGCGGCGGCGAAAACGATAAGGGCCCGGTAACGCTCGGGGACTGCCGCCACCAGCGCCTCCACCTCGCTGACGCCGAGCGGCACGACCTCGGTGTCCGCCCGCTTCGGCAGCGAGATGCGGATGCACGGAGACGCGGCGATCAGTCTGTCGCCGACCGCCGCCTTGAAGATGGTCGAGACCCAGCGGTAGACGAGCTCGACCGAGCCTGGCGCGAGCTCAGCGCTGATCGCTTTCACCCAGGCCTGGACCTCACTTCGGCGTATGGAGCCGATCGGCCTGAGGCCGAGCGTGGGGTACGCGTGAAGCCGCAGGTAGGTCTCGGCCTGAGCCGCAGTGCTCCGTCGGTGGACCTATCCTGCTCGCCACGACTCGGCGTAGTCGCGAAACAACGTGCGCGCCCCCGCCGGGTCGATGTAGAGGCCGTGGGCGAGGTCACCCCGGACGCCGTCGAGGAACTGCTGGGCGTCGCCCTTGCGATCGAAGTGGCGCGTCTTCTGCGGGCCGCCCGGGTACTCGCGCCACCTCGTCCGGTACCGCCCGTTGGGCCTCTTGTCGATGCTCGCCACGCTGCCTCCGCTGACCGCTGCGGGACCGATTTCGGTCCTCAAAAAGTCCTCAGGTCCTCAAAAAGTCCTCAGCTCTGAGGACTACAGCGGTGTTTTTCGGTCACCAACGGCGACCACGGCAAGGACGAAACCGCAGGCCAGACGGCATTTTAGCGCGGTGAAAGGGAGGTGGTGGTGGCGAGCCGGCCTGTAGGCGGGGTTCTGTCCGCCGGCCGGCAAGCCGGTACCGACGGGGTGGCCATCCATCTACGCGGCCTACCTGGGGACATCGGGCGGGCCACCCGTCCCACGTTTGGCCTTGCTCCGGGTGGGGTTTACCGAGCCGACCGGGTCACCCCGGCCGCTGGTGCGCTCTTGCCGCACCGTTTCACCCTTGCCTGTGCACGGCGTGCCGTGCCATCGGCGGTCTGTTCTCTGTGGCACTGTCCTGCGGGTCGCCCCGACTAGCCGTTAGCCAGCACCCTGCCCTGTGGAGCCCCGACCTTCCTCAGCCGGCTGCGGCGCCGAAACGCCACCCCGGCCGCGGCCACCCGGCCGACTCGCCATCACCGCAGTCATTCTCCCACGTGCGGGGTACGCACGCGCCTGGGTGCCAGAGCGCCTGGGCGCCGGGGGGACGTCTTCAAGCGCCGCCAAACGAGCCTGCGATCACTCGAGACCGGCGAGGTGCGCCGTCTCGTTGAAGCTGACCAGCGTAGGACCAGACGAAACAGCCGTCGAGATCCGGGAGATCGACGCAACGCCGAGCGACAGCCGCCACGACATCTCCGGTCCGCCACCGAGCGCCCAGACGACGGCCGCCTTGACCGGCGACAGGTGGGTCACGACGATCACGTCACTGGGGGCTGCCTCGGCCGACAGCTCCTCGCAGGCGGCAGTCACCGTGGCCCTGACCTCCCGCGAGCAAGTGCTCCCGGCCCGAGCACGATCGCCTGCCAGTGCCCAAGTTCGGTCAAGGGCGAATCGGTCCTTCCGACGAGCAGCCCTGCCGCGTTGGCCCGCTCTGGCCGTGGCGGACGAGAACGAGCATCGACTGCTAGCGACCTGCCTGGTCGCTGGTCATGACGAGTATCCGACCGCACTGGTCGCAGTAGACAACCGAGTCCGGCGTGGCGTGGCGCAGCCTGTGCAGCTCCCCCGCGGGTAGTTGCAGGTGGCAGCCACTGCACGCGCCACCCACGACGTGTGCTGCTCCGATGCCGCCCAGCTTGGCCCTGAGACGCTCGTAGGGCGTCGCAAGCTCGGGCGCGACGCACGCGGCCAGCCGATCCCGAGTTGCGCGGACCAAAGCTGCCTCCTCGTCGATCGCGGCCGTTGCCATGCCGAGCTGCTCGCGGGCCAGACCCAGCTCCTCGGCCGCCGCGGAGCAACTGGCCGTGAGAGCGGCCAGCTCCTGGTCCAGTGGCTCGAGTGCCTCCATGACCTCGAGCTCCTGGTCCTCGATCTCCCGGCGAAGATGAGCGAGCGACGTCACCTCCTCGCCCATCGCCTGCTCGTCGCGATATGAGCCGGCGCGGCCGGAGCGCAGCCGCTGCTCGATGGTCGCGATTCGCCCACCGACGGCGTCTGAACGCTGATCGAGGGTCAGCTGCTGTGAGGCGAGCTTGTCGCGCTGGTCCTGAGCTTCGGCGACGCGGGCGGTCAGCTCGACGAGCCTCGCGCCCAGCTCGGAGACCGCGACGCGTTCGGGAAGCTCGCGGCGCCGGTAGGCGAGGCGGTCAAGTGCGAGGTCGGCCTCTTGAAGCTCGAGCAGGAGCGAAAGCTGCGAGCTCGGCTGGGCGGGAGCCGCCCCGCTGTCGGAGGGCTCGGTCTCGCTCGTGGACATCGGGGATCGAGGCTACCGGCGCCAGGTCGCCCTGGCGGCGAGGAGCTCGGAGAGCAGCGCCGGGCTCGCGGCGGCCACGGGAGTGCGGCGACCGGAATGGTCCCGCACCACGAGATCTCGTCCCGCGGCGTCGACAACGGGCGCGCCCGCCTCGGCACAGACGAGGAGGCCACCGAGGTAGTCCCAACTTCCGTGCGCATCGTGCATGCAGTCGACGTAACCGTCCAAGGTCCCATCCGCGACCGCGCACAGGTCCAAGGCGGCCGCTCCGAGCGATCGGTACCACCGCCAGCCGAGGTGACGCGGCGGGTACCCGGACAGTCCGATCAGCGAGCGACCGAGCGACTCTTCGTGCGAGGGCGTGATCACCTCGCCGTCGCGGCGTGCCCCGCCGCCTCGCACCGCCTCGTAGCGGGTAGCTGTCGCCTGGTTCACCACCAGCGCAGCGAGGGGCCCCTCGCCATCGAGGACACAGATGCTGGTGGCGAACCACGGGATGCGGCGGGACGCGTTGGTGGAGCCGTCCACCGGGTCGAGCACGGCGAGCAAGGCCCGCTCCGAAGCCCCTGCACTCAGACCGGACTCCTCGCTCAGCACCCCGAGGCCGGCGTCGGTGAGGACCCGAACCGCCGCAGCATCCGCGACCAGGTCGGACCGGTACTGTCCCGGCCGGGTGCCTGCGAGCCCCCAGTCGGTGAGCCCGCTCAGTGAACCGGCGACCGCGTCGGCCGCTTCGCGCAGGACCTGAAGAAGCTCGGTTCCGTCCACACCACCGAACCGTAGCCTGCCGACCGCGCCCAGTCGTTCGCCTACACTTGCGTCCCAGATGGCCGTCATCGACGTCGCCGGCTATGTCGCCGAGCTCAAGGACCATGCGGTCGACCACAAGTTTCACGTGCACGACGAGCGGCATTTCGTCGAGACGTACTCCCTTCGCCAGTTCTGGGAGGTCGACCTCCACCCCGAGGAGGGGTGTGGCGGGCCGATCGACTTGCACCTGGCTCTCGAAGTGGAGCCTCGTGTGCTGCTCGACTTCGAAGATGCCGTCGTCGCTCTGCCGGAGGATGAGGACCCCCCCGACAAGTGGTTCTTCCCGCTGACTTTCAACTGGGGCGTACCGCCACTGCCCAAGGGCCCCGACCTGCTCCGGCTCGCCATCGACCTGGCAGGAGTCGGGGGCGTCGAGCTCCCACTCGAGATCTCGGCGACCGACTCGTTCGGCTCGGTGACCGATGCTCCGGTCCGGCGTCTCACGATCGTCACCAGGCAACAGGTTTCGCTCGCACGAGTGCTTGCAGGCGAGGAGCTGCTCTGCGACACCTTCGACAGGGCGCTCGCCGTCACCCGCTTCTTGCTCGACAATGCCCCGACTTGGCTCGAGGAATGAGTTGGCGCGGCCGCGGTTGGTCGCCGGCTGCGTCGTGCTCGCCTTGGCTTGCGGCGGCCTTTTCACTGGTTGCGCCAGTCAAGGTGCCGCGCCAGTTGCCGGCCAGGCCTGCGCGCACGTCGATCGCGCGCTGACCGCAGAGCACAGGGCGACCTCCGCCGGCACTGGACAGGCGGCGCACCTTGAATCCGAGGCACTCGACCAAGTGCGTGCGGCCCTGCCGCTCGCGGCGGAGGCGGCCGGAGTGGACACGACGTGGCAGCCGCTCGACGCCACCTTGAGCGAGTCGAACCGCGTGCCGCTGCGCTTCCTGCTCCCTGCTCTAGCCGCCCAATGTGCGGGCGTCGCCGGATAGGGCTGGGACCAGCGCCGGACAGATCCTGCCCAATCCGCAGGCTCAGCGCTCGGGCAACTCCCAGAGCTTGATCCCGCCGAGGATGCCGGCGACATTGTCGACGATGGTCACCGAAGGGTCCACGTAGCCGACGAGGAGCCGTGAGTTGCCGCCTCCGATGTAGAGCCGGTCGTAATTCAGCAGCCTGTGGAAGTTGGCGAGCGCCTCCTCGATGCGCTTGCGCCATTTCCTGAGGCCGATCTTCCTCAAGGCCGCGTCGCCGAGCTGTTGGTCATAGGTCTGGCCCTTGCGGAAGGGATGGTGGGACAGCTCGAGATGCGGCATGAGCTTCCCGTCCAGGAACAGGCCCGTGCCGACGCCCGTGCCGAATGTGACGACGAGCTCGAGCCCTGAACCACTCACGACCTCCAGTCCCTGGAGGTCCGCGTCATTGGCGATGCGTACCGGGCGGCCGAACTTTGCCGCTAACGCGGCCGCAAGATCGAAGCCAGTCCACGCGGCCAACAGTTTGGGTACCACTGGCGCTCCGGCCGCGCCCGATCGGGTCACAAAGTGCGGCGCTGTCAGCACGATGCCCTTGCGGACAACACCGTTGAAGCCGACCGACACGCGGTCGAAGTCCGGCAACGGCGCGACCAGCCCACTCAGCGCGTCGACGAAGTCCTTGGGTGTGCACGGGTACTGCGTGAGCACACGGACGCGGTCCGCGACGAGCTTGCCTGCCGCGTCCAGCACGGAGGCCTTGAGGCCGGTGCCGCCGACGTCTATCGCCAGCGTCGTCGGCCGCAGCGGGGGCACGACGGCTGGAGCGACCGGACCTGCGGCTTTCCTCGGCGTGGCTGCCGCCGGTGCCTTACGAGGCGTGGATCGGGCGGCGGCACGTCTCGCCGCCGGCTTTGCGGCGCCGGTCGCAACCGCCTTGGCATCAACCGGCACGGCAGCTCCGGCGGCCTCCGGCACGGCGGGCCCGGCTTCAACCGGCGCGGCAGCTCCGTCGGCCTCCGGCCGGACAGGCCCGGCATCAACCGGCACGGCAGCTCCGGCGGCCTCCGGCACGGCGGGCCCGGTTGCCTCGGTGTCGTCCTGTCCGGTCATGGGACCACCTTTCCTCCGGCGGCACCGGCCGCCGGTGAGTTGAGCGGCTCATACGAGCAAAGGAATTCGAGCAGCGTGCGGACTCCGAAGCCCGTGGCGCCCTTGCGGAGCTCTCCAGAGTCCTCGTCCGACCGTGAGGGGCCGGCGATGTCCAGGTGGGCCCACGGCCGGTCCGCAACGAACTCCTGGAGCAGGAGGGCGGCAGTGAGAGCGCCTCCCCAACGCTTGCCCTGGTTCTTCATGTCTGCGACTTCCGAGTCGATGTCCACCCGGTACGCCTCGGGGAGCGGGAGCCGCCAGGTCGCCTCACCGGCGCGCTCGGACGCGGCGTGGACCGCCGAGAGCAGGCGATCGTCGTTGCCCATCAACCCTGCGATCCTCGAGCCCAAGGCGACGACGCAGGCCCCCGTGAGAGTCGCGACGTCGACGATGGCGTCCGGGTCCTCCTCGGCCGCGAGCGACAGACCGTCGGCGAGCACGAGCCGCCCCTCGCAGTCTGTGTTGACGACCTCGATGGTCTTGCCGTTGCGGATCTTGAGGACGTCGCCAGGCTTGGTCGCCCGCCCGCCGGGCATGTTCTCGGTGGTCGGGGCGAAGCCGACCACTCGGACACCGACGCCGAGCGCCCGGCACGCGCCCAGCGTCGCGATCACATCCGCGGCACCGCTCATGTCCGTCTTCATCGTCAACATGCCCTCGGGCGTCTTCAGCGACAGTCCCCCGGAATCGAACGTGATGCCTTTGCCGACCAGAACAACCGTGGGAATGCTGCCATCAGGTCGCTTGCAGGCCAGGGCGGCCGACGGCTCGTACACGAGCTTGATGAGGCGCGGGGACTGGACCGAGCCCGCGGCGACACCGAGCAGGCCGCCGAGACCAGCCTCGGCGATTGCCGCCTCGTCGAGGACCGTCGCCTCCAGCCCACCGCGCTCGGCGATCTCGACGGCCACCTCCGCAAGCTGGACGGGGGTGAGCGCACCGGCCGGTTCGTTGGAAAGGTCGCGCGCGAGCCGGGTCGCGTCAGCGATCACGCGGCCACGCTCGAGACCGCGTTCGGCAGAATGGACCTCCTCTGCCGCGACGACGATCGTGAGCGACTCGAGGGGATCAGGATCGCCGGCGTGGTAACGCGTGTAGCGGTACCGAGCCCCCCAGAAACCCTCGATTGCCGCTTCCACGGCCTGTTCCGCTCCGATACCGAGCTTGGAGATCCCGGTGAGGTCCAACGCGACAGTCTTCGCCTCACCTGTGGAGGAAGCGAACGCCGCCGCCGCCAAGCGCAGCGTCGTCGCCCCGAGACGCTGGCGATTGCCGAAGCCGAGCACCACATCGACGCGCCCGCCCTCGCCGGGAGCTATCAGCGTGCCACCGAGCTTGGCCTTGAAACGCCTTTGCTCGCACCAGGCGACGTCCAGCTCGAGACCTGGCCGCGCCGTCTCGAGGCCTTCGAATGCGCCCCATCCGACAGCCTCGACCCGATCGGGGACGGAGCGGGCAACTTCGGTCGGGAGCGTCAAGGGCGCGTGCATGGCTGCCATCATGCCTCGGCTCGGGGGGCCTTCACACGCGCCGCGCGGGCAGTCAGATGCTCCTGCTCGCACGAGCGGGCCAGCAGCCAGCACAGGTCCGACAGGCGGTTCAGGTACGGCACCACGTGCGAGCCGTCTCCCATGCGGAGCGCGACGGCCTTTCGCTCGGCACGCCGGACAACGGTGCGGGCGAGGTCGAGCGCCGCACTCGGCCGGCTCTGGCCCGGCACGACGAATTCGGACGGCATCGTGCCGGAGGCCTCGAGCTCGTGCACGCGCTGCTCCAAGGCGTCGACCATCTCCCCCGTGACGAGCGTCGCACCGCCGACGAGCCTGCGCCTGTTGCGGGGTGCCGTCGCGACCTCCGCCATCACGACCCACAAGCCCCGCTCCAGGCCTGCAAGCTCGTCGCCGAGCTTCGAACCCCCTACCTCGGCGCGCGCCAGGCCGAGAGCCGCCTGCGCCTCGTCGATGACGCCGTTGGTCTCGATGCGAGCCGAGTCCTTGCGAACGCGACCGCCGTGTAGGAGACCTGTGGTGCCGTCGTCGCCGCGTTTGGTCGAGATGGTCACCGGACCGCAGCGTACTGGCGATCTCCGGCGCGACGGTACGGGCCGAGCGGCCCACCCGAGGGCCGGAAGAACACGCAGAAGCCAGGTCGGCGTCCATAGACTCGCCGTGTGCCGACCAACCGAACCGACGGGCCCTCGCGGCCGCAGGCCCCCCGAACGAGCCGTTCGACAAAGCACGCCACGAGCCTGCACGGGCGCGGCCGGCCACGGGCGAGCCTGGCGCGTCGCGCAGGTGCGTTGTGCGCTTCGGCGACGGCCGCCCTGGTGCTCGCCGCCTGCAGCGCTTCCGGCGCGCCGGCCACGACGACGACCCTTCCCTCACCCAGCGCTTCAAGGATCGCGATAAAGAGCGCCTACGAGGTGCTGTTCGATCTCGTAAACCCAGCGCTCCTGCCCAAGCTTGCGGTCGTCCAGGACGGCTCGGCGCTCCAGTCGGCGATGAAGACGGCGCTCAAGAGCGCGCTCGCCAAGAGTGCCGCAGGCGCGACGGTGAGCGAGATCGTGATCGAGCACGGGTCCGCTTGCAAGGACGCGTTCCTGCCGAGTCCGTGCGCCAAGGTGACCTATGACATCTTGAGCCCGACGAAGGCCGTGGTTCTTCGCGGTGCGGTGGGCGCCGCTCTCTACCAGCACGGCCATTGGCTCGTGGGCAAGACCACGATCTGCACACTGCTCGAGCTCGCGAGCTCCGGAAGCGTGCCGCCCGGCTGCTGAGCCTACGAGGTCTCGCCCCGACCGGGCAGCAACTCGCGGGCCAGGTCGCTCAGCTTGTCGACGGGCCCGGCCTCGACGACCTGGCCTTTGCGCAAGACGACCAGTTGCTCGGCCAGCTCGAGGGCTCTGGGCAGCTGCTGTTCGATGACGAGAAGCGAGGTGCCCGCGTCGCGGATCTCGCGAAGCGCCCGGTAGACGTCGTCCACGACCCGGGGGGCGAGCCCGAGCGAGAGCTCGTCGACGACGAGCAGCTTCGGCGGCACGGCAAGGACGCGGGCAAGTGCCAACATGCGCTGCTCGCCTCCCGAGAGCGTGCCCGCGAGCTGGCGTCGCCGGTCGGCGAGCCGTGGAAAGCGCTCGAAGGCGCGCGCGAGCGCCTCGGCAGTGCCCTTGCGGCCGAGCGCGCGCATGAAGGTGAGGCGGAGGTTGTCCTCGACGTCCAAGGTCGCGAACACCGAACGCCCCTCGGGCGCGTGAGCGACGCCCAGGCGGACGAGCCTCCACGTCGGAAGTCCGGTGACGTCATCGCCGGAGAAGAAGATCCGGCCCTTGGTCACAGGCACGAGGCCGGTCGCGACACGGGCGATCGTGGACTTTCCGGCTCCGTTCGGGCCCACGAGCGCGGTGACCGAACCCGCGGGGACCGACAACGACACGCCGAAGAGCGCCCGAAAACGGCCGTAAGCGGCCGAGACGTCACGAAGGTCGAGCACCGGCGGCTCCGCCGTGGCGGGGATCGGCGTGGCGGGGATCGGCCCGTCAGCGGCTGTCATGTGACCTCACCGAGATACGCACGGCGCACCACGGGATCGGCGAGCACGTCGTCGACCCGACCGGACCCGATCATCTTGCCGAAATCGAGCACGTAGGTGCGTTCGACGACGCGCCCGACGAAATCGAGGTCGTGCTCGACGAGGAGCATCGCCGTCTCACGGCGGGCCCGCACTTCGAGCAGGACTGCAGCGAAACCGGCGGCCTCGCGCGTGTCGAGCCCCGACGACGGCTCGTCGAGCAACAGCAGCAGCGGGTCCTGGACGAGCGCGCGACCGAGCTCGACCAGGCGCCCATGCCCGTGGCTCAGCGACTCGATCGGGTCGTCGGCGACCTCGTCCAGGCCGAGCTCGACGAGAAGCTCCTCGACGCGTGCCACAGGCGTCCTCGCCCGTCCGCGGCCGATCAGGTCCTTCCAGAGCCGGCCGTCGGCCCGGTGCACTCGCTCTGCAACCATCAGGTGCTCGCGCGGGCTCATCCCCGCGAACAGCTCGAGTCTCTGGAAGGTGCGTCCGATCCCGAGACGGGCGCGCTCGTAGACCGGCATCCGGTCGATCCGCCGGCCCTCGAAACGGACCTCGCCCGAGTCGAAATGGCGCACACCGTTCAGACAGTCGAACAGCGTCGTCTTCCCGGCACCGTTGGGGCCGACGAGGCCCACGGCCTCGCCACGCTCGACGGCGACCGAGACGTCGTCGAGCGCGACGATGCCGCCGTAACGCTTGGAGATCCCGGTGCCCTCGACCAGTGCCATGTCAGCCGACCGCTTCGGGATGCTTGCGCCATGAGACGACGACCTCGACCACGCGCCGCTTCTGCCACTCGACAACGCCTTCTGGATGCAGCGCATAGGTGACAGCGCCCAGGCCGAACAGGATCGGGAAGAGGTTGCGCCACTCCGAAGGCAGGTAGTCGAGCGCCTGGTAGAGGATCACGTAGGCCATCCCCGCCTGGATGGCGCCCTGCACGGTGTAGACCCCCGTCGTCACCACGACGACCATGAACACCAGCGACAGGAGCGAATTGAAGTCGTTGGGAGAGACGGTGCCCTGGAGCGAGCCGTAAAGGGCACCGCCCACACCGGCAAGCGCCGCGGCCACCGCGAAGACAGTGATCTTCAACTTGGCCAGGTTCGTTCCGATCGACGCGGCCGCGAGCTCGCTGCCCCGCATGGCCGCGAGCTCGCGCCCGGTGGTGCCCTGGCGGATCGCGAGCACCACCGCCGAGCAGGCGATGAGCAAGACGAATGCCAGGACGAAGAAGGCTTTCCCGCTCGTGAAGTTGAGCGAGCCGAGTTGGGGGCGCGGGATGTTGACTCCGGAGTCGCCGTTTCCTGACCAGGGGAACTGGAAGCCGACGTTGTCGGCGAGAAGCCCGAAGGCGAGCGTCGCCAACGCCAACGCGAGCCCGCCCAGGCGGAGCGCGGGCATTGCCACCACGACTCCGACGACTGCCGCCACGGCACCGCCTGCCACGATCCCCAGGAGAACCGAGATCCCGAAGTGGCTCACGAGCTGCGCGCAGGTGAACGCCCCGATGCCGGCGAAGGCCGCCTGGCAAAGCGAGATCTGGCCGCTCATCCCCGTCAGCAACACGATGGACAGGAAGATGATCGAATAGGCGAGTCCCTGGGTGAGGGTGAAGGTCCAGTTGCCCGGCATCCAGGTGAGACACGAGACGAAGAACACGGCGAGCACCATCCATCCGCCGCCGCGCAGCAGCTCCTCGAGCCCGTGACCCCCGATGGCCGTCGCCATCGGGGGAGGTGGCGGATCGCAGCCGGCAAGGGGGTCATCGTGGAACCACCGCTCGCGAAGGCCCGGCAACACCAGCAGAAGGACGATGAGCACGGCGAAGGGAAGGGCCGGCCGGAGCCCCGAGGAGAGCACGCTCCCACTTGGGAGGTATCCCCCGAGGAGCTCCTGGACGACTCCGAGGCCGATGCCGCCCCAGAAGGCGAGCGGGAGGCTGGTGAGGCTCCCGAGTGCCGCAGCGGCGATCGCGGCGACCAGCAAGTCCGTGAAGTTGAGCGCCTGCAGCTCCGCGAACAACGGGGCGAGAAGCACTCCGGCGAGGCCCGCGAGAAAGCTGGAAAGGACCCAGATGGCGACGCCGACGCGCTCGGAGTTGATGCCGGCGAGCTGGACCATGCGCGGGCTCTCGGCCATAGCCCGCATCCGCAGCCCGATCTGGGTGAAGTGCGACATGAGCGACGCCAGCAGCACGACGGCCAAGGTGACGATGACCGTCGACAGCTCCGTGCCGTTGATGGCGTCGCCTGCGACGTGGAAGTAGACCGATTCCGGAGGGAGCCACAACGAAGGCGGCGCCAGCCTTTCCTGGCCCCCGAAGATCAGCTGGAGCGCGCTCGGGATCGCGATCAACATGCCGAGCGCGCTCACGAGCTTGACCAGCACCGGGGCCGACCGGATGAAGCGGTAGAGAAAACGGTCCATCGCGAGACCCAAGAGCGGCGCCGCGACGACGACCGCCGTGAGGAACGCCGCCCAGCTCGGCCAGCCGGCGTTCACACCGACGTAGAAGATCAGCGCCGACGCGTACGCCTGGGCCCCGTAAGCGAGGTTGAACACTCCCGAGGTCTGGTAGGTAAGGACGAGGCCCACAGCCATGAGGGCGAACACGCACCCATAGGGCAGGCCCGGGATGGCGTAGCTGAGAAACCGGGTCACGCGACCTCCGGCCCCGTGCTCAGCTCCTTCACGCGCCGGGCACGCTCGAAGCCGGCGGCACCACGACGACACTGCGGGCGCTTTGCGGCTGAGGTGTCTGGAAACACGTGAACACGGTGCGGGACGACCCGAAGAGAGGCACGAAGTGGCCCCCAATCGCCCGCACATAGACATTGCAGTCGACCAGGCCGTTCCTCTTGTGCTCCAGGCGCCAGTCGATCGGCGAGACGATGCCGTCGGCGGTGTAGCTGGTCAGCGAATTGAGGGCGTCGACGAGCCGGGTGCGGGTCAGGTCCCGCCCCACAAGACCTAGCCCCGTGACGAACATGTCGGCGTCCACCCAGCCGGCGAGCGACGCCTCGCCCGGCAGCTCGCCCGGGAAGTACTTGGCGAGCTTGCTCAGGTACAGGTCGATCCCGGGGTACTTGCCCGGCGACAACCTCGCCGACTCGAAGGGGACGTGGCCGATGAGGAAGTACACGCCTTGCATCAGCGACGAGAACTTGGCAATGGCCGCCTCGTCGTAGCCGCTCAGCCAGTACTGCGCGACCGATCCCATGCCGTCCTGTCGCATGGTGCGCGACAGGAGGATGTTGCCCGAGAGATCCATGCAGCTCACCACGAGGTCCACTCCGAGGGCGCGCATCCGGTTGACGTCGGTCGTCAAGTCGACCGGTGGGGCCTGGACCGAGAGATCCTCGTAGACGACCGGGATGTGAAAGCGCTGCATTACGTACGCCATCCCCTCGCCGGCCTGTTTGGACCCGCCCACGTTGTAGGCGAGGACCCCGACCTTGTTGGCGTGGAGCTGCTCGGCCAGGTACGCGGTCTCAGGACCGGGGCGGGTGAAATCGAGGTAGGAGCCCTCCGAGCCGAACAGGCTGGGCCCGGCAGTCCAGTCGGTGCTGACGGTGTAGCCGAAGGTCGGCACGTTGTTAGCGGCGAGATAGCTCGCCCCGGCAAAGCTCGGCGTGCCTACGCCGAGGACTGCGAAGACGTGGTCCTGCTCGACGAGGGTCCGCACCTGATCGGTGTCCTGGGAGGCGTTCGAGCCGTCGTCGAGGGGATAGCGGAATTCGATCTTGCGACCGTCCACGCCTCCGTTGGCGTCGATCATGTTCAAGTAGGCGTTGACCCCGTCGAAGATCGGCGCAAAGTCGGCCGGGATCGGGCCGGTCAAGGAGGCCACGCCGCCGACGGTGATCTGCGAGCTGGTCACGCCCTGGGCGTTGCCCGCGTTGGACACCGTGGTCTTGGCATTGCCACACGCCGCGGCGACGATGACGACGGCCGCGAGAACCCCAAGCGATCTACGAGGACTACGCACACTCCTACCCCTTGCTCTTGGCACCGAACGCGATCGCCCGCGGTCGGCGACGCTATCAGGCCAGCTCATGGCTTCGGCTGGCTACAGCCGGCATCGGCCTATTCTGGTCGGCCCTCCCACCCAGAAGGCGGATGCACGGTCCGCCAGACAGGACGAAACGGCTGTTCCAGACTGCGTCTCACGAGCCACGGTCCCCACCGCCGTACGATGAGGGCTGTGAAGGTATCGACTCGTGGGGACTACGCAAGTCGCGCTCTGCTCTCCCTCGCGCTTCGCGAGGACATCTCGCCGACTTCGGTCCGCGACATCGCAGAGCGGACAGGCCTTCCGCAGCCGTATCTGGAGCAGATCCTGCTCGCGCTCAAAGGCGCCGGGCTCGTCCGTTCCAAGCGAGGCGTCGGGGGTGGCTATGTTCTCGCACGATCGCCGGAACAGATCACCTTGGGCCAGATCGTCAGCGCGGTCGACGGCCCCATAGTGGCCGGGGATTTCGGCCAGCCGCACCAGAACGGCGCCTGCGACCACGAGGGCCAGTGCGTGCTTCTCGCCGTGTGGGCCGACGTCGGCGAGCACATGCGCCACCACCTCGACTCCTTCACTCTCAAGGACATGGTGCTGCGCGCGCGGGGCGAGGTGTCGCCGCTTTCGCTGCTGGACTGACGAAAGCCGAGCACGGCCTTCGGATCACACCGGCGGCTCGGGACAGTTATCAGGACAAACGCGGAATGGCGGGGCCTCGATTCGCGTTGTCATCAATGAGCACCGATTACCGAGAAAGGAGAGGGGCGTCATCACAGCCGAGAACAAGATCGGGGATGTCACCGCGCCGGAGCTGACCGCTGCCGAGCGGAGTCGCGTCATGAGGGAGCCCAGTTCCAGCGGACCGGACTTGATGCGGCTGTTCCTCGACGATCTCGGTCGGTTCCCCCTTCTCAGCGCCGCCGAGCAGACCGAGCTTGCCAAGAGGATCGAACAGGGGGACGAGGAAGCCCGCAAACAGATGATCGGCTCCAATCTGCGCCTTGTGGTGCACTGGGCACGCCGGTATCAAGGGCGTGGCGTCGACATGATCGACCTCGTCCAGGAGGGGACCTTCGGCCTGATGCGCGCGGTCGAGAAGTTCGACTGGCGCAAGGGCTTCCGATTCTCCACCTACGCGACCTGGTGGATCCGCCAGGCTCTCCAGCGCGCCGTGCAGTCGAAGGGCCGCGCCATACGCCTCCCCGAGGACGCACTTGCGGCAGAGCTCGAAGCCGACCCCGATCATGTCCGCCTGCCCAGGGTGGTGGCCAGCCTCGACCAGCCGTTGACCAGCGACGCCACCGCGACACTGGGCGATGTGGTCAGTGGCGACGAAACTCCCTTCGAGGACGAGATTGCCCGGACGCTCACGCTCGGCAAGCTCGACGCGGCCATCGACCGCCTGCCCGAGTTGGAGCGCGATGTCGTACGGCTCCGTTTCGGTCTCGATGGCAGCTCCCCGGCCTCTTTGGAGTCCACGGCACGCTCCTTGGGCATCGGTGTCCGGCGCGTGAGGCGCATCGAGGCCTCAGCCTTGGCCTTCCTCGCGGTTCAACCTGAGGTCGAGGGAGTGCACGACGCCGCTTGAGCCTTGGGCGTAGCTCAGGAGAACTGCTCCAGCACGACGGCGAGATCGTCGGGTAACGGAGAGCTGAACCCGACCTCTTCATCCGTGACCGGATGGACAAAGGCCAAGCCCGTTGCGTGCAGGAACGGACGCGCGCACCCCGATCGCCTTCGGTCGCCTCGATAACGCGCGTCGCCGATCACGGGATGGCCGATCGCGCCAAGGTGCACCCGGATCTGATGCGTGCGGCCGGTCTCCAGCCGCAACTCCAGATAGGTCGCCTCGAGAGGCTCGGTGTACCTGGCGAGAACGCGGTAGTGCGTGCGCGCCGCCCGGCCGCCCACGGCAACGGCCATCCGCGTGGGATCACGCCGCGACCGCCCGATCGGCGCGTCGACGACTCC